>ERZ761602.7095-NODE-7095-length-12092-cov-4.486832_pt1 | contig 12092 bp, 10 predicted proteins | sample MGYA00512165_ERZ761602 | MGnify/ENA primary metagenome ERZ761602 (study PRJEB28899, sample SAMN02445085) | bioreactor sludge metagenome | biome: EBPR sludge; isolation source: Thorneside wastewater treatment plant | place: Australia: Brisbane, Thorneside... | reverse complement strand
ATATCCTTCAGGATCTCCGCAACCTGCTCGGGCCGGATCTGGCCGATGTACTGCTTGCGGATGATGCCCTTGCCGTCGATCAGGAACGTCTCGGGGAGACCCGACGCGCCGAGGTTGAGGACAGCCTTGCTGTTCGGGTCCATGCCGATGCGGCGGAACGGATCGCCGTGGTCCTTTAGGAACGCCGTGATGTTCTCGGGCGTGTCGCGCACCGCGATGCCGTGGATCACCACGCCCTTGTCGGCGAGTTGCTTCAGCTGCGGCGCCTCCACGCGACAGGGCGCGCACCAGCTCGCGAACAGGTTCACCAGCGTCACCGTTCCTTGCCGAAGATCGCCGTCGTTGAGGCCGGGGTGCAGTTCGTCCATGCCGACGAGGTCCATCGCGGGCACAGGCTTGCCAACCATCTTCGAAGCAATCACGCGCTGCTGCGGTTCACCCATGCGGTAAACGGCAAGCGCCACGAAGCCGAGGAACATCAGGAGCGGCAAGACCAGCGCGATGCGTCTCACGGTCATTCCATGTCCTCCCGCCGCCTGCGGCCCTGCATCATTGAGATGAGCCCGCCGAACGCGGCCATCATGCCGCCGATCCAGATGAGCGCGATCATCGGCTGCCACACCAGCCGCACCTGCCAGCGTCCGCTGCCGTCGCCGGGTCCGAGCACGGCGTAGAGGTTGCCGGTGAGGCGCGGCCAGATGTCGGTTTCCGTCGTCTCGTTGCCGGGATTCACGAACGTGCGCCGCTCCGGCATCAGCACCGTGCTTGCATCCGGCCCGGTCACGCTGAGCATGGCGCGGATCGCCGTGTAGTTCGGCCCCGCCGCAGGCATGATGTCGTCGACCTGCGCCGTATACGGCCCCGCGCTCAGCCGCCCGCCCGGTGCGAGGTTTGCCAGCGTCTCGATCGTCCCCGCGCCGCTCACCGCGATGCCGAGCGTGGTGACGGCGATGCCGAGGTGCGCGAGCGCCGTGCCCCATACGCTCGCCGGAATGCGGCGGACGCGCTTCAGCTTCCGTCCGCGGAAGATCATGATGCTCGCTGCCGCGAGCCACGCTGAAAGCGCGACGCCCGCCAGCGCGAGCGGGCTCCGCATCCCCAGCGCCAGCGCAATCCCGATCGCTGCGATGCCGAGCACCAGCGCGGGCACGAGCCGCCGACCGAGCCCAGCCCAATCCATCGCCCGCCAGCGCATCAGCGGCCCCGCCGCCATCACCGCGACGAGCGGCAGCAAGAGCGGCAACAGCGCCGTCTGGAAATAGGGCGGACCGACCGAGACCTGCTCGCCCGTCGCCGCTTCAAGGAACAGCGGATAGAGCGTGCCGAGGAACACGACGCCGAGGACCGCCGAAAGGATGAGGTTGTTGACGACGAGGCCGCCTTCGCGGCTCACCGGCCGGAACGGCGTGCCCGCCGTCACCGTGCCCGCACGCAGCGCATAGAGCGTGAGCGCGCCGCCCACGTAGATCGCCAGCAGCACGAGCAGGAAGATGCCGCGCTCCGGATCAACCGCGAAGGCGTGGACCGATGTGAGGAGGCCGGAGCGCACGATGAACGTGCCGACCATGCTGAGCGAGAAGGCGACGACCGCGAGCAGCAGCGTCCAGTTCTTGAGCGCACCGCGCGCCGCGAGCACGCCCACCGAATGGAACAATGCCGTCGCTGCGAGCCACGGCATCAGCGAGGCGTTCTCCACCGGATCCCAGAACCACCAGCCGCCCCAGCCGAGTTCGTAGTAGGCCCAGAAGCTGCCGAGCGTGATTCCGGCGGTGAGGAAGCTCCACGCGCCAAGCACCCACGGTTTTACCGCGCGCGCCCATTCCGGCGTCACGCGGTTCAGCAACAGCGCCGCCACCGCGAACGAGAAGGTCACCGAAAGCCCGACATAGCCGATGTAGAGAAGCGGCGGGTGGAACGCGAGGCCGGGGTCCTGCAGCAGCGGGTTCATGCCCGAACCCTCGATGGGTGCGGGCACGATGCGCGCGAACGGGTTCGAGGCGATCAGCAGATAGGCGTAGAAGCCGAGCGCAATGAAGCCCTGCGCGGAGAGCATCACCGTGCGGAACCGTTCGCCGAGGCCCTTCGCGCGGATCGCGGCGAGTGCACCGAACACGGCGAGCACCGCGACCCACAGCAGCATCGAGCCTTCGTGGTTCGCCCACACACCCGTCCACTTGTAGAGTTCCGGCTTCGCGGTGTGGCTGTTGCCCGCGACGAGCGCGACCGAAAAATCGGATTTCACGAACGCCCACGTCAGCGCCGCAAAGGCGACGGCGCAGAGCACACCCTGCAAGAGCGCAGCGGGCACGGCAATGCGTCCGCCATCGGCACGGAATCCGGCCAGCGCCTGCGCGAGCGCAAGCCCAGCGGCCAGCCACAAGGCTGCATGGCCGATCTCGGGAATCACTGTTGGCGCCGCCCCGGAATTTTCATTGTCAGCGCCTTAGCACCGGCGCGCGCGCAATGCAGCCCGCTTGCGCGCTTTCGTCACGCCTGCGGTTGGGGAAAGCACCTATGCGTAGTGAATGATGCCGTCGTGAATACCGATCGTGGTGGGAAGCACGGTGACGGTATCACCGTCCGCTTGTACCGGGACACCCGCATCGCTCGATGCGCTCAGCGCGCCGAACGGCTGTGCCACGACACCCGGCAGACGGTCCACCGGCTTGCCGCGCAGCAGCGCCCACATGAACCGCGCATAGTCGCACCGCCGCGCACGGGTCAGAGCGACGAGATGCAGCGTCTCGTCGTTGATGGAGGCGGTGCGTGCGAAGCTCCACGGCCCCGCGAAAAACCGGCCTTTGGCGACGTAGAACGCCTCGCAGGCGATCCGCCGCCCATCGACATCGAGCACGATTCGCGGGCGCGGCCAATGCCACAGCACGCCAAGGAATGCCGCGCCATAGGCGGCGCGGCCGATCCAACGCTTGAGGCGCGACGACACGCCGGCCACCGCATAGCTGTCCGGCCCCGCGCTCGCGCAGACGAGGAAAAGCTGCTCACCGATGCGGCCGGCAAAGCCCCTGCGTCTGTAATCCGCACACGACACACGCTCGACGAACGCGTCGGGATCGATCGGGTATTCCGCCTCGCGCGCCAGGAGATTCACGGTCCCGGCAGGATAGGCACATACCGGCACATCGGCCTTGGCCTGCCGCAGCGCCGAAACCACATGCCGCAACGTACCGTCGCCGCCCCCGACACAGACAAGGCTGAGATCGTCGGCAAGCGCGATCGCAGTCCCCGGCGTGCTGTGCCCGTAGGCGAGCGCATGGCTGCGCTTTCGAAAAGCCGTTTCGAGCGCAAGGATGCGCTGCGGCGAAAAGCCGCCCGAAACCGGGTTCGAAATGATCTGGACCGTCATCGCCACCGGGTGTTCCCTGTCGAGGGCGGAAACGATGCCGGGGTAAGGTGAAGAAAACTCTAAGGTGCCGGTTTCTCAGGCCTTGCCTTCGCCGCCGCCTCGGCCTTCTCAACGGCCTTCGCCACCTCGGGCGGCATATACTTCTCGTCGTGCTTGGCGAGCAGCGTTTCGGCCTTGAACGTCCCGTCCGCGTCGAAGCGGCCGTCGGCGATCATGCCCTGCCCTTCGCGGAACAGGTCGGGCACGATGCCGGTGTAGTCCACCGGCACCGATTCGAGCCGGTCGGTGACACGGAAATGGATGGTGAGCCCATCGGCGCTGCGTGTCAGCGAACCTTTCTCGACCAGCCCACCGAGCCGGATCGCCTGCCCCGGCGCCACACCCTTCGCCACCACGTCGGCGGGCGCATAGAAATACGCCGCCTGGTCCTGCAATGCAGGCAGCGCAAGCGCCGCCGCGATGCCGAGCGCCGCCACAGCTGCGCCCGCGAGCACGAGCCGCTGGTGCTTGGGCTTCATCGCCGTTCTCCCCGCAGCGCGTCTGCCGCCTTTTCGGCGCGGCGCATCGAAACCCAGCTCCACACGAGCACACCGCCTATGCCGATGGCGCCTACCGCATAGGCCGCGATCACGAAGGGCAGCGCGTTCATGCCGCATCTCCCGCAAGCCGCGCCCGCCGCGCGGCGATGCGCTGCTCGGCGATGATCGCGCGCATCCGCATCAGCACCGCCGCCGCCATCAGCAGGCCGAGCCCGCCAGCACTCGTCAGCAGCGGATAGAGCATGTCGGGATGGATGCTGGAGCCTCGGAGCGTGATCGAGGCGGACTGGTGCAGCGTGTTCCACCACTCGACCGAGAACTTGATGATCGGCAGGTTGATAAGGCCTACGATCGCGAGCACCGCCGCCGCCCGGGCGCCCCGGCTGCGTTCGTCGAACGCGCCTGCAAGCGCGACAACGCCGAGGAAAAGGAAGAACAGCACCAGCATCGAGGTGAGCCTGCCGTCCCAAACCCACCATGTGCCCCACGTCGGGCGGCCCCAGATCGATCCTGTGAGCAGGCAAACGCCCGCATAGACCGCGCCCACCGGCGCCAGCGCCTCCAGCGCCACCTCGGCGAGCGGATGCTTCCACACGAGGATGGTAATCCCCGCGATGCCGAGCCCGAGGTAGCTCCCCATCGAGATCCACGCGGTCGGCACGTGCAGGTACATGATGCGCACGCTTTCGCCCTGCAGATAGTCGGGCGGCGCGTGGAACACGCCCCACCACAGCCCCACCGCCGTAAGCGCGAAACCAAGCACGAGCGCCACCACCGTCAGCGGGCGGGCGATCTTCAGGAACCGGGCGGGATTTGCGAACCGATGCATCAGCCTGTCTCATACGCACTGTTTGCACCCGCCGCCAGCGCTTGCGCTCAGCGGGTGCAGGCGGCAAGTATGACGTCATGTCTGCCGTCCGGCCAAGCGAGCGCATTGTCACAGGTCAAATCCGGATGATGCCCGAGGGCGTGGCGGCGATCCCCCACTGGAGAGTTCCATGCTTCGTTCCTGCCTTCTTGCCGGCGCCGCCGCGCTTGCCGTGACCCTCGCCCTCCCCGCTTCCGCCGAAACACCGCCAGCTGCTGCGGTTTCCGATGCGGCGGTCAATGCGCTGCTCGCCGAATGGACGGGTCCGAATGGCGGCGTGCCGCCGTGGGACAAGGTGCAGACGCCCCTGTTCAAGCCGGCGTTCGACAAAGCCTCAGCACAGCTGCTCGCCGAGGTGGACGCCATTGCGAACAACCCTGCAAAGCCCACCTTCGCGAACACGCTCGAAGCGCTCGAAAAGAGCGGCGAAGCGCTGAACCGCCTCGCCACGCTGTTCTTCGTGATGAGCTGGAGCAAGAACGACCCCGCGCATCAGGCCATCTCGGCGGAGCTTCTGCCCCAATTTTCGGCGGTGGAAGACAAGGTCAATTTCAATGCGAAGCTCTTCAAGCGCGTGAAGGCGGTTTACGACGCGCGCGAAACGAGCGGCCTCAACGCCGAACAGAAGCGCCTCGTCGAGAAGAGCTACGAAAACTTCGTGCGCAGCGGGGCGAGCCAACCCGCCGAAAAGCAGGCCGAACTCGGCAAGCTCAACCAGCAGCTCGCCACACTCTTCAACGATTTTGGCAACAAGGTGCAGGCGGACGAAGACACGTGGGTCACGCTCGGCGAGAGCGACCTCGGCGGTCTGCCGCCTGCGCTCATCGCCGGCTACAAGGCTGCCGCCACGGAACGCAAGCTGCCCGGCTACGCCGTCGTCAACACGCGCTCGGCGGTCGATCCGTTCCTCACCTTCTCCAGCAACCGCGCGCTCCGCGAGAAGGTTTGGCGCGCCTTCATCATGCGCGGCGACAATGCGAACGCGAACAACACGCATGAAGACATCCGCAAGATCGTGAAGCTGCGCGCCGACCGCGCCAAGCTGCTCGGCTACGCGAGCCACGCGCATTGGCGCATGTCGGACACGATGGCGAAAGACCCGCAGAAGGGCCTCGACCTGCTGATGCGCGTCTGGCCCGCCGCCCGCGCGCGCGTCGCCGAGGAAGTGGCCGACATGCAGAAACTCGCGAACAGCGAGGGCGCCAAGCTTACGATCGAACCGTGGGATTACCGCTACTATATGGAGAAGGTGCGGAAGGCGCGCTACGACCTCGATCAGAACGAGTTCAAGAACTATTTCGAGCTCGAGAACATGATCGCCGCCTCCTACCATATGGCGGGCAAGCTCTATGGCTACAGCTTCAAGGAAATCACCGGCGCGCTCCCCACGTTCCACCCGGTCGTGCGCGTCTATCACGTTACGAACACAGCGGACGGCACACATGTGGGCTATCTCTACCGTGACGATTTCGCCCGCCAGTACAAGCGTTCGGGCGCCTGGCAGAGTACCTATCGCGGGCAGGACAAGCTCGGCGGTCGCCAGCGCGACGCGATCGTCTCAAACAACAACAACTTCACGAAGGGCGCGCCCGGGGATCCCGTGCTCATCAGCCTCGACGATGCGCGCACATTGTTCCACGAATTCGGCCACGCGCTCCACGCGCTCTCGAACGACACCACCTACCCATCGCTCGGCGGCACGCCGCGCGACTTCGTGGAGTTCCCGAGCCAGGTGCACGAGAACTGGGTGCTGACCCCCGAAATCCTCGACACCTATGCGCGCCACTACAAGACCGGCGCGAAAATGCCGCAGGCGCTGATCGACAAGCTGAAGGCCGCGGAGACCTTCAACCAGGGCTTCGAGACGGTCGAGTTCCTCGGTTCGGCGATCGTGGACATGAAGATCCACATGGACCCATCGGGCGTGATCGACCCTGCGCAGGCCGAAAAGACCATCCTCGGCGAGATCGGGATGCCGAGGGAAATCGTGATGCGGCACCGCCTGCCGCAGTTCGGCCACCTGTTCTCATCCGATGCGTATTCGGCGGGCTATTACTCCTACCTCTGGTCGGACGTGATGGCCGCGGACGCCTGGGCGGCGTTCGAGGAGGCGGGCGATCCGTGGGATGCCGCGACGGCGAAGAGGTTCAAGGACATCATCCTTGCGACCGGCGACGCCATCGACCGCGCCGAGGCATACCGTGCGTTCCGCGGTCGCGATCCGCAGGTCGAGGCGCTGCTGAGGAACCGGGGCTTTCCGACCGATTGAGCGGCGCTGAAAGTGTCGGAGACTCTTACGAAAGTTATTGAAAATCAATCGCAAATCAAGGGTTTCTGCGGGTCTCCGACTGATGGCACGAGACTTGCTTCATTACGTACGTGTACCGGGACGGGGTATGTCAAACACCGCCCGACAGGAGACGAGACATGAAGACGATTTCACTCAGCATGGTCGCCGCCGCCGCCCTGATCGGCATGAGCGCGTCCAATGCGTCCGCCACGGTCATCGGCGTCGTGGACAGCGCCAGCGGCACGGGCAACAACCTGCTTTTCAACTCCTGCGATGATCCGCGCCCTGCCGCGATCAACGACGGCGTCGTGGGCTGCCTCAATGCGCGCCCCACCACCTACATCTATGTGTACGGCAGCGAGGCGCTCGATTACGAAGCCGGCGGGCAGGCCAAGATCGTTGACGATGCCGGCAACGGCTTCAACACGATGACGATCGATTTCCAGGACAACAGCATCGCCTTCACGACGCTCGTCCTCAACATCATCGGTGTGAAGAAGAGCGGTGGCGGCACTGTCGATTTCGGTGACGGCTTCACGCGAGCGTTCAACGACAACGGCAACAACTTCTTCACGATCACCTTCGCCGAGCCGGGTGTGAACTCCTTCACGTTCAGCTCGACCGGACCGGTTTGGGCAGAAATCAAGCAGGTGCGCTTCGATTTCGCGACCGGCGACGACACGGACGTGCCGGAGCCCGCGATGCTCGGTCTCCTCGGCCTCGGCCTGATGGGTGTCGGCATGGCGCGTCGCCGCCGCGGCTGATCAGACGATCTCGTCACGAAAACGGGCGTCCGGAAACGGGCGCCCGTTTTGTTTTTGCCGCTCAGGAGAGCGCGTGCAGCGCGCCGTTCGCGACCAGGCCCGCGAACACCACATGCGCCGCCGCCGTGATCCGATAGACGCGTCGCGGCGTCGCGAAGCGCCCGCCAAGGCGCCCCGCCCGGTCCCCAAGCGCGATCCAGCCGCACGCCACCGGCACGCATATCAGCGCGAACAAGGCAAATGCGCGCGCCAGCGCTTCATGGGGAAAGATGGTCAGTGCGAAGATCAGGCCCTTGGGGTTGATCAGCGTCGTCACGAACACGCGCCGCACCGAAACCCCGCCCTGCTCCCCATGCGCCCCGCACGCCCAGAAGCGCACGGCGGCAGCCAGAAGATAGAGCGCAATGCCAAGCTGCGCCGCGGCGGCGGCCATCGGATAGCGCACCATCAGCGGGCCGAGCGCCGCAATGAGCACCCCGATCGACAGCGTGTAGGCGGCAAGCTCGGCTGGAACGAGCCGCAGCGAACGCCGCACGCCCACGGTCGCGCCCGACGCCGCGAGCAACGTGTTCGTGGGCCCCGGCACGGCGAGCAATGCGAACACGGCGGCCAGGAAGAAAAAGGGATCAGTCATGTCTCTGCGTAGCGCCGTACCGCGCCGCCCGACTTGACCCACCGCAAATCCGCGCCTTGACGCCGCCACATTTCTCCCCCACATGCCGCCGTGACCGAACGTCGGCCGATAAGGCCCTGACGCGCCCGGCGTGATCGCTTCCTTCGGGGATTGAGCGCGCGTCTTCAGACGGTTCGGCCCACCGGCTTCCCCTCGTCACGCGGGTCGTCACGACACCGCTTCGCGTCCGCGCGCCATTTTGGCTGCGCGGCACGGACATGTTTTTTGAAAGATTGAAATGACTGATTTTCTCCAGTTCGGCCTGGGCGAGCGTATCGAAAAGGCGCTCACCGAAGCCAACTACACCGTGCCCACGCCGATCCAGCGGCAGGCGATCCCGATCCTGATGAAGGGTCATGACCTGCTCGGCATCGCGCAGACGGGCACGGGCAAGACCGCCGCGTTCGCGCTGCCCTCGCTCGATTACTTGTCGCAGACGTACAAGCCGCTGAAGAGCCGCACAGCGCGTATGCTGGTGCTGGCGCCGACGCGCGAGCTTGCCAGCCAGATCGCCGAATCCTTCCGCACCTACGGCAAGTTCCTGCGCCTCACCATCACCACGGCGTTCGGCGGCGTGCCGATCGGGCGCCAGGTGCGCGCGCTGCAGCGCGGCGTCGACATCCTCGTCGCCACCCCCGGCCGCCTGATCGATCTCGTCGACCAGAACGCGCTCGATCTCTCGCAGGTCGAGGTGTTCGTGCTCGACGAAGCCGACCAGATGCTCGATCTCGGCTTCATCCACGCGCTGCGCCGTATCGTCCGCATCCTGCCGAAGAAGCGCCAGTCGCTGTTCTTCTCGGCAACCATGCCGCCCGCGATCGCGGAGCTTGCCGCGCAGTTCCTCACCGAACCGCAGAAGGTGGAAGTGAAGCCGCAGGCGACGACTGCCGAGCGCGTTGCGCAGCACGTCATCCACGTGAACGCCTCGGAAAAGCAGGCGCTCCTTACGCTCCTGCTGCAAGACCTCGGCGCCGACATGGATCGCGGCCTCGTCTTCACGCGCACCAAGCACGGCGCCGACCGCGTCGTCCGCCACCTGAAGGGTGCCGGCATCGCGGCGGAAGCGATCCACGGCAACAAATCGCAGCCGCAGCGCGAGCGTGCGCTCGGCCTGTTCCGCTCGGGCGAGATCAAGATCCTCGTCGCCACCGACATCGCCGCGCGCGGTATCGACGTGCCGGGCGTCAGCCACGTGTTCAACTTCGAGCTGCCGAACGTGCCGGAGCAATATGTGCACCGCATCGGCCGCACCGCGCGCGCGGGCCGCGAGGGCATCGCCATCGCGCTGGTTTCGGATGGTGACGAGCGCACGTACCTGCGCGATATCGAGCGGCTGATCCGCCAGAAGCTGGAGCCGATGCCGCTTCCCGAAAACTTCCTCGCCCGCGCCGCGGCGATCGCGAAGCCGGTCGCGCGCACGGGCGAGAACAGCGGCGACCAGCGCGGCTTCTCGCACGGCGAGCGTCGTGACGGCCGCCGCGACGGCGGTCATCGCGGCGGACCCGGCGGCCATCGCGGCGAGCGTTCCGGCGGCGGCGAGCGCCGCGAAGGCGATCGTGACGGTCAGCGCCGCCATTTCGGCGCGCCCAAGCCGAAATATTCGGCCAAGCCCGCGCACGGCGGCGGCAACAGCGGCGGTCGCGGCAATCCCGGCGGCGGCCAACGCCGCCAGGGCCGCTAGCTGGTCAACCCCTCTCTCCCGATGGAGAGAGGGGCCGAGCCTTTACCGGTTCTTCTGCTGATATTCCTCGCGCACCCGCTGCGCGAGGCGGCCGCTTGCAATGTCGTCATAGGTAGCGATGTTGTTCGCAAGGCCTTCGGACTGCTGGCGGGCGATGCTTTCCATGTCGCCCGCGTACTGCGGCAGGAAATACCAGTGCTGCGCGGGCTGCGCGTTGTAGAGCGCGCGGAACTTCTCGATGATCTCGCGATCGGCGGTGAGCCGGACGAGCTGCGCCGCCGCGCCGCGCTGGGTCATGTCGGTCACCCGCATCGTCTTCGGCCGCATGATGTCCCACCACGCGAACGGCAGCGCCGGGTCCATCGCCTGCGCCTCGGCGGCCATCGCATTGCCCGCCTCCTCGCTCGGCGCGGCGCGCGCGGCAATCACCAGCAGCGTCGCGTCCCCCGTTTTGCGCGCCAGTGCCTGCATACCCTCCACGAGCTGGGTACGGCCGGTGACCGCATTGCCCGCATCGAAATAGAGCTGCGCAGCGTCGAGCTTCTTCGGGGCATAATCCGCGTACAGCGCCTGCATCTCGGCGAACGCCTTCGCCGGGTTCCGCTGCATGTTCTGGTAGATCCACGCGTTGTTGAAATGATCCTGCGCCGATTTCGGATTGTCGATGATCATCTGCGGCTGTGCCATCGCATGAAGATCGCCCACCTGATCGCGGATCACCGCCGTGTCTTCCTTGATGAGCCCGAGCTGCCGCCCGACCGCTTCCGTCGCGGACTGCCCCTGCCCGACCAGCATCAGCAGGATGAAGGCCGCGGTCGCGAACAGGCCGAAGCGGAAGGCATCGCACTGCGTGCACTGCACCACTTCATCCACCGCCGTGTCGTCCGCCGCATTCACCATGAACGCGCGCTGCAAGCAGAGCAGCCCCGCGACGCCGGTGATCACCGCGAAGACCAGCACGAGTATGTCGGCTGAAAGGAACTCCGCGAAGAAATTCACGAGATCGCCGAACAGCCCCACCGCGCCGCCGATGAGCGCGAACAGCGATGCCTTCGCCGGCCAGATGATCCGCTTGACGATGCCGATGCGTGTATCCGCCATGCAAATTCCCCCCTGTGCCCGTAAACAACTCTCATTTCGTGATTGCCATGATTTTCATGAACATGGCGTGACTTCAACCCCTTGTTCGCCATCGGCTTTTGTCGATTGCCGCTTCGCGCGCCGTAAAGCTGTGATAGTTCAGGCGTCATGGAAGACCTCACGCCCCTTCGCGATGTGGGCATCGCCTTCGCTCTCGGCCTGCTCGTCGGCGTCGAACGCGGCTGGAGCGCGCGCGGTGAGCGAGCGGGCGGGCGCGTTGCAGGTTTCCGCACGTTCGGCCTGCTCGGTCTGCTCGGCGGCATCGCCGGAATCGCGCTGGAAGCCGGCCACGACATGTTGGCGACGCTGCTTGCCGCCGTCGCCGGGATCGCGCTTGTGGCGGGCTACTGGCGCGACATGGCCGAGGACGGCAACGTCAGCGCCACCACCACGATTGCTGGGCTCATCACGCTCGCACTCGGTATGCTGACGACGACAGGCAACGTGCTCGTCGCGCTGGTCTGCACCGGCGTGATGGTGCTGCTGCTCTCGATGCGCGACGAGCTCCATGCGTGGATTCGCGGCCTCACCGCTGCCGAGGTGAAGGCGGTGGCGCGTTTCGCGCTCATCTCCATCGTCGTCTGGCCCCTCCTTCCCGATGCCGCCTACGGCCCCTACGACGCGTGGAACCCGCGCAGCATCTGGCTCGTCGTCGTGCTCGTCTCCGGCCTGTCGTTCGTCGGCTACGTCGCTGCCAAGCGCTTCGGCGAGGTGCGCGGCACGCTCGCCACGGCGGCGGCGGGCGCGCTCGTCTCGTCGACAGCCGCCACGGC
>ERZ761602.7094-NODE-7094-length-12093-cov-5.993770_pt1 | contig 12093 bp, 13 predicted proteins | sample MGYA00512165_ERZ761602 | MGnify/ENA primary metagenome ERZ761602 (study PRJEB28899, sample SAMN02445085) | bioreactor sludge metagenome | biome: EBPR sludge; isolation source: Thorneside wastewater treatment plant | place: Australia: Brisbane, Thorneside... | reverse complement strand
GCGGGCGCTCTCGACATGGAGATTTTCGATCAGCTTGCCGTCGACCACGACCACGCCTTCGCCGCGCGCCGCCGCGTCGGCGTGGGCCTGAATGATCTTGCGCGACCAGGCGACATCCTCCGGCCTGGGGGTGAAGACCCGGTTGCAGGGTGCGATCTGCTTGGGGTGGATCAGGGTCTTGCCGTCGAAACCCAGCTCGTGGCCTTGCCGGCAGGCGAACTCGAAGCCGGTTTCGTCGTTGAGGTCGAGATAAACCCCGTCCAGAATGGCGAGCCCTGCCGCGCGGGCAGCCAGCAGGCACAGGCCGAGCGACACCATGAAGGGCAGGCGCTCGTGGGTGTGGGTGCAGTCCAGCTCCTTGGCCAGATCGGAGGTGCCCATCACCAGACCTTCCATGCGTGGCGTCGATTCGGCGATCCGCTGCGATTCCAGGATGCTGCGCGGCGTTTCCATCATCGCCCAGATCGTCATCGAGTCCGGGGCGCCGTTGGCGCGCATGATCGCTTCCATGTGGCGGATGGCGTCGGCGCTTTCGACCTTGGGCAGCAAGAGCGCGTCGGCGCCGGACTTGGAGGCCATCGCGATGTCTTCGTAGCCCCATTTGGTCGAGAGGGCGTTGACCCGGATGATGATTTCGCGCATCCCGAAGCCGCCGGCGGCCACGGCCTCGCACACCTGTTTGCGGGCGAGTTCCTTGGCGTCGGGCGCCACGGCGTCTTCCAGATCGAGAATCAGGCTGTCGGCGGGCAGGGTGCGGGCCTTGTCCAGGGCGCGGGCGTTGGAGCCGGGCATGTACAGCATGCTGCGGCGGGGCCGGGCGGATTTGGGCATCGTGGTTCTCCCTTGGCGTTGTGGTTGGGGTGAGCGTCTCGCGCCGGAAGCGTCTCGCGCCGGCGGAAATTCCGCGAATTTTACACCCCTAATGCCCCGGAATCAGCCCGCCAAAAACTTGTCTGCGTCCAGCGCGGCCATGCAACCGCTGCCGGCCGATGTGACCGCCTGCCGGTAGACGTGGTCGGCCACGTCGCCGGCGGCGAACACGCCGGGGACGCTGGTGGCCGTGGCGCCACCCTCGCTGCCGCTCTTGACCTTGATGTAGCCGTCGCGCATCTCCAACTGGCCGGCGAAGATGTCGGTGTTCGGCTTGTGGCCGATGGCGATGAACACGCCTTGCAGTTCGAGTTGCTTGGCCTCGCCGGTTTTGACGTTGCGGACCCGAAGGCCGGTCACGCCGCCGTCATCGCCCAGCACCTCGTCCAGCACGCTGTCCAGCTCCAGGCGAATCTTGCCGGCGGCCACTTTTTCCGTCAGCTTGTCCACCATGATTTTCTCGGCGCGGAACTGCTGGCGGCGATGGACCAGCGTGACTTCGCTGGCGATGTTGGCGAGATACAGGGCTTCCTCGACCGCCGTGTTGCCGCCGCCGATCACCGCGACTTTCTGGTTGCGGTAGAAGAAACCGTCGCAGGTGGCGCAACCGGACACCCCTTTGCCCATGAACGCCTGCTCCGAGGGCAGGCCGAGATACTGGGCGCTGGCGCCGGTGGCGATGACCAGCGCGTCGCAGGTGTACTCGCCGGAATCTCCGATCAACCGGAACGGGCGCTCCTGTAGCTTGGCGGTGTGGATGTGATCGAACACGATCTCGGTGTGGAAGCGCTCGGCGTGCTTGCGCATCCGCTCCATCAGGTCCGGCCCCATCAGGCCCTCGACATCGCCCGGCCAGTTATCCACTTCGGTGGTGGTGGTCAACTGGCCGCCCATCTGCAGGCCGGTGACCAGCACGGGCTTGAGGTTGGCGCGGGCGGCGTATACGGCGGCGGTGTAGCCGGCGGGGCCGGAACCGAGAATCAGCAGGCGGGCGTGCTTGGTGCTCATGGCGGATTTCTCCTGAATCTCTTTAGGTTAGCGTTCAATGCCGAAACGCGAGCGGCCGTTCGAGAAGCCGCTGGCGTGCGGGCATTGCTCCGAATTGCGCTCTCCGGCGGAGGGAGTCTCGGGGCGGGAGGGCGCCGGCCTGAACGGCCGACAGCTCTCGCCCCGAGTCTCTTTACCCGAAGAGGGCGGTTCTCACAGCTTGCTGGAGTTCTCGGCCAGGTAAGCGGCCACGCCCTCGGCGGTGGGCTTCATGCCCTTTTGGCCCTTCTTCCAGCCGGCCGGACAGACCTCGCCGTGCTGTTCGGTGAATTGCAGGGCTTCGACCAGGCGGACCATCTCGTCCACTTCGCGGCCCAGCGGCAGGTTGTTAACGATCTGGGCCTGCACCACGCCGGCCTTGTCGATCAGGAAGGAGCCGCGCAGCGCCACGCCGGCCGGATGCTCGATGCCGTAAGCCTTGGTGATTTCGTGCTTCACGTCGGCCACCAGCGGGAAGCCGACCCGGCCGATGCCGCCTTTCTCGACCGGCGTTTCGCGCCAGGCGAAGTGGCTGAACTGCGAGTCGATCGACACGCCGACCACTTCCACGCCCAGCTCCTTGAACTTGGCGACGCGATGGTCGTGGGCGATGATTTCCGACGGGCAGACGAAGGTGAAGTCCAGCGGGTAGAAAAACAGCACCACGTACTTGCCGCGCAGATCGGACAGCTTGAAGTTTTCCTTGATCGAACCGTCGGGCATGACGGCGGCGGCGGTGAAATCCGGGGCTTGCTGGGTGACTAAAACGCTCATGCGCGATCTCCTGGTGAGTGGACGTGAATGTCGTCGTTCGATCTGTGGTCTAGCTTAAGCGGTTTTGCTCTATTGCGGAAATTGAATCGGCCAAATGGGCCGATAGCCATCCGCTATGGCCGGGGAACGCCTTGTAACGTCTCTGTCATCAATTTGCCTTAGATAGAGGACTGTGGCGAGCACCACGTAGAGGGTTGGGGACGGTTTCAGCAAATTCAAGAGGATTCATGAACTCGAAACGCATTTTAATCGTGGAAGACGAGCGGCCCATCAGGGAGATGGTGATGTTCGCCTTGGCCGGTGCGGGCTACGACGTGCGGGAGGCCGCCGACGCGCGCGAGGCGCAGGCGCTCATCGCCGAGCGCTTGCCCGACCTGGTCCTGCTGGACTGGATGTTGCCGGGCATCAGCGGGATCGATTTCGCGCGCCGCCTGAAGCGGGACGAATTGACTCGCGAGCTGCCGGTCATCATGCTGACCGCCCGCGCCGAGGAGGAAGACAAGGTGCATGGCTTGGAAAGCGGCGCCGACGACTACATCACCAAACCGTTTTCGCCGAGAGAGCTGGTGGCCCGCATCCGGGCGGTGATGCGGCGCGGCGGACCGGGGGTGGAAGACGAAATCTTGCGCGCCAACGGCCTGTCTTTGGATTTGGCGAGCCATCGGGTCAGCGTCGGCGAAGCCCTGGTGGACATCGGTCCGACCGAGTACCGCTTGCTGGAATTCTTCATGTCCCATCCCGAGCGGGTTTACAGCCGCGGCCAACTGCTGGATCGGGTCTGGGGAAGCAACGTCTATGTCGAGGAGCGCACCGTGGACGTGCATATCCGCCGCTTGCGCAAGGTGCTGGAGCCGCATGGTTACGACGCGCTGATCCAGACCGTGCGCGGCTCGGGCTACCGGTTTTCGACCCGGATTTGAGCGTGGCTCGGCCCTGGTGGACGTTGTTCCGCCGCCTGCTGCTGCTGTTGCTGGGCGCCGCAGCGCTGGGCTGGCTGGTCGGGCAGATCCCGTGGGCGCTGCTGAGCGCCGTCTCGGGGTGTTTGGCCTGGCAGTTGTGGCAACTGTATCGGCTGGAGCGTTGGCTGTTGGCCGGCAAAGACGCCGAGCCGCCGCGAGCCAGCCTGATTTGGGGGGGCATCGCCGTCGGCATCGACCGCTTGCGCCGGCAAAACCGCAAGCGCAAACGCAAGTACGGTCGCTTGCTGGAGCAGTTCCAGCAGGCCACCGCCGCCCTGCCTGACGCCGCCGTGATCCTGGGCGAGGACGACAAAGTGGTCTGGTGCAACGGTGCCTCGCAACCGTTGCTGGGATTGGCGCCGGGCCGAGATATCGGTCTGCCGGTGACCAACCTGCTGCGCCACCCCACTTTCGTGGCGTTTCTCAACCAGCGGGGCCAAGGCGACAGCGTGGAATTTCCCTCGCCGGTGGACGACGCCCGGACGCTGAACGCCCGCGTCGTGCCCTACGGCAAGAAGCGGCGCTTGCTGGTCGCGACCGACATCACGCGGGTTCGACGCCTGGAGCAAATGCGCCGCGATTTCATCGCCAACGTCTCACACGAGCTGCGCACGCCGCTGACGGTGGTGATCGGCTATCTGGAAACCGTGCTCGACAGCGACGATCCGGGCCTGGAAGCGTGGCGGTCGCCGCTGCGGGGCATGCGCCAGCAGGCCGGCCGAATGCTGCACCTGATCGAAGATCTGCTGATGCTCGCCCGCCTGGAGTCGCGGAAGGAGCGGGCGCCCGGCAAGCCGGTCGCGGTGCCTGCCCTGCTGGCCGACATCGCCGATGACGCCGCCGCTTTGAGCGGCGACCAGAACCATCGGATCGAGTTGAGCGCCGACTCGCGCCTGTGGCTGCTCGGTTGCGAAAAGGAGCTGCGCAGCGCTTTTTCCAATCTGGCGTTCAACGCCGTCCGCTATACCCCGGCCGGCGGCCGGATCGAAATGCGCTGGTACGCCGACGATCGCGGCATCTATCTGGCGGTGGAGGACGACGGTGAAGGCATCGCGCCCCATCACATTCCCCGGTTGAGCGAGCGGTTTTATCGGGTCAACCGCGACCGGTCGCGCGGCAGTGGCGGCACCGGTCTGGGCCTGTCCATCGTCAAGCACGTTTTGCACAATCACGGCGGCCGCTTGCACATCAGCAGCGAGCTGGGCAAGGGCAGCCTGTTCGTGTGCGAGTTCCCCGCCGAATTGCGGGTAGAGCCCCCGGCGGCGCCCCGCCCCGCCAGCGCGCCGCCGGCGGACGGAACCGGCGAGCGCCCGCATGAAAGCGGACAGGACGGCGCGCGGCGCTCGCCCCCGCAATCAAATTTTTGCAACAATCAGTGATGAGGCTGGCACGATATTGTATCTATCATGTTAAAATAACTGGCGATACCGTTCGATTCTGGCGTGATTTCGCACCTGTCCGCCACCGATGAAAACGGTTGGTGAGCCGCATTCCTCTGCGCAAGCGAGGGAGCGCGGCGGACCCCTCACGCGACACCGCGCGGCTTGCCTGTCTGGAGGATCGCCCCTATGCGAGAATTCATTCGCCATCCGGCCGATATCCCCATCGAATGCCAAATTGCCCGCCAGCGTTACGCCCAACGCGATCGTCTGAAAAACATCAGTCAAGGCGGGCTGTGCTTCGAGAGCCCCAGCGCGCTCGAACGCGGCTGCCTCATCCGGATCACCATTCCGGTTCGTGAGCCGCCCTTCGAGACGACCGGCACCATCGTCTGGTGCCAGCTAGTGAACGGGCATTACGATGTGGGCGTTCAATTCGCCGACGCGAGCACCGAGTTCTCGGTGCGCATGGTCGAGCAAATCTGCTACATCCAGCGCTACCGGAAGGAGGTGCGGGAAAATGAGGGACGCGAGCTTTCGGACGCGGAAGCGGCGCTGGAATGGGTGGGGAAGTACGCCAAGGATTTTCCGGTGTAGATTGTCGTGGCGCGAGACCGGGGTGCATTCGCGGCGGAGGGCGGGGTCGCGAAGCGGGGCGAGGGAGGGCGGAAACCGCGTGTTGCCCCGGCCGGCCTTGGCCGCGCCGATGGCGCGCGCTCATGTGGCCTCCGCCGGGATTGGCGCTATGCTTAGCGCGAGCGTTCCCGCCGCACGCTTGACGGCGACCGCATTCGAGACCGGCGCTCGGTGGCAGCGATTCCTGCCCGAACGCGGTCGCCGCGCGGCGGGAGAGCGGTCCGCCCCGAAAGGTCGGGGCGCTTTTCCCATCACGACCGGGAGATGCGATTGCGATGATGGGTTGGCTGGGGGTCTTGATTCTGGTTTTTGGCACGCTGTTTCTGATCGATCCGGCCGCGTTGCAGCAAGGGTGGCAAGTGGGCGTCGCGGGCTTGCTGGTGGGGGGCTTGGCCGGCGTGTTGGCCGGGGAAGCCCTGGGTTACCGGCTGGCCCAGCGCGAGCAGGCTCGAAAGCGGGACGATGAAGCTCGGGCGAAGGCGCGAGCCGAGAAGGGCGCCGCGAACGCCGTGGCCACCGGGCTGGAATCGGGGCCGTCGTCGGATGCTCCCGGAACGCCTCGCTGAACGGCCCGCCGGCGGCCCGAAGATCGCCTGTAACCATCGAAAACGCTGAAAACGCCCTCTGATCCCGGCTGTTCCGCCGCGGGTCCGGCGGCGGATCGGAGAGTCGCCGCGCGCAACGATTCCGCTGTCCCGATGATAAACTGGCGCATTCTTCGCCGAGGATTTACCGATGAAATTACTGCTGGTCCGCCACGCCATCGCCGAGGACGCGGAAGCTTTTGCCGGCGGTTCCGACGCCCAGCGTCCGCTGACCGAAGTCGGGCGCAAAAAGATGCGCAAGGGCGCCAACCGGCTGCGCTCGCAACTGAGGCAGATCGACGTGCTGGCGTGCAGTCCGCTGGTGCGGGCCCGCGAAACCGCCGACATCATCGCCCGAGCTTACGGGGATATCCCGATCGTGGAGCGTCCCGAGCTGGATTACAGCTATCCGCCCGAGGCGGTGCTGGAATGGCTGGCGAAGTGTCCGGCCGACACGGTGGTGGCGGTGGGCCACGAGCCGCAACTGGGCCTGCTGTCGGGCCTGCTGCTGGGCGATGGCCCGCGCACCGTGGTCGCGTTCCGCAAGGGCGGGGCGGCGCTGTTCGAGTTTCCCGGACGCGCCGCCGCCGGCCGTGGCGTCCTGCACTGGGCGCTGACGCCAAGCCAGTTGCGCAGCCTGAAGCAGGATTAGCCGGGCACGGGGGGAGTGTCATGACGCCGGAAGATGTCGCCGCCATCGATTTGGGCTCGAACAGCTTTCACATGATCGTGGCCCGCATCGCCAACGATCACGTTCAGGTTCTGGACCGCCTGCGAGAGATGGTGCAACTGGCCGCCGGGCTCGACGAAAAAAATCGGCTGTCGGAGGAGTCGCAGCAGCGGGCGCTGGCGTGTCTGGCGCGGTTCGGCCAGCGCTTGCGGCACATTCCGCCGGCGCAACTGCGGATCGTCGGCACCAACACCTTGCGCCAAGCGCGCAACAGCGCGGAATTTTTGCAGCGGGCCGAAGAGGTTTTGGGGCACGCCGTCGAGATCATCAGCGGTCAGGAAGAGGCGCGGCTGATTTATCTGGGCGTCGCCCACAGCGTCGCCGACGTGCCGGGCCGACGGCTGGTGGTGGATATCGGCGGCGGCAGCACCGAGCTGATCGTCGGCGAGAAGTTCCAGCCGCTGCACCTGACCAGCCTCAAGATGGGCTGCGTCAGCCTGAGCCGGGCCTGTTTCGATGACGGCAAGATCACCGAAACCCGGATGCGCGAGGCGGAATTGCGGGTGCAGTTGCGCCTGGAGCCGGTGCGAGAGGAGTACGTCGATCTGGGTTGGCAGGCGGTGACCGGCGCTTCGGGCTCGATCAAGGCGATCCAGGAGGTGGTCGCGCGGGAAGGCTGGAGCAGGGAGGGCATCACCCTGGAAGCTTTGCGGCGCTTGCGGACGGCGTTGCTGGACGCCGGCCAAATCGCGACGGTGGCGTCGCGCTGGCAACTGGAGCCGGCGCGGGCCAAGGTGTTCGCGGGCGGGTTCGTGGTGTTGCACGGTTTGTGCGAGGCGCTGAACGTGGCGCGGATGGAGGTGTCGGAAGGGGCGCTGCGCGAAGGGGTGATCTACGACCTGCTGGGCCGCTTCCGCCACGAGGACGTGCGCGACCGCACCATCGTCGCCGTGATCGACCGCTACGGCCTGGATCGCGCCCAGTCCGAGCGGGTCACCGCGACGGCGCTGGACTTGCTGGAGCAGGTGCGCGCGGGCTGGAATCTGGAAGCCGAGGCGTTCGCGCACGCTCTGGAGTGGGCGGCCCGCTTGCACGAAATCGGGATGCTGCTGGCGTATCACCAGTATCACAAACATGGCGCCTACATTTTGCAACACGCCGATTTGCCGGGTTTTTCGCAGAGCGATCAAACCTTGCTGGCGGCCTTGGTCCAATACCATCGCCGGTCGTTTCCCGCCGAAGCATTCTCCCATCTGCCGCGCGATGTGGCGCCCTCGGCGCGGCGGCTTTGCGTGCTGCTGAGATTGGCGGTGGCGCTGAACCGGGCGCGCACCCGGTTGCCGTTGCCGGCGCTGGCCCTGCGGGTCCATCAACAGCGCATGGAGCTGCGGTTTCCCGACCGTTGGCTGGACGAGCATCCGCTGACTCGGGCCGATTTGGAGGGGGAGGCGCGCTTTTTGCGGAAAGCCGGATTTCGGCTGGAGTTCGGCTGAGGGCAGTTCAGGGCGGGACTTCATCGGCTGTTGGGTGCGGCGTCAGAAACGGTTGCATCAGCAGCCCGTCCAATCTCGTCGCCCGCCAGTCGCGGAAGTATTCCAAACCGATGGTCATGCCGGCGTGCCCGTCGCGGGGCTGGTCTCGATAGGTGCCGAACAGCCGATCCCACCACGATAGGTTGAAGCCGAAATTGCTGTCGGTTTCCTCGCGCCGGATCGAATGGTGGACCCGGTGCATGTCGGGCGTGACCACCAGCCGGCGCAAGGCGCGATCGAGTCGCGGCGGCAAGCCGACGTTGCCGTGATTGAACATGGCGGTGGCGTTGAGCAGCACCTCGAACACCAGCACCGCGACCGCCGGAGCGCCCAGCAGCCCCACCACCGCCAGCTTGACCAGCATCGACAGCACGATTTCCAGCGGATGAAAACGCAAGGCGGTGGTCACGTCGAAATCCAGGTCGGTGTGATGCATCCGGTGCAAGCGCCACAGTATCGGAACTTTGTGGAAAACCACATGTTGGGCGTAAATCGTCAGGTCGAGCAGCAATAGAGAAACGATGAATGCGGCCCAGAACGGCGCGCTCAGCCAGTGGAATAGGCCCCAACCCTCGGTTTCCGCCAGCAGCGCCACCCCGACCGCCAGCACCGGAAAGGCCAGCCGCAACGCCGCGCTATCCACGACGACGATGCCGAGATTGGCGATCCAGCGCCGCGAGCGCGGCAGATGCAAGGCTCGGCGCGGTCGCCGCCATTCCCACCCCATCATCGCCAGCAGGACAGCGGCAAAGCAGCCCAGCCGGATAGCGGGTTCATAAGCCAGCAAATCGGTCATCGACGAAGCTCCACGGGATCAGATGGTTTTGGTCGACCGGTCGAACGGCGGCGGGTTCGGCTTGGGCTATAATGCCGTCCGGTCACGATTATCTCGATCTTTGACCGTCCGCCGTGGAGGAAGCTCGCGTGCCCAAAACCCCCCAGATCGTCACCGGCCAGTATCCCGGCGTCCGTCCCCGACGGTTGCGCCGCGACGAATTTTCTCGGCGCCTGGTGCGGGAAACCGTATTGACCGCCGCCGATCTGATCCAGCCGCTGTTCGTGATCGAGGGGTGGAAGCAGCGCGAACCGGTGGCGTCGATGCCCGGCGTGGAGCGGTTGACCATCGATCAGTTGCTGCGCGAGGCCGAGGCGCTGGCCGAACTGGGCGTGCCGGCGGTGGCGCTGTTCCCGGTCACACCGCCCGAGGCCAAGTCGCTCGACGCCGCCGAAGCCTGCAACCCCGACGGCTTGGCGCAACGGGCGGTGCGGGCGCTCAAGACCCATCTGCCCGAGCTGGGCGTGATCACCGACGTGGCGCTGGACCCCTTCACCAGTCACGGCCAGGATGGCTTGGTGGACGATTCCGGCTACGTGCTGAACGACGAGACCGTGAGCGTTTTGGCGCGGCAGGCGTTGTCGCACGCCGAGGCCGGCGCGGACATCGTGGCGCCGTCGGACATGATGGACGGGCGGATCGGCGCGATTCGCGAGGCGCTGGAATCCAACGATTTCATCCACACCCGGATTCTCGCCTATTCCGCCAAGTACGCCTCCAGCTTTTACGGGCCGTTCCGCGACGCGGTGGGCTCGGCGGGCGCGCTCGGCAAGGGCAACAAATACAGCTATCAGATGGACCCGGCCAACGGCGATGAAGCGTTGCGCGAAGTGGCTTTAGACTTGGAGGAGGGGGCGGACATCGTCATGATCAAGCCGGGGATGCCCTATTTGGATATCGTGCGCCGGGTCAAGGACCAGTTCGCCGCGCCCACCTTCGTCTATCAGGTCAGCGGCGAGTACGCCATGCTGCTGGCCGCCGCCCGCAACGGCTGGCTGGACGAGCGGGCGGTGGCGATGGAGTCGCTGCTGTCGATCAAGCGGGCCGGGGCAGACGCGATCCTGAGCTATTTCGCCGGTCGAGCGGCCGGCTGGTTGCGGCAAGCATCGTGAATGGCCGGAAGAAATGGTTCCTGGCCGGGTTGAGCGTGGCGGCCATGAGCGTGTTTTTCCTCGCCGTGATGCGTCCGCCCGGTGGCCAGCCGTCTCCCCACGGCCAGGACATGCCCTGGCAAATCACGCGCAGCCAAGATGGTGTCACCGTCACCGTGTTCGGGCTGACGCTGGGCGCGAGCACGGTGCGGGACGGGATAAACAAGCTGGGGCGGCGCTACGAGCTGGGGCTGTTTCAGGACCGGCAGGACCGCTTGAGCCTGGAAGCCTATTTCCGGGATGCGGTGGTCGGCGGTCTCAATGCCCGGCTGGTGTTGGCGGCGCAGTTGCCGGAACCGATGCTGAATGCGCTCCGCGCCCACGCCGGCGGAGGCAAACCCACCGCCGACGGCGGACGCCGCTATCCGGTGGCTGCGGCCGACGCGAACTTGGCGTTGAACGCGACCATCGGGGCGATCACCTACATGCCGGTGGTCAAGTTCGATGCCGATCTGGTGCGCAAGCGGTTCGGCGAGCCGCCCGAACAGGTGAAGGTCGAGGGCGGAACCCATTGGCTGTATCCGGCATCAGGACTGGATCTGCTGTTGGGCGACAACGGCGAAGCGTTGCTGCAATACGTGCCGCCACCGGAATTCGAGCCACGCTTGCGGGCGCCGCTGCGCGGCCAGGAATGAGAGCGACATGACGACACCGGATCAATACGCCGTGATGGGCAATCCCATCGCCCACAGCAAATCGCCGCGCATTCACGCCCTGTTCGCCGCCCAGACCGGCCAGCATCTCGAATACCGCGCCATCCTGGTCGAGCCGGGCGGGTTCACCGCCGCCGTGCGGGCGTTTCGCGCGGCGGGCGGCAAGGGCTTGAACGTGACCGTGCCGTTCAAGCGGGACGCCTGGGTGTTCGCCGATCTGTCGAGCGCCCGCGCCGAGCGGGCCGGGGCGGTCAACACCCTCATCCTGGAGCCGGGCGGTGCGCGCGGCGACAACACCGACGGGGCGGGGCTGGTCCGGGATCTGACGGCCAATCACGGCTACCGGCCGGCGGGCCGGCGGGTGTTGCTGCTGGGCGCGGGCGGCGCGGCGCGCGGCGTGTTGCAGCCGCTGCTCGCGGAAAAACCGGCCCGACTGATCATCGCCAACCGCACGGCCGACAAGGCGCTGGAACTGGCGCTGCGCTTCAGCGATCTGGGCCGGGTTTCCGGCTGCGGGTTCGCGGAGTTGGCCGGGGAGCAGTTCGATTTGATCGTCAACGCCACGGCGGCGGGTTTGGGCGGCGCGGTGCCGGCGTTGCCGGATGGCGTGCTGGCCCCGAATGGCTGGTGCTACGACCTGATATACGGCGACGGGCCGACCGCGTTCGTGCGTTGGGGGCTGGAGCGGGGCGCCGCTCGCGCGCTGGACGGCCTGGGGATGCTGGTCGAACAGGCGGCGGAGTCGTTTTATCTGTGGCGCGGTGTTTGGCCCGAAACCGGGCCGGTCATCGCGGCGTTGCGGGGCGGCTGAGACCGATCCGGCCTCAATGATGCAAAATCTGACTCAAAAATAGCTTGGTCCGGTCCGACCGGGGGTTGGTGAAGAACTCGGCCGGCGAGTTCTGCTCGATGATTTCGCCGCCGTCCATGAAGATCACCCGGTGCGCCACGGTCTTGGCGAAGCCCATTTCGTGGGTGACGCAGATCATGGTCATGCCGTCCTCGGCCAGCGCCACCATGGTGT
>ERZ761602.7093-NODE-7093-length-12094-cov-3.391478_pt1 | contig 12094 bp, 6 predicted proteins | sample MGYA00512165_ERZ761602 | MGnify/ENA primary metagenome ERZ761602 (study PRJEB28899, sample SAMN02445085) | bioreactor sludge metagenome | biome: EBPR sludge; isolation source: Thorneside wastewater treatment plant | place: Australia: Brisbane, Thorneside... | reverse complement strand
GTCCTCGAAGAGCGCGCGTACGATCAAGACGGGCACCTCATCGCCGAGGTCAACGGCGCCGGCGAGGGCACCAAGTACTGGTACGACGCGCGAGGCAACCTGGTCCGGCGGGTCGACCCCGAGGGGGCCGTGATGGCCTACGAGTACGATCGCGACGACCTGCTCGTTCGCCGCACATCGCCTGCGGGGGCTATCACCGAGCTCTTCTACGACGACAAGGGCACGCTCTCCCGCGTCTCCCACCCCATGGGTATCGCGTTCACGATAAGCCGCGACGCGCAGGGCCGTGAGGCGCGCGTCTCGGGCAGCGATGGCAGCGTCGTTTCGTACGAGTACGACGCCTACAACAACGTCAGCGCCGAGGTCGACGCGTCGGGCGGCCGGACGACGTACGCGTACGACGCGCTCTCACGGCCGATCCAGCGCACCGATCCCCTCGGTCGTGTGAGTCATGCTCTGCGGAACCGTCTGGGCGCCATAACGACGTTGCGCCTGCCTGACGGTGCCAGCGTTCAGCGGAAGTACGACGCCCGAGGCAACGTGGTGGAGGAGGTCGACCCCCTGGGGCACGCGACGATCTACGAGCGTTCCGGCATGGGCGTCGTGACCAGCGTGCGCACGGCGGATGGGCGGACCTGGCGTTTGCGCTACACCTCGGACGAGCGACTCGCAGAGATCAAGAACCCCAACGGCGAAGCCTACGCCTTCAAGTACGATCAGGCGGGGCGTGTCGTCGAGGAGCGGACCTTCGATGGTCGCGTGCTCGTGCATGCCCGCGACCTTGCCGGCCGTATCACGCGTGTCCGTTACCCCGACGCCACGAGCCGGGACTTCAGTTACGACCGCGCAGGCCGGGTGCTGACGGATACGGCCAGTGATGGCAGCCGCGTGACGTTCGTGCGAGACAAGACGGGCCGCATCGTCCGCGCGACGATCGAGGCGAACGGCTACCGCCACGAGACGGTGCTCGAGCGCGATCCGTTCGGCCGAATCCTCGTCGAGCGTCAGGGCGACTTGGCGGTTCGGTACGAATACGATCCGAAGGGGCGCGTCGTTTCGCGCACCCTCCCCAACGGGGTCAAGAGCGCGTACCGCTACAACCACGCCGACTCGCTCGTCGGCGTCGAGCACGCGGGGCAGGCCTTCCACTTGGAGCTGGATGCGGCCGGACAAGAGCGGCGCGTCCTGCCCGAGTCCGGGCGGTTCCGGTTCGAACGCAGCTTCGACGCCGTTGGCCGCGTCGTCGAACAGGTCGCGCGCCTGGCGACGGGTGACCCGAGCGAGGTCTCGCTCCGCCGCAGCTTCCAATACGACCGCGCCGGCCGGCTGACGACCTCGCTCGACGATCATTGGGGTGGTGTCGAGCATCGGTACGACGACGTCGACCAGCTGACGCGTTCATCCCCCATTGCCGGGTCGCCCGGTCGCGACGCTGCGTTTCGCTACGACGCCGCTCGCTCGCTCGTCGGCGTCCTCGAGAGGATGAGCGACGGTCGAAGAGCGGAGGACACCCTGCGGGTCGGTCCGGGCAACGTCCTCGTCCAGTCGTCGCGCAAGAAGTACGCGCACGACAAGCGCGGGCGCCGAATCGGGGTGCGCGAGCTCGCGGCGGCGCCCGGCACGGAGCCGGTGACCGAGTACGTCTGGGACGCCCGCGACCGGTTGACCGAGGCTCGCCTGCCCGACGGGCGTCGCATCGTCTTTCGGTACGACGCGCTCGGCCGGCGCGTCGCGAAAGAAGTCTACGAGGGCGCGGAGCCGGCCCATCGCCGGAGCGTGAAGTACGCCTGGAGCGGCAGCGCGCTCGGCATGGAGGCTCCGAGCGACGGTCCCGCCCGCACGTTCCTGCACCGGCCCGGCACGTTCGAGCCGCTCTTGCACGAGGAGCGCGGCGAGGTGCTGCTCTACGTCACCGATCAGGTGGGTGTGCCACGCGAGCTCGTAGACGCGAACGGCGCGGTCGCCTGGCGCGCTCGCATCGACGCTTGGGGAGCGCTCGAAGAAGACTTCGTGCCGCCTTCGCGGCAAGCGAGTGGTCGAGCGGTGCGCTCGCCCTTCCGGCTGCTCGGTCAGGTGTTCGACGAAGACATCGGTCTGGCGTGGACGCGGTTCCGGCTCTACGACGCCGAGACCGGGCGATGGCTCAGCCCGGACCCTTCGGGGGTGCGAGGGAGCCGAAACCTGTTCGGCTTCGACGGCGCGCCGACGCTCGACATCGATCCGTTCGGCCTCTCTACGGGGCCCCGCCACGGTGGCGATACCACCCCCGGGGGGCGCACCCACACCGACCACTCGGCGGAGCGCGCCGACGAGCGCGGCTTCTCGGACCAGTCGATCGATGCGATCGTCGACAACAACCGCGGTACGCGGGTGATAGACGACGAGGGCCGGCTGACTCGGGAGCATCGCGACGCACGCGGCAACACGGTCGTCATGGGGGAGGACAACCAGATCGTCACCGTGTTCTCTCCGGCCGAGGGCGGAACATTCATCCCACGCAGACCCAGAGGGTAGAGATGGCCACCGCTCACACGGTTCATCACGAGATGTCGCTCGCGTGCATCCAGGGGGTGGCCGTAGAGCTTCGCAACGCGCTTCCTCGCGATTGGCGGCTGAGCCAGGAAAATGACTCGTTCGTCATCGCCGGCGATGCTCGCGAGGGCTACGAGAACGACGTCTGGCGCATCGCCCGGTTCGTCGCCTATCCCGCCTTCGTCGGGCTTTCTCGCACGCGCAAAGACGACATTGAGGTTCGCTACGAGCTTCTGTCGCAGAGCGCGCGTGGCCCTGCCTTCCGGGTCGAGTTCGTCCTGCGCGTCCCCGCCGACGACGCCGGGTGAGCGTGCGCGCACCGGGTGCATCCCGTCGGGTTGTGTGGGATCCTCCGCCCCGATGACCCACGAGAAACTCAGCTCGACCGAGCTCGCCACCCTGGGTGGCGCGTTCGCGGCCGGGTACGAATCGCGCGCGGCTCAGCGCCACTTCACGCCCGAGATCTCCTTCAGCGCGGAGAGCGATCTCTCGCTTGCGCTCGGCTGGCCATTTCTGCTCCAGCTCGAGAGGGCGCTCTCTCCGAGCGATGCGGTCGCCGAGACGCTGAGCAGACTCTCTTCGACGGTGCCGCCGCGCGTTTGGCCAATCGATCTGGCGACGCGCGCGGTGCGGCTGCTCGCGGTCGGGTACGTGAAGTTTCCCGGTGAGCCCAAGCCGGACGCCGCCGCGGCCGCGTCGCGCGCCGAGCCCTTTGCCGTCGCCGAGGCCAAGGAGCTGCTCGCGACGATGTTCGCACGGCCCTTGCCGGGGTGGCGGCACGCGCCGTGGATGCTCAACGCGCTCGAGGCGCTGGGTGGCGGCGGCCCGGTCGTCGACGCCGTCCTCGATGCGCTCGAGTCAGGCAATGACAATTGGCGCGGGGTCAAGCCGATGCCGTCGAGCTTGGTTTCGCGCATCGCTTACGTGGTTCGACGCCTCCCCGAGGCCGAGGCGCAGCCCCGTCGCGAGCGGGCAAAGAAGCTGCTGCAGGCCGCGCTCGAGAAGGTTCCCCGGCTGCTCGACGATGACAAGTTGCGCCTCGTTCCCGCGCGTCGGTTGGTCATGGTCATCGACGAGCCCGAGCTGATCCACCAGGGGGGCGCGAGGATGGACGGCGTGCTGTCATTGTATGACGCCGCGTTCTTGGGCCGCGAAGCGTTCCTCGATGCGCTCCGCAAGAAGGGCAAGCCGACCGAGGGCGCCGAGGCTTCGGCGCAGTACGTCGTCGCCGGCGGCCCCGACGTCCTCGACATCGAGCTCGAGCGGTGGTCGGCCTACGGCACCAACATGGACAAGGCAGCGGCCCACGCGTACGTGCTGGAGCAATACGGCATGTTTCGCCTCCCGGGCGCGGTGGCCTTGATCGCCGACATGGCCGCCAAGAGCGCGGTCAAGGGGGACGCGCTCGCCTGGCTCGAGACGCACGCAACCTTCGCGCAGCCGGTGCTCGAGCAGCTCGCGAAGTCTTCTTCGCCCGCCAAAGCAAGCGCCGACAAGGCGCTCAAGGAGCTCGCGAAGCGAAAGCCTTCATGACCGCTAATGGTCGTCCATGACCTCGGCGCCGCGGGTGGCGCGGTCCGCGGTCGACATGTGCGACATGAGCCCGCCCTGCCGGGCCGCGCAGGACCGACAATGCGGATAGAGCCGGACGGCCGTGCTCTCTCCTGACGTCGCGGAATCACCGCGGCTCGTGGTGTGGTTGGCGGTACCGGCCTTGTAGGTGCTGCGCGGTGGAACGTGGTCGCAGGTCCAATGCTGGCCGCCGGCCTCGCCCGGGCTGTCCCAGCCGGAGTTCATGCTGCCGCAGCTGTGGCACCCGTAGGTGTCGCCCGCTCGGTCGACGATGCCTTGCGCGCTGTCCTCGCCCGAGCCGAAGCCGCTCCCGCGATCGAGCGCGCCCTCGGGGCAGTTGGCGAACCCCGCGGGCTCGTCCTCGCTGCCGGGGGGCGGCAGGTCGGGCCGCGACCAGTGGCCCTCGCCGGACATGTACTCCTGGTCCATGTCCTCGACGCTGTCGGGGCGGTCGGGGTTGGTGGGTACGCCGGGGCTCGGGTGATGGGTCGCGTCGTCGCCCACCGAGTTGTCGTCGTCGCCGACGCCGAACTCGTGGGGCATGAGCCCGGCGGGATCGATCTGGACCAGGGGGTTGTCGACGTAGTTTCTGGGTGCGAGCGTCCCGCGAAGGAGCCACGGGTCGGGCGTCACGTACACGCCCAGCCGAGCGTCGAACCAGCGGAACCTGTTGTAGGTGAGCCCGACGTCGGCGTCGTAGAACTGGTTCGCGTAGCGGAGGCTGATGTCGATCGCCTCTCGCGTGATGGCTGCGTCGCCGTAGACGCTCAGATCGGCGGCCCAGACGACGGCACCGCTCTCGTCGAGAACGCGCTCGACGCCCCCCGACGGGCCCTCGACGTAGAGATAGGCCCTCTCTTGATCGCCGATCGCGTCCACATGCCCGATCGGTTGCCACTTGTTCGGAGCCCGAATGTAGGTCCGGGCCCGGCCCGTCAGCTCGTCGACCTCTTGCGCGAGGCTGTTGCGGTTCCAGACATAGCTGACCGACGAGACCACGTTGCTCGCGTGCCGCACGCGCTTCTGCATCCGTCGCCCGTTGGCGTCGTAGGTCATCTCGACGATGCGGTCACCGTCGATCACCCGCACCAGTTGATCGAGCGAGTTCCATTCGTAGCGACGCGTGCCTGCGTCACGGACGCGAGCCACGAGCCGTCCCGCAGCGTCGTACTGAAGCTCCTCGTTCGCGTAGCGCGTGGGGCGGGCGGCGCTGTAGCTGGCCCCGGGCATGATGGGCGTACCAGCCGGGTCGTAGGCGATGGTGTCGTGCCTCAGCACGGCGCCGTTCTTGGCGACCTTCTTCGACGCGACCCGTTTCCCGGCGTCGAGCTCGTACTCGATGCTGGTGCCGTCGTTGCGCCATTCGGAGACGGGATAGCGGCTCGTCTCGTCGTAGAAGAACTTGCGCGAAAAGAGGAGATTGGGGTCGGCGTCCGTCCCGCATTCATCGGCCGATCGGGCCGCGTCGAAGCGAGCGATGGCCTGGCGAACCAGCGAGCCGGCGACGTTGTAAGTCTGGCGCAGGACGAGGTGATCGCCGAGGTAGGTGAAGAGGTCGCCCGCGTAGGGGCGATCGATGTCGACGCGGGTCTTGCCGACCGTCACCGCGCGCAGATGGCCGGTGACGGCATAGTCGTAGGTCACGCCGGCCCCGCGACCGGGCGTCATCGACGCGAGCTTGCCGGCGTGCCAGCCGACCATGACGCTGTTGTTGCCTTGCGTCTGGTGAATGACGCGGCCGATCGCGTCGTACTTGGTCTCTACCGCGGCGGCGCCGTTGTCGACGCTGGCCAGGCCGAGCGCAGCGTGCTCGAACGCGATGTCGTGGTCGGGCGCCGCCATCGCCGTCAACCGTGCGTCGGCGTCGCGCTCGAGCGAAAACCGACCGGTCGGCGTGTCGAGCCGCATGACATGGGGGCCCTTGTGGCCGTACGCGAACCGCTGTCCTTCGAACGTCGTCAGCGCGACCTTGCGGCCCGACGCGTCGTACTCCTGCGAAAACTTCTCGCCGCGTGGGTTCGTCACCTCAACGCAGTTGCCCATCGGGTCGTACTTGTACTCGTAGGTCGCGCCGTCGGGCGAGGTCGCGCTCACGAGCCACATCACGCCGCCCCACGTGAACCGGAAAACGCGACCCGAATCCTTGACCATCGTCGGCTTGCGTTCGGCGTTGCGCTCGACGTAAACCTCGTTGCCATCGGGGAGGAGCTTGTAGACGACCTCACTGCGGCGGTCGTGGCGCCATTCGGTGCGCGCGCCGGTGGGCGCGACGTGCGCCGTTCGCCGGCCCAGGTAGTCGAACTCGCTGGTCTCGAACGTGTTGCCGGTCTTGTCGACGCGGACGCAGTTGCCCATCGCGTCGTGCGTATACCGCTTGGTCACTCCGGCGCGATCGACACGCTCTGCGATGAGGCCCCGCGCGTCGTATTTGAACGACTCGGTGGTGTCGTCGGGGTGCCGCACGAACACGAGCGAGCCTTGCGCGTCGTAATGACGCTCGATCACGGCCCCGGTCTGCGAATTGACCTCGTGCTCGACGCCGCCGGGCCCACGCCGTCGTTGCACGTTCCGGCCGGCGTCGTCAGAGAACCCGCGTGGCTTGCCGGTGCCGTCGACCTCGATCCGCCGGGAGCGCCCACCGCGGTTGGTCTGCTCGGCCATACCACCCGTGAGCGGATCGAAGGCGCGAGAGATCACGGTCCCGTCGGGTGAGACGATCTTGGCTCCACGCCCCTTGTCGTCACCAAAATACCGGGTCACGCCCCCGAGCGCGTTCTCGGCCTCGCAGTACCGGGTCGCCGGATCGTAGGTCAGCTTGATGTGAAAGATGCCCTTGAGACGACGCTTGTCCGGCCCCGTGCTGGGCGCTGGCGGCGGTGGGCTGAGGAGCGCCGGGTCGGGTCGGCCGAGGTACTCGCCCCACGTCTCGATGCATCGGGCGCCGTCGGTGACGCCGTCGTACCGGTAAAAGAAGGTGATCCCCGAGGGGGCGTGATGTTGGGTGAGAAGGTGGTTGTCGTACGTATAGCGGCCCCCGAAGCCCTCGGCGTCGGATGCGCTCTCGAGGTCGCCTGCCGCGTCGTAGCCGTAGGTGACGACCTTCATCCAGTTGGTGCTGCCCGCGTCGGTGGCGACGTAGACCTCGTTGATCCGCCCCGCCTCGTCGAGGCGGGTCCGGTAGGCGCGGCCCGCAGAATCACGCAAGCCCGTCAATCGGCTGCCCGACCGCAGCACCTCGATCCGGTTGCCGTAGCGGTCGACGAGCGCCGTCATGTAGTGAAAGCCATCGTCGCAGAGCGGGCCGAGCTCGATGCGCAGCCCTGCGTCGAGCTTCTCGGCAACGAACGAGTCGCGCGTGGCGGTCACGATCAACCCTGCGCCGTTGCTGCGCGAATCGCCGGCGAGGGGCCGCTCGAGGGTGTGCAAGCGATTCCAATCGTCGAACACGACGATCTCGGACCGTTTGACGCGTATACGCCAGCCAAACGTGTGCGACCAACCGCGTCCGAGCTCGCCGTCCTTGCTGCTCGCGCGCGAGCTGTACGCGCGCATCCAGCGTAGGGGGAGGGGGCCGCCAAAGCCGAAGTCGAAGAGGGTGAGGACGACGCGCCCCGTGATCGGGCAGACCGGGTCGCCCTCCGAGCAACCGCCGTTGTCCTGATCGCCGCTCGCGCCGTCGGTGCTGCCGTCGCCGTTGGGCCCGCCGCTACCGTCGCCGTCGCCAGCGCCGTCGCCGGAGCCGCCGCCGCCGCCGCCGCCGCCGCCCATGACGGCGATGCTCGGACACATTCCTGGGATGGGGGGGATGTTCGGTACCGGTGCCGTTCGCGCCATTCTGCCCCTCTGGCTGGAGGCACAGGTTAGCGTATCTCGAGCTCCGGAGCGCTCCAGTTCTTGCTCGGAGCGCGGGTGGGGGCGTACTACTTCGCGGCCGTGTCCGCCGGTAGAGACGACGTCGAGACGTACGCGCAGATCCTGGCCCAGCTCGCTCGGGGGGCGGATCGCGCGGCCACGCTCGAGGGCCACGGGCTCGATGAGTCGGGCTTCGACGAGATGGAGACGCGCGTGCTCGAGGCGCTCGAGGCGGCGGATGACCCCGACGGTATTCCTGCGGCCGTGGCTCGTTTCGACGCGGCGATGCGGGCCGCGCCGGCGACGGGGTCACCACCACCATCGCTCGAGGCCTTCGCGCACGCGTTCGTCGTCGCGCAGGAGGGCGGGAACGTCAGCGAGCGCCTCGCGGAGCGGGGCTCGTCGCTGACGGTTCTGCTCCGGGGCAGCGATCACTACGTGCCTCGCTTCGCCAAAGAGCCGGATCTCCTCGATCGATTCCGCGCCCTCATCTCTCGCACCGGTCCGCCGAAGCCCGGTGCCTGACCGCGAAAGGCTTTGAAGCCGACGTCCCTCGTGGTGTACCAACCAGAGGTGATCGGGACCACGAACGCATCCGGGGCAGGGGGCGCGTCGTCGGGCGCCATCGAGGCTGCGCCCAAGTTGGCCGAGCAGCTCGAGGCGCTCGAATGCGCGTTGAAAGCGCTGCACGGCTCGGCTCGCGCCGTGTCCCTCGCTCCCAGGTCGGTGTTCGACCTCAGGCCCGCCGCATCCGCCTGCGAACGAGCCATCGTGGGGCTCCTCGACGGCTACGACGGCAGGCGCGACGTGATTGTTGCGCTCACCGAGGCGGCGGCCGCAGCCGACGAGCTCGCGGCGGAGCTCGAGCGCGCGGTTGCGACCGATCCAGGCTTGGAGCCTGCGGTAGAATGGGCCCGCGCCGCGGCGGGCTGGCTGCGCAAGGCGGTCGCGTCGCCCTCGTCCGGCAGGATTCCGCTGCCCGCTCCGCTCGTCGCGAGCATCGAGCTACCGTCGCTCCATCGCCCGGCCCGCCAGACCCTGCGGCCCTTCCTCGTCGTGGCGCCTCCGATCACCCCACCGCCTGCGGCTCCGGCTGCGATCGACCCCTCGCTGCCCCCCGCCGACCGGATGGCCATCGTTCGCGCCCGCGCCGGCGAGCGGCAGGCGGCGGCCGCCGAGCGGCGTGCCGCCCGCGAGGCCCAGCTCGCGAGTCGCCGCGCCCCCGTCGACCCCGACGAGCCGCCGCTTGGTTTCGTAGCGGGTAAGCATCGGGCCCTCACCGTCGACGAGGCCATCGCCGAGCGCGCACGCAGATGCTTCGAGGACGTCGCGGCCTTGGGGATGATGCGCGCGCCCCAGCTCGGCGAGGACTGGCGCGCGGCGGGCATCATCGACAAGCGGATGCTGGCAGCGGTGGACGCCATCGTCGGTCTCGGGCCGGTAGCGCTCGCGGGGCTCGAGCGCTTCGTGGTCGATGCGCCCGCCAAGGATCCGACGCGAGGTTTTGCGGTCGCGCTCATCGGCGGATCGCTGGAGGGTCGCGATGGCCTCGCCGTGCTCGAGCGGTCGATGGCGTTCCTCGGAATGGCCGAGGCGACCCACACGCGCGCCGTCGCCGACGGTCTGGCACTGGCCCCCAACCCTGACGTTCCCGTCCTGCTCCGTCGGTGGCTCGCCGACGAAGACCCCGCGTTTCGCGCCTTGGGGCTGGCCGTGTTGGCGCGGCGCGGTGAGGCGACCGTCGACGAAATCGCGCGCGCTCTCGCCGATGACGCGGCCGAAGTGATCGAAGCGGCCCTCATCCCTGCGGCCATCGCGCGCGTGGCCGAGCTCCCCGGCCGCGCCGAGGAGCTGCTGGTCGGTCATACCGCGGCCGAGCTCCTGTCGTCCCTAGCGTGGGCGCTCGTCTTGGGCGATGTGCCCTTCGCGGTCCAACGTCTCTCGGAGTGGTTGGGGACGCCTCGCGAAGAGCTCGCGCTCCTGCCCATCGTCCTCGCGGGGGGGGCCGACGAGGTCGCGAAGGTCGTCGTGGCCGCCGAGGCCAGGGCCACCGCGGCTCGCGTGCAGGCGCTCGGGTTCGCCGGAGCGGTCGGGTCGCTGCCGCTCCTGTTGCGCGTCCTCCGCGCGGCCAAAGACGACGAGCTCAAGCTCGCGGTGGCCTTTGCCCTGCAGCGGTTGACCGACGCGCCACTCTTCGACGACACGGTTATCGCTCCCGAGAAGGTCGACGTGCCGGAGCCCGACGAGCCCGACGACCCCGCCCCCACCGGCACCACCGCGAGGCGGGTGTCGGACCCTCGGGATCTCCCGGGGGACGGGTCGCCCGATCGCGCGGTGCTGCCGTCGGTCGACGCGGATCGCTGGCAAGCATGGCTCGGCGAGCGCGAGGCGTACCCGGAGCAGCTCCGGCTCCGGCGCGGCCGCGCGTATACGCCCGCCGTGAGCCTCCTCGAGCTCGCCGACTACGCGGTCACCCCGTTCGAGCGGACGGTGTTGCACCGCGAGCTCGTCATCCGCACCGGCGACGGGGTCACGTTCGACGCGCGCGCCTTCGTCATGGTGCAGCAGGCTCAGCTCGACGCCTGGGCCGAGCCCGCCAAGCGCGGTTCGTCGCAGCCGGGTAGCTGGGTGCGCGCTCGCCGCAGAGCCTGACGATATTGTCAGGCTGCTGCGACCAGCATTGCGGCGCGCTCGCCGCCGTCGCTCCCGGCGATGGCGAGCCCGAAAGGCGCCGGCGCAAACCCGTGACGATGGGCGAGCGCCATGAATCCGAGGGCGAGCGGCAGCGCGGCGGCACCTAGATTTCCGGCGCGCTGCGCTGGCGCATCGACCACGAGGGGAGGACCGAAGCGCTTGTGAGTGCGCGTCAGGGCGGAGTAGAGCTCTCGCACGGGGGCATGTTCGAAGCCGAGGTGCGTGACGGCCCAGCCAACGACGATCTCGTCGGGCAGATCGTCGGTCGCAGCCCGGATCGCGCGGGCGATCGCCCCCGACTCGAACGAACGGTCCGGCTCCTCGTCGTTGGTGTCGGTGCCGATGCCGTAAATTCGCGCCATCGGTGTGAGGTCGAGGCGCCTGGCGGTCTCGTCGCGGGTGATGAGCACGAAGGCTGCGGCCTCACCGGGCAGCACGGCGTCCACGTTGTCGGGTGAAAAGAGCCGACCCGTCGCGCCGAGCAAGCGGATGACGGCAGGATCGTAGTCCGTGTGGAGGCCGCCGGCGACCACCGCCTCGACCCGGCCCGCGGAGAGCTCTGCCAGCGCGTCTGGCAGGCAGTACGCGAGGCCGGCCGCGCCCCGCGTCGCAAGATCGACGGGCGGGCTGCCGAACGACTCACCGAGCACACCACGAAAGGACGTCGCGAGCGCATGGCCGACCTCGTGCCGCTTCTGGTCGGGGCGCGCCTCGGGGAACGCCAGGGCCGCGCGCGTTCGCAGCGTCCGCGCCGCCTGGCCGAGACCGCTCGCGAGCTCACGCGCCGCTGCCGCGCCGAGCCGCGAGGCGCGCTCTTCACCGACGAGGTAAGGGTCGAGCGTTGGGTCGAACGCCATCGTGACCGGCTCATCGTCTGGCCCTGCGAGCGGAGCGGCCGTGATCGCGGGCACGCCGGTTCGAAGGAGGAGGCTCGTCGAAAGCGCGTCGTGGGAGACGCCGGTCCGCATGCCGACGCCGACGATCGTCCCGAGGCTCTTCATTCCGCTCATCGCACCGGGGCCTCTTCGGTGACGGTCACGCGGGCATCGGCGAGCCGCTTCGGCGCCCGCACGTACGCTCGCCAGACGAGCTCGACCGTGAGCGGGCCTGGCGGGGCGGGGGGAAAGTCGGGATCGACCGCGGCGAGCGCTCGGTGCTCGCTGGGCCCGAGGGTGTCGAGGACGACCGTGTCGACGTACGGGCGGATGACCTCGGGTGGGCGGTCCGGGACGTGAAAACCTATCGCGAGCCGGACGCGCGGCAGGACGAAAGCGAGCGAGCCGCCTCCCTCGGTGAGGTTGGTGAGCGCGCCCTCTTCACCCCCGGCGAGCGGCGGCACCGCCACGAGCTCGGGCGTCGCCGCCAGGTTCGCGCGATCGTCGAAGTCGGCGGGGGGAAACGGGGACCGCTCTTCCAGCCAGGCCTCGTCGTACGTGCCCCAACG
>ERZ761602.7092-NODE-7092-length-12094-cov-4.631697_pt1 | contig 12094 bp, 10 predicted proteins | sample MGYA00512165_ERZ761602 | MGnify/ENA primary metagenome ERZ761602 (study PRJEB28899, sample SAMN02445085) | bioreactor sludge metagenome | biome: EBPR sludge; isolation source: Thorneside wastewater treatment plant | place: Australia: Brisbane, Thorneside... | reverse complement strand
CCCTGGTCTCCATCAGCGTGGCGACGGAGAGATAGAGTTGCGAGCGGCTGTCCGCCGAAGCCGATTGGGCCAGCGACACCAGCTTCGTGATTTCGGGATCGATTCCGCCCGCCGACACTGCGCCAAACCCCAACTGCGATTGGCAATGTGCTCCGTTCCGCCTTAAATCCGCGTTAAATCATGCCGGGGGCGTCATCTTTCATGGCCGAGCATCCGCCTGCCTCCCTCATTCTCGCCCTCGACCAGGGGACGACGAGCACCCGCGCCGTCGCCTTCGACCGCAGCGGAAAAGCCCATGCGCAGCGCCAGATCGCGCTGGCTCAGCACTATCCCGGCGACGGCTGGGTCGAGCATGACGCTAGGGAAATCTGGCGGGCTGCGCACGAAACCGTGACCGCGGTAGCGGAGGCGGTGGGGGCTCGCGCCATCGCCGCCATCGGCATCACCAACCAGCGCGAGACGACGGTGCTGTGGGACCGCCTTACGGGCGCGCCGCTCGGCAAGGCGATCGTCTGGCAGGACCGCCGCACGGCGGAGGCCTGCGCGGCGCTGAAGGCGCGGGGCCTGGAAGGCGAGGCGCAGCGCCGCACCGGGCTGCTGCTCGACCCCTATTTCTCGGCGACCAAGATTGCCTGGCTGCTCGATCACGTGCCGGACGCGCGCCGCCGCGCGGAAGCCGGCGAAATCGCCTTCGGGACGATCGACAGCTGGCTCGTGTGGAACCTCACCGGCGGCGCGGTCCATGCGACCGACGCCACCAACGCCTCGCGCACCGCCCTCTACAATATCGCTGCGCAGGACTGGGACGACGACCTGCTCGGCTGGTTCGGCGTGCCGCGCGCCGTCCTGCCCCAGGTGCGAGACACCGCCGGACCGTTCGGCACGGCGCAGGTCGCCGGAACTGGTCTACCCATCATGGCGGTGGCCGGCGACCAGCAGGCGGCCGCGGTGGGACAGGCCTGTCTTGGCCCCGGACTGATGAAAGCGACCTACGGCACCGGCTGCTTCGCGCTCGCCCATACCGGCGGACGCCTCGTCGCCTCGCGGAACCGCCTGCTGACGACGGTCGCAAGCCGGATCGGCGGCGCGCCGGCCTACGCGCTGGAAGGCTCGATCTTCATGGCCGGCGCGACGATCCAGTGGCTGCGCGACAAGCTGCGCCTGTTCGACGACGCGGCGCGCTCCAGCGACCTCGCCGCCGCCGCCGATCCGGGCAACAACGTCATGCTGGTGCCGGCCTTTACCGGCCTCGGCGCGCCCTATTGGGACCCCGACGCGCGCGGCGCGATTCTCGGCCTGACGCGCAACGACGGCGTCGCGGAGATCGCCCGGGCCGGGCTCGAGTCGGTCAGCTTCCAGACCCGCGACCTGCTGGAGGCGATGGCGGCCGACCTGGCAGCGGCCGGCGAGCCGGCACCGCACGCCCTCAGGGTCGATGGCGGCATGGTGGTCAACGACTGGTTCTGCCAGAATCTCGCCGATCTCACGGGCCGCACCATCGACCGTCCGGCGGTGACCGAGACGACGGCTCTCGGCGCGGCCTTTCTGGCCGGGCTCGGCGCCGGGGTCTTCGCTTCGATCGACGACATCGCCGCCGCCTGGCGGCTGGAGCGCCGCTTCGAGCCTCAGCTCGCAGGCCCCGCGCGCGACGCCCGCTACGCCCGCTGGCGCGAGGCCGTCGCGCGGGTCCGCACCGGCGGGTAGTGTCTCAGTTTGAAGTCAGCCGCACAGCTCTGCCGACCGGCAGGTCTTGAGCGATCCCGCCGTCCGAAACACTGTCGCCATCAGAGCGGCATTGGCCCAAAACAGCCATCGGTTCGCGGTGTTGTGACTCTACGAAAACGGGACAGCACTATTCAGACGGGTCCATTCCAATCCCATCGCGGGAGAGACAGCCCGGCGGGCACGTCGTTCTCGGATTTCGGATAAGCGTTCATCGCCTTGGTCGCCCAACGAAAGTACGCCTTCAGCGTCGCCCGCAGGCGCGGGTCATCGGGAATGCCCGCATCGTCAAGCGCCAGCGCAAAGCAAAGCTGCGCGCGCTCGTCCATGTCGCCATGCTCACCATTTCCAGAATGCATGCGCACAACAGTCGACTCATCGCCCATGGTGCTTGTGTAGTGTGAGGGACCGCCAAGCGCTTCGGCCCAATAGGCCGCCAGGCGCTCCGAGTGCTGCGGATGATAACCGTGTGAGAATGCGTGACTTACGACGGGGTCCGCCAGACAGCGCGCGTGCCATGAGTGCGCCAACGCGACAAATGCAGGTTCGCCGCCGACGGCGTCATAGATAGACCCTGCCATCGAAACACCTCGGCTTCAGTCGCCAAAAAAACTAAAGCTACCCAACGAAAAACCGAGTGTCCACGTTCGGCGAGTTTCAGCCTTACGGCGATTCGGCCGCCAATGGCGGGCTTCAGGGCGTTTGCGGTCACAGCGCAGCTGATTTCAAACCGACTCACTACCCAACGGCGGGGCCGATTGACACCCGGTTGCGGCGGCGCGCAGAGTCCCGTCAACAAGAAGCATAAAATCTGGGAAGGTCCGAATGGCCGTCGCGCTCGACACCCGTGTTCCGTCGCTCAAGGACAAGGTCTCGCCGGAGGAGTGGGCGCAGCGCGTCGACCTCGCCGCGACCTACCGGCTCGTCCACCATTACGGCTGGGACGACATGATCTTCACCCACATCTCGGCCCGCGTGCCGGGGCCGGAGCACCATTTCCTGATCAACCCCTACGGGCTGCTGTTCGACGAGATCACCGCCTCGAACCTGGTGAAGATCGACCTCGACGGCAACAAGGTCGAGGAGAGCCCCTATCCGGTGAACCCGGCCGGCTTCACGATCCACTCGGCGATCCACGCGCACCGCGAGGATGCGCACTGCGTCATCCACCTGCACTCGACCGACGGCGTCGCCGTCTCGGCCCAGGAGCACGGCCTGCTGCCGCTCGACCAGCACGCGATGATGCTGGGCGCCGATCTCGCCTATCACGACTACGAGGGCATCGCCCTCGATCTCGACGAGCGCGAACGGCTGGTGAAGGACATCGGCACGAAGAACGTCATGCTGCTGCGCAATCACGGCACGCTGGCCTGCGGCAAGACCTGCGCCGACGCCTTCCTGCGCATGTACTATCTGGAACGCGCCTGCTCGATGCAGGTGCGGGCGCTGGCCGGCGGCGCCAAGCCGAACGCCACCAACCAGGGCGTCGCGGACAAGACGGCCGGGCAGGGCGCGATGGCCTTCGACGGACTGGTCGGCGCCATGGCCTGGCCGGCCCTCCTGCGCCTGCTCGACCGCAAGGACCCCGGCTATCGCACCTGAGCCGCGCCCCGCGACACCAGGACGCCCGGCTTGCGCCGGGCGTTTCGCTTTCTACACTGAACCAACGCCGCCATCCGGTCACTTGAGGGTATCGCCATGAAATTCGGCATGGGCCAGTCGGTCCGCCGTACCGAGGATCTCCGGCTCGTCACCGGGCACGGCAGCTACACCGACGACGTCGCCCTGCCGGACCAGGCCCATGCCTTCCTGGTGCGCAGCCCGCACGCCCACGCGAAGCTAGGCGCGGTCGACGTAGCGGCGGCGCGCGCGGCGCCGGGCGTCATCGCGGTGCTGACCTTCGACGAGATCGAGGCGATGGGCGCCGGCCGTCTTACCTGTCTGGCGCCGCTGAAGAGCCGCGACGGCTCGTCGTTCAAGGGCTCCGAGCAGCCCTTCCTGGCGCACGGCAAGGTGCGCTTCGTCGGCGAGGCGGTGGCGATGATCGTCGCCGAAACCTATGCCCAGGCCAAGGACGCGGGCGATCTGGTGGCCGTCGACTACGACCCCATCGAGGCGGTCGGCACGCTGGAGGCGGTCGAGCGCGGCGCCGGCACGACGATCTGGGACAGCGCGCCCGACAATCTGTGTCTCGACTGGGCCGGCGGGGACGAGGCCGCCGTCGCGGCCGCCTTCGCTTCGGCCGCCCATACGGCCTCGATCGACGTGGTCCAGAACCGCATCGTCTGCAATGCGATGGAGCCACGCGCCGCCAACGGCGTCTACGATCCGGCCACCGATCTCTATACGCTCCACACCGCGACGCAGGGCGTCGCCAGCGCGCGCGACCGGATTGCGCTCTTCCTCAAGCATCCCAAGGACAAGGTCCACGTCCTCACCAACGATGTCGGCGGCGGCTTCGGGATGAAGAACTTCATCTATCCCGAACAGCTTCTGGTCCTGCTGGCGGCCAGGGCGACCGGGCGTCCGGTGAAATGGACCGGTGACCGCAGCGAGGGCTTCCAGGGCGATGCCGACGGCCGCGACATGCGCACCCGCGCGGAAGCGGCGCTCGACGCCGAGGGGCGGCTCCTGGCGCTGCGCATCACAGGTTCGGGCAATATCGGCGGGTATCTGTCGCAGTTCGCGATCTTCATCCCGACCCTGGCCGGCGGGCGCATCTTCGGCGGCGTCTACCGGATCCCGGCGGTCTTCGCGAACGTCAAGTGCTGGTTCACCAATACCGGCCCGGTGGATGCGTATCGCGGCGCGGGCCGCCCGGAGGCGGCCTATCTGATGGAGCGGCTGATGGACCGCTGCGCGGCGGCGGTCGGCGTCGATCCGGTCGAGATCCGGCGGCGCAACCTGCTCAAACCCGAGGAACTGCCGCTGAAGAACTGGGCCGGCATCGAGTTCGATTCAGGCGTCTTCCACCACAATCTCGATCTGGCGCTTCAGAAGGCCGACCATGCCGGCTTCGAGGCACGCCGGGCGGCGGCGGCGGCGCAGGGCAAGCTGCGCGGCTTCGGCGTCGCCTACTATGTCGAGATCACGGCTGGCGGCGGCAAGGAGCCGGCGGTCATCCGCTTCAACGACAATGGCGGCGTCGATGTCTATCTGGGCACCCAGTCGAACGGGCAGGGGCACGAGACGAGCTTTGCGCAGGTCGTCGCCGAGCGGCTGGGCGTGCCGTTCGAGTCCGTCACCATCCGCCAGGGCGACAGTTTCCGCGACATCGACGGCGGCGGCACCGGCGGCTCGCGCTCGCTGCACATGTCGGGCGGCGCGATCCTCTCGGCCTCCGACGAGGTGATCGCCAAGGGCAAGCTCGCCGCCAGCCATGTGCTGGAGGCCGCGCCCGCCGATATCGAGTTCTCGGTGGTCGAGGGCAAGGGCGGCCAGTTCGCCATCGCCGGGACGGACCGCACGGTCTCGATCGGCGAGGTCGCCCAGGCGGCGAAGCGTCAGCCCATCGAAGGGCTTGAGGACGGCATCGACGCCACCTCGACCTATCAGTCGAGCAATTCGACGTTCCCCAACGGCGCCCATCTGTGCGAGGTGGAGATCGACCCCGAGACCGGCGTCACGCGGATCGAGCGCTACACGGTGGTCGACGATTTCGGGCGCGTCATCAATCCGATGATCGTCGCCGGCCAGGTCCATGGCGGCATCGTCCAGGGCATCGGCCAGGCGCTGATCGAGAACTGCGTCTACGACGCGGAGAGCGGCCAGCTGCTCACCGGGTCGTTCATGGACTACGGCATGCCGCGCGCCGACGACGTGCCGAGCTTCGACCTGACCTTCAATGAGGACGCGCCGTGCCCGTCGAACCCGCTGGGCGTCAAGGGCTGCGGCGAGGCCGGCACGGTCGGCGCGCTGGCCGCCGTGATGAACGCCGTGGCGGATGCGGTGAAGGTGCGCGGCATCGACCATATCGACATGCCGGCCACGCCCTTGCGGGTGTGGGAGGCGCTCCAGGCGGCTGCGTAGAGGGGATGCGGGTCATGCGAACGGGGTTCCTTCTGGCCGCGGCGCTGGCGGTGCTGACGGCCTGCGCGTCGCCGACGCCGGTCGAGACGGCGGGCCCGGCGACGGCCGAGCCGACCGACGCGGCGAGCTGCAGGGCGGCGGGCGGCGACTGGCACCCCGTCGGCCTGATGCAGGAGTTGGCCTGCGAAATGCCCTATCCGGACGCCGGCAAGGTCTGCACCGACAACGACCAGTGCGCCGGCCAGTGCTGGGCGGAGGATGTCTCGCCCTTCGAGGCGGCGGGCCAGAAGGGCAGCGGTCGCTGCCAGCCGACCAACATGCCGTTCGGCTGCCATTCGGACGTCGTGGCCGGCATCGTCCAGCCCGGTCTCTGCGTCGACTGAAGGCAGGCCGGCGGGAAAATCGGCGGACGCGGCCGGACTGGATTGACACCGGCCGCCGCCCTGACAGTCTGTCAGCAATGACCGTTCTTCCGCTCATCCAGGCGGACGGCGCGCCTCGCGCCCGACGCCCACAGGACTCGCGCGCGCGGCTGCTCGCTGCGGCGCGCAAGCTGTTCGTCGAACGCGGCTATCATGCCACCCGCCCGCAGGATATTTCTCGCGAGGCCGGGCTCGGCCACGGCACGTTCTACCTGCATTTCGCCGACAAGCAGGCCTGCTTTCTCGCCTTCACCGAACAGGCGCGGGCCGAACTGGAGTCCTTCACGCAGCCGCGGCTGAAGAACGCCGTCGATGTCGAGGGTGCGGTGCGCGGCTCGCTGGAGGCGATCTTCGACTATTCCAAAGCGCATCCGGGCGTGCTCGTCGCCGCCATGGCGGATGCCGCCGTCATCGCCGCCGACGATGCCGCGGCCGAGACGCTGGTCGACCGCTGGGCCGGACAATGGGCGGCGCTGCTGCGCAAGCCGGCGGACGAGGGCGGCCAGGATGTCGCCGCCGCCGATGCCGGCCTCGTCGGCGCGGCGATCGTCGGCATCATCCATGAAGGCAGCGCCTACGCCCATCGCCACGGCAAGCCGCCCGCGGCGACCATCGATCTGCTGACGCGCCTGATCCTCAAGGCGCTCACCTAGGGCGCCCCGCGCCCGGACCAGACTATTCCAACGACAAGAACGGAAACGCAGGACGGACATGGCACTCGATCTGAAGAACAAGGTCGCCTTCATCACGGGCGGCGCCTCGGGGCTCGGCCTGTCGATGGCGCGGGCCTTCGGCAAGGAGGGCATGAAGGTCATGCTCGCCGACATCGACGAGAAGACGCTGGCGAGCGCCAAGGCGGACCTGGAGGCGCGTCAGGTCGTCGTCTCGACCGTCGTCTGCGACGTCACCGACCGCGCCTCGGTAAAGAGCGGGGCGCTGCAGACCATCGCCGATTTCGGCAAGGTCCATGTCGTCTGCAACAATGCCGGCGTCGCGGTCGGCGGACCGATCGGCGCCGTGCGCGAGCGCGACTGGGACTGGATCATCGACGTCAACCTCAAGGGCGTCGTCTACGGCACCGAGACCTTCGTGCCGCTGATCAGGAGCCACGGCGAGGGCGGCCATTTCGTCAACACCGCCTCGATGGCCGGGATGATCAGCCCGCCCCATATGGAGCCCTATTGCGCGACCAAGTTCGCCGTCGTCGCGATGAGCGAGGGCTGGGCCGGGCAACTCGCGCCGCTGGGCATCGGCGTCTCGGTGCTGTGCCCCGGCTTCGTGCGTACGCTGATCCACGAAAGCTGGCGCAACAAGCAGGCCAAGTACGGCGGCCCCAGCGAGACCGACGCTGGCGTCGGCGAGACCCGCGAGCAGGCGGCGGCCAACGTGCTCGGCGGCATCGACCCCGACATCGTCGGGGCGCGGGTCGTGGAAGGCATCAAGGGCAACGAGATGCACATCTTCACCCACCGCGAGATGCGGGCCTTCGTCGAGATGCGCTTCCAGTCGATCCTCGCCGGCTTCGACCGCGCCGACGCCAGCCCGGCGCTCAGCGTGCTGCCGAAGGCCGATCCGACGACCATGCTCCAGGGGATCCTGCCCCCGCCCGCCTGAGCGGCGCTGCCACTCCTGCGTGTGGGTCGCAATGCCGCGCCGCGCGAGATTGTCCCGCGCGGCCGATCCGGTCCTAATCCGCGCTCGCAGGGCGCCGGCGCCAATGCAGCGCCGCGCCCCGGGGCATGGGGATGTTCCAACCAAGCTGGCCCGTGGCGCCGCCACCGGCCGCAAGCCGGCGGCCGCAAGAGCGCGCCGCATCGAACTGGGCACGGCGCCGGCTGACGCGCGGCCAGCGCGTCGGCCTTGTCTGCCTCGTGTTCCTGCTGGCGATCGCGGCGATTCTCGCGCCGCGCGCGACCATCGAGGCCGCCATCGCCATCTGCATCGGCCTGAGCGTGGCGCACACCGCCCTCAGGGCCCTCTCCTGGGCGATCGGGCAGTGGCCGCAGGCCGCGCACCGGCCGATCGCAACGAGCGACCTGCCGCTCTACTCGATCATCGTGCCACTCTATGGCGAGGCCAACATGATCGGTCATCTGGTCGCGGCACTCGGCGCGCTCGACTATCCCCACGACAGGCTCGACGCGCTCCTTGCCGTCGAGCACGACGACGAGGAGACGCTGACAGCGCTTGCCGGCGCCGAACTGCCGCAGTGGATTCGGGTCGTCGTCGTTCCCCCCGGAGCGCCCCGCACTAAGCCCCGCGCCTGCCAGCACGCACTTTCCCATGCGCGCGGCGTCCATGTGGTCGTCTATGACGCCGAGGACGTGCCGGACCCGGGCCAGCTTCGCGCTGCGGTGGCCGCCTTCGCCCATCACGGCCCGGCGACGGCCTGTCTCCAGGCGAGTCTCGTTCCGGACAATCGCCGCGAGAACTGGCTGACCGCCATGTTCGCACTCGACTACTGCCAGTGGTTCGACGGCATGCTGGCAGGGTTCCAGCGTCTCGGGCTGCCGGTTCCGCTCGGCGGAAGCTCCAATCACTTCAGGACCGCCGCACTGCGCGCGGCCGGCGGCTGGGATTCGTGGAACGTGACTGAGGATGCGGATCTGGGCATCCGCCTCTGGCGGCTCGGCCATGGCGTGCGCACGCTCGCGTCGACCACCTGGGAGGAGGCGCCGCTGACGCTCGACGCCTGGCTGCCGCAGCGTACGCGCTGGTCGCGCGGCTATCTCCAGACCTTTCTGGTCCACGCCCGCAGGCCGGTGACGCTCGGCCTGCCGGGGCTGGGCCTCGCGGGATGGGCCTTCCTCATCGTCTTCGTCAGCGGCTCGATCGTCTTCGCGCTCGTCAATCCGCTCTTCTGGGGGCTTGCGACCTACACGCTGCTGACCGGGGCGGGCGCCATGGAGTGGGCCTTCGGACCGGCCGTCGCGCCGCTCGCCTGGGCGAGCCTTGTCTTCGGCAACGCTCTGGCCATGACGTTGACGGCGCTCGGGCCGCTGCGGCGCGGCTGGTGGGGGTTGTCGCCGCTGGCGCTGACCAGCCCGGTTTACTGGGCGCTGGTCTCGGCGGCGAGCTACCGCGCGCTCTACGTCCTCGCAGTCCATCCCTTTCGCTGGGAGAAGACGGCGCATGGCCTTGCGCGCACGCGCCGCGGCCAGGCGCCATGAGGCCGCATTTCGCAGCGTTCGCCTGCGGGGCGGCCCTGGCGGGGCCGGCGCTCGCCGGCGCCTGGCCCCAGGCGGAGGAGCACGGCTTCGCGCTCAACCAGGCGGGCTATGCCACGGGCGGGCAGGGTGACGGCCGCCTGGTCTTCGACGGCTATGGCGAGGCCGGGCTCGGCGGCGGCTGGACGGCGGTCTTCGCCTTCGACAGCGATCTCGACCGCGCGACCTCGCAGTCGGTCTGGCGGGCGGGCGGCGGCCTTCGCTATTCGCTCAGCCTCGACGGTCTGCCGGGCTGGCATTTTTCGGCCGAGGCCACGTTGCGCTATCAGGGGCACGAGTCGCTCGTCCTCGATCCCGTCTTCGCCGGCGACGGTCTCGGCGGCGGCCTGCGCCTCGACGCCGGGATCTCCTTCGAACTGCTCGGAAGACCCGCCTTCGCCGATCTCGGCATCGCCTACACCCATCGGCGTCTCGCTCCGGCGGAGACCCGCATCGAACTCAGCGCCGGCATCGACGTCGATCCGGCCGTGCAGCTCGGCGCCTCCTATGCCGCGACCTTCGCGCCGGGCGAATTCTTCGAGCCGGGGGCCTATGAAAAGCACGAGGTCCAGACCTGGACGCGCTGGCGGATCGACGCCGACTATGCGCTCTCGCTTTCGCTCAGCTACACGGTCGCCGCCGACCGGGCGCCGGTCGAGACGGCGATCCGGCTGGGTCTGTGGACCTTCTTCTATCCCGAGCCGGATGCGCCCTAGCTGAAGGCCTGGAGGCCGGTGATGGCGCGGCCGATGATCAGCGCATGGACGTCGTGCGTGCCCTCGTAGGTGTTGACCGCTTCGAGGTTCAGCACATGGCGGATGACGCCGTATTCGTCCGAAACGCCGTTGCCGCCATGCATGTCGCGGGCGACGCGGGCGATGTCGAGCGCCTTGCCGCAATTGTTGCGCTTCATCAGCGAGATCATCGGCGGCGAGGCGTCGCCGGACTCGAACAGGCGGCCGAGCCGGAGCGCGCCGTGCAGGCCGAGCGCGATCTCGGTCGCCATGTCGGCGCGCTTCTTCTGGATGAGCTGGTTGGCGGCCAGCGGGCGGCCGAACTGCTTGCGCTCCATCGTGTAGGTGCGGGCAGCGTCGAGGCAGGCCTCGGCCGCCCCCATCGCGCCCCAGGCGATGCCGTAGCGAGCGCGGTTGAGGCAGCCGAACGGGCCTTTGAGGCCTTTCACGTTCGGCAGGAAATTGGCGTCGGGCACGAACACGTCCTGCAGGACGATTTCGCCGGTCACCGAGGCGCGCAGCGAAAACTTGCCCTCGATCTTGGGCGTCGAGAAGCCGTCCATGCCGCGTTCGACGACGAAGCCCCGAATGTCGCCCGCATCGTCCTTCGCCCAAACCACTGCGAGATCGGCGATAGGCGAATTGGTGATCCACATCTTGGCGCCGTTCAGCACATGGCCGCCATCGACCTTGCGGGCGCGGGTCACCATGCCGCCGGGATCGGAGCCGTGGTCCGGCTCGGTCAGGCCGAAGCAGCCGACATGCTCGCCGCTCGCCAGCTTAGGCAGGAAGCGCATGCGCTGCTCCTCGGTGCCGTAGGCGTAGATCGGGTGCATGACGAGGCTCGACTGGACGCTCATCGCCGAGCGATAGCCGCTGTCCACCCGCTCCACCTCGCGGGCCGCGAGGCCGTAGGCGACATAGCCGAGCCCGGCGCAGCCGTATTTCTCGGGCAGGGTGATGCCGAGCAGGCCCTGGGCGCCCATCTCGGTCATGATCGCCCGGTCGAAGGTCTCGTTGCGGAAGCCGAGCTTCACGCGGGGCTGCAGGCGGCCGGCGCAGAACTCGCGAGCCGAGCGGGCGACGAGGCGTTCCTCCTCGGTCAGCAGTTCGTCGAGCAGCAGCGGATCGGCCCAGTCGAACGGCCCGGCATCCGGCCCGGTTTTCGACGACGATTTCGGGCTGACATCGGCCATGGATTCCACCGGAAGAGAGAATGGTGCCGGTTGAGGGGATTGAACCCCCGACCTTCGGTTTACAAAACCGCTGCTCTACCGCTGAGCTAAACCGGCACAGAGGCGTTGGATAGGGCGGAACCGGGCGCCTTTCAACCGGTTCGCGCCGGCGCCGCGATCCTCCCCCTTGGCGTTGGCGCCCTCCGTTCACAATTCCGTTGCCGGGGACGCCTAAGGCAGGTTTCGGGGCGTATCTGGTGGTGCGTACCGGATGCCGGGCCTGTAGACTGCAGAGAGTCATGAAGAAATTCGGTTTCGCGGCCGCTGCGGCCGCGCTCGTCCTACTGGCCGTGTGGCTCTTTGCGCCGGGCATGCTCGGCCTCGCCGGCGCGCCTGCCGCGCAGGGCCCAGGCGGCCGCCCGCCCGTCGTGACGGTCGTGACCGTCGGACGCGACACCTTCACCGAGACCATCGAGGCGATCGGGACGGCGCTTGCCTCGGAAAGCGTGACGATCACCGCCAAGACCGCCGACACGGTCGGCTCGATCAATTTCACCGAAGGCCAGCAGGTCGAAGCCGAGGCCATCCTGATCGAGATGACCAGCACGCAGCAGGCGGCCGACCTGATGGCCGCCCGGGCCGAACTGGCGGAGGCCGAGAAGGCCTATGCGCGGGCCGCCGACCTGGTGTCCAAGGGCATCGCGGCGCGCGCCACGCTGGATGCGGCCGTCGCCGCCCGCGATGCGGCCCGCGGGCGCGTCCAGGCGATCGAAGCCCGGCTTGCCGACACGATCATCAAGGCGCCC
>ERZ761602.7087-NODE-7087-length-12100-cov-4.401494_pt1 | contig 12100 bp, 12 predicted proteins | sample MGYA00512165_ERZ761602 | MGnify/ENA primary metagenome ERZ761602 (study PRJEB28899, sample SAMN02445085) | bioreactor sludge metagenome | biome: EBPR sludge; isolation source: Thorneside wastewater treatment plant | place: Australia: Brisbane, Thorneside... | reverse complement strand
GGAGGGGAGAAGGGTCGGCGGTTGCGGGGGCGGTGCGTCCTTCGAGACGCCCGGCCGCGTGGCGCGGCCGGGCTCCTCAGGATGAGGACGGCGGAGGCCGGGCCGGGCTCCTCAGGATGAGGACGGCGGAGGTGGGACCGGGCCTCCCGGGATGAGGACGGCGGAGGCCGGGCCGGGCCTCCCGGGGTGAGGACGGCGGAGGCCGGGCCGTCCTGGCGCGTTGGCGAGGCCCGCCTACTGCATCGGCAGCTTCTCGATCGCCGGGAAGTCGAGCTTGGCGACGTAGGCGTCGATGTCCTCGCGGGTCGTGTCGTGCGAGCCGAGGATGCCGACGGAGGCGAAAAGCCCGCTCTCCATGCGGAAGACGACGCGGATGTCGCCGCTGCGGTCGCAGGTCATCGCCTTGCGTCCCGCCGCCTCGCCCATCGTGCAGCCGTCGGCGGTGCGGGCGGCCTCGTCGTTCCACAGAAGCTCGGTGCGCTCGTGCGGCGTGCCGTCGGGGTTGTTGAAGATGGCGACGAAGACGTCGGACTGCATGCCGCCGCCCTTCTTGTAGGTGCGGTGTCCCTCGACGATCTTCTGGGTCATCGCCGAGTTCTCCCAGAAGCCTTCGGCCTTGGTCGCCTCCCAGCCGGGCAGGGGCTCGGGCAGGACGGCGGCGTATTTGTCGCCGCGCGCCTGCCAGGCGGCGGGGCCGTCGGCGGCGCCGCCGGCCGGCGGGGTGGCGGCCGGGGTCGCGCCCGGCGTGGGGGTCGCGGTCGCGGCGGGCGTCGCGGCGGCGGCCGTCGCGCAGGCCGGGAGCGGCGTCACGAAGGCGAAGGTCGCGCCGTAGCTGCCCCACGAGGCGGAGGTGATGCCGTTCCTCGTCGTCGAGACGAACGAACCGCAGCCCTCGCCGGTGTAGAGCGTCACGTCGCCGCCAGGCCCGGCCTGGATGACGCCCGCATGCACGGCCGAGGTGCAGATCGCGGAATCGGCGGTGTAGCGGTCGGTGCCGTAGACCCAGCCCGAGGCGTTGACGCCCGGCGCGCAGGTGCAGGCGAAGGGCGCCTCGGCCGTGCCGGTGACGTTGAGCGCGTCGGCGGGGCAGGTTTCGGCCGCGACGGCCGCCGGCGCGGCGGCGAGGGCGAGGGCGGCGGACAGGAGCGGCAGGACACGCGACATGATGGGTCTTCTCCCCGTGAGTGAGGCGGCAATGCACCCGACCGGCGGCCCGCGGTCAACCGGCCACAGGGCCGCATTAAGCCGCGGGTTAGAAATCGGGCGCATAGACGGTAGGGACTCATCCGGAGAGCTGCGCCCGCCCGTGTCCCGCAAACCCTACACGATGGCCATCGCCTACGATTTCGACGGCACGCTGGCCCCCGGCAACATGCAGGAGCACAATTTCATCCCGGCCCTGGGGGTGAAGCCCAAGGCCTTCTGGGGCGAGGTCGTGGCCCACGCCAAGCAGCACCAGGCCGATCCGATCCTCGCCTACATGAACCTGATGCTGATGCGGGCCCGCGCCAAGGGCATTCCGGTGCGCCGCGACGACTTCCAGCGCCACGGCCACGGCCTGCCGCTGTTCGAGGGCGTCGAGGACTGGTTCGACCGCATCAACGCCTACGGCAAGGCGCGCGGCGTCAACGTCGAGCACTACATCGTCTCGTCGGGCAACGAGGAGATCGTGGCGGGCACCTCGATCGCGGGCAAGTTCACCCGCGTCTATGCCTCCAAGTTCCTCTACGACGAGGACGGCGAGGCGGTGTGGCCGGCGCTGGCGATCAACTACACCACCAAGACGCAGTTCCTGTTCCGCATCAACAAGGGCGCGCACGACATCACCGACAACGCCAAGGTCAACCAGGTCATCGAGCAGCGCAGCCGCCCGGTGCCGTTCGAGAACATGATCTTCATCGGCGACGGCGAGACCGACGTGCCCTCGTTCCGCATGGTGAAGGACCAGGGCGGGCTGTCGATCGCCGTCTTCCAGCCCAACGCCAAGGGCGCGCGCAGCAAGGCGACGCGCTACCTGAAGGACGGGCGGGTGCACTGCGCCGTGCCGGCGAACTACGCAGAGGGCGGGCGGCTGGACGAGATCGTCAAGGCGAATATCGCGCGTCTCGGCGCGCTCGACCCTTCTGGGGCTGCTCAAGGGTTAGGGCGGGGCGAATCCGGGCATGGCAGCGGCGGCGCCGCGCCTGCTAAGGATCGCCCGCCGCCATTCCCCAATCCGGAGATCACGATGGAGTTGTCCGACGCCCTGCGCACCCGCCGCTCGGTGCGCGCCTTCCGGCCCGATCCGGTGCCGCGCGCCACGGTCGAGGCGCTGCTCGCCGAGGCGGCGCTGGCCCCGTCGGGCACCAATGTCCAGCCCTGGAAGGTGCATGTCGTCGCCGGGGCGACGCGCGACCGGCTGGTCGCCGAGGTGCTGGCCCATCGCGAGGCCAACCCCGCCGACGCCGCGCCCGAGTTCCCGCGGTCGGCCAAGCGCAAGGAGCCCTATGTCACGCGCATGCGCACGCTGGGCAAGGCGATGTACGGCCTCATCGGCATCCCCAAGGGCGACGCGGCGGCCAACTGGGCGCAGTGGGGCCGCAACTACAAGTTCTTCGACGCGCCGGTCGGACTGATCTTCACCATCGACAAGGACCTGGGGCCGATGAGCTATCTCGACGTCGGGCTGTTCATGCAGAGCTTCATGCTGGCGGCGGCGGACCGCGGGCTTTCGACCTGCGCCCAGGGCGCCTGGAACAATTACTGGACGGTGACGCGGCGGGTGCTGAACGTGCCGGACGAGGACTACATCGTCTGCGGCCTGTCGCTCGGCTATGCCGACGAAAGCGATCCGGTGAATACCCTGGTCGCCGAACGCGAGCCGGTGGAGAGCTTCACCACCTGGCACTGGGGCTAGCGTTCGGCGCGGTGCGTCCTTCGAGACGGGCGCTTTGCGCCCTCCTCAGGATGAGGACCGTTTGAGCTGGGGCGTCAGGGGAGGCGTTGGAAGTCGAGGCGCTTCAGCTCGGCGCGGATGTCCTCGGCGGCGGTGCGCGGGCGCATCGTCAGCCAGGGCCGGGCGAGAGGCGCGACATGGCCGGCCATGAGAATCGCGTTGCGCTCGCGGGCGCCGGGCTCGTCGAGCAGGCGGACCTCGGGGAAGACGCCCCGGAGGGTGCGGGCGATGGTCTGGGCGTCGCGGTCGGCGTCGTCCTGCAGGAAGACGTTGACGAGGAGCGCGCCCTTCTTCGTCAGCCGCGCCGCCGCGCTTTCGAAAAAGGCCGGCGTGGTCAGGTGCTCCGGGATCTCGGAGGCGTGGTAGGCGTCGAGCACGATGGCGTCGAACTTCGACCTGCCGCGCGCCAGGTAGGCGGCGCCGTCCTCGACATGGAACGGCACGCTGTCGGGCAGGCCGAAATAGCGCCGCGCGACATAGGGCGAGGCGGGGTTGATGTCGACCATCGTCACCGCGACGCCGTCGGCCGAGAGCATCGTGCCGAGCACGCCGCCGCCGCAGCCGATCATCAGCACGCTGCGCGCCCCGGCCTGGCGGACGAGGCTGTGGATCGCGTGGATGTAGGACGAGAGGCTGACGCCGCGCCCGTCGGACTCGCTCTGATGGCAGCCGCCCTGGGCATAGATGATGGCCCCGGTCTTCGCCGCCATGGCGATGGTGATCTCGCCCCAGGCGCTGTCGATGCGCTCCAGGAAGGAGACGCGCAGCACCTTCTTCGCCGTCACGCGGCGAGGCCGCCGAACATGCCCATGATCATGCCGGCGACCCGGGCGTCGCCCGTGGTGGTCGAGTTCATGCGGTTCATCACGTAGGCGAAGGTCATGCGCGCATCGTAGTCGACGACGATCAGCGAGCCGCCCCAGCCGCCCCAGAAGACCGTATTCTCGTGCGGGAAGGGCACCACGAGGCTGGGCATGCCGTAGCCGAGGCCGAAGCGGACCGGGATGCCCAGCACCAGATCGGTGTTGTCGACCTGGAGCTCCAGCGCCCGGCGCGCCCCGTCTTCGGAGAGGAAGCGCTTGCCCCCGGCCGCCCCGCCATTGGCGAGGATCGCCTGGATGCGGGCGACCGAGCGGGCATTGCCGAAGCCGCCGGCCGCCGGGATCTCGGCGCGCCGCCAGGGCGTGTGGCGCGGCTCGAGCGCGCTGAGCGCGGGGTTGCCGAGCGTCCGCCTCGCGATGTCGCCGCCGGGCGTCGCGGCGAGGAGGCCTTTTTCCGGCGGGATCAGTTCGCCGGCCCGCGCGTCGGCTTCGGGCGGCAGCCCGATGTGGAAGTCGGCCCCGAGCGGCCCCGCGATCTCCTCGCGGAACACGGTGCCCAGCGTCTTGCCGGTGGCGCGACGCACCACCTCGCCGACGAGATAGCCCTGGGTGATCGCGTGGTAGCCCGAGCGCGTGCCGGGTTCCCACCATGGGGTCTGGTGGGCGAGCAGGCGGCAGACGTGGTCCCAGTCGTAGAGCTCGCCCGGCTCGATCTTCTTCTCGAAACCCGAGAGGCCGGAACTGTGGCTCATCAGCTGGCCGACGGTGATGTCCCGCTTGCCGTTCTCGGCGAAGCTCGGCCAGTATTTGGCGACCGGATCGTCGAAGGCGATGAGGCCGCGGTCGGCGCAGAGCAGGGCGGTCAGGGCGCACATCGTCTTGGTCGTCGAGTAGACGTTGACGATCGTGTCCTCTTCCCAGGGTTCTGTCCCCGCCGCGTCCTTGAAGCCGCCCCAGAGATCGACGACGAGCTCGCCGTCGATCGTCGCGGCGAAGGAGGCGCCGACATCGGCGCCCGACTTCAGATTGGCCTCGAAGGCGTCTCGTGCGGCCGCGAAGCGCGGATCGCAGCGGCCATGGACTTGCGGTGCGCCCATGGCGCTTTCCCCCTGTTGTGGCGACGGCCCCGAACGGCGCGTCAGCGGTTGATGGCGATCCAGCGCTGGTTGGTCTTGCCCGAACAGCGATAGAGCTGGACCTCGGCGGATGGCTGACGGCTGGCCCCGTCGACGTCCATGCAATGGCCCGACGCGCTGCGGATCGTGCCGTCGGTCTGGACGCTCCAGCGCTGCGAATAGGCCCCGGTGCAGCGCGCGACATAAAGCTGCCGGCCGGTCGAGGACGGCGCGGTCACGCAGTTGCGGCCGACCTGGATCTCGGTCTCGCCATAGGTCGTGAACGAGAAGCGCTGGTTGGAGCGGCCATGGCAGGTGAAGATGATCAGCCTGTTGCTGCCGCCGTCGACATCGAGGCACATGCCCGGCGCATGCATCGGCGTGAGCAGCGCGGTCTGGTAGTCGCCGCCGCCCGGATAGCCGCCGCCCGGCGGGGGCGGCGGCGGATAGCCGCCGTCATAGTCGCCGCCGACCGTCCAGCGCTGGTTCGCCCGGCCGTTGCAGTAATAGGCGATGACCCGCGTGCCCTCGCGGCGGCGGCCGCCCTCGACGTCGGCGCACAGCCCGTTCTTGTTCACCAGCGCGCCGTTGCTGTCGTAGAGCCAGCGCTGGTCGTCGCGGTTGCTGCGGCAGCGCGCGAGGTAGAGCACCTGGCCGGCGCCGGCGGCGGCGACGCAGCTGCCCGAGACTTTGAGCGAGCCCGAGCCGCGCTGCGGCAGGCCGATGTCCTGCGTGCTGGAACCCGTGCAGCGATAGATCGCGCCCTGGCCGCCGCCGAAATCGAGGCAGAGGCCGGGGGCGTTGCCGGCTTCCAGGACTTCGGCCCGGGCAGCGGGCGCGAATGCGAAGATCGCCGCGGCGGCGGCGAGGGCGGGCAGGAGGCGGCGAAGCGGAACCATCGGAGGCGAGTCTCCCGGAAAGGACGGTCGGTTGAAGGGAAGCCTAGCGGGCCGGACGTGAACCGCCAATGACCGAACGCAGTGGCGGGCGTTCCGTTGCACCGCTCATGCTGCGGCGCACACGCCGCCGCCGCCCGGCATTCTTGACTCCCGCCGCCCGGCAATGCTCAACCGCCCCCGCGCAACGGGCAGGATTTCAGCATGACGATCGCATTCACCTTTCCCGGCCAGGGCAGCCAGGCCGTCGGCATGGGCAAGGCGCTGGCCGACGCGTTCGGCGCGGCGCGCGACGTCTTCGCCGAGGTGGACGAGGCGCTGTCGCAGAAGCTCTCGCGCCTGATGTGGGAGGGGCCGGAAGGCGACCTGACACTGACCGAGAACGCCCAGCCGGCGCTGATGGCGGTGTCGATGGCGATCGTCCGCGTGCTGGAGCGCGAGGGCGGCTTCGTGCTGGCCCGCCGCTGCAGCCATGTCGCCGGGCATTCGCTGGGCGAATATTCGGCGCTGGCGGCGGCCGGGGCGTTCACGCTGAGCGATGCGGCGCGGCTTCTCAAAGCCCGCGGCCAGGCGATGCAGCGCGCCGTTCCGGTCGGCATCGGCGCGATGGCCGCCCTGCTGGGCGCCGAGATCGCGCAGGCCGAGGCGCTGTGCAAGGAAGCCTCGAGCGCCACCGAGATCGCCGCCGTCGCCAACGACAACGCGCCGGGCCAGGTGGTGATCAGCGGCCACAAGGCGGCGATCGAGCGCGCCGCCGAACTGGTCAAGGCGCACGGCATCAAGCGGGCGATGATGCTGCCCGTCAGCGCCCCCTTCCATTCGCCGCTGATGGCCCCGGCCGCCCGCGAGATGGAGGATAACCTCGCCCGTGCGACGATCGCCGTGCCGTCGCTGCCGGTCATCTCGAACGTCTCGGTGATGCCGGTCATCGAGCCGGACGAGATCCGTCGCCTGCTCGTCGAGCAGGTGACGGGGCGGGTGCGCTGGCGCGAGACCATCGAGAAGATGCCCTCGCTCGGCGTCACCAAGGTGGTCGAGGCGGGGGCCGGCAAGGTGCTGACCGGCATGGCCAAGCGCATCACCAAGGATGTCGAGCCGCTGTCGCTGGAGACACCGGACGAGATCGAGGCGTTCCTGAAGAGCGTGTGACAGACTTTCCTCCCCCGATTTCGGGGGAGGAAAGAACGGGAGACGAAGAGATGTTCAATCTGACGGGCAAGACGGCGCTGGTGACCGGCGCGACGGGCGGGATCGGGCTGGCGATCGCCAAGGCGCTGCACGGCCAGGGCGCGACGGTGGCGCTGTCGGGCCGCCGGGTCGAGCAGCTCGAGGCGCTGAAGGCCGAACTCGGCGAGCGGGCGGAGATCTTCCCCGCCGATCTCGCCGACACCGCCTCGGTCGACGCCCTGGTGCCGGCGGTCGAGAAGGGCCTCGGCGGCCTCGACATCCTCGTCAACAATGCCGGCATCACGCGCGACAACCTGTTCATGCGCATGAAGGACGCCGAGTGGGACGACATCCTGCGCGTCAACCTCACCGGCGCCTTCCGCCTCGCCCGCGCCTCGCTGCGCGGCATGATGAAGAAGCGCTGGGGCCGCATCGTCTCGATCACCTCGGTCGTCGGGGTCACCGGCAATCCGGGGCAGGGCAACTACGCCGCCGCCAAGGCGGGCCTGATCGGCATGTCGAAACGGCTCGCCGCCGAGGTCGCCAGCCGCAACATCACCGTCAATTGCGTCGCGCCGGGCTTCATCGCGACGCCCATGACCGGGGCGCTGAGCGACGAGCAGAAGGCGCAGATCGCGGGGCGCATCCCGGCGGGGCGCATGGGCACGCCGGAGGAGATCGCGGCGGCGGTCGTCTTCCTCGCCAGCGAGGAGGCCGCCTACGTCACCGGCGCCACGATTCACGTCAATGGCGGCATGGCGATGGTCTGATTCGCCGAAAGCCCCGAAAAACAGCCCGGAAAACGGCGGATTTCCGGGGGTGACATCGCGTCGGGCTCCGTGATAGTAAGCCCGGCTTTCTGACGCGACCTGAACCGCCGCAGAAACCTACAAACGAAGGACCGGATTCAAATGAGCGATATCGCGGAGCGCGTTAAGAAGATCGTCGTCGACCATCTCGGCGTCGAAGCTGACAAGGTCAGCGAAAAGGCGAGCTTCATCGACGATCTCGGCGCGGACAGCCTCGACACGGTCGAGCTGGTCATGGCGTTCGAAGAAGAGTTCGGCATCGAGATTCCGGACGACGCGGCCGAGTCGATCCAGACGGTCGGCGACGCCGTGAAGTTCATCTCGGAACGCGCTGCGAAGTAAGCGCGGGGCACCGCCCATGAGGCGCGTCGTCGTAACGGGTCTGGGCGCCGTCACGCCGCTGGGAAGCGGCGTCGAGGCGACATGGTCGCGGCTGCTGGACGGCAAGTCCGGCGCCCGGCCGATCACCGCCTTCAAGGTGGACGATCTGGCGACGCGCATCGCCGCCGGCGTGCCGCGCGGCGCGACGGCCGAGGGGCTGTTCAATCCCGACGACTACCTGGAGCCGAAAGAGCAGCGCAAGCTCGACGACTTCATCATCTTCGGCATCGCCGCCGCGCAGCAGGCGTGGGACGATGCCGGCATCAGGCTGGAGACCGAGGAGCAGCGCCATCGCACCGGCGTCCTCATCGGCTCGGGCATCGGCGGCCTGCCGGGCATCGAGGAAGCCTCGATCGTCCTGCACGAGAAAGGCCCGCGCCGGATCAGCCCGTTCTTCATTCCCGGCCGCCTGATCAACCTGGTCTCCGGCCAGGTTTCGATCCGCTTCGGCGCCAAGGGCCCTAACCACGCGGTCGTCACCGCCTGCGCCACCGGCGCCCACGCCATCGGCGACGCGGCGCGGCTGATCGCCTTCGACGATGCCGACGTGATGATCGCCGGCGGCGCGGAAGGTTCGATCTGCCGCATCGGCATCGCCGGCTTCAACGCCTGCCGGGCGCTCTCCACCGCCTATAACGACACGCCCGAGAAGGCCTCGCGTCCCTACGACAAGGACCGCGACGGCTTCCTGATGGGCGAGGGCGCGGGCGTCGTGGTCCTGGAGGAGCTGGAGCACGCCAAGCGGCGCGGCGCCAAGATCTACGCCGAGATCGCCGGCTATGGCCTCTCGGGCGACGCCTATCACATCACCGCCCCGTCCGAGGACGGCGACGGCGGCTATCGCGCCGTGGTGATGGCGCTCAAGCGCGCCGGGCTGACGCCGGCCGACATCGACTACGTCAACGCCCACGGCACCTCGACGATGGCCGACGGCATCGAACTGGGGGCGATCGAGCGGCTGTTCGGCGAGGCGGCCAGGACGCTCTCGATGTCCTCGACCAAGTCCTCGATCGGCCATCTTCTGGGCGCGGCCGGCGCGGTGGAGGCGATCTTCTCGATCCTCGCGATCCGCGACCAGATCGTGCCGCCGACCATCAATCTCGACAATCCGGACGTCACGACCGCGATCGACCTCGTGCCGCATCGTCCGCGCAAGCGCCAGGTGCGCGCCGTCCTCTCGAACTCGTTCGGCTTCGGCGGCACCAATGCGGCGCTGATCATGACCGCGCCGCCGGTCTAGGCCGCCATGGCCGACGACACGCCCAGGCCTCGCCGGCGGCGGTCGGTCCTCCTGCGCATCTTCGCCGCCCTGTTCTCGCTGGCCTTCCTCGCCGTCGTCGCGGCCGCCGGCGCCGCCTGGTGGGCGTGGGAGCGCTTCAATGCGCCCGGGCCGCTCGCCGTCGACACCACCGTCATGCTGGAGCCGGGCGACGGGCTGAACACCATCGCCGCCAAGCTGAAGACGGCGGGGGTGATCTCGTCCGAGGACCTTTTCGGCCTCGGCCTCCTCGACGACGCCACGATCTTCAAGCTGGGCGTGCGCTACCGCGAAAACCACAACAAGCTGAAGTTCGGCGAGTACGCCATTCCGGCCCGCGCCAGCATGGCCGAGATCATGGACCTGATGGTCGCGGGCAAGGTGATCCAGTACCGCCTGACCGCCGCCGAAGGGCTGACCAGCCAGATGATCCTGCGCCTCGTCGCCGCCGATCCGGTGCTCACTGGCGAGGTGCGCGCCGCCCCGGCCGAGGGCGTGCTGCTGCCCGAGACCTATCTCTTCACCCGCGGCACGACCCGCGCCGACCTGCTGCGCCGCATGGCGAAGGAGCATACTGACCTCGCCGCCGCACTGTGGGCGAAGCGCAAGGCCGACCTGCCCTACGACACGCTGGAGGAGGCGATCATCCTCGCCTCGATCGTCGAGAAGGAGACCGGCCTCGCGGCCGAGCGGCCGCAGGTCGCCTCGGTCTTCGTCAACCGCCTGCGCAAGGGCATGCGGCTCCAGTCCGACCCGACCATCATCTACGGCCTGACCGGCGGCGAGCCGCTGGGGCGCGGCATCCGCCAGAGCGAACTGGACAAGCCCAACCCCTACAACACCTACCAGATCGACGGCCTGCCGCCGGGGCCGATCTGCAATCCGGGACGCGCCTCGCTGGAGGCGGTGATGAATCCTCCGGAGACGGACTATCTCTACTTCGTCGCCGACGGCACCGGCGGCCACGCCTTCGCCGCGACGCTGGAGGAGCACAACAAGAACGTCGCCAGGTGGCGCGAGATCGAACGCGAGCGCGCCAAAGCGGCGGAAGAGGCCAGTCCATGAGCGTCGTCAGCATGACCGGCTTCGCCCGCGCCCGCGGCGTCCACGGGACGCTGGAGTGGACCTGGGAGCTGAAAAGCGTCAACGGCAAGGGACTTGAGCTGCGCTTCCGCCTGCCGCCCGGCCTCGACGGGCTGGAGGTCCAGGCCCGCCAGACGATCCAGGCGAAGCTGAAGCGCGGCTCGGTGCAGGTTTCGCTCAGCCTCGCCGAGCAGGCCCAGGCGCCCAATCTGCGCATCAACCGCGAGGCGCTGCTGGCGATTTCCGAAGCGATCCGGGCGATGGAGAACGTGCTGCCGATGCAGCCGCCGAGCGCCGACGGGCTGTTCCGCATCAAGGGCGTGGTGGAGGAAGACCGCGTCGAGAGCGCCGATGTCGAGGCGCGGGACGCGGCGCTGGTCGCCTCCCTCAGGCAGGCGATCGACGCGCTCGCCGGGGCGCGGGCCGAGGAAGGCGCGCGCATCGGCGAGGTTCTGGCGGCGCAGCTGAACCGCATCGCCGCCATCGCCGCCGAGGCGCGCGGCCTCGCCAGCCTCGCGCCGGAAGCGGTCAGGCAGCGCCTCGCCGACCAGGTGGCGAAATTGGTCGAGGCCTCGTCCGCCCTCAGTCCCGAGCGGCTGCATCTGGAGGCGGCGCTGCTCGCCGCCAAGGCGGACGTGACCGAGGAACTCGACCGGCTGGATGCCCATGCGGCGCAGGCCCGCGAGCTGCTCGCCTCGGGCGAACCGGCCGGCCGCCGGCTGGACTTTCTCTGTCAGGAATTCACGCGCGAAGCGAACACGCTCTGCTCCAAGTCGTTCGACATCAAGCTGACCCGGCTCGGACTGGACCTGAAGGCGGTGATTGAACAATTCCGCGAGCAGGTTCAGAACGTCGAGTAACGGGATCACATGCTGACCATCGAACGCCGCCCCATGCTGATCGCCTTCTCATCGCCCAGCGGCGCGGGGAAGACCTCGATCACCCGCCGCCTCCTGGGACTGGACGAGCAGGTGCGCCTGTCGGTCTCGTGGACCACACGGCCGATCCGTCCGGGCGAGATCGACGGTCAGGACTACACCTTCGTCGACCAGGCGACGTTCGACGCCAAGGTCGCGGCCGACGGGTTCCTGGAACATGCCGGGGTATTCGGGAAGTCCTACGGCACGCCGCGCGACTATATCGAAGAGGCGATGGCCGAGGGCCACGACGTCCTCTTCGACATCGACTGGAAGGGCATGCAGCAGCTCCGCGCCCGGATGCCGGACGACGTCGTGACGATCTTCATCCTGCCGCCCTCGAAGTCGCATCTGGAGGAGCGCCTGCGCCGCCGCGCCCAGGACGACGAGGAGACCGTCGCCCGCCGCATGGCCGAAGCGAACGACGAAATCAGCCATTGGGCCGAGTACGACTACGTCATCGTCAACGACTTCCTGGAGCGGGCGCTGCAGGAGGCGCGCGAGATCATCTCGGCCGAACGGCTGCGCCGCCACCGCCAGCCGGGGCTGGTGCCGTTCGTCCAGAAGATGATGGCGGAGTTCTGAGGCGGCGCGGCCCCCTTCCGCCCCTTCGGGGCACCTTCCCCCGATGGGGGAAGGGAGTCTGGCCAAGGAGTCGCAGTCTCAGGGGCGCGGTGCGGGTCTAGAATGACGGCCCAGCAAGGGAGACCGGCCATGT
>ERZ761602.7086-NODE-7086-length-12100-cov-8.240100_pt1 | contig 12100 bp, 8 predicted proteins | sample MGYA00512165_ERZ761602 | MGnify/ENA primary metagenome ERZ761602 (study PRJEB28899, sample SAMN02445085) | bioreactor sludge metagenome | biome: EBPR sludge; isolation source: Thorneside wastewater treatment plant | place: Australia: Brisbane, Thorneside... | reverse complement strand
CGAGAAGTTCGAGATCATGGCGATCCCGTTCTTCATCCTCGCCGGCAACTTCCTCACCCACGGGGGCGTCGCGCGGCGGATGATCAACTTCGCCACGGCGCTGGTGGGCCACTGGCGCGGGGGCCTGGGCCTGGGCGCCGTCGTCGCCTGCGCCCTCTTCGCGGCCATCTCGGGCTCGTCTCCCGCCACCGTGGTCGCCATCGGCTCGATCCTGCTGCCGGCCATGGTGAAGGCGGGCTATCCCAAGCGCTTCGGCGCGGGCGTCATCGCCTCGGCCGGGGGCCTGGGCATCCTCATCCCGCCGTCCATCGTGATGGTGATGTACGCCGTCTCCACCAACAGCTCCATCGGCGCGCTGTTCATGGCGGGCGTGATCCCGGGGCTGGTGCTCGCGACGATGCTGCTCGGCACGACGTGGTTCCGGGCATGGCAGGGCGACTATCCGCGGGAGCCGAAGCGCAGCTGGGGCGAGCGCCTCAGGGCTTTCCGCGAATCCGTCTGGGGGCTCCTGCTCATCGTCGTGGTGATGGGCGGCATCTATTCCGGCATCTTCACCCCGACGGAAGCGGCGGCCATGAGCGCCGTCTACGCGTTCTTCGTCGCGGTCTTCGTCTACAAGGACATGCCGCTCAAGGGCGTGCGCAAGGTGCTCATCGACTCGGCCAACATGTCGGCGATGCTGCTGTACATCATCACCAACGCGGTGCTCTTCTCGTTCCTGCTCACCCACGAGAACATCCCGCAGGCCATCGCCGAGTGGATGGTCACCCAGGGACTCGGGGTGATCGGTTTCCTGCTCTTCGTCAACGTCCTGCTGCTCCTGATGGGCAACATCATGGAGCCCTCGTCCATCATCCTGATCACGGCGCCGATCCTCTTTCCCATCGCGATGAAGCTCGGGATCGACCCGGTGCACTTCGGGGTGATGATCACGGTGAACATGGAGATCGGGATGATCACGCCACCGGTGGGGCTCAACCTCTACGTGGCGAGCGGCATCACCAAGATGGGCATCACGGAGCTCACGGTGGCCACCTGGCCGTGGCTCGTCACGATGCTCGCGTTCCTGGTGATGGTCACGTACTGGCCGCCGCTCTCGATCTGGCTGCCGAAGACGCTGGGACTCATGTAGCCGGCGGGGGCGCGCCGTCGCCCTCCCGCCAGGCCCACGGCCGCGCCTCGCGGTCGCGCTCGCGCCACGCGGCCATCGCGCCGGCCTCGCGCAGGGTGAGGCCGATCTCGTCCAGCCCCTCGAGCAGCCGCAAGCGCTCGCGTTCGCCGAGCGCGAAGGCGTGGCGCTCGCCCCCGGGCGCGGCGATCGCCATGTCCCGCAGGTCCGCGACGATCACGAGATCGCCCGCCTGCGCTCGATCCGCGAGCGCCTCGGCCACGCCCGGCGGCAACGTCGCCGGCAACACGCCGTTTCGCAGCAGGTTCGCCCGGAAGATCGCCCCGAAGGACGGCGCGATCACGACCCGGAATCCGAACTGCCGCACGGCCCAGGCCGCCATCTCGCGCGAGGATCCGCAGCCGAAGTTCGGGCCCGCGACGAGTACGGTCGCCCGCCGGAAGGGTTCGCGGTTCAGCACGAAGTCCGGGTTCTCGCGCCGGCCCTCGAGGTAACGCCACGGCGCGAAGAGCTTCTCGCCATAGCCGTCCCGTTCCGGGCCCGTGATCTCGCGCGAAGGCACGATGACGTCGGTGTCCACGTCCGGGCGCCACAACGGCGCGGCGAGTCCTTCGTGGCGCGCGAAGGGTCCGGGCGTCATCGCACGGCCTTTCGCGGATCGGCGAGGCATCCGGCCACGGCGCTCGCCGCGACGGTGGCGGGGCTCGCGAGGTGGGATCGCACGCCGGGCCCCTGGCGCCCCTCGAAGTTGCGGTTGGTGCTCGTCACCACGCGCCGCGCGCCGCCGAAGGAATCGATGCCCGCGAAGAAGCACAGGGAGCAGCCGCTTTCGCGCCACTCGAAGCCCGCTTCGCGGAAGACGCGGTCGAGGCCCTCGGCCTCGGCGTCGCGCTTCACGGTGGACGAGCCGGGAACGACGATCGCCTTCACGCCGGGCGCGACGCGGCGCCCCCTCAGGATCGCGGCGGCATCCCGCAGGTCCGGCAGGCGGCTGTTGGTGCACGAGCCGATGAAGGCCGCGTCGATGGGCGTGCCCTCGATCGGCGCGCCGGGCACGAGGTCCATGTAGGCGAGGGCCCGCTCGGCGGCGGCGCGTGCGGCGCCGGCGAGGCCGGAAGGATCGGGCACCCGCCCGTCGACGGCGATCGCCTGCGCCGGGCTCGTGCCCCAGGTGAGCATCGGCGCGACGCCCGACGCGTCGAAGTCCATCACGGCATCCCACGCGGCGCCCTCGTCGGAGGCGAGCGTGCGCCAGTGGGCCACGGCCTCGTCGAACGCGCGGGCCGCGGGCGCCTCGGGCCGTCCGGCGATCCACCGGAAGGTCGTGTCGTCGGGCGCGACGATGCCGGTCCACGCGCCGAACTCCACCGCGAGATTGCACAGCGTGAGGCGGCCTTCGACCCCGAGTGCGCGAACCGCCTCGCCCGCGTACTCGATGGCGCGGCCCCCGCCGCCTTCCGCGCCGAAGCGCGCGAGCAGCGCGAGGGCGAGATCCTTGGCGGTGACACCCTCGGGAAGCCGACCGTGGCAGTCGATGCGCGCCTGCCCCGGCCACGCGCGCACGAGGGACTGCGTGGCCACGGCGTGCTCGCCTTCCGTCGAGCCGATACCCCAGGCGAGCGCCCCCAGCCCGCCCACGGTACCCGTGTGGCTGTCCGGGCACACCACCGTCATGCCCGGCAGCACGAACCCCTGCTCCGGCGTCACGACATGGACGATGCCCTGGCGCGGGTCGTCGAGATCGACGAGCGCGATGCCGGCGGCTCCCGTGCCCTCGCGCAGACCCTTCACGAAGGGATTGGCCGCGGCCCGCGCGACGCGGCCCGGCGTGGTCTCCACCGCGTGGTCCACCAGGGCGAGCACCTGCGCGCGAATCGCCGGACGCCGCCCGGCGGCGGCAAGCGCCGAAAGCAGCGCGGGCCCCGTGCGCTCGTGCAGGAAGACGCGGTCCAGGTGCAGGAGCGTCTCGCCCCCGCCCGCGTCCGCCATCGCGTGCGCGCGCCAGATCTTCTCGACGATGGACCGCGGCGCTTCGCCCCGCATTTCTCCCTCTCCCGTGGGTGGGCGACAATGCACCATCGCCCGATCCGCCATTGTCGCCCATGTGCCTCGTCGCCATCGCCTGGAAGACGCACCCGCGCTGGTCCCTCGTCGTCGCCGCGAACCGCGACGAGTGGCGCGACCGGCCCGCGGCGCCGGCCGGCTGGTGGGCCGACGCGCCCGGCGTGCTCGCGGGCCGTGACCTGCGGGCGGGCGGCACCTGGATGGGCGTCACGCGCGACGGCCGTTTCGCGGCGGTCACGAACTTCCGCGATCCGTCCGACAAGCGGGGGGATGCGAGGTCCCGCGGCGAGCTCGTGGCGGAGTTCCTCAAGGGCCGCGACGACCCGCGGCGCTTCCTCGACCGGCTCGCCGCCATTGCGGGCGCCTACAACGGCTTCAACCTGCTCGCGGGCGACGGCGACGCGCTGTGGTACTTCGGCAGCCGCGAAGGCGAGGTGCGCGCGGTCGAGCCCGGCATCCACGCGCTCTCGAACCACCTCCTGGACGAGCCCTGGCCCAAGGTGCGCCGGGCGCGGCAGGCGATGGCGGCCGATGTCGCGGGAGACGAAGGCGCGCTCTTCGCGATGCTGGGCGACGCCACGCCGGGCGCCGATGCCGAACTGCCCGACACGGGCGTCGGCCTCGCCTGGGAAAGGCGCCTGTCGCCCGCCCTCATCACCGGGGCGGACTACGGCACCCGCGCATCCACCGTGGTGCGCCTCTCGGCCCATGGAGAATCGCAATTCGAGGAGCGCACGCGGGGCCCGGGCGGTGAGGTGACCGGCGTCGTCGCGTACGCGTTGCCACCCCCCGGCTGAGTCGGAGCGACCCTCCGGCTCCCCTTGGAATCTCACCGCGGCCGATGCCACCGCCCCCGTTACGGCGCGGTCGGCGACGGTGCCCCCGTTGATCCTTGTCAAAGATGCACATAGATCGCCTGTTAAGGTTCACCTAGCATCTTCTCGACTTCGGGAACCTAGGGAGAATATCCATGAAAATCAGCATGTTGAGCAAAGCCCTGTGTTGGGCCGCGGGCTCGCTGGCCGCCCTCGCCCTCACGACGGCGCAAGCCTCCACGCCGGCGCCCGCCAAGGCCGACGCGAAGGCCGCCCCGGTGAAGACCGCCGCGGCGCCCGCCAAGGCCGCCCCGGGCAAGATTCCCGCGGCCAACAAGGAGTGCATCGAGTGCCACGAGGAGCTCAAGGAGTTCCATGACCCGGGCAAGCACAAGACCGTCGCCTGCACGGAATGCCACTCGAACACCGACGCGCACCTGAAGAACAAGAAGACGCGCCCCGTCACCACGACGGATCCGGCCAAGTGCGGCTCGTGCCACAAGAACCAGTACGAGACGATGTACCAGATGAACTTCGAGCGCCTCGCGCGCGAGGAGAAGAGCCAGTTCAAGGGCCCGTCCCCGAACCCGGCCTGGGAGAAGCTGATGCAGCCGCACGGCTTCACCAAGGAGCACAACATGCCGCGCTCCCACGCATTCGCGCTCTACGACCAGCTGGTGGTCGACCGCGCCTTCGGCGGCCGCTTCGAGAACAAGTACGGCTGGGGCGATCTTTCGCGCGCCGGCGGCAACTTCAAGATCTGGGACGTGCTCGTGGACAAGCAGCCCGGCGAGCCCCACAAGGCCTTCCGCCCCGGCACCGCCGCCGCCGCGAACCCCGTGTGCATGAGCTGCAAGACGGCCGACCACATCCTGGACTGGGCCTACCTGGGCGATCCGGATCCGAAGGCGAAGTGGAGCCGCACGTCCAAGGTGCAGGACTTCGTGAAGGACGTGAACCACTCGCTCAACTGCATCTTCTGCCACGACCCCCACGGCGCCCAGCCGCGCGTGATCCGCGACGGCCTCATCCAGGCCCTCACGCGCAAGGAAGCCGACACGCTGTGGCACAAGGACCCGAAGGGCGCCAAGATCGCCGTGAAGGACCTGGGCCAGCGCGGCTTCACCCGCAAGATCGCGATCCTCGACAAGTACGACACGAAACTGCAGTGCGGCCAGTGCCACGTCGAGTACAACTGCAACCCGGGCACGGAACCGGGCACGGGCAAGCCGGTGACGATGGCCGATTCCCGCACGAACCACTTCCCGCTCAAGAGCGTGAACGACCTGGCCAAGCACTACAACGACCTGAAGTTCCGCGACTTCAAGCACGGGATCACCGGCGCGATGCTGTGGAAGGCGCAGCACCCGGATTCCGAGGTGTACTACGGCTCGGTGCACGACAAGGAAGGCGCCCAGTGCCACACCTGCCACATGCCCAAGATGAAGGACAAGAAGACGGGCAAGGAATTCACCTCGCACTGGCAGACCACGCCCAAGCACTACGTGAAGGAAGCGTGCCTGGGCTGCCACAAGACCTGGACGAAGGAGCAGGCCGTCTACACGGTCGATTCCCTGAAGAACCGGTTCATGGGCAAGCTGCGCAAGGCCGAGTACAGCCTCACCCGCATGATCGACAAGTTCGAGGAAGCCAAGAACCTCGGCGTCGACGAGGCCACGCTGAACGTCGTGCGAGAGAAGCACTACGAATCGCACGTGCACTGGGAATTCTGGACGGCCGCCAACGGCGCGTACTTCCACAATCCCAAGCTGGCCGACGAGTCGATCAACAAGGGCATGGTGATCTCCGGCGAGGGCATCAAGATCCTCGAGGAAGCGATGGCGAAGAAGCGCGCCACCGTCGCCGCCGCCCCCGCCGCCCCGGCTCCGGCCGCGGCCCCGGCGAAGTAGGGACCGAACGATGCTCGGCTTCTGGCTCGCCGCCGCCGGGATGACGATCGTGGCCGTGGGCTTCGTGCTCGCGCGCCTGGTCTTCCCCCGACGCGCGGCGGTCCACGCCGGGCCCCGGGAGGCGAATCTCGCGGCGCTGAAGGCCGCGTGGGCGGAGCTCGATCGCGATCGCGCGAACGGGATCCTGCCCGAGGACCAGTATGAAAGCGCGCGGGCCGAGCTCGCGCGCCGGGCGGCCGAGGAGCTCGACGAGCCTTCGGCCGCGTTTTCCCCCGCGCGTCCCGCGTGGGTCGCGGCGGCCCTGGCCGCCGTCCTCATTCCCGCCGCCGCGTTCGCGTTCTACGGCGCGGTCGGCAATCCTTCCGCCGTGGCGGAAGCACGGGCCTTCGCGAAGATCGAGGGCCCGCTCACGTCCGAGAAGCTGCCGCTGCTTCGCGAGCAGCTCGCGCAGCGCGTGGCCGAGGACCCGAAGGACGGCCGCGCGTGGGCGCTGCTGGGCCGCGTGTCCCTCGCGATGGATCGCTTCGCCGAGGCCGAGGCCGCGTTCGCGAAGGCCGTGCAGGACCGCAAGGTGATGCTGGACCCCGCTGTCTGGTGCGACTACGCGGATGCCGCGGGTCTCGTGCAGGGCGGCCGGCTCGAGGGCAAGCCCGCGGAACTCGTCGCGAAGGCCCTGTCGCTCGAGCCCCTGCACCCTCGCGCCCTCGAGATGGCCGGCAGCGTCGCCGCCGAGAAGCGCGACTGGGTCGTCGCCGCGCGCCACTGGAAGCTCCTGCTTGCGCAGATGGACGAATCCGCCCCCGAGCGCGCGCAGCTCTCCCGCGCCATCGAGAAGCTCGACCGGCTCGCCGCCGGCTCCTGAACCCGGAAATATCTAAAAAATCGGGGTCAGGCACCTTTTGGTGCCTGACCCCGATTTATTTGGCCTTGGCGGCGACCGCGCGGGCGAGTTCCTCGCCGCTCTTGTAGTGGGGCACGCGGAAGACCATGCGCTTGGAGCGCTGGACGAAGGCGTTCGAGCCGTCGACCTCCTCCTTCCAGTACTTCTGCGCCAGGGCGACGTTGGCCTTGGGGTCGAGCAGGAACGCATCGCGCGAGCCCGCGCCCCCGAAGATGTAGAGCTTGCCGTCGATCATCGTCCAGGTGTTCGCGTCGCCGCCCCAAGGAATGCCGTAGACGATCCCGTTGGCGCAGTAGCCGCCGAACTGGGGAAGGTACTTTTCCGGCGCCGCGTCGAAGAGCGCCTTGTGCTCGGGGCTCGCGAACCGGAACGTGACGCCCTTGTGCACCGACTTGATCGCCGGCAGCCCGGCCGCGTGGCGATTCTGCGTGAAATAGCTCACCACGTCGTGGCCGGCGAGCATCAGGTGCTTGTCCTCGCCCTGCGAGATCGCGTTGACGGGCGAGAGCCCCTGCCCTGGGCTCTGCGTCACCATCGGCGCGCAGCCGGCCAGGGCGAAGGCGGTGGCGGCCAGGGCCGCGGTGGTCTTGTTCATGGTCATCTCCTGTCGGTCTGCAAGGGCTGGCGTCGGGAAAATCGGGGTCAGGTACGAATTTCCTCAGTCTGGCGGCCCGGGCCGCCTGGAGGAAATTCGTACCTGACCCCGATTTTCGCCGGCCGCGTGGAGGAAATTCGTACCTGACCCCGATTTTCCTAGGTTTCGTCGTCCTCGTCGGTGCCGGCGGCGGCGCGGACGAGGCGATCGTGGACGGCCTCCCAATCGGCACCGGAAGGCGGGCGTTCGACCAATATCCGGTCCGCGCCGTTCCCGTCGAGTTCGCGAAGGGCGGCGTAGAGATCGTGGCCGTAGCCCGCGGGATCGGCGGGCGCGTGGCGCCAGGCGCGGGCGGGAAACCCGCCCTGGGAACAGCGGGCGAGGACGGCGACGCGAAGTCCGGCCCCCAGCGCTTCGGCGAGGGCGGCCGGCAGGCGGGCGGCATCCACCAGCTCCGTCGGCGTGCGCGGCGCGTAGTGGGACGCAAGCGTGCCCGACGCGCGCGGCGCGGCGGCATCCCGGTCGCGGGGACCCTGGCCCAGCACGCGCGCGATGTCCTCCCGCGTGACGGCCCCGGGCCGGAGCAGCACCGCTTCGCCGCGCGACAGGTCCACGATCGTCGATTCCAGCCCCACCTCGCACGGGCCGCCGTCCACCACGAAGAGGTCCGGGCCGAATTCGTCGCGGACGTGGGCCGCGGTCGTCGGGCTCACGTGGCCGAAGCGGTTGGCGCTCGGCGCCGCCACCGCCCCGCTGCCTTCCCGCGCGAACGCGCGAAGAAGCGCCTGCGCCACCGGATGGGACGGGCAGCGAAGGCCGACGGTGTCCTGCCCGCCCGTCACCGCCATCGGCACGCGCGACGCCTTGCGCAGGATCATCGTGAGGGGCCCGGGCCAGAACGCGGCCGCGAGACGCCACGCGCCCTCGGGAATGTCGACGGCCCAGTCCGCCAGGCTCGCCTCCGGCGCCACGTGCACGATGAGCGGGTGGTCCGCGGGCCGGCCTTTCAGCGCGAAGATCTTCGCGACCGCATCCGGGTTCGCCGCGTCGGCCCCCAGGCCGTAGACCGTCTCGGTGGGGATCCCGACGAGCTCACCGCGCCGAAGCAGGTCCACCGCCCGCGCGAGATCGGCCCCGGCGATGTCCGTTGCGCTCATGCCCGTGCCCCCCGAAAGGCGCGCACCGCGAGGAGACCGTCAGCCACGCCGCCCCCGCTTCGCGCCCGGATCGTGCGCCGCGAGCCACCCAAGGAACTCGCCGTACCAGAGACGCGAGTTGCGGGGCTTGAGCACCCAGTGGTTCTCGTCCGGGAACCACACGAGCCGCGCCGGAACGCCCCGCGCGACCAGCGTGTTGTAGTACGCGAGCCCGTTCGCATCCGGCACGCGGTAGTCCTCGGTGCCGTGGATCACGAGCGTGGGCGTCGCCATCCGGTGCGCGTAGCTGCTCGGGCTCTGGGCGCGCACCTTCGCGGGCTTTTCCCAGTAGAGCGCGTGCAGGTCCCGGGGTCGGTGCAGGAACGAATCGGCGCTGAAGGTGAGCACCCGGTCGAACACGCCCGCGTGGCACACGTAGGCGAGGTACCGCCCCGCCTTCACGTGGCCGTTCATCCACGCGACGAGGAAGCCCCCGTAGCTGCCGCCCGCGGCGAAGACGCGCCCGCGGTCCGCCCAAGGGTGCGCGAGGATCCAGTCCGTCGCGCGCTCGATGTCTTCCAACTCGAGCTGGCCCTGCCGCCCCATGATGCTGTCGCGGAACGCGTGGCCGAACCCGCTCGAGCCGTGGAAATTGACCGCCGCCACCACGTAACCCGCCGCGGCGAATGCATGGGGATTCCAGCGGTAGCCGAAGGTGTCGCCGGCGGCCGCGTAGGGGCCGCCGTGGATCACCTGCAGCACGGGATGCCGGCGCTTCGGATCGAATCGCGGCGGAAAGGTGAGGAACACCTGCACGGGGTCGCCCCGCGCGCCCTTGATCCACGCCTCGCGCGTCTCGCCCAGCGTGACGGCCGCCATCGCCTCGTCGTTGAACCGGTCGATGCGCCGTGCCGCGCCGGCGCGCACCGCATGCACCCGCGCCGGGTGCGACGCGCCGTCGGCCACGACGACGATCGTCTCGTCGCCCGCCGGCCCGCCCGCGTCGAAGCCCTGCACCCATCCGCCCTTCACCGCGGGCGCGAGCGAATCGCGGGCGATGTCGTAGCGCCAGAGGTGGCGGCGGCCTTTTTCCTCGGCCGCGAAAAGCAGCGCTGCGCCGTCCCGCGTCCAGCGCAGCGGGCCCTCCACGTCGATGTCCCACCGCGCGCCGACGACCTTCGGCCGCTGGCCCGCCGCGACGAACGCGAGGCGCCCGAAGCTCGTGTGGCGCTTCTCGACGTGCGTCGCGATGCAGGCGAGCGTCCGGCCGTCCGGCGAATAGCGCGGCGCCTCGTACGCCCACGCGGGATCCTTCGCGACGGGCCGCAAGCGCCGCGAGGCGATCTCCATCTCCGAAATCGCGAGGGGATTGACCGCGAGCTTGCGCGGCGACGGGTCGTGGGCAAACGCGATGCGCCGTCCGTCGGGCGAGACGTCGAAGTGGATCGCCCCGGGCTCCACGCGCGGCAGCTCGAGGCCCGTGCCTTCGAAGAGATCCGTGAGGCGGCCGCTCGCCAGGTCCAGCAGCCACAGGTGCGGCACGCGTCCCTGGGGCAGGTTGCGGTCGAAGTGGCGGTAGTTCGGCTCCGCGGTGACGTAGGCGCTTTCCTTGCGTTCCTTGAAAGCCCTGTGGCGGCGATCCTGGGCCTTCGCGCCCTTCTCGTCGGGCCACGTCCACGCGACGAGCAGCACGCGCTTGCCGTCCGGCATCCAGCGGAAATCCTCGAAGCCGGGACCGAAGCGCGTCGCGCGCTCCGCCTCGCCGCCCGCGCGATCGATCACGTAGAGCTGCGCCGTGCCGTCCTTGCCGCCTTCCTGCTCGCGCCGGCCGAGGAACGCGATGCGCTCGCCCGTGGGCGACCACGCGGGCTTGCCGTCCTTCTCGCCGCAGCGCGTGAGCCGGCGCGGCGCGCCGCCTTGCGTGGGCAGCAGCCACAGGGCCGTGGCGCCCTTGTTGTCCTGCATCGAATACGAGGTGACCGCGCACACGGCCGCCGCGCCGTCGGGCGAGACGGACGGGCTCGCGACGCGGGCGAGCTTCCAGAGGGATTCGACGTCGAGTGTTCCGCGCATGGCCATCGGCATTTCCGTCGTCAGTGGGCCTTTTCCCAGTTCTCGCCCACGCCCGCCTCCACCACCAGCGGCACCGCGAGTTTCGCCACGCCCGTCATGAGATTTTCCACCCCGGGCTTCACGACGGCGAGTTCGCCCTCGGGCACCTCCAGCACCAGCTCGTCGTGCACCTGCATCACCAGGCGCGTGGCGAGGCCCTCCCGCGCGATCCAGTCGTGCACCGCGATCATCGCGAGCTTGATGAGGTCCGCGGCCGTGCCCTGCATCGGCGCGTTGATGGCCTGCCGCTCGGCGCCCTGGCGCTTGGCCTGGTTGCCCGAGGCGATGTCCGGCAGCCACAGGCGCCGGCCGAACACCGTCTCGACATAACCGCGCTCCCTCGCCTCCTGGCGCGTGCGCTCCATGTAGGCCGCGACGCCGGGATAGCGGCGGAAGTACTGGTCCATGTAGTTCTGGGCTGCGGCGCGCTCGATGCCGAGGTTGCCCGCGAGGCCGAACGCGCTCATGCCGTAGATCAGGCCGAAGTTGATGACCTTCGCGTAGCGGCGCTGCTCGGCATTCACCTCCGCGAGGGGCACGCCGAAGACCTCCGAGGCCGTGTGGCGGTGCACGTCCTCGCCCCGCGCGAAGGCCTCGATGAGGCCCGCGTCGCCCGAGAGGTGCGCCATGATGCGAAGCTCCACCTGCGAGTAGTCGGCCGAGACGATCTTCGCCCCCGGGGGGGCGACGAAGGCCTCGCGGATGCGCCGCCCCTCGGCCGTGCGCACGGGGATGTTCTGCAGGTTCGGGTCCGTGGAGGAGAGCCGCCCCGTCACCGCCACGGCCTGCGCGTAGTTGGTGTGCACGCGGCCCGTGGCGGGATTGACCATGCGCGGCAGCTTGTCGGTGTAGGTGCTCTTGAGCTTCACGAGGCCGCGGTGCTCGAGCAGCGCCTTGGGCAGCGGGTGGTCGAGCGCGAGCTTCTCGAGCACCTCCTCGTCGGTGGAAGGCGCGCCCGAGGGCGTCTTCTTCACCACCGGCAGGCCGAGCTTGCCGAACAGGATCTCGCCGAGCTGCTTGGGGCTCGCGACGTTGAAGGGCTGGCCGGCGAGCTCCTGCACGCGCGATTCGAGCGCGAGCATCCGGGCGCCGAGCTCCCCGCCCTGCGTGGCGAGCAGCGCGCCGTCGATGAGCACGCCGTGGCGCTCCATGTCGAGGAGGACGCCGGAGACGGGCAGCTCGATCGCCTCGTACACGTGGCGCAGCTTCGCGTCCGCTTCGATCATCGGCCAGAGCGCGCCGTGGAGCTGGAACGTGACGTCCGCGTCCTCGGCGGAATATTCCGTCGCGCGGTCGATGCCCACCTGGTCGAAGGGAATGCTCGAGGCGCCCTTGCCCGCCACTTCCTCGTAGAGGATGGTGCGGGCGCCCAGGTGGCGCATCGCGAGCGAATCCATGTCGTGGCGCTGGTGGCTTTCCAGCACGTAGGAGGCGAGCA
>ERZ761602.7085-NODE-7085-length-12100-cov-8.243919_pt1 | contig 12100 bp, 14 predicted proteins | sample MGYA00512165_ERZ761602 | MGnify/ENA primary metagenome ERZ761602 (study PRJEB28899, sample SAMN02445085) | bioreactor sludge metagenome | biome: EBPR sludge; isolation source: Thorneside wastewater treatment plant | place: Australia: Brisbane, Thorneside... | reverse complement strand
TGCACGCTCATGTTCAAGCAGGAGCTGCCCCTCATGTTCCCGGACGACCCGGACGTGAAGGCCGTGCAGGCGGCGATGTTCGATCCGTTCGAATACCTCGTCGCGCGGCACAAGGACGGGTTGCTGCGAACGGAGTTCCCCCGCGCCCTCGGGAAGGTCTCCTACCACGTGCCCTGCCACTCGCGCGTGCAGAACGTCGGGCAGAAGACCCGCGAGGCGCTGGAGCTCGTCCCCGGCACCACGGTGAACACGGTCGAGCGCTGCTCGGGCCACTCGGGCACCTGGGGCTGCAAGAAGGAATTCCACGACATGGCGATGAAGATCGGCCGTCCGGTCTTCCGCCAGATGGCCGAGCCCGCGCCGGACTTCATCAGCTCCGACTGCCAGCTCGGCGGAAGGCACATCGAGCAGGGCATGGGCGAGGCGAAGGGCAAGGCCGAGCTGCGCCACCCCCTCACCCTGCTCCGGATGGCCTACGGCCTGCCCGACTGAAACCCGACGCGACCCCACGGACCCCATGCAAGCGACCATGCCCAAGATCACCCGCGAATCCCTGATGACCCTCGAGGCCTACGCGAAGGCGCGCAAGGACTTCCGCGCCCGCGTGCTCGAGCACAAGAAGCCCCGCAGCGTCGCGCTCGGGCCCCACGTGACGCTCCTGTTCGAGGACGAGCTCACCATCCGCTACCAGGTCCAGGAGATGCTGCGCATCGAGAAGACCTTCGAGGAAGCGGGCATCCAGGACGAGCTCGACGCCTACAACCCCCTGGTGCCGGACGGCCGCAACTTCAAGGCCACGATGCTGGTGGAATACGAGGACGTCGAGGAGCGCCGCGCGGCCCTCGCCCGCCTGAAGGGCGTGGAGGACCGCGTGTGGGTGCAGGTGGAGGGCTGCGCGAAGGTCTACGCCATCGCCGACGAGGACCTGGAGCGCGAGAACGACCAGAAGACGTCCTCGGTCCACTTCCTGCGCTTCGAGCTGGCCGAGGAGATGGCCGCCGCGCTCAAGTACGGGGTCGGGCTTGCCATGGGCATCGACCATCCGGCCTACGAGGCCCGGCTGGACCCCGTGCCCGCCGCCACCCGCGCGGCCCTCGTGAAGGATCTCGCCTAGGGGCCCGTCACACGGCCGGGGCGGCGCGCGCCGCCAGCAGCTTGACGCCCGCAGGCCGGCATTCGGAGACGGCCTTCGCCACCGCCTCGATCGCCTCGGGACGGGCGAAGCTCGCGCGCCACGCGATCGCCACCTTGCGCGAGGGCACCGGCTCCGAGAAAGGGATTTCCCGCACCAGCCGCGAGCCGAAGGGCGATTCGAGCGCCATGGCCGGAAGCACGCTCACGCCCAGGCCCGAGGCGACCATGTTCCGGATCGTCTCGAGGGAACTGCCCGAACGCCCCTCGGGGCTCGCGGTGTTCGACTGGCCCGGGCAGGCTTCGAGCACCTGGTCGCGGAAGCAGTGCCCCGCATTGAGCACGAGCAGGTCGCCGCCGGCGATCTCGTCCGGGCGGACGCGCCTTTTCTTCGCCCAGGCGTGCCCCTCCGGCACGACGACGCGGAAGGGTTCCTCGTACAGGGCGCGCGTGGAGACGCCCGGAACGACGAAGGGCAGCGCGATGATCGCGCAATCGATCTCGCCCTCCCGCAGCATCGGCGCGAGGTTGCCGGTGAAATTCTCCTCGAGGGCGAGGGGCATGCGAGGCGCTCGCTTGCGCAGCGCCGGAATCAGCGTCGGCAGCAGGTAGGGGCCGATCGTCGGGATCACCCCGAGCCGGAGCGCCCCGTCGAGCGGATCCCGCCGTCCCTTGGCCATCGAGGGGATCTTGGCCGCTTCGTCCAGCACGCGGCGGGCCTGTTCCACGATGCCCTCGCCCGCCGGCGTCACGATGACCTCGTTCTTGTTGCGCTCGAAGAGCCGGACGCCGAGCTCCTCCTCGAGCTTGGCGAGCGCGAGGGACAGCGTGGGCTGGGTGACGAAGCACTTGCGGGCGGCATTGCCGAAGTGGCGCTCCTGGGACAGGGCGACGACATAGCGCAGCTCGGTGAGGGTCATGGCGCGTCTCGATTGGCGGTGGCTATGGAAAACATTACCACAATTAATTGGACGAATCAATCGAGCCATCCCAGAATGCGGCCTGTCACCAATCAACAACCCCGGAGAAATCCCATGCTGCAATCCCGCGAAGGCCAGAAGGTTCCCTCCGTCACGTTCCGCACCCGCCAGGGCGGCCAGTGGCACGACATCGCCGCCGACGACATCTTCCGCGGCCGCACCGTCATCGTGTTCGCGCTGCCCGGCGCCTACACGCCCACCTGCTCCACCACCCACCTGCCGCGCTACAACGAGCTCGCCCCGACCTTCTCGAAGCTCGGCGTGGACGAGATCGTGTGCCTGTCGGTCAACGACGGCTTCGTGATGAGCGAGTGGCAGAAGGACCAGGACGCGCCCAACGTCACGTTCATCCCCGACGGCAACGGCGAGTTCACGCGGCAGATGGGCATGCTCGTCGACAAGAGCGACCTGGGCTTCGGCCAGCGCTCCTGGCGCTACTCGATGCTCGTGAAGGACGGCACGATCGTGAAGCAGTTCATCGAGCCCGAGAAGGCGGGCGACCCCTTCGAGGTGTCCGACGCCGACACGATGCTCGCGTACCTGTCGCCGTCGACGAAGGCGCCCGAGCCGGCGGTGATCTTCACCAAGGCCGGCTGCCCCCACTGCGCCCGCGCCAAGGCGCTGCTCGCCGCCGAGGGCGTCGCGTTCGAGGAAGTCCCGCTCGGCAAGAGCATCACCTTCTCCACGGTCCGCGCCGTCTCCGGCCGCGGCACCGCGCCCCAGGTCTTCATCGGTGGCCGGCACATCGGCGGGGCCGACGACCTCGAGGCGTACTTCCGGAACACCCACAAGAAGGCCGCCTGAGCCCGGCGAGCGGGCCGGGAACCGCGAGGTTCCCGGCCATGAACACCCATTCGAGGATCCCCATGAAGAACCTTTCCGTCGACGTCGCCGTGATCGGCGCGGGAACCGCCGGCCTCGCCGCCTACCGGGCCGCCCGCGCCCGCGGCGCCACGGCAGTGCTAATCGAGGCCGGCCCCCACGGCACCACCTGCGCGCGCGTGGGCTGCATGCCCTCGAAGCTCCTCATCGCCGCCGCGGAGGCGGCCCACGCCATCGACGACGCGCCCGGCTTCGGCGTGCACGCCGTTGGCGGCAAGCGAGTGGACGGCGTGGCCGTCATGGCGCGCGTCCGCGCCGAGCGCGACCGGTTCGTGGGATTCGTGGTGAAGGGCGTCGAAGGAATTCCGGAGTCCGATCGCCTCGTGGGCCGCGCCCGCTTCACCGGGCGGCTTTCGCTCGAGGTGGAAGGCGTCGCGAAGGTGGCCTTTCGCGCCGCCGTGATCGCCACCGGGTCGCGTCCGGCCGTCCCGCCCCTGCTCGCCCGGGCCGGCGACCGGCTCGTCGTGAACGACGACGTCTTTTCCTGGACCGACCTGCCGCGCTCCGTCGCGGTGTTCGGGCCCGGCGTCATCGGGCTGGAACTGGGCCAGTCCCTCGCCCGCCTCGGCGTGCGCGTCGTGGTGCTCGGCCGGGGCGGCGCCGTCGGCCCGCTCGCCGACCCCGTCGTGCGCGCCGCCTACGCCCGTTCGCTCGCGAGCGAGTTCTACCTGGATCCCGATGCCCACGTCGAGCGCGTCGAGCGGGTGGAGGACGGCGTCGAGGTGGCCTTCCGCGGCCTGTCGGGCGAGCCCCGCGTGGAGCGCTTCGAATGGCTCCTCGCCGCCACCGGCCGACGTCCCAATGTCGATGGCCTGGGGCTCGAGACGCTCGGCCTCGAGACGGACGCCCAGGGCGTGCCGGTCCGCGACCGCGCCACGCTGCGCCTCGGCGACAGCACGATCTTCCTCGCGGGCGACGCCGCCAACGACATTCCGCTGCTGCACGAGGCGGCCGACGAAGGCCGCATCGCGGGCCACAACGCCGCTTCCCCCGCGAGCGCGGAGCCGGGCGAGCGCCGTGCGCCTCTCGCCGTCGTCTTCACGGATCCCCAGGTGGCCCTCGTCGGTGGCGGATTCGCGGCACTCCCGGCCGGGCGCTTCGTGGCCGGCGAGGTCTCGTTCGAGGACCAGGGGCGATCGCGCGTCATGCGCCGCAACCGGGGACACCTGCGCGTATACGCGGAAAAAGGCACCGGCCGCTTCCTGGGCGCCGAGATGGCCGGGCCCGCGGCCGAGCACATCGGCCACTTGCTCGCCTGGGCGCTCGCGAACAGAATGACGGTCGACTCGATGCTCCGGATGCCCTTCTACCACCCCGTCGTGGAAGAGGGCCTGCGAACGGCGCTGCGCGACCTGGACGCGAGGCTCAAGGCCCCCGAGGCCATCGCCGCCTAGACGGCGCCCGGGAGCCGCCACGCACCGGGAGGCGATCGATGGCGTCGGACATGAGGAAATTCGGGTTCCGGATCCGCACCCGCGGCGGATCCGTCGTGGACCACCTGGTGATCCAGGGCCGCGACCGGGAGGAGGCCGAGCGCAAGCTCCGGCAGGTCTACCACCACTGCGTGATCCTCGAGTCCCGGGAAATCGCCGATGCCTCGGCGGCGGACGCGTCCGACGTGGAGTCCGTGATCGAGCTCATCGCCGGCGAGAGCCGGCGCCCGGGCCCGGAGGACCCCTAGGCCACCGCGGCGAGCGCCGGCCGCGCCACCTGCCCGGCCGATTCGCCCAGGAATCCCGTGGCCGCCAGTTCCTCGAAGAGCGCCGCGTAATCGGCCGCCCCCCGGCTCGAGGGCGCATGGGCGAAGACGTCCCGGTCGTTGAAGGGACTCTCCGCGATGCTCACGTTTTCCGAGATGCGCGATTCGGCGAGGTCCGCGCCGAAGCGCTGGCGGAACGTCTCGAGGATGTCCCAGGACATGCGCCGGCGCCCGTCGAAGCGCGTGACGACGTAGCGGCGCTCGATGCGACGCCCCACCACCCGCTGCAGGGCGTTCAGGGTCTTTTCCACCTGGAGCGCGCCCTTCACGGCGAGGTAGTCCGCCGACACCGGCACCAGGACGCGGTCGCTCGCGAAGATCGCCGAGAGGGACAATACCCCCAGCATGGGCGAGCAATCGATGAGCAGCAGCCCCGCTTCGCCCAGGCCGTCGCGGGCGAGCCCGTTCTTCAGGCGCATGAGGACGTTGGGCCCCTTGCCGAACTGGGTGTCCACCTTGGCGAGTTCCAGGTGCGCGGGCACCACGGGCCACCCCAGTGCCGAATCGACGGCGATCGACGCGAGGGGCTTCGCGTCCCGGAAAAAGGCGTAGACGCTCCGGTCGGCGTCGTCGGGCAGCGCGCCCGCGATGGCCGACAGGTGACCCTGGGGATCCAGGTCGATGGCGGCCGGGGCGCCACCGCGCCCCCCATAGGCCGCCAGCAGGTTCAGCGTGGTCGTCGTCTTGCCGACGCCACCCTTCTGGTTGAAAACGGCGATCCGGGCCACGGGCTTCCTCCGCTTGCCGCGCGGGGCGCGGCATCGCTGCGCCTTGCGAGCGCTGGAAGACCATAATATTCCTCGAATCAGCGGGTTGGCAATGCTTCCTCGATCAAACCTCAGGTATTGCGCCTAACCCACTGACAGACCGCAACTCCTAGCGGTAATCCGGAAATCGCCCGGCAAAGACGAGCAGGCTGTCGGTGAAGAGCCCGTCCACGCCGAGGGCCAGGAGATCCTCCGCCCGCCCCGGATCGTTGACCGTCCAGGCGAGCAGCCGACGCCCGCCTGCATGCACCCGGGCCACGAGCGACGGCGTCACGGCCTTGTGGGAGCAATGCAGCGAAGCGGCCCCCACCGCATCGAGAAAGGCGAAGTCCTCCTCGCCCGGTGTCTCGACGAGCCAGCCCCGCGGCAGGTCGGGCGCCGCGGCCCGGGCGGCCTCGAGGGATTCGCGCGAAAAGGACGACAGGAGCGGCGGCTCGGCGGCGGACTGCCAGAGCCGCACGCAGGCCTGCGCCACCACCCGGCCGGTCTCGCCTTCCCGCCCCGGCATCGGCTTGATCTCGACGTTGGCCATGCCGTCCGAGGCCCGGATCGCCCGGGCGACGGCCTCCAGGCGGGGCGGCGGCTCCCCGGCGAAGGACGCCGAATGCCAGGTGCCCGCATCGAGGCGGGAGAGCGCCGCCCAGTCGGCGACGCCGGCGCTTCCCCGGCCGTCGCTGGTGCGCTCGAGCGTCGAATCGTGCATCAACCAGGGCTCCCCGTCGGCCGAGAGCTTCACGTCGAACTCGCAGGCGCGGTAGCCGAGCGACAGGCCCAGCCGCACGGCCGCCAGCGTGTTTTCCGGCGCGTGACTGCCACCCCCGCGATGGGCGAAGAGACGCGGATAGGGCCAAGGGTTCATGGGGCTCCCGGAGCAAAGCGATGGACGGCGATCACGACGAGCGCAAGGGCCACGAAGGCATAGCCGGCGGCGAGTACGTCGTCCAGCATCACCCCGAAGCCCCCCCGGACGCGCCGTTCGAACTGGCGGATCGGAAAAGGCTTCCAGATGTCGAAGAGCCGGAAGAGCGCGAAGGCGAGCGCCTGCAGGAAGAGGCTCTGGTGCGTGAGCGCCGCAAGCGGCAGGAAGGCGACGATCTCGTCCCAGACGAACGCGCCGTGGTCCTCGACACCGAGGTGCCGGCCGGCCACCCCGCAGGCCCAGATCCCGAGGAAAAAGAGCGGAACCGCGAGAAAGGCGACCGCAAGCGGGGGCATGACCGCCGAGAGGGCCAGCCCGGCGAGGAGCGCGAACGCCGTGCCGACCGTGCCCGGCGCGACGGGCGAGAGACCCGCCCCGAATCCCAGCGCGATGAAATGCGCCGGGTGGGCGAGGAGGAACCGCGCGTCAGGGCGAGGCGAAATTGTCGAATCCGCGGCCATCGGTGGGCACGGCCTTGCCGGACTCGTCGAGGAGCTTCACCCCGCTGCCCTTGAGGATGCGGCCGATCCGGGTGACGGGCACGCCGAGCATCTCGCCCATCTCCTCGATGCTCTCGCGCGCGTTCGGCGGCGCGGTGAAGCACAGCTCGTAATCGTCCCCGCCCGCCACGATCGCGGTGAGGCCCTCCTTCGTCCCGCGGTGCTTCGCGCCGATGGCCGAGACGGGGATGGAGTCGAGTTCCACCTCGGCGGCCACCTTCGAGAGCTTGCAGATGTGGCCCAGGTCCCCCAGCAGGCCGTCGGAGACGTCGATGGCCGCCGTGGCGAGGCCCCGCAGGCCCTGCCCCAGGTTCACGCGCGGCGTGGGCTCGTACAGGCGCATCACGGCCTCGTAGTAGTCGGCCGCCTCGAGCACCAGCCGGCCGTGGCGGTGGGCCATCGCGAGGGCCGCGTCGCCGAGCCATCCGGAGACCCACACGTCGTGGTCCGCGCGCGCGCCGCTGCGTCGAAGAGCCGCGCCGGCGGGCACCTCGCCCATGATGGTGACCGTCATGGACAGGTGGCCCCGCGTCGTGTCGCCGCCGATGAGCGAGACGTCGAACTCCTCGGCGAGGTCGAAGAAGCCCTTGGCGAATCGCTCGAGCCACTCGTGGTTCACCGACGGCAGCGTGAGCGCGAGCGTCGCCCAGTAGGGCATCGCGCCCATGGCCGCCATGTCGGAGAGGTTCACCGCGAGGGCCTTGTGGCCGAGGTTCTCGGGGTCGACGTCCGGGAAGAAATGGGTGCCGGAGACCATGGTGTCCGTGGACACGGCGAGGTCCATGCCGTTCGAGACGTCCACGAGCGCGCAGTCGTCGCCCACGCCGAGGACGGCATTCTGGGCCGGCCGCGTGAAGTAGCGGGCGATCAGCTCGAATTCGGGGGAGGACTTGGCGATCATGCGCGGGCCTTTCGGGGGGCGCCGGCGCGGGGGGCGCGCGGCGCGGTCTGGCGGGGTTTCGACTTGCGGCTCTCGGCCACCTCGTCGGGCCGCAGGCGCTCGGCGAGCCGGTCGAGGATGCCGTTCACGTACTTGTGGCCGTCGACGCCGCCGAAGCGCTTGGCGAGCTCGATGGCCTCGTTGATCGTCACGCGGTAGGGCACGTCGGCCAGGTGCCGCAGCTCCCAGGCGGCGAGCAGCAGGATCGAGCGCTCGACGGGGCTCACCTCGTCCCAGGGACGGTCGGCATGGGGCTCGATCAGGGGACGCAACCCGTCGGCGTCGGCGATGACCCCTTCGAGCGCGCGGACGAGGAAATCCCGGTCGGCATCGGCATGGCCCTCGAGTTCCTCGAGGTCCCGCACGATCGCCTTCGGGCCGCTGCCGCCGACCTGCCACTGGTATAGGCCCTGCAGGGCGAACTCGCGCGCCCGGCGCCGCGGCGATCTCATCCGGCCACCGCCTTCAGGGTGTTGGCGATCTCCACGGCGACGCGGGCCGCCTCGGCACCTTTCACGCCGGCCCGTTCGCGGGCCTGTTCCTCGGTGCTGGTGGTGAGCACGCCGTTCGCGATGGGAACTCCGGTCTCGAGCTGCACGTCGAGGATGCCGCGGGCGCTTTCGTTGGAGACGACCTCGAAATGGTAGGTCTCGCCGCGGATCACCGCGCCCAGGGCCACGAGCGCGTCGTAGCGCGGGCCGAAGCCCTGGCGCGTGAGCGCGAGGGCCTGCAGGACCAGGGGCAGCTCGAGCGCGCCGGGCACGCTCACCACGTCGATGTCGGCGGGCGAGACGCCGAGGGCCACCAGCTCGCGATCGCAGGCGGTGAGCAACTCGCGGACGATGTCCTCGTTGAAGCGGCTCCAGACGATGGCCACGCGCAGGCCCTCGCCGCGGGTCTCGGGGGCGTAGGCGGTCATACGGCCCTCACCTGCGTGGCGTCGTCGGGCGAGAGGTACTCGACCACCTCGAGGCCGAAGCCGCCCATGCTCGGGATGCGCTTCGGACGGGCGAGCACGCGCATCTTGCCCACGCCCAGGTCCTTGAGGATCTGGGCCCCCACGCCGTGGAGCTTCGGGTCCCACTTGCGCTGGGCCCTCGCCTCGCGGGCCGCGGGCGAGAAGCGCTCGAGCACCTCGAGGGGCTGCTCGTGGCGCCGCAGCAGGACGATCACGCCTTCCTTGTGGTGGGCCACCAGGCGCATGGCGTCCTGGACCGAATAGGCGTGGCGCCCCTGGTCGTGGTCGAAGACGTCGATGGAGTGGAACGGCTCGTGCACGCGCACGAGGACCGGCCGGTCCGGCGAGGGCTCGCCCTTCACCAGGGCGTAGTGCAGCTCGTCGGCGCTCTTGTCGTGGTACACGCAGAGGCGGAACGGGCCGTAGGGCGTGGCGATCGGCTTGTCGGCCACGCGCTCGACGAGGCGCTCGTTGAGGCTGCGGTGGCGGATCAAGTCCGCGATGGTGCCCACCTTGAGCCCGTGCTCGGCGGCGAAGGCGACCAGGTCCGGCAGCCGCGCCATCTCGCCGTCGGGCTTCATGATCTCGCAGATCACCGCGGCGGGGGTGAGACCGGCGGCCTCCGCGAGGTCGCAGCCGGCTTCGGTATGGCCGGCGCGCACCAGCACGCCGCCGTTCTGCGCCATGACCGGGAAGATGTGGCCGGGCTGGACGATGTCGCCCGGCTTCGCGTGGCGCGCGACGGCCACACGGACGGTGCGCGCGCGATCGGCCGCCGAGATGCCCGTGGTGACGCCCGTGGAGGCCTCGATGGACATCGTGAAGGCCGTGCCGTGGGGCGAGCGGTTGTCGCTCACCATGAGCGGCAGGTTCAGCTGCCGGCAGCGTTCCTCGGTGAGGGTGAGGCAGATGAGGCCCCGGGCGTGGGTGGCCATGAAGTTGATGGCCTCGGGCGTCACGAATTCCGCGGCGAGCACGAGGTCGCCCTCGTTCTCGCGGTCCTCGGCGTCCACCAGCACGACCATGCGGCCGCGGCGGATCTCGTCGATGATGTCTTCGGTGGGGCTCAGGTTCACGGCGTTTTCTCCGGCAAGACCGCTATTTTGCCCCATCGGGGCCGTCGCCGCCCGCGGCCATGAGCCGCTCGAGGTAGCGGGCGGTCATGTCCACCTCGAGGTTCACCGCGGCCCCGGCCGAGAGCCGGCCGAGCGTGGTCACGGCGCGGGTATGGGGAATCACGTTGATCTCGAAGCGCGCGCCCTCGACCGCGTTCACGGTGAGGCTCACGCCGTCCACGGCGATGGATCCCTTGAGGGCGATGTAGCGCGCGAGCGGCGCCGGCGCGTCGATCGCGAGTCGCCAGCTGCCCCCCAGGTCCTCGAAGGCCGCGACGGTGCCCGTGCCGTCCACGTGCCCGCTCACCAGGTGCCCGCCGATGCGGTCGGCGAGGCGCAGGGATTTCTCCAGATTGACCTCCCGCCCCGCCTCGAGCCCCGTGGTGACGGCGAGCGTGGCCGCGGAGGTATCGACGTCGAACCCGCCGGCGTCGAAGGCGACCACCGTGTGGCACACGCCCTGGATCGCGATCGAGTCGCCGAGGCCGACGTCGTCCATGCCGAGCCCCGGCGCGTCGATGCGAAGGCGCAGTCCGTCGCCTTGGGGACGGGCCGAGGCGATGCGGCCCACGGCGGTCACGATGCCGGTGAACATGGCGGGGTCTCCGGATGGGCGGTGATGCGAAGGTCGTTGCCGACGGCGGCGACCTGCGAGAGGACGAGGCGCGGCGCGTCCGCGAGTCGCTCGAAGGCGCCCAGGGCGAGCAGGCCCTGCGCGGCGTCCCCGAGCAGGCGGGGGGCGGCATAGAAGACGAATTCGTCGACGAGCCCGGCCCGGGCGAGAGAACCGCCCAGCTTCGCGCCCGTCTCGACGAGCACCTCGCCATAGCCGCGCTCCGCGAGCAGCCGGGCGACGGCGGCCAGGTCCGCCTTCGTGCCCTCACCGGGCACGCGGACGACCTCCGCGCCGAGGCGCGCAAGGCGCGAGGCCCGGGAAGCATCGTCGCTCACGGTGAGCACCAGGGGCGGCTCTCCCGCGAGGAGCTTCGCGCTTTCCGGCAGTTCGAGCCGGTGGTCGATCACCACGCGCCGGGGCTGCCGGTCGCAGGGCACGTGGCGCACCGTGAGCTCGGGATCGTCCGCGAGGACGGTGCCGATGCCGGTGAGGACCGCGCAGGACTCGGCGCGCAGCCGGTGCACGTCGCGCCTCGCGTCCTCGCCCGTGATCCAGCGGCTCTCGCCGTTCGCGAGGGCGATGCGCCCGTCGAGCGACGCGCCGGCCTTCAGGCGCATCCAGGGGCGGCCCCGCGAGAGGCGCGAGAGAAATCCGCGATGGTGGCGGCGGGCCTCGGCCTCGAGCAGGCCCGTCTCGACGCGGATGCCGGCGGCCCGCAGGCGCTCGAAGCCGTGGCCGCTCACCCGCGGATCGGGATCGCCGACCGCGGCGACCACCCGCGCGACGCCCGCCGCGACGAGCGCGTCGGCGCATGGCGGCGTGCGGCCGTGATGGCTGCAGGGCTCGAGGGTCACGTACACCGTGGCGCCGGGGGCGCGCCCGCCGCACGCGGCGAGCGCCATCGCCTCGGCGTGGGGTTCGCCGGCCCTTGAGTGCCACCCTTCCCCGAGGACGCGCTCGCCGGACACGATGACGCACCCCACGGCCGGGTTGGGCGTGGCGGTGAGGCGGCCGCGGGCCGCGACGGCGAGGGCCCTCGCCATCCAGGCGTGGTCGGCGGCGGAAAAGGCGGGCACGGAGGCTGTGCCCCGCGTCACTTGTCGCGGACTTCCCGGATCACGTCGCGGAAGTCCTCGACGTCCGAGAAGCTGCGGTAGACCGACGCGAAGCGCACGTAGGCCACCTTGTCGAGCCGCCGCAGCTCGTCCATCACCATCTCCCCGAGACGCCGCGAATCGACCTCGCGCTCTCCCAGGGCGAGGAGCTTCTGCTCGATGCGCTGGATGGCCGCGTCCACGAGCTCGGTGGTGACCGGACGCTTGTGCAGCGCCCGCTGGAAGCCCGTGCGCAGCTTGGCCGAGGAGAAATCCTCGCGCTGGCCGTGGGTCTTCACGATCTGCGGCATGCGCAGCTCCGCCGTCTCGTACGTCGTGAAGCGCTTGGCGCACACGGCGCAGCGGCGGCGACGGCGGATCGAGTCGCCCTCCTCGCTCACGCGGGAGTCGATGACCTGCGTGTCGTCGGCGCCGCAGA
>ERZ761602.7084-NODE-7084-length-12101-cov-5.704632_pt1 | contig 12101 bp, 12 predicted proteins | sample MGYA00512165_ERZ761602 | MGnify/ENA primary metagenome ERZ761602 (study PRJEB28899, sample SAMN02445085) | bioreactor sludge metagenome | biome: EBPR sludge; isolation source: Thorneside wastewater treatment plant | place: Australia: Brisbane, Thorneside... | reverse complement strand
GGTGAGACGACGGATGCAAATAAAAAGGACAGGCTGTCGATGCGACAGCCTGTCCTTTTACTCTTTAATTTTGCCTAGCTATTCATGAACGCTTCAAGGTTGTCCTTGCTGATGCGGAATGCCTTGCCGACCTTCTTGGCTTTCAGGCTGCCGTCCTTGATGGCTTCAAGGATGTCATCCTCGTTCACTTTCATGAACTGTGCCGCTTCCGCAGGGGTCATGATGTCGGGCATTTTTGCCGCACCACCGCCACTGGCTGCCGCGCCGCCTGTATTGCCCATGCCGCCTTGCAAAGCCTGACCCATCAGGTTGCCGATGCCCATGCCTGCGCCGATCCCAGCGGTGAGGCCTGCGCCGCCGCTTTGGTTGTTCGCCGCTTCGCGCATCGCGTCCGCAGCCTGGAGCTGGGCATAGGTTGCGGGGTCGAGGTACCCGGCGTCCCGTAATTCCTGAGCCGACTTCTGGCTGGGGCGAAGGCTCCCGACGATGAAGGTCTTGAGCGTCAGACCGATCGATTCGAATTCCGGGTTGGCTTTGGCACGGACCGCTGCGCCGATCTCTTCGATCAATCCGCTCAACTTGGTGCCGATATTGGGAGTCTCACCGAGCACATCGCCGAGTTTTGAGACGAGCAAATTCTTCAGGCGTTCCTGGATTTCCGAAGTGCGATACGACCCCGTCGCGCCGACGATCTGGGTCACGAACTGTTGCGGGTCTTTCACCTGGAACGAGTAGGTGCCGAAGCCCTGGAAGAAAAACCATCCCAGACCGACGCCGGGGGTCTGAACGGGGATTGCCTGCGACGTGCCCCATTTTTCGTTTGCGAATTCCTTGCGCGAGACGAAGTAGACCTCGGCAGGGAAGGGGGTGCGGTCATTGAACGCCTTGCCGATGAAATCAATCAGTTTCGGGATGTTTGCGGTCGTAATGGTGTGCCGCCCCGGTTTGAAGACGTCCAGCGCCTGACCGTCGCGGAAAAAGACGGCGGACTGGCTTTCGCGCACGATCACCTGTGAGCCAATGCGGAAATCGCCGTAGCCTTCCTCGGGGAAGCGGCGCACGATCTCGTTCGACATTTCATTCGGGTATTCAATGACATCGAAAATTCTAGCCATGGTTTCTCTCCTTATAAGTGAATAACGATTTGATTATAGTCCATCTAATAGTCCGGTCAAGAACCGTTTTTCCTATTGCTATACGACGGCAACGATGATTCGTTTCATTCCTTCAGCCGGGCTTTCATTTGCGCCCCGGTCCCTTTGTCTCGCACCATCAAAACTTCTGCCATGATGCTTACGGCGATCTCTTCCGGCGTTTCAGCCTGCAATTCCAAACCGATTGGAGAGTGGACTTTCGCGATGAGTTCATCTGTCACCCCCTTTTCCTTCAACGCCTTGACGGTCGTCGCCCAGCGGCGTTTCGACCCGATGACACCGATGTACGCGGCTTGTGAACCAAGCAGGGATGGAAGACCCAGCGCATCCACATTTGACCCGCGGCTGGTTACCACCAAATAGGTTCGATTCGTGATCTTGAGCGACTCTGCCAGTTTCCCCATCTCGACGGGCAGGTATTCATCTGCGCCGGGAGTGGATTCGGGTGTGCAGAATTCTGTCCGGTCGTCGCTTGCCACAACGCGGAAGCCCAGCCACTTTGCCAGATGCACAACGGCTTTCCCCACATGCCCTGCGCCGATCACAACAAGAGTCGGGGCCGGAAGGATCGGTTCCACAAACACCTCCACCTGACCGCCGCATACGCCGGGGTCGCCGCGCGATGGGTCTGCCATGTTGTAATGTAAATAACGCGGCTCGCCGTCGCTGATCGCCATCCAGGCTTCGTCGAGGACGCGATGTTCAAGGTCGCCGCCGCCCACGGTGCCGATGAATTTTCCGTCCGCATAGACGAGCATTTTGCTGCCCACATGCCGCGGGGTCGAGCCTTCGCTCTTGATCACGGTGCAAAGTGCGGCGGACTGGTTGGTCTTTTCGAGTTCGGATAAGGCTTGGTAAATTGATGTCATGAGGATCAAGTACCGCAAAATTCATTTTGCGGCAGGGTTGGAACGCAAGATAAATCTTGCGGTACTGTTGCTACTTTATCTTTCCCAACGCTTTCAACACCCTTTCGGGCGTGAAGGGAAATTCGTCCATCCATACGCCGGTTGCGTCGTGGATGGCGGCGGCGATGGCGGGAGCGACCGGGAGATAAGGCAGTTCGCCCATTCCGCGTGCGCCCCAGGGACCGTTCGGGTCGGGCACTTCCACAAGCACAGACTCGACCTTTTCGGGAATATCCCAAATGGTGGGGATCAGGTAGGTGCTAAACTGGTCGGTTAACACACGACCGTCGCGCGTTTTGAATTCTTCGAGGACGGCGTAACCGTGCGCCTGCACAAGTCCGCCTTCGATCTGGCTGACGACCAGGTCCGGGTTGAGCGCCTTGCCGACATCATCTGCTGACACAATGCGTTTGACGCGTACATGACCGGTCTCGGTATCCACTTCCACATCCACGGCTTGCGCCACATAGGCGTATTGGAAATTAGGCATCGAATACCCGGTTTCCTTGTCCATGGGCGTGGTGGGCGGGGCAAAATATTGGAATTCGGCGATTGCGGGTCGTTCCTCCGCTTTCCATTTTTCGAGAGCCGCTTCCGCCGCGCCTTTGACGGAATTGCCCGCCATGAAGGTCAATCGCGAAGCCGAGGCGGAACCAGGGTTGCCTTGTGTGGCTGTGTCCGAGGTGCGCATCTCGACCTTGCTCATCGGCACGCCGAGGCTGTGAGCCGCGATCTGGGTCATTACGGTTTGGAAGCCTTGTCCTACTTCTGCGCCTGCATGATGAAGTACAACATGTTCGATCTCGGTCTTTCCATGGATCTCGACCTTCGCCCAGCAATTTTCCTTGTAGCCGAAAGAAAATCCGACGTTCTTGAATCCAGCTGCGAATCCGCGCCCTTTCACGACCGTGTTGTGTGATTTAAGCTTTGCACTCTGTGTTTTGCGTCTTGCGATCTTCTTCCACTTGAACGAATCTCGCGCCGCAATGATCGTATCCACGACGCCGACCGGGGTCGGGACGGGAGTGCCGACATCGAGAGTGTCGCCTTCACGCAGGGCGTTCTTCAAGCGGAACTCGACCGGGTCCATACCCAGTTTCTCCGCGATCTTGTTTACCTGGCTTTCTGCCATGAACAAAGCTTGTGGCGCACCGAATCCGCGGAATGCCGCACCTGGGACGTTGTTGGTATACACACCATACACGTCTGTCTTGACATTGGGGATGGCATACGGTCCGGTCGAGGTGATGGTGGCATTACCAAGGACCTTGTTGGTGGTGTACATGTATGCGCCGCCGTCGCCGATCAACACATTTTCGGCGGCGACAAGTTTCCCGTCTTTTGTCGCGCCCCATTTGGCGCGCAGGATGACAGCATGGCGCTTGCCGTGCCCGATCATTGATTCGCGGCGCGACCAGATGATCTTGACCGGGCGTTTAAGTTTCATTGCCGCCAGTGCAATGACGATCTGGACTGAGAGGTCTTCACGTCCGCCGAATGCGCCGCCGATGGCGGGGTAGATCACGCGTACTTTTTCTTCGGGCAGGTCAAGGGCATGCGCGATGGATTTGCGGTCGGCATGAGTCCATTGACCGGCGCTTTCCACGACCACCCTGCCTTCTTCGTCGATGTAGGCAAGCCCCGCCTCGGGTTGGAGGTAGGCATGTTCCTGCACCGGGGTGCGATATTCACCTTCGACGATCACATCGGCTTTGGCGAATGCACCTTCCACGTCCCCTTTGCGGATCTTGTAATGGACGCAGATGTTCGAGTCGCCCCGGTCCGGGTGGAGGAGGGGGGCATCGGGGCGCATCGCAGCTTCCGGGTCCGTGAGAGGCGGAAGGTCTTCGTAATCCACTTCGATGAGTTTGAGCGCGTTTGCGGCTTGAGCTTCGCTCTCAGCCACGATAGCGGCGATCTGATCACCAACAAAGCGGACGATGTCTGTATGCGGTTTGCTGGATCCGGGTCCGCACAGAACGGGCTGGTCCGGTATTTGCAATCCGTATTCGTTCACCGGGATGTCTTTTGCGGTGTAGACGGCAACGACACCGGGTGCGGCTTGCGCTTTATCAACGCGGATATCCAGTACGCGCGCATGCGGACGTTCTGCCATGAGCGTTTTCATGAACAACATGCCGGCCATGACACGGTCGCCGGAGTACTGGGTCTCACCGGTGACTTTACCGTGCGAGTCGATACGACTGGGGGATGTTCCTATGGAATCGATGGACATGGGATTATCTTTTGTAGGTCTTTGCTTTATATTTCGGGGGCGGGGCATCCAATGGACTGTAACGGGACGGACCAAACATCCGGTAAATGACCGCGTAGACAAGGGACATCGTGCCGCCCAACAGGAGCATGATCAGAAAGGCTGCGGTCAGATAGGCGTATAGATTGTTGATCCGGATGATCGGTCCCAGAATGACCATCAAGCCGTTGGATTTATAGAATAAGGATGGCAGTTCGGGACGTCCAAGTAATTGAAGCGGGATGTAGTATCGCGCTTTGATCAGCGCATCGATCACCAGTTTTCCCGAGACGTAGGAAATCGCCGGGATCACGATCATCATGACGCATCCGATCCCGCGCCAGAGATAGTGCGGCTGTCTTGTCCGATCCTTGACCTTTACAAGGGTGGAACTTCTGTATTTACTCATTCGGTCCTCTCCGGGCTAAAGCTTTCCGGCTTCTTCAATGGCTTGTACGATCTTGTAATATCCTGTGCAGCGACACAGGTTACCTGTAATTGCCTGCTCGATCTCCTGCCGGGTCGGGTTTGGTTTTTCTTCCAGCAATTTTGCGCCAGACATTATGAAGCCCGGCGTGCAGTACCCGCATTGCACGGCATTGAATTCGATGAATTTTTCCTGCACCGGGTTCAATGTTTTGCCGTTGGCAAGTCCTTCGACCGTGACGATCTCGGCATGGTGGGCGCGTGGGGCGGGGACGAGGCAGGACATGACTGCCTGACCGTCCAGGAATACTGTGCAGGCTCCGCATTCTCCCTCGGCACAGCCCTCTTTCGTCCCGATCAACAAACCTTCTTCACGCAATAAGCGTAACAGGGTTTTGTCGTGCCCGCTGGCAAAGGAATATTTTTTTCCGTTGATCGTGGTTTCGATCTTGTTTTCAGGGAAAGCGGTCGATCCCTGTGTTTCGCGGTCGGTCTTTTGCGGAACGGATAACAGGATCGGTTTCTTCGGCATTCCTGTTTGCTCTTTCCCATCGCGGATGGCGGTTAAGCCGCGGCGGGTGATGACGCGGACCATCTCACTGCGGTAATTTGCCGAACCGCGCACGTCATCAATGGGTTTTGCTGATTTAACTGCCAGATCTGCGGCGGCGGCGATGTTCTTTTCGTTGAGCTTTTTACCTGTCAGGAACTTTTCAGCTTTTGCCGCATGGGTGATGATCGGGGTCACCGCCCCAAGCGTGATCGAGGCGGATTTGACGGTATCCCCTTTGAGGTCCAGTATGAGAGCCGCATTGACCAGCGATATTGCCTGCGCGCGGCGCAATGCCAGCTTGATGAACGTCCCGCGCTGGGTTTTGGTCAACGCCGGGAAGGAAATATCCACCAGAAGTTCATCAGACTCCATCACGGTTTTTCTTACACCGAGATAGAACTTTTTGAGAGGGACGATCCGCGTGCCCCGTGTTGAAACAAGAGTCACTTTTGCGCCAAGCGCCATCAACGGGGTGATGGTGTCATTGGCTGGGGAGCCGGTGATGACATTCCCTGCAATAGTGCCGCGGTTGCGGATCTGCGGCGCGCCTACTTCCCATGCCGCACGTGCAAGTGGATATGCCCGCGAACGGATCAATTTGGAAGCTGCGCAATCGTTGTGAGTCACCAATGCGCCGAGGTGGACGACCTCGTCTTCGTCGATCGATATCTTGTCCAGGTTCGGGATGCGGGTCACATCGATGAGCGTATCCACACCCTTGCGCACACCGCGCTCGAGTTCGAGGATCAGGTCGGTTCCACCCGCGACCACACGTGCCCGTTCGCGTTTTTCGGAAAGTACACGAACCGCCTCTTCGATGGATGATACATTAATGTAATTGTGCCACATGATTTATCGTATTCCAAAAAACCCTAAAGGTCATCAAGACCTTTAGGGTTTTTTCTTTACCGGCTTCCCGTCACAACTTCTGAGCGGCGGTCGAATGTTTCCACTGCAAGCCGTGCTAGAGAAGTGATGTTACGGATGGCGGCGGGCAGGGCGGTTTCATCGCCCAGGCTTGCCTCCACATTATCCAAAGCGCTCTTGACCTGTTCGTGCAGGTCGAAGAATGCGGCGTCGAACTGATAAATGGCTTCGAGTTCCTTCTCGTTGATCTTGACCGCATCGAACAAACCCGAATACCCGCGCGATGCGCCGCTGATCTTGTCGATGAAGGTGCGCAAGGCGATCGCCGCTTTCTCCATATCGTCCACAAGGGAAAGCATCCCGCCGCTGACCATTTCCACCTGCAAATTCGAAGCGCGACTCCATTGTTCTTCGAATCGGCGCGCCACCGTTTCACGCAGGAGTTTATCTGCGTCGCGGCGGTTCTGCCTTTCCACATATCCGCTGAAACCGGGGATGAACGAAGCCAGTTTCTTGAACGGGTCTACCTGACTGCTGACTTTCTCGAAAAAATCGCTCATGTGAGCCTCCTGCCGGGATATACGAGCAAAACTATTTTTTGTTTCTGCGTTCGATTATATCGTTTAATTCCAGTTACAGGGTATCGCGTAATCTGGTCGATAAATGTCTGAAATCCCCCGATAATTTTGGTGAAATGTTTCCTTAAACAATGACAAGCGATATAATCAAGTTATATTTTTCACAGGAGAACATCATGTCCGAACAAGTTAAGCAGTTACTCGACATCGTCGGGAATAGTATTGCGCTGGAGGGGACTCGCGTCCGCGTGCTGGATGCCGAAAAATTCCGTGCAAATGTTGGCAAGCTGGTGGAACGCTCCGCGCTCGCCTCAGACTCAACCGCGGGCTGGTCCCGTTTTCTGATTCGGGCTGCGGCGCTGGAGCTTGGAATCTATCCCGCCTCCATTCATGACCTCTACATTGCCCGGGGTCGCGGGGATGCCCCCATGACCTTCACCACGCCTGCCTTCAACCTGCGTGCGCTCTCGTATCACGCCGCCTGCGCCATGTTCCGCGCTGCAAAGAAGATCAACGGCGGGGCTTTCATCTTCGAGATAGCGCGGTCTGAAATGAGCTACACTGACCAGCGCCCGGCTGAATATGCCACGAATATTTTCGCCGCCGCCATCGCAGAGGGGTTCTCGGGTCCCGTCTTCATTCAGGGAGATCACTTCCAGGTTTCTGCCAAGAAGTACAAGGCGAACCCCGAAGCTGAATTGAAAGCCGTGCGCGACCTGTGTCTCGAAGCGATCGCCGCAGGCTTTTTCAATATCGATGTGGACACGTCCACCCTGGTGGATATCAGCCTGCCGACAATACCCGAGCAGCAGGCATTGAACAGCAGATTATCCGCCGAACTTTCCGCGTTTATTCGCGAGCATGAACCTGCAGGGGTCACTATTTCGATTGGCGGCGAGATTGGCGAAGTGGGAACTGAGAACTCCACCGAGCCAGAGCTCCGTGCATACATGGACGCTTACAATGCTGAGTTGAAGAAAGTTGCGCCCGGCAAACCCGGTTTGAGCAAGATCAGCGTGCTGACCGGTACGTCTCACGGCGGCACCGTCCTGCCCGATGGGTCGATTGCCAAGGTGAGCATCGCCTTTGACGTTCTGCGGGACCTCAGCCGCATTGCCCGCAAGGACTACGGCATGGGCGGAACGGTTCAGCACGGCGCGTCCACCGTCCCCGAGGAGAATTTCAATAAATTCGTCCAGCATGAAGCCATCGAAGTTCACCTTGCGACCAACTTCGCCACCATGTTCTTCGACAACGTTCCGGCGGAATTCAAAAAAGAAATGTACGCCTGGCTGGATGTCAACTCGGCCGGCGATCGCAAGCCCGGCATGACCGATGAACAGTTCTATTACAAGACCCGCAAGAACGCGATTGGACCCTTCAAGGCGAAGTCCTACGCTCTGCCCGCCGAAACAATGGATAAGTTATCGAAGGCATGGGAGGAGCAGTTTGCCAAACTGTTCGACCTGCTCGGCGTAAAAGACACGAACACCCTGACTGATAAATTCATCAAGCCTGTCAATGTTGCGCCCGTGCTTGCAGATTACGTCAAGGATGCAGTAACAGCGGAAGATGTAAGCGATCTGTCGGACTAAGCGCTGATCTATAAGAAAAATCGCAGACCCAAAAACAGTCAAGATGCCGATTTCCGATCAAGGCGTGACAAAAGATAGATACACACTCATTCCCCGCACGGCGATCTTCGTCCGGCGCGGGGATGAGTATTTATTGTTGAAGGGCGCTCCGACCAAACGGTTATGGGCTGGGAAGTACAACGGGTTGGGCGGACATGTGGAACGCGGCGAGGATGTCTTATCCGCGGCGCGGCGCGAACTGAGGGAAGAGGCGGGAATCACTGCAGATCTGTGGCTGTGCGGAACTGTCGTTGTGGATGCCGGGGACCTGGGCGTCTGCTTGTTTGTTGTGGTAGGTGAATCTGCCCAGGGTGAGATCCGCGGCTCGAAGGAAGGCACCCCGGAATGGGTCTCGTATGAAGCGGCTCTTCATCTTCCTGCGGTGGAGGATTTGCCCTTCCTGCTCGAAAAGATTCATCGCATGACGCGGAACGATCCGCCTTTTTCAGCGAGGTCGTATTATGTGGATGAGAAGTTGAAAATCGTGTTTGCGTTGTGACGACTGATGTCGTCACGTCCATTTTAGGGGATGCTGTAAGTTTGAAGTTCGGTGGTGGATGTGTAGGGGGTTCCGCCGAAGTCGCTGTTCTCGACAGATTTAATAAAACCCACTCCCGGCGCATACCAGATCAGGCTTGAGCTGTTCATGGTGACAGGCAATTGCACACCTTGAAAATCGGCGGTGAGTTGAATGAGGGATGTAGCTTGGAATTTGACCGCCTCAAACGTTCCGGCAGGGACAGTGACGGATTCCCTGCCCATCTCTTGCATGGTCTGGTTGTAAGTTCCGCTTGATTGGGCGTTTTGATCTCCCGGCATGGCAGTGACGCCTGTCATTTTCAGGCTGTATTGCCATTGCATCCCCGGGGTGATCTCTTTTGGCAGGCTTATGCCTGTGACGTCTGACGACTCGAATTCGGCGGTAGTGCCCTGTGTGGATACGCTGGCAGCGGCGCCGGCTCCACCCATTTCGAGAGCTTTCAAGCCGCCTGGCTCACAAACCCATTCCTGTGTGCGGACGAGCCCTGTAAACTGCGTGCTCAATGTAAACCCGTCGGCACGGGCTTCCGAGATCGTATCGGTGTATGAGAAATCACCGCTCGGGCTGCCCGTGCTGGAATATGTCCATGCGGCTCCCGGTCTGACGGGATAAAGCGGATTGTTGCATAACGCGTCATCCACAGGAATTTCTGGTGAAGGCTGTGCAGGGTTGGCTGGCTGCTCGGCTCCCTGTTTTTCGGAAGAGCCGATGTTACAGGCGAGTGTTATTGTCAGGTTTGCGGTGAGAATGGCAGCGATGATGGATGTTCGTAGGCGCATATTTTCTCCAGTGTGTTGTGATGTATGGGTGCGATAATACCGGGGATTGCCGTTCGAATTATTTTAATTCCACTTCAAAAGAGAGATGGTAAAGGTACTGCCTTTTCCGGGGGCGCTATCTACATCCAACATGCCGCGGTGTTGTTGAATGACCTGGCGGGTGATGGAAAGACCAATGCCAATCCCGTCATAGATTTCTTCGCCGCTTTTCTCAAGATGGAAAAAGCGGTCGAAGATACGCGGACGGATTTGGGGGTCGATGCCGATGCCGTAATCCACCACACTGACGCTGACGTGACTCCCTAAATCTGCAAATCGAATGTCCACCGTCCCATCCATAGGGCTGAATTTGATGGCATTGTCGACAATGCCTGTGATGGCGCGTTCGAGCGAAGGTTCGTCGCCCTGTATGGCGGGCAATTTCGTAATTCCGCGGATCTTGATGTTGACGCGGCGCGACTTTGCTTTTTCTTGGTATTTGTCGACGATCTTTGCCACCAATGCGGCGAGGTCGACGGGTTGGAAGTCGCGCAGGACGAGTTCCTGTTCCTGCAGGAACAACAGGTCATTCGTCAGGTTTACGATCTGGTCCACGTTGCGGCTTACGATCTCGATGGTGGATCGCAGCTGTTCGCCGGTTAATACGCCTTTCTTGAGCGTGTGCAGGTATCCGCTGGCAACCATGAGGGGCGTGCGCAATTCGTGGGCGATGGCAGTGAGGAATTCATTGCGCGCCATCTCCTGCTCTGCCGATTTTTGATACGCGTCCGCGATCTCTCTGGCACGCAGGCGCAAGTCTTCGATGGCGAGCTGGTCGTTCGCCCTTAACCGGTTGCTGATCTCTGAGATCATGGCGGTTGCCACGCTGGGGCTGTGCTTCAAGACGCGGTCAAAGCCGTCCTTTTCCAGTTCAAGCACTACAGCGGGGGTCAGAGCTTTGACAGTGGCGGCGCGCGGCGCATTGTGGATGAGCGCCATTTCGCCGAAGAAATCCCCGGCGTTGAGGGTTTTCAATAACCGCGCATCGGTATTGTTGATGGTCTTCGTTACTTCGAAATCCCCCTCCAGGATCATGTAAAACGTATATTCGATCGCATCCTCACGGCAAAGGACGGTTCCAGCCGGATAGGATTTGATCTGGCTGTTGATGATGATCTCCTGCACTTCGTCGGGTTTGATGCCTGGGAACGCGCGCGGGATGATTCTTGCAGGGGTACGGAGTGTGGTCATGATAATCTCTGCGAAATTTTAGCATGACCCGCCCCGCCGTCTTTCACCCATTTGGACTATTTATTTTGGGCGCCGCCTGGTTTTTATGTTAAGGCTGGCGGGTGTGATCCCCAATTCCTCTTTTCGGTCCTGGATTTCGCTGCGTGCGTTCTCGAACCATCCGGCAATCTGGGTTTGCTTGATCGGTTTTTCCGCCTTTAAATATCGGATAAATCCGATCACTTCGATCAAGCGAATATCGTCGAGGGATGCGATTTCCTCCATGATGATCTTTTCGAGACTGGACATGGCGTTTTCCTTTTTAGTCGTATTCGCTGGTTTTACAGCGCAGCTTGCCGGGTAGGTTCAGCGTGTTTGTTGAACAATGTTCTGTAATTCTTTGTCGTCCTTATGGCGGATTTATGGTCGGGAGGGACGCGAGATCGAAGTCAGGACCAAATGTCAAGAATTGAGCACTGACCCAGCATAAAGAACCATAATATGGATTTTCGATGACATACCAACCAGGCACACTTCCAACTCCCATTACGATGACCTGTTCCAGTTCTGAAAGGTTGCTGACAAGGGGGTAGCCCGTGCCAGGTCCTGCATAGCAGGCGGCGCTTTGGGAAATAACAGGGATTTCGGTCACGGCAGGAGTAGGTTCAAGGGTCGGTGTATCGGTAAAAATGGGGACTGGCGTATCAGTGACAGGAAACGGCGTGGGGGTATAGGCAGCGGATGTCTGCGTCAGCATCATGGATGCGAGCTGGGCGGCAGTCGTTCCGATGACATCCACCGTGGGAGTTGGGTTGGCGTTCGATTGCGGCAGGCAGGCGTTTATCAGGAATCCTGTCAACGACAGCAAAACCGACGCGGTAAGATATTTTTTTTTCATTTGAAAGTCTCCATACTCTGAGTAGGATTTTAACCGTTTTCGCTTAACAGTAAGAAACCTGTCATGGATTTCATCCGAAATAAAGAGGACTCCCCAATTGGAGAGTCCTCTTCAATTACCAATCACTAATTACCAAAACTACCCACATCCGCCGCCAGATTTATCGCGTTTCAACTGCAATTTGATCTTGGCAACGAATTCCAAATTCTCATATTCAACCGGGCTTGGGGAACACGACTCATACTGGCTGCCCAATGCCACAGGGAAGATATAGCCCAACTCGTCGTCACCCGCTTCCGA
>ERZ761602.7083-NODE-7083-length-12102-cov-15.934590_pt1 | contig 12102 bp, 6 predicted proteins | sample MGYA00512165_ERZ761602 | MGnify/ENA primary metagenome ERZ761602 (study PRJEB28899, sample SAMN02445085) | bioreactor sludge metagenome | biome: EBPR sludge; isolation source: Thorneside wastewater treatment plant | place: Australia: Brisbane, Thorneside... | reverse complement strand
CCTGTCAGGTGCGGCAAGCTTGCCGAAGTTTCTGGAACGATACCGGGTGCCAGGAATCAGCGGTGCTATTCGTGTGGCAATTTTTTTCAGAGTTGGTTACTGACCCATAGAGCCCATCGACATCGCCCACCACCGCCTGCGTCTCAATCCCTTTGTTTTCAGGGCTGGTTACTGACAAAAATGACCACGCAAGGTGGCCGAAGGGTATGTCTCAATCCCTTTGTTTTCAGGGCTGGTTACTGACGGGGCAGGCATCAGCGTCGCGAGTCTCAAAACCGTCTCAATCCCTTTGTTTTCAGGGCTGGTTACTGACGTCATTGACCGGACAGGCTATAGTTGGACTGAAGACCGTCTCAATCCCTTTGTTTTCAGGGCTGGTTACTGACCAACCAACCATGCCCATGCTCATCGCCCGTGCGTCTCAATCCCTTTGTTTTCAGGGCTGGTTACTGACGAAGCGCACAGTCAGTATTAACATCATTGAGCGTGTCTCAATCCCTTTGTTTTCAGGGCTGGTTACTGACGGCGATGATTCTGCGGCTGCGATCACGCCAAGAGTCTCAATCCCTTTGTTTTCAGGGCTGGTTACTGACCGCTAAGGGTACGCCTATCAGTTTCGTGTCAGGACGTCTCAATCCCTTTGTTTTCAGGGCTGGTTACTGACGAAAGCGCAGGCGGCAAGGCCGCGAGCCTTGATGGTCTCAATCCCTTTGTTTTCAGGGCTGGTTACTGACCCAAAAGGAAATGCTGAAACCGATGCAATTCGTGCTGTCTCAATCCCTTTGTTTTCAGGGCTGGTTACTGACTGGCCAGATTCTCATATGAGAAAGGATCCCTAAATGTCTCAATCCCTTTGTTTTCAGGGCTGGTTACTGACACCCCGCTAGTGCCTTTATCGGCGCGTCGCAAACCGTCTCAATCCCTTTGTTTTCAGGGCTGGTTACTGACCCATGATAAACACCAACACCCAGCCAGTCGCCAAAGTCTCAATCCCTTTGTTTTCAGGGCTGGTTACTGACAGGCACGGCTGCCTTCGCCCGTGGGTTTCAGACGTCTCAATCCCTTTGTTTTCAGGGCTGGTTACTGACAGTGCGATCTCGCGAGCCTGCAGGCTCAATGACCTGTCTCAATCCCTTTGTTTTCAGGGCTGGTTACTGACAGCAAGGCATTGAGCTATGGCTGGCGCGTTACCCAGTCTCAATCCCTTTGTTTTCAGGGCTGGTTACTGACCTTCGCATTCCCAAGCGTTAACGCTATGGAGGTGGGTCTCAATCCCTTTGTTTTCAGGGCTGGTTACTGACGTTTCTTGCGAGAGTATGGACAATGACATCCGGTCTCAATCCCTTTGTTTTCAGGGCTGGTTACTGACACCACCCGCCAGCACAAAGACCAGGTTGAGATAGAGCGTCTCAATCCCTTTGTTTTCAGGGCTGGTTACTGACATGCATACGCAGCATGTGCATGGCGTCGGCGATGTCTCAATCCCTTTGTTTTCAGGGCTGGTTACTGACGGAAGTGATAGATTGAAACAAGCTATTTGTTCTGTCTCAATCCCTTTGTTTTCAGGGCTGGTTACTGACATATCGGCGAGTCTGTTTCAATTCGTCCAATTGTGTCTCAATCCCTTTGTTTTCAGGGCTGGTTACTGACTTCATCTACAACGCCATCCAGAAGACTGGTTCTGTCTCAATCCCTTTGTTTTCAGGGCTGGTTACTGACGATCCACGGCGATGCCTCACGGCTTGAGAGGATTGGTCTCAATCCCTTTGTTTTCAGGGCTGGTTACTGACGCGATTAGTGAGCGTTTATCGCTTCCGATCTCTATCGTCTCAATCCCTTTGTTTTCAGGGCTGGTTACTGACCGAGAAGCGCTCAGTGTCAATAAACCTCGTGGAGTCTCAATCCCTTTGTTTTCAGGGCTGGTTACTGACCGCCGTTAAAACCGCCAGCAAAACCAATCGCACGCCTGTCTCAATCCCTTTGTTTTCAGGGCTGGTTACTGACGACCAGCGTGTAGGAGTTCGGGCCGGTACCGGGGGGTCTCAATCCCTTTGTTTTCAGGGCTGGTTACTGACTTAAGAGAGAATCTTAACTAGGTCTACCAGATAAGTCTCAATCCCTTTGTTTTCAGGGCTGGTTACTGACTCGCGCGCTATCATTTACCACGCGAAACAAAAGCGTCTCAATCCCTTTGTTTTCAGGGCTGGTTACTGACCGCGCGATGGAACTGGCTCTGAAGCCTTCCAAGGACGTCTCAATCCCTTTGTTTTCAGGGCTGGTTACTGACGTGAAGCAGTAACTTTGGGCGACAAAGTTCGCTTGTCTCAATCCCTTTGTTTTCAGGGCTGGTTACTGACCTTGATAGGAGTAACTGCCATGATGATCAATACACAGTCTCAATCCCTTTGTTTTCAGGGCTGGTTACTGACCATGTTCGATCATTACATGGTTTCTCGCGCCAAGGTCTCAATCCCTTTGTTTTCAGGGCTGGTTACTGACTTCCCTCGCGCGCGCAATGCGGCTAAGATTGCAGGTCTCAATCCCTTTGTTTTCAGGGCTGGTTACTGACACGGCAAGCAGCGAAACAAGCAAGCGCATACTCGGTCTCAATCCCTTTGTTTTCAGGGCTGGTTACTGACGGACCGCCTGCCGCTACCCGGACAACTGGACCGGTCTCAATCCCTTTGTTTTCAGGGCTGGTTACTGACTGGCTGGGCGGCATACTCAGCCTGTTGCGCCTCGTCTCAATCCCTTTGTTTTCAGGGCTGGTTACTGACTCTTCGCGGTTATCTAATCGTTCGATCGATTATCTGTCTCAATCCCTTTGTTTTCAGGGCTGGTTACTGACTGAGCGTTTATAAAGTAATCGGGCAGCAAATCAAGGTCTCAATCCCTTTGTTTTCAGGGCTGGTTACTGACGGACACTCGCCAGCGCGGCCGTTAAAGCAGTCGAGGTCTCAATCCCTTTGTTTTCAGGGCTGGTTGCTGACAGAGTCTCACGGATGCCCTAGTACGAGAATTTGCGTCTCAATCCCTTTGTTTTCAGGGCTGGTTACTGACTCTACAAAGTAATCGGCCATCAGATTAAACAGGGTCTCAATCCCTTTGTTTTCAGGGCTGGTTACTGACGTCCGCGCCGATAGCGTACGCAATGCGATGATTATGTCTCAATCCCTTTGTTTTCAGGGCTGGTTACTGACGATTAATACAATGTCGGTCTACAAAGTAATCGGCGTCTCAATCCCTTTGTTTTCAGGGCTGGTTACTGACCGCTTTACGGGACTGCCCCGCAGCGCAAGGCCCTGTCTCAATCCCTTTGTTTTCAGGGCTGGTTACTGACGGAGACTGGCGAGGTGTCGGCGCGGTGCGCGGCGGTCTCAATCCCTTTGTTTTCAGGGCTGGTTACTGACTGGTCGTCGAGCCTTTCGCCGTCGGCGTTTACCTGGTCTCAATCCCTTTGTTTTCAGGGCTGGTTACTGACCGATCTGGAGCGGCATCAAGGAGACTTTGATGGGGTCTCAATCCCTTTGTTTTCAGGGCTGGTTACTGACCAACCCGGGCTCCACAACCCGGAGCACATGCACGAGTCTCAATCCCTTTGTTTTCAGGGCTGGTTACTGACCGGCAGAACAGAAAGCACAAGCGGCCGCCAAACGGGTCTCAATCCCTTTGTTTTCAGGGCTGGTTACTGACAGCGCATACTCGTTTGCGTCCGCCGCAGTATCGGGTCTCAATCCCTTTGTTTTCAGGGCTGGTTACTGACGGAAAGCGAAGGGAAGGCAGCGATTGCCGAAGTCGTGTCTCAATCCCTTTGTTTTCAGGGCTGGTTACTGACCCCTTGGGCGCGGAACCCGCTAAGCAAGTTACCGTCTCAATCCCTTTGTTTTCAGGGCTGGTTACTGACCGCGCGCCATACTTTACCATAGCAAGCAGGGAACGTCTCAATCCCTTTGTTTTCAGGGCTGGTTACTGACGGCGGTCGGAGCCATGGACGGGCACTTCGACTACGTCTCAATCCCTTTGTTTTCAGGGCTGGTTACTGACTCAGTTCTTTCTGGCGCAGCAATTTAGAGCAGACAAGTCTCAATCCCTTTGTTTTCAGGGCTGGTTACTGACGATGAACGCCCGATCCATGGCAAGCGATCCAGCAACGTCTCAATCCCTTTGTTTTCAGGGCTGGTTACTGACGAAGTTACTTGCAGAGTTAATGGGCATAACAATGTCTCAATCCCTTTGTTTTCAGGGCTGGTTACTGACGAAATCGCCCCGCAAGGAGCGTTGTTTGTGTGGTCTCAATCCCTTTGTTTTCAGGGCTGGTTACTGACGCAATCGAGCAAAACATACCGCCATTCAACGATCTGTCTCAATCCCTTTGTTTTCAGGGCTGGTTACTGACCAGAGCATCTAACGTCATGCCGCTTTTGTATGGGTCTCAATCCCTTTGTTTTCAGGGCTGGTTACTGACCTACGTGATCAGGTATCATATAGTAATCATTCGTCTCAATCCCTTTGTTTTCAGGGCTGGTTACTGACATGGCTTCTCGCGCCAAGTAATTGAGCAAGCAAGGGTCTCAATCCCTTTGTTTTCAGGGCTGGTTACTGACAGCGACAAGCGGCGAAAGCCAAAAGCGCTTATTCTGTCTCAATCCCTTTGTTTTCAGGGCTGGTTACTGACATCTACCATGCGAAGCAAGGGACAAGCTTTCCTCGTCTCAATCCCTTTGTTTTCAGGGCTGGTTACTGACACTGCCATTGCGTACTGCAAATCCCGTAACATCAGTCTCAATCCCTTTGTTTTCAGGGCTGGTTACTGACGGTAGCGCGGTTTCATATCATCGTCGGAAAGGTAGTCTCAATCCCTTTGTTTTCAGGGCTGGTTACTGACCCAAACAGGCGATGGCCTGCGGCGACTGGGAGGTGTCTCAATCCCTTTGTTTTCAGGGCTGGTTACTGACGATCCGGGCGTCGCGCTGGGTGCAGCGCACGTGTCTCAATCCCTTTGTTTTCAGGGCTGGTTACTGACGGCAAGTGGGTGCGCGTCCCGCACCCGAGGAACGGGTCTCAATCCCTTTGTTTTCAGGGCTGGTTACTGACGGAGAATGTGATGACAACGAGTGGCAAAACAGCATTGTCTCAATCCCTTTGTTTTCAGGGCTGGTTACTGACCCCTAGTGTCGGGAGACACTGGAGGGAAGGACTTCGTCTCAATCCCTTTGTTTTCAGGGCTGGTTACTGACCCTACCTGTTGCGCAAGCTCGTCGTGGCACGCGGGTCTCAATCCCTTTGTTTTCAGGGCTGGTTACTGACGATACGGGCGGCGTTGCTGAAAGACCCGCAGCTGTCTCAATCCCTTTGTTTTCAGGGCTGGTTACTGACCCTCTCTCCCACGACACCGAGAGCATTCTCGGCAGTCTCAATCCCTTTGTTTTCAGGGCTGGTTACTGACACGGCGTTGTTGCGTGATCCGCAGTTGCAGGTTGGTCTCAATCCCTTTGTTTTCAGGGCTGGTTACTGACAGACGGCCGGTCGCGGCCGCTGCGAGTCCCGTTCGTCTCAATCCCTTTGTTTTCAGGGCTGGTTACTGACGACGGCTATCCGCAACGTCGAAGGAAAAGACGGTGTCTCAATCCCTTTGTTTTCAGGGCTGGTTACTGACTCATATCATCGTCGGAAAGGTACAAGCTTCCCACGAGGTCTCAATCCCTTTGTTTTCAGGGCTGGTTACTGACAAAAGATAATGAGCACCAGCAATACCGTTCGCGTCTCAATCCCTTTGTTTTCAGGGCTGGTTACTGACAATGTTGATGAAACGATTACAATGTTACTCCCCCGTCTCAATCCCTTTGTTTTCAGGGCTGGTTACTGACGGACTCTACATGGATACATATCAGTGCCCGGCTTGGTCTCAATCCCTTTGTTTTCAGGGCTGGTTACTGACCGCACCTACCGAACTATTACTTTACTTTCATGCACTTGCCGCGACCGGTCGCGGCTTTTCTCTTGAGTATCAGAGATGTCTTCCGGCAGGTGAACATCGAGCCGGTATCGGCCGAGGCCGAAGGCCGCTTCCTTGCCGACGTGCAGCCATTCTCCGAGCTGGAGGAGGGGGGTGAACGGCACCAGGTCGCCTTCGAGCCGCCAGCTGCCAACGACTCCGCCAAGACTCATCTTCTGCTGCTGTCGCGACGAGAAGCGTGTCCAGTCTAGCCAAGTCAGATGCTTCTCTTCCCGGATGTGGGCCGCTGCTTCGCCGAGCGCTGCGAAGTCGGCGACGAGCGGCCCGTCTGCATGAAACTCGGCGAGCAGGTTGGCGCGTCGTGCCAATGCCATGAGCAGGGTGCGCGCGTGCAGCTTATCCGGCGGTAGGGCGCGACCGTTCTGCTGCAGGCGCAGCGGCGTCGCGAAGCGGAGCGTGGCGGCGCTGGTCGTCGCAGCATTGTCGGAGCAGTGCAAGTCAAGCGTCTGCGCATGCGCGGCGATGGTCCCGACCTCCGGGCGGTGGATTTCCTGGTCGCCGGCCTCACCGCAATGGACGACCCGGATCAGATCTGCGGTGCCGTCACCGGCACCGACGCCGCGCGCCATTGCGCGCCGCCAGGCGAGGACGATCAGCGGCAGTTCCTGAAGCGCTCGGCCGATCAGCACCTGGTGGAAAACCAGCGTCTCGCCGGCGGCGATAACGCGGCTTCCCCAGGCCGGCGGTTCGATGACGTAGGGTGGGGGAATCTGCGAGAACTTCTGCAGGCTGTGGGTGGCCGGTGGCGGCGGCGCGAAGATCGCCGGGTAGGGGCACGAGCCGATCAGCGGGCACCCGGCACACTCCTTCTGGCGCGTCATGCAGGCGAGTTGCCGCAGCGCATGCCCGAAGGCGCCGCGCAACATCGAGCCGGCGTAGTCGGGCAGGCGGATTGCCTGCCCGACCTGGAATTCGAAGCGGTAGCGGGCGACCGGGAAGGAAGTGGCGGCGTTCATGCGATGCGCAGCGCCGCGAGCTTGAGCTTCCTGCGTTCGTCCCGGATGTCGACCCTGACGACCTTCGGCAGCCATTGCTCGATCGCGTCGGCGGCGGCAGCGCGCTCTTCCTGGTCCCAGGCGGCGGCATCGCGGGCCAGCGCCCTGGCCTTGTCGTGGAACACGCCGTTGGGGTTTTCCGGCCTGCCGCGCAGTTGCCCGGCGCGCGCGGCGAACTCGGCGATGAACTCTTCGACCCGGCGCCGGTTCGGGCTCATCCTGGTAAGCGCGCTGTCGCGTTCTTGTTGCGCTGCGGCCTCGGCGAGCGCTGCGGCCTCGGCTGCCGCCTTTCGGTCAGCGGTGGCGGCGGCAACGGCGGCGCGCTGTGCCGCCTTGTCTTCAAGACGCAGCAGCCGCTCCTGATGGGCTTCGCGCAGCGGGCGGCTGCGCATGGCGAGCTTCTGGCGGATGGCGTCCGAAAGGTGGCGGTGACGGTCGTCGCAGGCATCGACCCACAGCCAGCCGAAAGGCAGCAGGCCGCCGTTGCCTGCACGGCTGAGGGTGGCGTAGCGTTTTTCGGTAGTGATTGGGCGATATTCGGGTCGTTGTCCGTCTGGACGCATGATCTTGATGCTGCGCACGCCGCCGAGGGTGACCGATTCGGCACCCGAGTGCCGCCCGACGCGCAGCAGGAAGCCCTGCCGTGCCTTGATCAGTTCGCCGAGTTCGTCGCCGAGCAGGCGGTAGATCAGCCGCACCCAGTCGGAGTCGAGCGGCGCGGAGAGCACCGGGTGCTGCAGTTCGCCTTCGAGCTGCGGCCGGTAGAAGGCGTTGCAGGCGTCGCAAAGCGCGTCCCAGCGAATCGTCGCGCCGGGAGCGAAGCGGATCTCGCCAAGGAAGGCGGCCGGCAGCGCCTCGGGGATCGTTTCGAGAAACACTTTCAGTTCTGGCGAAAGGCGGTCGTCGGCACGCGGCTGTCGTTTTTTCTTGCTGATGGCGTAGAGCACGCGCGTCGGTGGTGGCGTGCTCTCTTCCTCGGGGTGTGCGTCGGCGAGCGCCAGTTGGCGGAAAGGGTCGTCCTGGAACTTGCCGGCAGCGTACTCGAGAAGACGCTGTTCGAGGCTTTGCGAAGCGTGTCTCCGGTCTGTCTTCTCAGCGGGGCTGAGTGGCTTCTCGGCGTTCAAGTAGTTGAGCCAGGCGGTGCGGATGCTGCCCTTGAGCGAACTGCCGGGGAGGTAGGGTGTGCCGTCAAATGGCCGGAAGGCGGTGCGGGCGAACTGAAAGCTGTTGTAAGTCGCTTCGCCGTTCGGATCGCGTTGCGTTGGCCGGCCGGCCTTGACGGCGTATTCGCGGGCAAGTTCCGGGGCTACCGCCACCTGCTGCCGCGCGAGTTCGGAAAAACGCGCCGCTGCATCGCGGAAGAAGCGTTGCAGCGCGCCGATCGGTTCACGCTGGTCGGCCAGCGTGGCCAGCTTCCGGCGCTCGTTGTCGGTCAGCGCGGTGGCGAGGTCGGCCGGGTCGAGCACGTGCAGCAGCTCGTCGTGAATGACGAAGCCGCTGGGCTCATAGACTTCGTCACAGCCGATGTGCACGGGCGATAGCGTCGAGATGGCCAGGCTGCGGACGATGCTGCGCGGGGTGATGGTCACGGTGCGGCCTCCAGGGCGATGGATGCGACAGGGGCGTAGCCTTGCTGCACGGTGGCGGCTTCGGCCAGCGAAAGCCGGCCATTGCCGCCGAGCCCCTGGCCGACGAAGGGGCGGACGGTGAACGCTTCGCTCGGGGTGACGACGGCGCCGGTGGCGGCGAGCAGCACCGGCGTCTTGAACGGCTTGCCGGCGAGCGCCAGCGCGTTGCCGTGGCGGCCGAAGCGGGTGAGCACTCGCCAGTAGCTCTTCGGCCCGGCGAAGCCAAGGCCCTGTGGCGCGCAGGGGGCGAGCGTCCACCAGGAGCCGGCGCCGGCGGGGACGGCGAAGGCGGCGGGTTCGAGGCTGAGCAGTGTGAATTTGCCGAGACCGACCCCGGCGTCGCGGCCGAAGCCGCTGCTGCCGAGTGCCGCCAGCAGACCGCCGGCTTCGTCGGCAGCGATCCGGTCGCTGTCGAGCACGAGGTAGACATCGATGCGCTGTCCGGCGGCGTGGAATGTCTGGGCGACGCTGTACGGCGCAAAGATGCCTTCGCCGGTGCTGCCGCTCAGGCGGTCGAGCGTGTTGTGCGCCTGCACCGCCTGCCGCGGTGCGCTGCCGTAGGCGACGGTGTCATCGACGGCGCTGGCCAGCAGCGCGCCGAATGCGGCACCCGTGCCGTCCACCGGGATCCAGCGCTGCTTCCTGGCCGCCTTGCGTTGTTTCGGGTCGCCTGTCGGCGCCGCGAAGTGCTGCGGCAGCGTCGGTCTGGGCAGGTAGCCGGCCGGGAAGCCATCGGAGGCGACGAGCCAGGGCCGGCCCTGCGTGTAGCCGTCGAGGCGGTGGCGCAGCTCGGCCTCGCCGGCGGCTTCGCGCAGCGCCCAGCAGATTTGGCCGAACAGCGTGTCGCCGGCCAGCGGCGTGCCGAGCGGCGTGTGCAGCGCCAGGGTGGCGCGATGAAGGGCGTGCGGCATCGTTCAGCCGCCTGTCGCGAAGACCTGGACGGCGTCCAGATGGGCCTGGATCGGTTGGCCGTCGAGCGTCAGCCCGGCGAGTGCGACCTTGCCGTAGCCGCGCGAGCCGGAGCCGCCGAGGCTGTCGAGTTCGAGCAGCTTGAGTCCGCGCAGCAGCAGCGGCAGCAGGTCTTCGCCGTCGATGACCTTCAGCGACAGCCGGAAGTCGAACTCGGCGCCGGCGATGACGCGTTCGGTGAAGCGCGGATTTTCCGCGACGCCGGCGATGCGGTTGATCGAGTTTTCGCTCTTCGCTTCGGTACTGAGCAGGTTGCGCGCTCTTGCCCTGGTGAGCCAGTCGGCGTTCAGCGCGCAGTCCCAGAAGGCGATGCGGGTCGGACCGATCTGCCTTACCAGGTTTTCCACGTCACCGCCCGGTGCGCCGCCGAACAGGCGCAACAGATCGCGCGCCTCCTCGCTGTCGTGTTGGGCCAGGTGCTGGAACGAGAAAGGATGGCCGTTGGCGGCGGTGACCAGCCCGAGCTGCCATTCGAGCAGTGAGCGGATCTTGCCTTTCAGCGACGAGCCGGGGATGTACGGCTGGCCGTCGAACGGGTTCTTGACGACCGGGTTGTCGGTACCGCCGATGCGCATTTCGGTGTCGCCGGCGCCGATGTGCAGACCGGTCTTGAGGATGAGCGTGGCGGCGAGTTGCTTGATGCGGGTGAGTTGCATTGTTTTTCTCCCTGGGGGTCAGGCGCGCAGCGCCTTGAGGAAGCCGAGGACGGCTTCGAAGTGCAGGCGGAAGTGGTCCAGCGCCCGGGCGCTGGTGGTGGTCTTGATGCACAGGCGGAACCACGCGACGAATTCGTCATCGACCAGCCTGCGGCCTTTGGCGTAGGCGACCTTGGCGTTTAGCATTTTGATGAAGGCTTCGTACTGCCGGAACTTCTCGTCGTCGCCGTTGATGCGCTCCTGCCAGCCGACCAATTCGTCGTAGAAACGGCGAATCTGTGTCGGCTTGTTGAGGGTGGCCGCCGCCTGGTCGAGCCGCTTGGCGACCGCTTCGGCCTCGTCGTTGAACAACTGGGCGTCGGGTGGAAAGGTAGCCAGGTTGATGGTCATCGCGTGTTCTCCTTGTCAGTATCTTGTGTCATGTGCGCTGCGGTGTCTGCTGCGGCAAGCTTGCCGCGCTGGTCGGGCGGATCATTCGCGTTGCCGGTAGAGCAGGACCGACAGCGGCAGGCGATAGGCGCCCTTGTAGGTGCCGAGGGCGCCGCCGATTTCGCCGATGGCGTCGAGCAGCAACTGTTCGCGGCGCGTGCGCGCGGCCTCGTCGCCCTTGACGCGGTCACGAAAGAAGCGCGCCAGCCGGTAATGAAGCTGCGAGCGCCAGATGGCGTCTTCCGGGCGCTTGCTCTCGGCGCGGTCCGAGAGTTGCAGCAGGGCGTAGGTGAGGCCGCTGGAAAAGTCCGCGCCATGGCTGCCGGCGCGCGCCATCAGCGCTTCGAGCGCGGCGCGGCGCTGCCCCATCAGTGTCCGCCAGTCGGCCCAGGAGACGCTGCGCTGCCAGAGCGTGACGGCGTTCTTGGCCGGCAGGTCCTTGGCGGCGGCGAGCGCCGTTTTGGTGTTGCGCGCGAGCTGGCGAACCGGCGTCTGCGGGTGCGTCATGCTCAAGCCGGCGGAGAAGCTGATGCCGGGGTTGGCGACATAGGCCGCGAATTTCTCGCGCAGCACCGTCGCCAGCGCCAGAGTCGACTCCCAGGGGCCGATCAGGAAGAAGTCGTCGCCGCCGGCGAAGACGGTGTAGGTATTGCGGTAACGCGCGACGCCGTTCTCGTCGCGGCCGTGCTCGCAGAACCACGGCAGCCAGAGCGCGAAGAAGGCGTTGACCTGGCGCGACAGCGAGGCCATCTTGGCGAAGGTCGGTTTTTCGAGGCCCTGCTGGAACAGGCTGCCGAGGTCGTCGATGTCGCCCTTAAGGGTGACCAGTGCGATTTCGCCTTGCCAGTGGTCACCGGCGGTCAGGCGGCGGTCTTCGCAGGCGATGTGATGCAGCGTCTTGATTGCCGCCGCGTGCATGGGGTCGCCGCCGGTCTCGCGCGCGAAATCGGCTTCGCCTTCCCATTTGCCGTACTTGCCGGCGGTCTGCTCATCGCCGGCATCGAAGCGCGGCACGTAGCTGTTCACGAAGCGCCGCGCATAGCCGCGCCAGAGGGTGCCGTCGGCTTCGGCGGCGTCGAAGTCCCAGACGCGCAACAGCGTACCGTTGCGCGCCAGTTCGCCGTACTTGCCGGATGCATCGGCATTCGGGACGATCGCCAGGCGGTAGCCGAAGTAGTCGAGGCCGAGCACCGGCAGTGTTTCGGCCGCACGGGCGACGAGCAGGCGTGCGTGCCGGGTCAGTTGCTCGCCGATGCGAATTTGGTCGTCGGCAAGCGTCGATAGCGCGTAGTCGCGCCGCGCCGACGCTTCCGGATCGGCCGGGTGGCGGCCGTTGATTGCGCAGACACCAAGCGTGTTGTCGAACTGGTCGAGAAAACCGTCGAAGATACTCGTCGCGTTGTCGGCGC
>ERZ761602.7082-NODE-7082-length-12107-cov-4.533604_pt1 | contig 12107 bp, 9 predicted proteins | sample MGYA00512165_ERZ761602 | MGnify/ENA primary metagenome ERZ761602 (study PRJEB28899, sample SAMN02445085) | bioreactor sludge metagenome | biome: EBPR sludge; isolation source: Thorneside wastewater treatment plant | place: Australia: Brisbane, Thorneside... | reverse complement strand
GAGCCTCTCCGCCAGCGTGGGCACGAGCCTCGCGTTTCGCGACGACGACACCCGCACCTGGACGATCAACGGCGGCGTGCGGGGCAACCTCACGCTGCCGCTCGGGCTGCGCGGTGCTTTGGTGCTCGTGGGCGGCGCGAGCGGCGTGATCGGGCAGCCGCTCCCGGGCGAACGCCCCGGCCTGGGCGGGCGTTTCCTCTTGCGCGGCTACCAGAACGGCGAGGTGCTCGGGCGCGCGCGCGGCTTCGCGGTGGCGGAGCTGCGCTTCACGCCGACCGCGTTCTCCGACCTCGCGATCAACGTGCTGCACCTCGCGTGGATCCGAGAGGTTCAGCTCGCGGTCTTCGGCGGCGGCGGCGTGGTCTTCGACGCGACCGACGGCCGCGACATGGCGCCGGGCGCGGAGGTCGGCGGCGGTCTGCGCGTGCACTTCGAGTACGGCGGCGTGCAGCCCGCGGTGCTCGCGATCGATCTCGCGGTGCCGCTCGTCCGCACCGCGAGCGCGCGCGACACGCTCGCGCCCTTCACGACCATCGTGGCGTTCGAGCAGTACTTCTGATGTGCTCGGTGCCCGATCATCTCAACGGGCGCGGTCGTTTCCGTCGCTGCCCCGAGGTCGGATCGCTCGGATCGAGCCGCGTGCGCGCCGCCGCGTGTTTGTCGCCCGCAGCCTCGACCGCCGCGCGCGCGATCGACTCGCGCAGGAAACGATGCGCGGCGTCGCCGTCGAAGCGTGGGTGCCAGACGAGGCTCAGCGCGTACGGCCGCAGCTCCATCGGCACCTCGTGGATCTCCAAGCCGAGCGCGCCCGCGTAGAGCTTCGCGATGCGCTCCGACACCGTCAGTACGTAGTCTGTCTGCGCGGTGAGCTGCAGCGCGGTCACGAAGTACGGGATCGCACGCGCGACGTGCCGCACGTGCCCACGCGCGCGGAGCTCGTCGTCGACGTACCCACCCGGAAGCCCACGCGGCGCGATCTGCACGTGCGGCAGGCGGACGTACTGCTCGAGCGAGAGGCGCTTGCCGACCACCGGGTGCCCGCGTCGCACCACCGCGACGAAACGATCCGTCAGCAGCACGCGGCTGCGCATCTCCTGCGGCAGATCACCGTAGATTCCGATCGCGAGATCGGATCCTCCGTCGCGCAAGGACGCCGCGTCGTCCACGGTGTTGGGCGCGAAGCGCAGCGAAGCCTTCGGGGAGTCCGCGCGAAGGCTCGCGTCGATCCGCGCGCCGAGCACGGTGAGCACGTAGTCGCTCGCGTGGACCACGAAGACGCGGTCGAGCTCCGCCGGCTCGAACGGGCGCTCCGGCTCCAGCGCCTGGCGCGCCTCTGCGACCAGCGTGTGCACGCGCGCCTTCAGCGACTCCGCGCGCGGCGTCAGCAGCATGCCGCGCCCCGCGCGCACCAGGATCGGATCGCCGAGCCGCTCACGAATCCGCGCGAGCGAGTGGCTCATCGCGGGCGTGGAGAGGCCCACGCGCTTCGCCGCGCCGCTGACGCTGCTCTCCTGCAAGAGCGCGTCGAGGTGGACCAACATGCCGAGATCCGCGGATTCCATGTGGTGCAATGTAGCGCGGTTCTCCTGCACGCGGTGCACTCGTGTCCGCGCCGCCCACCGAGGCGGTCGCCGCGGCCTGACGAGCGATGAGCGGGAGCTCGGCATCGAGCGAACGACCGGGTCGATCGTGGAAGCGGACCTCGACGCGCAGGGGGTGCCGCGGACCAGCGGCGAATCAGTTGCATGAAACGAAACGACGACTTCGATCACTCTCGATTGTCGCAACACTCCTCTCGACCGAGAGTCTCCCCGTCGCCGCTTCCAACCCCGCGGCGCGGAGCCTCCCATGAGCGCGAACGCCAACGTCACGAACGAGAACGCGAAGAAGCGAGTCCTCCTGATCGCCGCCAACCCCTCGGTGTCCACCGTCACGAAGTGGCCGGTGGGCTTCTGGTGGGCCGAGCTCACGCACCCCTACTGGGTCTTCACCGAGGTCGGCTACGAGGTCGAGATCCGCAGCCCGGACGGCGGCGCGCTGCAGGCCGACGGGTACTCCGATCCGGAGGACGCGAGCGGCTACTCGGCCGACGACGTGCTCTCGCTCGGCTTCAAGAAGTCGCCCAAGCACCGCGCGATGATCGAGGACACGAAGAACCTCGACGACGTCTCGCCCGATCGTTACGACGCGGTCTTCGTCACCGGCGGCCAGTCGCCGATGTTCACGTTCCGCGGCAACACGAAGCTGCAGACGCTGCTCGCGCGCTTCTACGAGGCGGGCAAGATCACCGCGCTCGTCTGCCACGGCACGTGCTTGCTCCTCGAGACGAAGCTCTCGAACGGCGAGCTGCTCGTGAAGGGCAAGACCTGGACGGGCTTCGCCAACAGCGAGGAGCAGTTCGCGGACGCCTTCGTCGGCATGCGCATCCAGCCCTTCTGGATCGAGGACGAGGCGCGCAAGATCGAGGGCACGAACTTCGTGGTCGATCAGCGCTTCCGCGAGTTCGCGGTGCGCGACGGTCGGCTCATCACGGGCCAGCAACAGTTCTCCGGCGCGGCCGCGGCGCGGCTCGTCGTCGAAGCGCTGGGGCGCTGAGTCGCACGACTCGTGAAGCCGAGACGGAGCAGCCCATGAGCCCCGAAGAGTTCGTCGCGTTGGCGCTCGCCGCGCCCATCGAGAGCGGGCCCGCGCAGTTCGGGTACGCGATGCGCGCCGCCTCCGACCGCCGCGATCCCCCGGGCGTCATCGCGCTCACTTGGATCGCCGCGAAGAACGAGGCGGAGCGCGATCGCATCCGCGCGCACTCCAAGCAGAACGTGCAGGACTTCCTGCAGGAGCCCGGCTTCCTCTCGATCGTCACCGGCTTCTTCGGGCTGCGCGGCTTCACCGTGACCGCGTGGACCGACGAGGACGCGATGCGTCGCGCGCTCGCGAAGCACCACGCGGTCGCGATGCGCGAGCTCTTCTCGGAAGACTTCGTGGCGAGCGTGTGGACGAGCGTGTGGACCCCGACGCGCATGAACCGCCTCTGGGTCCGCTGCACGGCCTGCGCGTCGCTGGAGGACGTGAACGACGACCACCGCGCGTGCTCGAAGTGCGGCGCGAAGCTGCCGGAGCGCCCCGCGTTCTGGTGACATCGAATCACGCACCTCGTTCGAGCGCTGCGCGGCGAACGCGTGGTGCGCGACACGTCGCATCACGCGTTCGCGGCGTGCGACCCGCGTCCTTCACGCGCAGGAGTGTGACCCGCGTGTGATCACTCGTGCGCGTGCTCGTGCACGTCGTCGCCGAAGTCGTGGGTGTGCCCGTCGACGTCGGTGTGCCCGAGCCCCGGCACCGGCGGATCCACGCCCGCCACGGAGTACTCGATGAACATCGAGCCGGGCGTCATGTCGACGTGGAAGTGGTTTCGGTGCGCCGCGTTGTAGTTCGGCGTGAGCACGATCTGGAACGCGCGCTCCGACCACATCGCGCAGCCGACCTCGTGCAGCACACGATCGGCGTCCGTGCTGGGCGAGCCGGGGCAGGTGTCGCCGGACGTGATGATCCAGTCGCGCTCGAGCACGTACTCGACGTCGCTGTCTTCGAGCCCGAGCCCCCAGATGTCGATCGCGCGCGCCTGCGCGTGCATGCTCGGCGTGCAGGTGCCGCTGTCGGGATCGCCGCCGCCGATGCAGCGGTAGTTGTAGATGCCGATGTGGATGATCTCGTCCACGCCGTAGCGGCTCACGATGCGGCTGAGGTGGTGCAGGCGCGGCGCGAGCTCGCAGTCCATCGTCATCGCGGTGGGCTCGTCGTTGCTCACGTAGCGATAGCGCACGCCGCCGATGAGCGGCTGCACGCGCACGGGGTCCACGATCCCACGCGTCGGCGCAGCGGGAGCCCAGTCGAGGCCGAGCGCGTCCAGCATCGCGCGGCAGCCGGTGTCGGCGGGCGGCGTGATGGTCACCGTGACCACGTCGCGCGCGCGCTCGAGGCCCGCCTCGTCGAAGCCGACCACGGTCAAGCGGAGCTCTCCGTCGGTGTCCGCGAGGTGATCGAAGCCGCCCACGGTGGCCGGCGCGCGCGCGAGCTCGGTGGTGCCGACGAAGAGCGCGATCGCGGCGATGGCGGTGGTCTCGACGTCGACCCGCACGCGCGCGACCCAGAAGCCGGCCTCGACGGAGTCGCGCACGAACGACGCGCCCTCGAGCGGCGCGGTGATCGTGAGCGAGGGCTCGACCGTGCCCGCGTCTTCGTCGGGTGGCACGAACGCGTCGGGCGTCGGCGGCGTCGAGGCGTCGGGAGCGCGCACCTCGACGCGACCTTCGACGCGCACGTCGTCACGCGAAGGCGACGCACACGAGCCGGTCAGCAACGTGCCGGTCAGAAACGTGAGCGCGGTCGGGAGCGCCACGAGGAGCGTTCGCATGTCTCGATGCTGCCGAGTCGCCCCGGCAGGAGCAAGGCGCCGTCCGGAGTTCCGTCGCGCATCACGCGTCCAAGCGCGACGTCGCGCCTTCCCGGGCTCCGTGCTCCGAGAACGGAGCGGTCACATGAAGCGTGTGTACGGATCGTCCGGGCCCATCGGGGTGGGCGCGGGCTCCGCTTCCATCGTCGCGCTCGCGGTCGAGCGCGGCGGGCGGCGGCGAATCGTCGGCTCGTCGTCGTCGGGCGGCGGCGGGCGGTGCAGGATCACGAGCTGCGGCTCGCCGGGGATCAGGGTCGAGCTCGCGGTCTCGAAGCCGTCGCGGCGCACCTCGACGCTCATCCGCTCCGACATCGGGAGCTCCCACGTCAGCGGCGTCGAGCCGATGTAGCGGCCCTCGTGGTAGACCTCCGCGCCCGTCGGATCGCTGTCGAGCTCCGCGGTGCCGATCTCGGGGGCCGCGTTCGCTTCGACCACGAGATCCATCGGGTCGACCAGCACGTCGGGCGCGGTCGCGACCGGCGCGTCGTCGGGCCAGACCGCGACGCCGACGATCACACCGACCAACAGTATCGCGAGCCCCGCGAACCACGGCCAGCGCTCGCGCGTCGCCTGCTGAGCGCGCCAGAAGATCCCCGTGTGCGCGCTGCGTCGCGCCTCCGCGTCCGGCAAGCAGCCCTCGAGCGCGCTCCGGAACTGCACCGCGTCCTGCCAGCGCTTGTCCGGCTGCTTCTCGAGCGCGCGCAGGATCACCGCGTCGAGGCTCGGCGGGATGCGGCGGGTGGGCGCGATCTTCGCGAGCGACTGCGGCTTCTCGCGGATGTGCTTGGCCATCACCACGACCGCGTCTTCGTCGCGGAAGGGCGCCACGCCGGCGAGGAGCTGATAGAGCAACACGCCGACGCTGTAGAGGTCGCTGCGCGCGTCGAGCGGCTTCCCTTGGGCCTGCTCGGGCGACATGTAGCGCGGCGTTCCGAACACCGTGCCCGCTTGGGTCTCGAGCTGATCGAAGCGGTTCTCGCCTTCGAAGACCTTCGCGATCCCGAAGTCGAGCACCTTCACGACCGGCTGCGCGTGGCCCTCGACGTTCGCGAGGTAGATGTTGTCGGGCTTGAGGTCGCGATGGACGATGCCCTTCGCGTGCGCCTCGTGGAGCGACGAGAGGATCTGCGCGCCCACGCGGATGACCTCCGCCGGCGAGAGCGCACCTTCGCGTTCGAGGCGTTTGGTGACGAGCTCCCCCTCGAGGAGCTCCATCGCCAGGTAGAGCGTTCCGTCGTAGGTCTGCCCGAAGTCGAACACGCGCACCGTGTTCGGGTGCACGAGCAGGCTCATCGCCTTCGCTTCGCGGTGGAAGCGGGTGATGGTGTCGGGGTCCCAGCTCACCTCTTCTTTGAGGAGCTTCAGCGCCACGTCGCGATCGAGGCCGAGCTGCATCGCGCGATAGACCGCGCCCATGCCTCCACTGCCCACCCGCGCCTGGATGAGAAAGCGGTCGGCGATGGTGTGTCCGATCAGCGGATCGTGCTGGGCGAGCTCGACGGACATGCGGAGGGAGCCCGCAGGCTACCACGTTCGGGGTCCGTGGTGGTCTGCGTGACGCGAGCGTAAGGGAGCGTGAGAGGGCGCAGAGCTTCGCGAAAGAACTGCCGATTCGGGATCGGCTTCGAGGTCGCCGAGCCGACGTTCGAGGACGCCGACCTCACCCGCCCACGGAGGGGCCGGGCGCGCAGAACATCAGCCAGGTCTCGCCGCCACCCGAGCCGAGCTGCGGCCGGCAGACGTTGCCCTCGCCGCACTGCCGGCTGTTGCAGCAGGCCTCGTCGACGGTACTGCTCCCACAACGTCCCGCGATCACGGCGTGCGAGACCCCGGTGAACGCCGCCGCGCCGACATCGAAGTAGCCGCAACGCGTGGCGCCGCAGTCCGAGCTGTCGGCGCAGTAGGCCTCCGCGTTGACGCATTCGGGCGCGCGGGTGACCCCGAAGCCGTCGCCGCGAAGCCGATCGCAGGTGACGTCGACCACCGAGTTCACGAGCACGTCGCGCCCCACGGTGCAGCACTGCTCGTTGCAGTCGTACGAGCTGGAGCACGAAGCGGGCGGCGTGCGGCGGCCGCTCACACATGCGAGCACGGCGCGCGATCCGTCGGGTCCGTCGCGGCGGAAGAGCGAGCAGGTCTGTCCCGCGCCGCAGTGCGCGTCGCTGCGGCAGGGCTGGATGCACGCGCTGTCCTCGCACCACCCCGAGCGACACGCCTCGTTGGCCCCGCACGGTGCACCCGCCGGGCTGCTGCCGAGGGTCGTGCGGCCGGTGGTCCCCTGCGCGAGCGTCGCGGGTAGACACGAGCGCGCGCCGTTGCCCGCGTCCCAGCAGAACTCGTCGCCACCGCAGTCGGCGTCGTTGCAGCACGCCCGCGCGCAGATGCGGTTGGAACCGGGGAGACGCAGCACACCGAGGTCGACGCACACCCCGCTGTCGCATTGGATGTCGGTCGCGCAGGTGGATCCGACGGGGAGACGCGGCTGGCACTCGCCCGTCGCGACGTCACACCACTGCCCCGCGATCGCACACTCGACCGGGTCGCATCCGGCCATCACGCACGTGGGCGGGCTCCGCGTGGTGTCGCAAATTTGTTCGGCCGGGCAGCCGTTCCGAACCGCTCGGCAGTCGTCGGGCACGCAGCCTCGACCGGGCTCGCAGATGGTGTCGGGAGCGACCGCGCTGCAGTCCTCGTCGAGCGGCGTGAGGTCGGTGGGGAACGCGGAGCCGTCGCAGTCGTGGTCGACGAAGTTGCACTGCTCTCGCGCGCCCGGATAGACGGAGTCGTCGTTGTCGTTGCAGTCGACCTTGGTCGGATCGTTCGGCATGCACGGCACGTCCGGATCCGCGCAGTCCTGCGTGCCGCAGACGTTGAAGCCGTCCTCGTCGAAGTCGAAGCCTTCGTCGATCCGCCCGTCGCAGTCTTCGTCGCGACCGTTGCAGAGCTCCGAGATCTCCGAGACCCCTTCGTCGACCCGACCGTCGCAGTCGTCGTCGCGGGAGTTGCAGCTCTCCGGCATCGGCACCGTGCACTCGGCCGGCTCGCAGAACCCGTCGCGGCAGGTCCAGCCGTCCGGACAGGGGTTTCCGAGGGTGGCGTCGCAGCGAACGCGATCGCTCGGCTCGGCGATCACGGAGCAGCCGAGCGAGACCGAGCTCACGAAGAGCCACGCCACGAGCGTCGAACGCATCACCACTGCCCCCGCCACGCGAGCCAACCGGAGTCGCCCGTCACGCCGAACGAGAACGCCGTCTCCACCGATCCGCCCGCTTCGTCGGGCTCGGCGTCACGCTCGTAGGTGCGCGAACGCAGCAGGTAGAGGAGGAGCGCCCCCACACAGGTCGCAGCACCGACTCCGAGGAGCACGTCGGTGGAGAGCCCGAGGCGACGGCTGCGATCGACGAGCGACTCGCGACGCGCCTGATCGTCGGAGACGCGCAACACGAAGTCCTCCGCGTCGCCCTTCGCGCGCAACGCGAGTCCGCCCGTCACGCCGCCCGCCGCCAGAATCGCCGCGCCCGAGCCGAGCGTGATCCAGAACGGGAGATCGACGACGCCTCGCTCACGCACGATCACGCGCGGGGCGAGCTGACGAAGGCTCTGCACCTGACCCTGCTGCGCGGCCTCGCGGAGCGCGAGCCAGTCGCGCGCGCCCTTGAGACGCCGGAGCGAGCTCTCCGCGGTTTCGCGTTCTTCGAGGTCGTCCGGAGAGAGGAGCTGCAGGTACTGCTCGGTGAAGCGGATCGCACGATCGAGCTCGCCCATGAGCTCGTAGACGCGTGCGAGGTTGTAGATGAGGGTCGGCGAGCCCGGATCGAGCTGCAGCGCGGCTTCGAGATCCTGCGCGGCCTCGGTGTAGCGACCGGCCTCGTAGTGCGCGCGCCCGCTCGCGAAGAACTCGAGCGCTTCGGGTGGCGGTTCACGGGTGGGTTGCGCAGCGAGGGGGCACACGAGCCCCAGCGACGTCAGCACGAGCGCCGAAGCAAGGAGCACCCGGAACGGAGGGCGCGGCATCATCGCGAACCGTACTCCAGCTCCTCGGTCCGGGTCACATCGTTTCGACGGGACGTGCCGGACACGGGCGGGCTCGTCGACTCCAGCGCCTCGGCCCGGTCATCTCGATACGACGAGGAGGGTGGACGGGCTACGGAAGGCTTCGCGGCGCGCACTCGCGTCGGAAGAAGAGGGAGGGTGTCAACGCGCCTACGTGGATGCTCAGGAAGCCTTGCGCGCGGCCCAGAGCGCGCGGAGCACCTTCGCCTGCGCGGGGCGACGAAGGGGGCCCTCGTAGAGCGCGAAGAGCTCGTTCATGAGCCGCTCGGCGCGCGGCGAGTCGAGCGGCTCGTCCGCGAGGTGGCGCCAGAGGAGCTTGCTGAGCGCCTGGTGCCGGTTCGCGGAGCGCATCGTCCGCGCGAGCAACGAGAGGCCCTCTTCGTTGCTGGGATCCTCACGCTCCGCGCGTCGCGCGAACGCGGCCGCGAGCCCAGGGCGCTCCAGCTCGTCGAGCGCGATCTGGGCGGCTTCGCGCCAAGCCTGGGCGCGCGCAGCCGAGGTGGTCGCCTCGCGGACGGCCTGCTTCGCGCGCGCGAGCTTCTGTCGCGCCTCCTTCGTCGCGGGGTCGCGCGCGAGGCGCGACTTCACGGCGAGGAAGATCACGAAGAGGACGACGGCGCCCAGGAGGGCCCAACGCATCGTGGGAGACACGCTGCGACGCTAGCAGGTTGCGGGCGCGCGCGTAGTGTTCGGTGCGCCTCCCCGCCATCGCGAGCCGCGCTCGAGCCGTGAGCGTACGAGCCGACGCGTGCTCGACCGGTGAGGCTCGTGCGCCGCGGGTGCTGGCGATCGAGGCTCGCCCTGGTAGCTTGCGCCCGATGCGTCGCGCGGTCCTCGGTGTCTTCTTCTTCGTCCTCGCCTGCGGCACGAACGGCGAGCGCGGTCGCGCCGAGCGTCCGCCCGCCGATCACGGCCCGCGCCCGGATCCGACGACGGACGCGCTCGGTGCCGCGCTGCACGACTGGGGCAAGGAAGCGCTGCCTCGCATGGCGCCCGAGCCGATCGAGATCCGGGGCGAGCTCGGTCAGGGCGAGGTGCAGGAGCACGTCGTCGTGCTGCTCGGCACCCACTGCTACACCTTCCTCGGGCTCGCGGACGAGGGCGTCACCGAGCTCGACCTCTTGCTCGTGAACCCTGCCGGCAGCGTGGTCTTCCAGGACGTCGACGAGGGGCGCCGCGCCAGCCTCGGTCTGAACGAGCAGATCTGCCCCGACGGTGCGGCGCAGTTCGAGGTGCGCGTGCGGGTGTTCTCGGGCGAAGGCAACTACGTCGTGAAGGCGTACGGGTATCAGGTGATCTGAACGCGGCCTCACCAGCGCCGCGGTGTCGTCGTCGTTCGTCCCGTTCGTCCCGTTCGTCCCGTTCGTCCCGTTCGTCCCGTTCGTCCCCCGTTCGTCCCGTTCGTCCCGTTCGTCCCGTTCGTCTCCGTGGACCGCCGCCGCTCTTCGCGCCGTTTCATCAGGGCGCGTCGATCGCGCCCGGAAACATCGCCAGCGGGATGCCTTCGTGGGTGCCCGCGACCACCGCGGCGAAGGACGCAGCGCGCGCGAGCGGCGCGTCGATCGTCGGGTTGGCGCTGGGTGCGCCAATCGCGCCAGGCGACGACGCGTCGTTCACCGCGAGTCCGAGTCCCGCCGTCACGTAGTCCACTAGCGAGCGCGGTCGGCCCGGCACGTACGTGATCTCCGCGTCCATCGGCAGGTCCGCGAGCTCACGCGCGCGATCGAGCGCCGCGAGGAAGCCCCCGAGCCGGTCGACGAGCCGCAGCTCACGCGCGGCGTCGCCGCTGTAGATGCGACCGCGTCCGAGCGCGTCGACCTCCCGCGTCGTGAGCCCACGCCCCTCCGCGACGCGCGCGAGGAAGAGCCGATACCAGCGGCGGATCGCGCGCGAGAGCTCGCGCCGCTCATCCGGCGTGAACGGTCGGTACAGACTCTCCGCGCCCGCGCGGCGTCCGCGACCGACCTGTTCGAGCCCGATGCCGAGGCGCTCCGCGAGCGGCGCGAAGTCGACCTTGCCGTAGAAGATGCCGATGGAGCCCGTCACCGTGGACGGCGCAGCCCAGATCTCGTCCGCCGCGCTCGCGACGTAGTAGCCGCCGCTCGCCGCCACCGCGCCGAGCGACGCGATCACGGGCTTGTGCGCGCGCGCGCGTCGGATCGCACGCCAAATGCGATCCGATGCGAGCGCCGAGCCGCCTGGGCTGTCGACGCGCAGCACGATCGCGGCGACCGACGTGTCGGCCGCGAGCGCGTCGATCGCGGCCACCACGGTGTCGCTCCCGCTCTGGTGGATCTCGACGATCGGGTAGTCGACGTTCGGGCCGTCGACCAGCGCGCCATCGATCACCACCACCCCGATGCGACGCGGCTGCCCGACGAAACGCGCGTCGTCGCTCGGCGCCTGCGTGCGTCGCCGCGCGGTGCCGGTGATCGCCCGCAGGTCCTCACCGAGCAAGACGACGTCGCGGGTGCCCGCGAGCAGCCCGAGCTCCACCGCGTCCTCGGGCGCGTGTGGTCCCTCGTCGATCCAGCGCGCCGCCTCCTCTTCGCTCACGTCGCGATCGCGCGCGAGGTCCGCCACGATGCGTGCGTGCACGTCCGCCACGAGCGCCTCGCGCTGCGCGATCGCCGGCGCTGTCGAGCGTGAACGCGTGTATTGCTCGACCGCGCTCTTGTGCTCGCCGATGCGCACGAAGTCCGCGCGCACGCCGAGCGATCGCAGCGCGTCGCCGAAGAGCATCACGTCGAGCGAAGGCCCATAGAGTCGCACGTAGCCCGCGGGATCGACGAACGCCGCGCGGGCCGCGCCGCACGCGTAGACCTCCGAGCCGGTCGGGGCTTCGAAGTGACAGACCACCGGTCGACCCGCGGCTTGCAGCGCGAGGATCGCTTCGCGCAGCTCTTGGGCGTGCGCGCTCGAGAGGCCGCTCTCGCGGAAGCGCAACAACACGCCACGCACGCGGGGATCGACACGATCGCGATCGAGCCGATGCAGCAGCCCGAGCATGCCGCGCGCCCCACCCTTCACGTCGAGCTCGTCGACCACGCCAGGCGTCGGCAACGCGTCCGGACGAGACGCTTCGCCGATGCGCGCGTGACCGATCCACGCCCCGTCCGAGAGACCGTCACCGAGCGCGACGCCGCCGCCGACCGTCGCGCCGTCCCACGCGAGATCGAGCCCCACGAGCGCGCGCACGTTCGCGTCGCCCCTCAGGTCGTCGCCTTCGATCGCGCCCCAGAGCTGCCCGAGTCGCGGCACCACCACGCGCGCGATCCCACGCGCGCCCACGCGGCCGCGATCGTCGAGCGCCGCGCCGACCTCGAAGAGCAGATCGTCGCGCCCGAAGGGCCGAAGCTGCGCCGCGAGCTCGAAGGTCGCGGCGAGCCCTTCCCCACCGCCCACCAGCCCGGCCGGCGCGAGCAGGTCGTGGCCCACGAAGCCGAGCGCGAAGAAGCTGGTGGGACGCCAGGTGATGCCGAGGTCGAGCGTCGCGCTGCCGCCGAGCGGACCGTCGCTCGCGAGGAAACGCGCCGCGCCGCCGATCGCGAGCCGGCGGTCGCGCGCCCACGCGAGCGCGAGCGAGAAGCGCCCCCGCTCCGCG
>ERZ761602.7081-NODE-7081-length-12110-cov-6.789880_pt1 | contig 12110 bp, 11 predicted proteins | sample MGYA00512165_ERZ761602 | MGnify/ENA primary metagenome ERZ761602 (study PRJEB28899, sample SAMN02445085) | bioreactor sludge metagenome | biome: EBPR sludge; isolation source: Thorneside wastewater treatment plant | place: Australia: Brisbane, Thorneside... | reverse complement strand
CTCAGGCTGCGCGTCGGCTGTCAGGGACTTCCCTTCTGCCGCCCACGCTCCTAGCGCCCAAGGCCAGCACGTCGTTCGCTCTGGTCACCGGCCAGGCGGGGCCGGGTCTGCTGATCGTCGATGGCCTCAAGAGCCACGGCATCGGCGTTCCCGAACTTGGCGAGGTGACGATCCGGGGCGTCCAGTCGCTGCTGCCGCCGATGACCTTCGTGAAGAACCCGGTCGATACCGGCCGCCCCGGGCAAAGCTTCCCTCAGGTCGTGAGCCTCGTTGCCCGCGATCCTGCGATCGACGCGGTGCTGGTGTTCGGCCTGAGTGAACCTTCCGTGCTGGACCCCGCTGCGGCCATTGCACCTGGCCGCGCCGCCGCCGGCAAGCCGGTGTTGTTCGGCACCCTGGGCATGCCCGATGACCTAGAGCCGGCCCTGGCGGCGCTGGCTGAGGCCGGCGTGCCTGCGGTGCTCGGCCCGGAGCGGCTGGTGCTCGCGGCGCGTGCGCTCGATGCGGACGCCCGTGGACGATGGGGCAACGCCCAGGCTGCCGCGGCTGCCCGCGCCACGCAGCCGCGACTGACAGGTCCGTTCGACGAGGCGCGCGGCAAGGAACTGCTGACGAGCTATGGCATCGCCACGCCCAGCAGGCGCCTGTGCGGGGACCACGACATGGCTCGCAGAGCGTTCAAGGACCTCAAGAAGCCGGTGGTCGTCAAGATCGCCGCCGACGACATCGCCCACAAGACCGAGGCGGGCGGAGTGATCCTCGGCGTCAAGGATGAGACGGGACTGGCGGCCGCGCTGGAGGCGCTGGCTCGCATCCCGACCCGCTCACCGGGCCGGGTGCTGATCGAGGAGATGGCGTCGCCGGGCGTGGAACTCATCATCGGTGGCGTGCGCGATCCGTCGTGGGGCCCGTGCATCGTGATCGGCATCGGCGGCGTCACTGCCGAAGCCATGGCCGACAGCGCGGTCCGCCTGGCTCCGCTGACCGATGCGGACATCGAGGACATGCTGCAGGGCCTGCGCGGCAAGAAGCTGCTCGACGGCTTCCGCAACCTGCCGCAATGCGACCGGGGCGCCATCGCCCACACGGCACAGGCGCTTTCTCGGCTCATGCTCGAACACCCTGAAGTGACCGAGATCGAGATCAACCCGGTTCGGATGACCCGTGACGGAGCGTTGGCGCTGGACGCGCTGGTCGTCCTGGCCGCCGAGAAGAACTGAACAGGAGACTTTCAGCATGAAGATCAGGATTCTGGGTGCCGGCCCCGCCGGCCTGTACTTCGCGGCGCTGATGAAGCAGCACGATCCGTCGCACGACGTTGCCATCTACGACCGCAGCCCGCGCACGGCCACGTGGGGCTTCGGTGTCGTCCTCTCCGACCGCGCGCTGGAGTTCCTGCGCGCCGACGACGAAGCGCTCTACCAATACCTGAACCCTCACCTGGAGAACTGGCCCGACATCACCATCGTGCACAACGACACGGTGATCCCGATTGCGGGCAACGGCTTCGCGTCCATCGGCCGCCTGGAACTGCTCTCGCTGCTGTACGACTACGTCGAAAAGCTCGGCGTCAAGCTGCACTTCGAGACCGATGTGACGCAGCTGTCGCAGATGGGCGAGGCCGACCTCTACGTCGGCGCCAACGGCGCGTTCTCGTGGATCCGCACGGAGAACGAAGCCAAGTTCGGGACGACGACCGACTGGCGGCCGAACCGCTTCATCTGGTATGGCACGACCAAGGCGTTCAACAGCCTGACGCTCACGTTCCGCGAGACGGAGCAGGGCGTCTTCTGCGCCCACCACTACCGGTATCAGCCGAACAGCAGCACCTTCCTGGTGGAAGTCGAGGACGCGACCTGGAAGCGCGCCGGCTTCGAGACCATGAGCCCCGAGGACACGATCAAGTATTGCGAGCGCGTGTTCGCCAAAGATCTTGAAGGCCACCCGATCACCTCGAACAACTCGCATTGGCGGCAGTTCCCGGCCGTCTGGAACGAGCGCTGGAGCTTCGACAACGTGGTGCTGATCGGCGATGCGCTGCGCACGGCGCATTTCTCGATCGGCTCGGGCACACGCCTGGCGATGGAGGACTCGGTGGCCCTGTTCAAGGCGTTCCGCGACACGGGCACGAACGACGTTCGCGCGGCGCTGCAGCGCTTCCAGGAGAGCCGGCTGCTGCCGATGAAGAAGATCTGGGATGCCGCCAACGTCAGCCTGCGCTGGTACGAAGGCATGGACAAGCTGGTGCACGACCTGACACCGGTCGAGTTCGCCTACGACTACATGACGCGGACCGGTCGCGTGAGCCATGTCGAGGTCAAGCGCCGCGACCCGGAGCTGGCGGCGGCCTACGAGCAACTGCACCCCGAAGTGGCGACAGCCTGAAGGAGATTTTCAATGAGCAATAGCCTCGGACGCCTCGAAGACCTGCCGGCGGACTACCTGCAAAAGCTGCGCTCGCAGAACACATTGCCGCTGTGGCCGTCGCTGCGCGCCGTGCTGCCCTACGGCAAGCCGAGCCGGGCGACGAAGCCGGTGCATTGGCGCTACGAACACGTCCGCCCCGACCTGATCCGCGCCGGCGAGCTGACGCCGATCGAGAAGGCCGAGCGGCGCGTCATCGTGCTGTGCAATCCGGGCCTGGGCCTGGAGACGATGCGCGCGACGCCGACGATCTACATCGGACTGCAACTGATCCTGCCGGGCGAGACCGCACCGAACCATCGCCACACGCCATCGGCGGTGCGCTTCGTGGTCGAGGGCGATGGTGGGTTCACGGTCGTGGACGGCGAGAAGCTGCCGATGGAAAAGGGTGACCTGATCCTTACGCCACCGGGCCTGTGGCACGAGCACGGCCACGAAGGCAAGGGCCCGGTCGTGTGGCTCGACGCGCTGGACCTGCCGCTGATCTACGGCATCGAAGCGTCCTACGCCATCGAAGGTCGTTCGCAGGTCGTCGACAAGCCGGACGGCTGGGCAGCCGCCCGGTTCGGCACGGGCGGCGTCGTGCCCTACCACTCACTCGACGCACGTCGCCAGACTTACCCGATGCTGCGCTTCCCGTGGCGCGACGTGAAGCGCGCCCTGGACGAACTGGCTGCCGTCACGCCGCGTGACCAGGCGGTGCAACTCGCCTACATCAACCCAGAGACAGGTCAAGAGTGCCTGCCCACGCTGGGCTTCTCGGCGATCCAACTGCGGCCGGGAGAAGAACTGAGACTGCCGCGCCGTTCGGCGTCCGGGGTGTGCCACGTCGTCGAAGGTTCGGGCACCGCGCTCGTGCAGGGGGAAGCGTTCCTCTTCAGCGAGACCGACACCATCGCCGTGCCTACGCACGAGGAACTGTGCCTGTCCAACGCATCCTCGAAGTCGTCCGCCTACCTGTTCATGGTCGACGACGCGCCGCTGCAGCGCAAGCTCGGCATCTACGAAGTCTTCAACACCTCCGAAGCATGAGTACCTACCTGTTTGCCCCTCCGGCTCCCCCCAGCGTCGCCATCCGCGGCCGCAGCGTGCGCTTCCCGGTCCGTCGCGTCTTCTGCGTGGGGCGCAACTACGAGGCCCATGCCAAGGAAATGGGCGTTGCGGTCGATCGCGATGCGCCGTTCTACTTCACGAAGGCCGGCGAGCACGTCGTGGCTTCGGGGAGCACGGTGGCCTATCCGCCGGGCACCTCGAACTACCACTACGAGATGGAACTCGTCGTGGCCATCGGCAAGCCGGGCTTCAAGATCGCTGCCGACCAGGCGCTGTCACACGTGTACGGCTACGCGAGCGGCTTGGACATGACGAGGCGCGACCTGCAACTGGCGGCGCGCGAGCAGCGAAGGCCGTGGGACCTCGGCAAGGATTTCGCACAGTCGGCCGTGATGGCGGACATCGTCCCGGCCGACGAGGTAGAGCATCCCGGCAAGGGAACGATCGAGCTCAGGGTCAATGGCCAGACGCGACAGTCGTCGGACCTGAGTCTGCTGATCCACGGCGTGCCCGCGTTGATCGCCCACCTGTCGGGCTTCTACGAACTGCAGGCCGGCGACCTCATCTACACCGGCACGCCCGAAGGCGTGGGCCCCGTGGTGTCCGGTGATCGCATCGACGGATCGATCGAAGGCCTGGGAACAGTCTCGCTGCTCATCGGGCCTGCGCGATAGCAGGCCGCGCTGCCATGGCGGAGCTTGAACCGATCCGGTCGGTCGAGGAGGCCGTCGCCACAGTCTCCCGCCCCCTTGGGCTGACGGCTTGGGTGGAAGTCACGCAGGCAATGGTCGATCAGTTCGCCGACGTGACCGGCGATCGGCAGTGGATTCAAGTCGACCCGCTGCGCGCCGCGGCAGGGCCCTTCGGTGCCTGCATTGCCCACGGCTTGCCGACGCTGTCGCTGGCCGGCGGCGGGTTCTTCCACGACCTGATCCCACGGCGACGCGCGGAGTCAACTACGGCGCCGACAGGGTCCGGTACCCGGCACCGGTCAGGGTCGGCGCGCGCATAAGCGGCCGGGCCGAGGTGCTCGAGACGCAAGCGCTCGAAGACGTCGGAGTCCAGCTCAAGGTGCGCATCATGGTGGACGACGACGGCGAGCGCCGTCCGGCTTGAGTCGCGGACTTCCAAGCGCGCTAGTACTTTAAGCCCCGGGAGCAACGTCAGATCCCGTCGCCTTGTCGGGCGGCGGCCTTTTGCCCGCATCCGAGAGGATGCAACGGGCCGTCTGCACTTGTTCCGCCGCTGCCGCGCGGCGTAATCGCCGCCTCGTGGATGCCGGACGTCCCCGTGCCAGGGCGAGATTGCGGGTATTCCCTTGACTGTGCTATTCGTCAAATGGATAGCCAGTATGACCCATAAGCATTATTCGGGTAACCCGTGGCTACCTAGCATTGCTGCCAGACAAACCCGGAAATTTCCTTGATCCGGTGCAAAGGAGACTGCGAATGAGCAAGCCGAAAGTCATCGTCACAGTTGCGCCCACGGGCGGCATGGCCAGCAAGAAGCAGAACGAGCACCTGCCGACCACGCCCGAGGAGATCGCCGCGGACGTGATCCACTGCTACAACGCCGGCGCCAGCGTGGCCGCCTTGCATGCGCGGCGCGCCAGCGACCAAGAAGCCACCTGCGACCCGAAGGTGTATGCCCGCATGAACTCGCTCATCCGCGAGAAGTGCGACATCGTGCTGAACAACTCCACTGGCGGCGGCATCAATGGCGACATGATCCATCAGCTCAACAACGGGCTGTGGGAGATCAACTTCGACGAGCGCGTCAAAGGCATGGAGGCGCCCGGCGCCGAGATGTGTACGTTGGACGCACAGACTGTGTGCGCCAGTTTTGGGGGCAAGGAGATCATCGTTCCAACGACCCCGAAACGCACGCGGCAGCTTGCTGAGATGATGCGCGAGCGCGGTATCAAGCCCGAGTGGGAAGTGTTCAGCCTCGAGGATATCGTGCAGGACGTGGCCCGCGCGATCAAGGAAGGCCTGGACGAACCGCCGTACTTCATCAACATCGTGCTCGGCGTGAACGCGTTCCAGGGTGCCTTGCCGTATACGCCGAAGATTCTTCAGTTGATGGTCGATCACCTGCCCAAGGACTGCGTCTTCAACGTCAGCGCCATCGGCAACGCCCAGCTGCCTGCGACCACCCAGTCTCTGCTGCTCGGCGGCCATGTGCGCGTCGGCCTGGAAGACAACCTGTACTACGAGCATGGCCAGCTCGCGACGAATGTGCAGCTCATCGAGCGCATGGTGCGCATCGTGCGTGAACTCGGAGGTGAGCCGGCAACGCCTGCCGAGGCCCGCGAAATCATGGGTTTGAAGCCACTTCGCTGAGCGGCGCCCCCGACTTCATCACAACAGATGTGCTGCCCCGACGGGCAGTTCTTGGGGCCTCCATGCCTGCTGAAACCATTCTTCGACCCGAAGACATCGGCTCCGTTGCCGTGATCGGCACCGGCTCTGTCGGTGCCAGTTGGGCCTCCCTGTTCCTGGCGCACGGCATGACAGTCGTGGCCCACGATCCCGCGCCTGGAGCGGAAGAGCGCGCCCGCGACTTTGTAGCCAAGGCGTGGCCCGCGCTGCTCGATCTCGGGGTGGCGAAGACCGATCGGCCCGCACTGCAGGCACTGCGCTTCGTCGCCTCGGCGGCCGAAGCCGCGCGCTCGGCCGATCTGATCCAGGAGAACATTCCCGAGAAGCCCGATCTCAAGGCGCGCCTGCTGGCCGAGATCGACGCGGCGGCCACGCCTGACAAAATCATCCTGTCCAGCACCGGCGGCATCCCGCCCACTGCACTTCAGGCGTCGTGCACGCACCCCGAGCGCCTGGTCGTTGTCCACCCATTCAACCCCTCGCACCTGATCCCGCTGGTCGAGGTGGTCGGCGGCCGGCACACCGACCCGGCTGTCGTCGACTGGGCCATCGCCTTCGCGCGAATGCTGGGCAAGCACCCGATCCGGCTGAACGTCGAGGCCAACGGCCACATGACCAACCGGCTGCAGTTCGCGCTGGTGCGCGAAGCCGTGGCCTGCCTGGTCGAGGGCGTCGCGAGCGCCAGCGACATCGACACGGCCGTGCGCTACGGGCTGGCGCCGCGCTGGATGCTGATGGGCGGCCTGATGACCCTTCACCTGGCCGGCGGCCCCGGGGGGATGAAAGGCATCCTGGACCACGCGGGTGCAGCCATCGAGGAATGGTGGACACCGATGTGCCAGCCTCGCCTCACGCCGGCCGTGAAGGCCCGGCTGGAGCAAGCGGCCGTCGAGGTCTCGGCGGGCGCTCCGGTGGCCGACTGGATCCGCTGGCGAGACGAGAACTTGGTGAACGTGCTGAAACTCCAGCACGAGAGCGAAGCACAAGAGCCGAGCCGCGACTGAAAAGGATCCACCATGACCGCAACTCCTTCCTGGCCCGTTGCACTGCCCGACTGCGTGAAGGTCGAGCGCCGCGGCGCCATCGCCCTGCTCACGCTCGATCGGCCCGAGAAGCGCAACGCGCTCAGCGACGAACTCGTGATCGGGCTCCAGACCTTCTTCAGCTCGATTCCCGCCGACGTCCAGGGCGTCGTCATGCACGGCGCCGGCGACAACTTCTGCGCCGGCCTGGACCTGAACGAGCTGAAGGAGACCACTGTCGCCGAAAGCTTCCATACCTCGCAGATCGGCCAGCGGCTGAACGACACGGTGCAGTTCTGCAAGGTGCCGGTGGTGGCGGTGCTGCACGGCGCGGTCATCGGTGGTGGGCTCGAGCTTGCGGCGGCCGCCCATGTGCGCATCGCCGAGCCGAGCGCGTACTACGCGCTGCCCGAAGGCACGCGCGGGATCTTTCTCGGCTCGGGAGGTTCGGTGCGGCTGCCGCGGTTGATCGGCGCCAGTGCCGTCATCGAGATGATGCTCAGTGGGCATGTCTATGACGCCCGCGAGGCCCACGATCGCCTGCGCCTGACCCACTACCTGGTCGAGCCGGGCGCCGGCCTCGCCAAGGGCCTTGAACTCGCCGAGAAGATTGCGCGCAATGCGCCGCTGGCGAACTTCGCCGTCATCCAGGCGATCCCGCGCATCGTCGAACAGGACCGCGAAGCCGGCCTGTTCACCGAGATGCTGATGGTCGGCGTGGCGCAGGGCGACGACGAGGCTAAGCGCCGCCTGCGTGACTTCCTCGAACGCAAGGCCGGCAAGGTCGTGAGGGGCTAAAGCGATGAGTGTGCTGGCCCACGCCCGTACCCTGAGCGACGTCATCAGCGGCCACGCGGGCGAGCGGCCGGACAAGGTCGCGTTCGAGACGCTCTACGGTCATTCGGTCACCTTCGGGGACTTCAACCGCCGCGTGAACCGCCTGACGCAGGCCCTCCTCGCCAAGGGCATCGCACACGGCGACCGCGTAGCCATCCTGTCGCGCAACAGGCCCGAATACGTCGAGGTGTTCGGCACGTCGCGGGCGGGCCTGATCACCGTACCGCTGAACTGGCGCCTGGCCGCGCCCGAACTCGCGCGCCTGATCGCGCACAGCGAACCGAGGGTGCTGTTCGTCGACGAGTCGCACCGCGACCTGGTCGAGAGCCTGCGCGCGAGTCTCACGAGCGTCGAGCATTTCGTCTTGATCGGTGCGGCGCACGACGGATGGACATCCTACGAGTCGCTGCTGGGCAGTGGCCAGGATACTGAGCCCGCGACACAGGCGCGGCCCGAAGACGTGCTGTGCCTTATTTACACCAGCGGCACCACCGGCGCAGCCAAGGGCGTGGCGGTCACCCATGCGGCTGCGATGGGCAATGCCCGCACGTCGGCCACCGAGATGCTCGGACTGAGTGCGCAGGACCACACGATGGCGGTGATGCCGCTGTTCCACGCTGGTGGCATGTGGTACCACCTGTTCCCCAGTTTCGCGACGGGATGCACGACGCTGATCCTGTCCGAGTTCGAGCCGGGTACTGTGCTCAGGGAACTGCAGGCCCGGCGCATCAGCAACGTGCACCTGGTGCCGACGATGATAGGCGCGCTGCTGGCGCTTCCCGCCGCGGCGACGGCAGACCTGCGGCACGTGCGGCTGCTCTTCTACGCGGCGTCGTCGATGCCGCCGGATCTGCTGCGCCGCGCGATGCTGGCCTTCCCGAGCTGCGGCTTCGCGCAGAGCTACGGATCGACGGAAGGTGGTGTCATCACCGTGCTCGGCCCGGCCGATCACCGTCGCGCTCGCGAGCCCGAGGGCGAACGCCTGCTGGAGTCGTGCGGCCGGCCGTTCACCGGGCACGATGTGCGGGTGGTCGATCACGTCGACCAGGACGTGCCACAGGGCGGCATTGGTGAGATCGAGGTCCGCAGCCCCGACCTGATGCGTGGCTACTGGCACAACGACCAAGAGACGATAGCGGTCTTGCGCAGCGGTTGGTTGAAGACCGGCGACCTCGGCTACTTCGACAGCGAAGGCTACCTGTACATCGTCGATCGCAAGAACGACATGATCGTCACGGGTGGCGAGAACGTCTACCCGAACGAGGTCGAGGCTCAGCTTTTTGCCGACCCGTCGGTGGCGGAGGCAGCGGTTTTTGGCATTCCCGACCCGCGCTGGGTTGAGAAGGTGGTGGCCGCCGTGGTGTTGCGCGCCGGCTCAACCTCGACCGCCGAGGAAATGATCGATCGCCTTCGCGGCCGCCTTGCCCACTACAAGTGCCCGAAGGCGATCTTCTTCACCAACACCTTGCCCAAGAGTGCCGTGGGCAAGGTACTGCGCAAGGAACTGCGCAAGCAGTACGGCGCATGAACGGAGACGTGATGCTGGCCACCACTGAAAGCACGCAGGCCGAGGCCGAAGAGTTCCGCGGCTACGTCGCCCGCTGGGTCGATGAGCGCCTGGTTCCTCAGGCCGAAGCGCTGGACCACGCAGGCGTCTTCCCGCGGGAACTCTTTCGCGAACTCGGCGAACTGGGCTACTACGGCGCGATGTACCCGGAGTCCATCGGCGGGAGCGGACTCAAGCACCCGTATACCTGCTTCACTGTGCTCTGCGAAGAACTGGCGCGGGGCTCGATGGGTTTCGCCGCCGGCGTGTGCATGCAGGGATCGACGGCCACCCACACGATCTTCCAGTGGGGCAATCCGAAGCTGCACGACCTGTATCTGAAGCCGGCGCTGCGGGGCGAGAAGATCGGCGCCTTTGCGATCACCGAGCCGAACGCCGGTTCGGATGCGGCGTCACTGCGGACCACGGCCATCGAGGTGACTGGCGGCTGGGTGCTCAATGGCACAAAGATCTTCACGTCCAACGGAACGGTGGCCGATTTCATCACGGTGGTAGCCACCACGCATCCTGGCAAGGGTGCGAAGGCACTTGAGCTGTTTGTCGTTGACACGAAGTCGAAGGGCTTTTCCGTCGGGCGCCGACTAGACAAGTTCTCGGTTCATTGCTCGGACACCGCCGAGCTGGTCTTCGAGGATCTCTTCGTACCCGACGACCACCACCTGGAAGGCGTTGGTGGTGGCGGCTTCCTGGCCGCCTACAAGTCGCTGACCGTGGACCGGATCTTCACGGCGGCACTGGCCATCGGGTGTGGACGCGCGGCGTATGACGCTGCACTGACCTACTCGAAGGAACGCAGCCAGTTCGGCCAGCCCATCGGCAAGTTCCAGGCGGTGCAGTTCAAGCTCGTCGACATGCTCGCGCAGCTGGAGCAGGTGCGCCTGTACACGTACCACGCGGCCGCGCTTGCCGATGCGGACAAGCCGATCACGACCGAGGCGGCACTGGCCAAGATCATCGCCGGCGACGGCTGCAACGCGGTCTGCCAGAAGGCGCTGTCGATCTTCGGAGGCTACGGCCTCATGAACGAGTACCCCGCGCAGCGCTTCCTGCGCGACTCCTATTTCCCCATGGTGGGCAGTGGCACGAGCGACATCATGCGCCTCGTCGTCGCCCGTCAGCTGGGCCTTTGAGCGGTGCCGCGAGGCGCAAACCAACCAAGATGGAGACGAATATGATGAAGAACATTCTTGCCGCGGCGGCGATCCTGATTGCCGCGGCAAGTCCGGCCGCGGCCCAGGTCAAAGTCGGGGTGATCACCGGTGCCACCGGCCCCGGCGCCTCGCTCGGCATCCCATACAAGAACACATTCGCGGTGTTGCCCAAGACACTGGGCGGTCAGCCGGTGCAGTACGTCATCCTGGACGATGCCACGGACCCGACGAACGCCGTCAAGATGGCGCGAAAATTGATCAATGAAGAGAGGGTCGACCTTGTCATCGGCTCGAGCAGCGTGCCGGCTGCCACCGCGATCACTGACGTTGCTGCGGAGCTGAAGACGCCGCAGATCGCGCTCTCGCCGGTCGGCGGTGCGGCGTCGAAAAACCCGTGGGTGTTCTCGATTCCGCAGCCCGCGACGTTGATGATGGGCGCCGTCACCGAACATATCAAAGGTACCGGTGCCAAGACGGTTGGCTACATCGGGTTCTCGGATTCGTGGGGCGACCTCGTGCTCGCGGGCGTAAAGGCCCATGCCGAAGCTGCCGGCATCAAGATCGTCGCCGACGAACGCTATGCGCGCTTGGACACAAGTGTCGCTGGCCAGGTGCTCAAGCTGATGGCAGCCAACCCGGACGCGATCGTCATCGGCGGATCCGGCACGCCGGCTGCACTGCCGCAGGTGGCGCTTGTCGAGCGCGGGTACAAGGGACGGATTTATCACAACCCCGGCGTCATCAACAAGGACTTCCTGCGTGTCGGCGGCAAGAGCCTGGAAGGGGCATATGCGCCGACGGGACCGGTCACCGTGGCCGAGCAACTTCCTGACAGCAACCCAATCAAGAAGGTCGCCATGGACTTCACCCGCGCTTACGAGAGTTCCTATGGCGCGGGGAGCCGAAATGCGTTCTCGGCGTATTCGTTTGACGCCTACCTCCTTGCCGACAGCGCCATCGCGGCGGCAAGCAAGAAGGCCAAGCCCGGGTCGCCCGAGTTTCGTCAAGTGTTGCGTGATGCGCTCGAGACCACGAGGGATGTCGTGGGTACGCACGGCGTCTACAGCATGAGTCCTGCGGACCACGCCGGTGTCGATCAACGCGCGCGGGTTCTGGTTCGTGTGGAGAACGGCGACTGGAAGCTTGTCAAGTGAGGCTTGGCGTCGAGGCATTTCATCAAATGCGCAGGGCGGTAGGACGGTTTCATCGCGAACGAAGAGGATTGAGATGGACGCGACGATCATCGCATTCCTGACGCAGGATGGATTTATATCTGGGGCCGTCTACGCCCTTCTCGCTGTAGCTACTGTTCTGGTGTTCACGGTTGCCCGTGTCATCTTCGTGCCGCAAGGAGACTTCGTTGCGTTCGCAGCGCTGACGATGGCCGCATTGCAGTCCGGCAAGGCGCCGGGCACGGTCTGGCTGCTGGCGATTCTGGCAGGCGTCGCCATGGTGATGGAGGTCTGGACATGCCTGCGCGCCAATGACGCCGACCGCGCGATGCGTGCCGTTCTGGTTTACGGCATCGCACCGGGGATCCTTGGCGCACTCGTCGTGGCGTTGGCCCCAATGCAACTGCCCTTGCTGGTGCAAGCCCTGGTCACACTGGTGTTGGTCACGGCCTTAGCCCGAATATTTCACGAGCAGTAGGTCGGCAGCCTCGTGGCTGAGCCCG
>ERZ761602.7080-NODE-7080-length-12110-cov-9.816674_pt1 | contig 12110 bp, 9 predicted proteins | sample MGYA00512165_ERZ761602 | MGnify/ENA primary metagenome ERZ761602 (study PRJEB28899, sample SAMN02445085) | bioreactor sludge metagenome | biome: EBPR sludge; isolation source: Thorneside wastewater treatment plant | place: Australia: Brisbane, Thorneside... | reverse complement strand
ATAGCGAGGCGGCCGTGATCGACGGGCTTCCAGTCTTCGACATGTCGGGGCCCGAAGCATGAGTCGGCATCACATCCGGCTCTCACATTGCGGCGGCTCAATCGTGGTCGTGGCCGGATACGACCGGCCGTTGCGCCACCTGTTCCTGCAGGTGCTACGCGACGAGGACGGCAGGCCCACGTGCGAGGACAACATTCTTTACGACAGCCTGCATGAGCCGGCCCTCGACTGGGCCGTTATCGGCACGCTGAGCGACAAACTCGTCACGCTCGGCATTGCGGTGCCGGAAAGCCTGATTGAAGCGGTGTACCTGGATCAGTGCTTCAACGCCGGCAACCGCGTGGTTCGACACCATGTCGACCGGCCGCCAGAAGTGCTGATGGCCGGCTGAGTGTTTCCGCCACAAGGCGATCCCCATCTCCCCGCAGGGCGTCGTGCCAACAGGCCGACGCCCTGTTTTCTTGGGCATTCGCACCTCACAGCCCGATTCGTACCAGGTCCCCGGCTATGAAATAGGCCTTCGGCAGTTCACTCGAAACGCTGTGTGAAAACGAACAACCGGTTTTGCTATTCCCGAATCGATGCTATCGGTAGAGTAGAGATGTGGCGCGGTAGCAGTAGGTTCGGTTTGTCTGTTGGCCGCCCCTTTCGTCTGGCGGTGCCCAAGTAACCTGGCCGTAACCCCGTTTCCACATCCCCCTCATCGAACCGGACGTGCAGATTTCCCGCATCCGGCTCTCGGACAAGACATCACGCCTTCGCCCACGCCACGCTGCGCCCGCGTGCTTCCAAACGTACGAGACCAAAATACCCGTAAAGATGCGAGAGTGGATACGTCCCGCCCTTGCTTCGCCTGAGTTTGTACTTGTTGCGCAACCACCGGCGCAACCGCGGAGCCGTGTAACTGTCGAGCGCACGATACGCACGACTGACGTTCCCTACACTGAAGTAGTTCGCCCAGCCGCGCAACGTGCGGTTCAATTTGCCCACCAGCTCCGTGGTCTCTTGCCATCCCGTCTTCAGGTCGGTCAGCGCATGAATCTTTTCGACCATGCGCCGGATACTTTTCTTCGACGGCCACAAGGCGATTTGAGCCTTCCCTGTGCGCGGCGAATATCGCCTTCCAAACGAGTAACCCAGAAAGTCGAACGTGCCTTCCGGAACCTTGCAGATTCGTGTCTTCTCCTCATTCACCGTCAGCTTCAGCTTGCCCATGATCTCGCGCATTCGCTGCAAGGCTTCTTCCGCCTTGCCACGTTTGCAGAGAATCACGAGGTCGTCGGCATAGGTGACGATTCGACTGCCTAGACTTCGTTCCAGCCCCAGCCTCTTCCATCCCAGCACAAACCGCCGCATATACAAATTCGACAGTAGTGGCGAAATGGGTGAGCCTTGCGGGATACCGCGCCCGCTATCCTTGGCTTCCGTTGTTCGTTTCTTCCGTCCTCGCTGATCGATTTCTTCGACTGCGCATTCCAGCCACATCTTGATCAGATGCAACACACGCCGATCCACGATGCGTCGCGCCAGCGACAACATCAGTTCGGTGTGCGGAATGCTGCCGAAGTAATCAGCGAGGTCGGCATCCACGACGTCCGTGTGCCCGAGATACAGCCGATTCTTCACTTCCTCCGCCGCCTGCTGGGCATTTCGGCCCGGCCGGTAGGCGTACTGCTCGGAGGGAAGGTCGGCTTCGAAGATCGGTTCGAGCACCAGCATCGCTGCTGTCATGCACACCCGATCCCGCAGGGTCGAGATACCCAAGGGCCGAAGCTTGCCATTGGCTTTCGGGATGAACACTCTCCGGATTGGGTCCGGTCGGTAGTTCTCTTCTCTGAGCGCAAGCGCCAGTTCACCCAACCACCGCTGCACCCCATACGCTTCGATGTCGGCAAAGTCCTGACGATCTACGCCCGGCGCACCCTTGTTGGAGCGGCACTGAGCATAGGCATGAGCCAGAATGTCTTCCCGGTGAATCTTGTCGTACAGGGCGTAGAAGCGGTAGTCAGATTCTGACTTCGCTTTTGCGTGTAACGCCATTTGCAGCTTCTGAACATTGATCGGAGTTGATAGGTTGCCCAATCTCCACGCCCTCACTACGTCTTGCGTCTATCTTGAACTGAGGCCCCTTCCCTCCACCGGCATTACCCGGCTTCCCCGGTACTACGGACCTCTCCGCCACCCCAAGGCGCCCGGAACATCTCTCACGAGTTTCCGGTTGGTCATCCCTGACCACGCCATGGGGCTTCCCGTGTTGCGTGCGCTTTCCTTGTGTGCATGCTGTCGCCACTACCCCGGCACAGCGACTGGCGGTCTTGCCTTGCTCATCCGTTCAGTCGTATCAACCTTCCCCGAAAGGGTCGTCGGGTCGGCCTGTGCATCGACCTTTTCGAGGCTTACTCAGCGTTCATTCGCATTACGGCCTGCACACTCGTGCTGCCACCAGAATTTTGTGGCCCGCTATATCGAAGGCTTCAGCCACTTCGTTACCTCCATGACTGCTCCGATTACTTTCCGGCTGGAGCATTTCGCCGGGTGGGGCTTGCACCCACTGGAAAGCGCCGCCTTTGCACGGCGCACACCCGATACGGTCGTCCAGCTCGCCGGACGCATATGTCTGGTATCTGGGGTGCTGCAGACGCTAAAGAAGACGCTCCATCGTGTCTATGGAAACATGGGTTATCCAGTGCCCATGGTCAACGATCTCATTCCCCGTAGTTGCGCTTTCGCAACTCAAGCCCTTGCTCAGCGCGGCGCTGCTCATCTGCGATCTGCCGCTCAAGACCCAAGGTTTGATTGTGTGCGAAGGCCCTGACCTTTTCGCGGGGGTCGTCGAGCCACGGCTTGATTTCGTCTTTCTTGCGCAAGTAGGTCGCCACATGGCCAAACTCACCAGCCACCACGCCGGCCGAATCCAGTGCCACCGAGATTTCGCACAACAAAGGGGAGCCTTCCGGGAGAGCCTCGATTAGGTCCTTGAAGAGATCATGCAGGACAACTTGGCCATGGTAGTTCTTCAGGACCTCGATCACGAACTCTACATCGTCCAGCTTCCCGGTCCCCGCAAGCTCGTGCAGCGGTTTCAGAAGCTGATCTTCAGGCTCGGGAAACACGGCTGCAATCATCCGCCCCCCGCGATAAGCAAATAGCTCGTTATCGCTGGCGAACCATTCTCTAACTTTTGCTACCAGTTGCTCTGGAATTTTCTGAAGCGTCTCCCTGAGATCGTGAAACTCATAAGGGACCTCATCGTAGCCGCGACTGGATTGCAATCCTTTTTCGTGGGCGAGTCGCTTTCCAAAGAAGTCGATCACCTTCTCTGGGGACTTTGCAGCAATAGCTTTGAGAATTTGCTCAGCGTTGTGATCGATATTTGGGCAGATGACCATGCTGGCCAGCACCTCGTCCTCCTGTTCGGGAGCCAGTGACCTGAACAGCCCTTCATTCTCGGATCGAGGCCAGACGGCGTTGATCCATCCATGCCTGCCTCGGTCGGTGAGATAACGAAGTGCGGGAAGAAAGACTCGCCCGGTCATGTTGTCGGGTGAATCCTTGTACCTGGCGACACTGGCCCGGATAGCATGGAAAACGCCAGAGTCATCGTCCGCTTTGATGGCCACTTGAAGTGCTTCTTCCAGCAGCCTAAGGTCGAGTGTCGAGGCGAGCTCGCAGTAACGGATCACCTGGCGCACATACTTGCCTTCGCCAATCCACGTCCAAACTTGCTTGATAGCGGCTTCCTTCAACCTGCTCTGCTCCAGACCACACAGCATTGAAGGCAGGAAGTTGGCCAGTTCGTTATCCAAGCGATCCAAGTAGCTCAGGACGATCTCGGGTTTAGCTTTCCCAAGTTGTTCGAGGAACAGGCAAAAGCTTGGGAAAGTCGCTAGATCATCAGACGGAGTATTGGCGCAGGCCGAAATTATCTGAAACCACTCTTCGGCCGCTTTTTCAGTGACCTGATCGACTAGTTTGGCAATTTCCACTTTCCGGAACTTGTCGATTCCATGGATATCGAAATCGCCGTCCTCCCATGCCGGAGGGAAGACTGCTTGGTACCCGACCAGGGTTTTGAAAATTGCGAAGCGCTGGTCCGTATTTACCCGATCTCGAAACGCCAGGATGGCTTCATTGAGCCCATCTCTGGCAGCGGCCACCTCTTTGTCGTTTGCCATTGATGGGGCAACTGGGTTGCTTCTCCTGTAGTGCCAAAGGCACTCATGCTCGAATCCTTCGAGAAGGATGTAGCTCTGCTCTGCGGAGACATCGGTCAGAAACCGCACAATCCTGGCTGTATCGTTCAGGGCGATGGCAAACAAGGCGTTGGAATAATTACCCATAGTAGGGGTCCGACTCGCCTCAGAGAGCTTCTGGAGCACCACCTTCTTTTCCTTGTCCGATGTGGCCGCGCGGAAGATGCTCAGAAAAATATCGATAGCGGTTGAGCGGACCTTGACCAGAAAGTCGCTTGGGGCGACAGCACCTGTTTTTATGGTGAAGGTGTTGTAGGTACTCGACGTTCCCCTCATCTCGGGGCGGAGCACCTGACCAAGCACCTCCAGAACAATCGCCTTTGAGGCCCCAACCCTGTTGAGATCGAGCGCCTGAATTCTATCGACCAGGATGTCCTGGACGACAGGTCCTCCAGCCTGTTGCCAAACAGCCAAAGAATGTTCAGAAAGATTCTTCGCCGAAGAAATGAGCCGCTCTCTCTGGTTGTCGCTGGTAGCGCCGTCGTAGAGGACGCAAATCGCATCGAAGGTGTTTATGACCCCTTCTTCCCCAAGGTACCGGAGACGATCCAGGATATCGGCTACCAAACTCATCAGTTGATCGGGGGTATGCCCTTCCAACTGGCCATAGGGAGTATCAATGGGCCTGATCTTCCTTGCCTGGGCTGTCATCATCGCCGCCAAAACGGTATTCCTGACATTGTTATGGATTGCCTCCAGATCATCAAAATGGGGCAGCACATGCTCGTTGAAGCTGGTCAACCGCTCGTGAAGTTCGTTGTTGTCCTGGCAGTTTTGGATGGCCAGCAGGGGGCCTTCATCGAATAATTCCTTCCCACTTGAGAGGCGCTCGAAGTCATTTACGACCTTCTGAAACTCGTACCCAGCTGGGATCAGGTAGTCGCGCATGATTTTCTGCATGCGTTCATCAATGTCCGACATAAGCCGACCGCCAAATCCTTCGAGGCGTGGCCTCTTGTAGAGGATGTCGTGCTCCATCTCCGACCAAGCGTGATTCAGGATGGTCTGCACCTGGACCTCGCACCGAATACCCCGAAACCTCTCGAATTCCGGACGTTGGGCCAATTCCTCCTTCAGCTTAACGACAAAATTGTTGGAGATGAAAAGCCGGGGCTTCTTTGAAGCCATGGGCACCGGGTGGTGAAATTTGGTCAGTTCCCAATCGACCTTGAAGTGTTCTTGCAGGATTCCTGAGGACAGAAAAGCTGCAACATCGGAGTTGGTGTAGAAGATCAGGCGGCAACCTGCCAAGTCCTTGATCTCGTCCTCGATGGCATTGCTTTCCAGCAATCCAACCTTTTCGAGTTTACCCTTGAGCGATGCTGGGTTCTTGGCCCGACTTTGCACCTGCTGTAAGCGAAGCTGTCGGTTCCCTCGAATCGACACCTCAAGCATTCCCTCTACCAGCTCAGCAAAATCCTTGTATTGACCTTGTTGTCCCGCTACGTATTGAGCCAAATTCATCCGCTACTCCGCATTGTCAGATGCTTAGTCATCACACCAAGTGTACAAGATGGACGTCAAGAAATATTGTCGTGTCATCTTGCGTTGGAAGGGAAGTCTGTTGCCTATCCGGCAGATTTCAGAGCAGAGCGGCCGCATGAATGTCTGCCCAGCAGAGCAGGCGAACGGCCGTTAGCCGAATCCGGAAGCTCAATCTGACAATATCGACCAATCAACTCCAAGCCACTACGGTCTAGACAGCATCAAGCCGCCTCACACTCCAGCCAGTCATCCGGACAAGGCTGCAACATCGATTCCAGTAACAACGGATTACCAGCCTCGGGATCGAGCCAGGCTTCCCAGTCAGCCTTGCCCAGAATGGCCGGCATTCGATCATGGATAGGAGCCATGAATTCGTTGGCCGACGTCGTGATGATGGTATAGGACTCGACCGTTTCGCCAGTCTCCGGGGGTGTCCAAGATTCCCACAACCCCGCAATGGCTAATGGCGCCGCACCCGGACTTGAGAAACGTAGCTTCTGTTTCTTCTTTTCCCCTGGGATGGCTCGCCACTCAAAGAACGCCGAGACTGGCACGATGCAGCGGCGGCGCTTGAAGGCCGCCCGGAAACTGGGTTTCTCGGCGATCGTCTCGGCCCGCGCATTGAAGGTGTGCTGCGCAATCTTGTCGTCCTTCGACCAGGATGGAATCAGCCCCCAGCGAGCCGGTAGCGCCAAACGCTGGCCGTCATGGACGTGGATGATCGGTGCCATGTTGGTCGGTCGAACATCCGGATTGTTGTACGGCTCCGGCTCTGCCTCCAAAATGAAGTAGAGCATCAGCATTTGAGGTGATTCGTTCAGATCGTATCGGCCACACATAGCCCCATTCTGCCTTTGTTGCGCCGAGCGTCAACGACATCGAACCTGCAATGCCGAGCACATACAGTATTGCGCCCTCCACGTTGCTGTATATAATTACAGTAATCAAGGAGCCGGTCATGATCCGTATCGTCTGTCCATTCTGTCACGCCCCGCTGGGTGCCAATGAGCTTGAAATGGCCACCTTTGATGGCCATGCCTGCCTGGTTTGCCCCGTCTGCGACAACCTACTCGTTACCGAAAACACATCTGCCAACGCCAGCCTTCCCAGCCAGCATGAAGATGTCGTTGATGCTTGAGACAAGGCTGGCGAACATTCCCGGCGTCTTCATCCCGCTACCGGATGCACCGCGACAGGCACTGCCGCTCGATGCCGGCAAGGTCTCTGCCGGCTTCCCGTCCCCAGCCGCCGACTATGAGGACCAGCGTCTCGACATCAACGAGTACCTGGTCCGAAATCCAGTCTCGACCTTCTTCTTCCCGGTTGAAGGCGACAGCATGCAGGGTGCGGAGATTTTCGAGGGCGACATCCTGGTCGTCGATCGGAGCGTCCGTGCTCGACACGGCCACATCGTCGTCGCGTTCGTGAATGGCGAACGCCTCGTCAAGCGCCTCCATCGCCGCGCCGGTCGAGTCGCTCTGGTAGCAGAGAACCCCAGTTACCCGACGCTTGAGATCCAGGAAGGCATGGAGTTGGAGGTCTGGGGCGTAGTGGTCGGCAAGTTCAAACGTCTCGTGGCCTGAAATGAAGTCGGTCTTCGCCCTGGTCGATTGCAACAACTTCTACGCGTCTTGCGAAAAGCTCTTCGATCCCAAGTTGAAAGACCGCCCGGTTGTCGTGCTGTCGAATAACGACGGCTGTGTCGTGGCGCGTTCTGCCGAGGTCAAGGCACTGGGTATCCCGATGGGCGTGCCCTGGTTCCAGATCCAGGCCGAGGCACGAAGGTACGGCATCGTGGCCTTTTCGTCGAACTATGCTCTTTATGCCGATATGAGCAATCGGGTGGTCGAGGTCCTGTCGGATTTCTCGCCCAACCTGGAGGTGTATAGCATCGACGAGTCCTTTCTCGACTTGTCAGGGATGAGCATGCGCGCCGAGAGCCTGGCCGCCTACGGCGTGGAGATTCGCCAACGAGTGGCAGACTGGCTCGGCTTGGCGGTGTGCGTCGGGATTGCCCCGACCAAGACACTGGCCAAGCTGGCGAACCATTGCGCCAAGAAGGGACTTGCCGGGGCGGACGGCGTGTGTGACTTCACGACGCTCAGCCCCGGGGCGCTAAGCCATCTGTTCGCCCGCATTGATGTTGGCGAGGTCTGGGGTGTGGGGCGCCAGATCAAGGCCCGGCTGGCGGCGATGGGCATCCAGACGGTTCGTCAGCTCAGGGATGCCGATGCGGAGACTATCCGCGCGCGTTTTTCCGTGGTGCTGGAACGCACGGTCTGTGAACTGCGCGGTGAGTCCTGCCTCGACCTGCAGGAGGTGGTGCCCGACAAGCAGCAAATCATGTCGAGCCGGTCGTTTGGCACCCTGGTCTACGAGCGGGCGGATCTCGAAGAAGCGGTGGCCAGCTATATCGCCAAGGCGGCCGAGAAGCTGCGTGCGCAGGATTCCCTGGCCCGGGGGGTGCAGGTCTATATCCGGACCAATGTCTTCAAGCCTGAGGTGCCGCAATACCAGAAGGGGGTCACCGTACCGTTGCCGGAGGCGACCGCCGATACGCGGGTGCTGACGCAGTGGGCCATCAGAATTTTGAGGCGGATCTACCGGCCGGGGTTTGGCTATCACAAGGCCGGCGTGATGCTCCTCGACCTGGTGCCAGCGGCAAAACGTCAGTTGGCCTTGTTCGATAGTCAGGGCGGGGCTGGAGATGCACGGTCCGGAAAACTGATGGCGGTCCTGGATGACATTAATCAGCGCTACGGCCGTCAGTCGCTCCGTCTGGCGGCCGAGGGGGTCGAGCGCTCTTGGCAGATGCGGCGGGGTAACCTGTCGCCGGGCTATACGACGAGTTGGGACGGATTGCCGGTGGCGCGTGCTGGCCGTTATGGATAGCTAATGTTGAAATCGGTCATGTCGGTGTGTTCGAGCGCCACCGCGCGCATCAGCGTCGCCTTGTCGTCCGGGCGAACGCGCAGGGCAAGTCGGCTGTGTCTTCAACGATCGCACGGGGCATGTCGGGGCTCCTTATGTGTACGCTTTCAAATGCGTACATTTGGAAAGCGGGCACCGCAACCACGTACGTATTCAATCCTCACAGCCAAGCTACACCCACGCCGGGGCTATGCGCGACGATTCCGCGTGGGACTCCAGATCAATCACCGCATCCGCCATGGCGGTCAGTTCCGGCGTCTGCGACACGAAGAACTCCCGTTGATAGCCGCCGAGGCGCAGCACCTCCCGCTTCATCGCCATGAACATGCGCTTGCGCTCGGGGTCCAGCGGCCCATCGGCCTCGTCCGAGAATAACGCGCCATAGCGTCGCCCCGTGTGCTGGGCGAGGTACAGTGCCACCGCCCGGATCAGGCACTCGTTGATCCACACCCGTTCGCCGCCGCTCATCAGGCCGACGCTCTTGCTCTCTCCCGACTCGCCGTCGTGCACCAGGATGTCGAAGCCTTCCTTCTGTTCGCCTTTGCCGGTCTCCACCAGGGTTTGGATCGACACCGTAAAGCGGGGACCGTAGCAGGCCAGCAAGAGGTCGTTGCCCAGTCCCGATAAGGCCGGACCCGCGTCATCGATGGCCAGCGCGATCAAGCCGTCGTTGCCCATGCACTTGGCGAACAGATTCCAGTTGCCCAACTCGGTTTCGACCTTGGCGATGCGGTTGGCCACGTGCGCTTGACGACCGGCCAGGACCGTTGCCTGCTGCACCACGGCACCCAGGGTTTCGGCGTCCCGCACCGCAGCCAGGTGGGCCTGCTCGGCGGCTGCGACCGACTGCGCCGCCTGTTCCATCGCGGTCTGGGCATCGATCAGGCGCTGCTCGCCGTAAGGTTCCGGCAAGGCCGCCAGCGCATGATTGAGCCGATCCAGGGTGGCGCGGTAGTGCTTGGCCTGCTGGTCGTGCTGGGCGGCGAGGGCCTGCCGTGCCGCATTGATCTGTTGCCGCTCGGCCGCCTCCTCGGGCGTCTCCACCGGCGGCTGACCGGCAATGGCGTCTGGTCCCAGCGCGGCCTGCAGTTCCGTCAATTCCTGCTCGATCCCGGCCAGTGTGGTCCGCATCCGCGCCATTTCACCGGCCTGGGCCGCTAGCCGCGCAAACCGCGACGCCCGTGCCCGGGCAAACTCGGCCCGATGCTCCGCCAAGGCCAAGGCCTGCGGCGCACCGGCAAGTTCCGCCTGCCGCCCGCGCAAAGCGTCCAGTTCCTGCTGTGCCGCCGCCTTCTCGCGCACCAGCCGCTGGATCGTTCCCTGCGCGCTGGGAATCAGGGCCTTGGCGTCCCGCGCGTCGCCCAGGAGTTGGCATTGCCCCTGCAGGTCAGTGCCGGCACACGGCACCTCACCGGTCAGGCCGAAGCGTCGCGCCAGTTCCTCGGCCTTGAGCGCCGCCTGGCCGGCCTCGCGCTCGACCCCGGAGAGTTTCTGCTGGACCATCCGCTCTGAGGCTTGGCACTGCGTCAGACGTTGGACTTGTTGGCGCCAAGATCCGATCTGCGCCGAGCGCAGCGACAAGACCCGCTCGGCCAAGGGCAGATGGAGCTCAGCACGCTGCACGGCCTGGGCACCTGCCAACACCGTGAGGCATTCCCGGCGCTGGTTCTGCAAACCGTGCCCGCGGTTGCGCTCCTGGGTGACGCGCTGGGCGATGCGTTGCGCCAGCCGTTCCAGCCGCTGCGACTCGCCCTCGTCCTGGGCCTTCAAGGCGTCGATGGCCTGCGTTCCGGCCTGGATCACGGCGTGGCATTCGCCCTGAAGTTGCTCCCGGCGCGCTTCCACCCCGCGCGACTGCTCGCGCTCCACCATCAATTGCGCGTGCCGGGTTCGGGCCGACTCCTGCGCAGCCTGGGTCGCTTGGCGACCCGCAAGGCGCTGCGCGACGCGGGCCTGGGCGCCGTCGAGCCGGTGCCGTTCACCCTCGATACGCTGCGCTTCCGCATCCAGTCCAGCCTGTTCCTGCCGGATGGCCGCCAGGCCGGCCTTGAGCAGGCGCGCCGTCTCGCCCGCCTGCTGGCCCAGCGCCCGGATTTCTTCCTGTCCCAGCAAGTCAGCCAGCAAAGTCTTGATCTCGGCATTGCGGTAGGCGCTCAACTGCCGCTTGCCCTGCGCCGAGAACACCGACGTGAAAAAGGTGTCGGCACTGCCGCAGAGTGCTTCGACGCAACGGGTATAGGTGTCCACCTTGCCGTCTGACACGGTGCCGTCGTCCAGCACCACGGGCTTCCATGCGCCATCGTCGGCAAGCATGAGCAGAAAGGCTTCGGTCTTGCGCCTGCCGTTCACGCGGATCACGACCTGCGAGCGATAGCTGCGGCCGTCGTGGGCCCAGATCAGGTCTTTCTCGTTCTCTGGCAGGCACACGTGGTCATAGTAGGAGAAGCCGCCCGGCCCGGCCGCGCCGGCACGTGAGGGCATCGTGAGGTACGGGTGCATGTTGTCCATCACGGTGGTCTTGCCGCGCCCGTTGGCGCCGGCGATGGCGACCAGTTCGGCGCCATCGGCCAGACGTTCGAAATCGAGTTTCAGGACATCGCGTCCCAGGCCATCGCGAATGCCACGAAAGCCCTTGAGAGTGAGTGAAAGAGGTTGCATGGCGATACTCCAGCGAGATGACCAGGTCAGTCTCCCGCACGAAAAAGGGTGTGCAAATCCGTCCCCAAGGGAGAGGCCCCGGCCAGGTCAAAACGACAGCGCGGGCTCAAGATCGGCCATGGGGGGCGGCAAGGTGACAGCGGTGTCGATGCATTCCCCGCCACCAGGGACCTCCTGCCCACGCAGCACACGCTCGGCGATGGCGTCCGGTTCCTGGCTTGCCAGCGCCTGGAGGCACTCGAGCAAGGGTTCCGCCCGCGCCTCGGTCACCTGCGCCCAGACACGCACCTTGTCCGCCAGATTCGCCATTTGCGAGATCCCTGCCGCCCGCGTGCGCACCACGGGCAGGATGCGCCCTTCCAGCTTGGTTTCCGCCGCTCCCTCCAGCACCCGCTCGATCGCCGCGCGGTCGACCTGGTGGCGGTCTTCATCGGCGACGGTCCAGCGCACGCGCACGAATGCGCCAGCGATGTCCTGCTGCGAGACAGCCGCGCGCAGGGCGTCGAGGTCGGGTTTGCCCTCGAACACGATATCGACAGTCCGGCACGCGGGCGTGGGCTCCAGGGTGAAACGCGCCTGGTCGGCGTCGATTTCCCAGAACAGAAATCCCTTGTCCCCTTCCTCGCCGTAATGAAAACGACCGATCGAGCCGGGATAGGCGATGCATTGCCGCCCTACCCTGCTTTCCTGCTCCCATGCCTGATGCCGGTGGATGTGCCCGAGCATGAAGGCCTGGGCCTCGGCACCGAACAGGGCACCGGTCGTGAACTCGTGATCGAAGCC
>ERZ761602.7078-NODE-7078-length-12114-cov-9.733228_pt1 | contig 12114 bp, 9 predicted proteins | sample MGYA00512165_ERZ761602 | MGnify/ENA primary metagenome ERZ761602 (study PRJEB28899, sample SAMN02445085) | bioreactor sludge metagenome | biome: EBPR sludge; isolation source: Thorneside wastewater treatment plant | place: Australia: Brisbane, Thorneside... | reverse complement strand
AACGCTTTGGCGTATGGGCAAGGACGAGGATCGAGAGGCCGTATTCACGCCGGATACGGGCAAGTGCCTTCATTATCCGCGGGGCGGCGTTGCCGGTCTGCGACGAATTATTAAGCCAGGTGATGTTGTCGATGATGACGACCGAGGCCTCGGCAAAGCGGACGAGCCGAACGATCGAATCGGTGATGAACTCGGTCTCGCTGCCAAAGTCGTCCGGCAATTGGTGATAGGCACGCGGCTGGCTGCGGATGAAATTGCGATGAAAGGGAAACTTGGCCGGGGCGTTCGGGTCGTCGTTGGAATAGCGGCGGTCAAACTGCTCGCGGGTCAGCTCGAGGTCGAAATAGATGACACGCTGTGATGGGACGTCGAGATCAAGGCCGCCGACGCCCACGCCCGAGGCGACCGACTGGGCGATCTGCGTCGCCAAAATGCTCTTGCCGGCACCGGTATCGGAAAACAGAACGGCCAGCTCGCCCTCGGCCCAAAACCTGCCGAGGATCCGCGGCCGTCGGTCGTTGAACTTCGGTTTGGTGAAATAAAGATACGCCGGGCTTGCCGTAAAGATATTGTCAACGCGTCGGTACCGCATCCGCGGCAGAAGCGTTTCATGCAGATGCGAGAGCACATGATAGTCCGGCTGGCCCTCGTATTCGTCCGGCGCTTCGGTTTCGCCCGCGTCATCGCCCTCAGAGGTCTCTGTGCTCTCTGTGCTCTCTGTGCTCTCTGTGCTCTCCGTGGTTTCAGCGGGTTCGGTCTCATCGCCTTCGTCCTCATCATCAAAAAGAAACGGATACCGCTCCCGGGCCTCCGCCTCATCATCGAAATCCTCGTCGTCATCGCTACGGATCGTATCAAGTTCTTCTCTCATACCCGCCATTCTCCCCCGCCAATCGGCACAACAAAACACGGATCCGTGAGATACGGGAGAAATGGATGATATGGATGAAATGAAAGGACGAGTTCGCGAGTTGCAGAGTTTCAGAGTTTCGGAGTTTCGGAGTTGGGAATTACAGGCACTCGCGTCGCAAGTTTGCCGAAGTCAACTTTTTCTTGATTTTTCAGAAACCCATGGTAAATTGTCGATATTATGTTCCCAATCTCCCGTATCATCTGGTTTCTTTTCTTAATCTTGCCCGGTCTTGTCGCTTTACCAGCAGTAGCGCAAGACAAGTGGCAAGAAGCAAGTGCGAATGTTGTCCGCCTCGCGCCAGCTTCTTTTGAGCAGCTTCCGCCCCTTGTAGTCGCAGACCTCGAAGCCCGGCAATGTACAATTCCGCAGACCTTCACTAAACGCGAACCGCACAATGTTGTGAGCGGCAGCTTCATAAAGCCTGGTCAGATTGACTGGGCAATTCTCTGTTCCAGGAAAGGATTCTCAACGATCTTAGTTTACCCAAGTGGACGAGTTCAAAGCGTTCAAGAGTTGGCCACGGAGTCGGACCACGGATATCTGCAGGTCATCGACGGTGAAGGGACGATCGGTTTTTCACGCAAGATCGACCGAGCATCAATCGACCGCGTCAAAAGACGACGGTCGCCGAGCGTTCCAACGACATCGATAGATAAAGACGGCATCGAAGATATATTTGTCGAAAAAGCATCGGTGATTCGGTATCTCTACCGTGGAAAGTGGACCGAATTTATTGGACTAGATTAGTACATGTGGAAGGGGGCTCTGCTCACCATTCACTCTTACGCTAACTTTGGTAGTCGAATAATTTGATTGATTGATTCTTCCTGTTTGGCCAGTAGCCATATGGACGACCCCCTTTTTTTCTAGTGAAATGAAAAGACTACTTGTATTATCAAATGCGTATGAGAAATAAGCCTTTGACCCTAAGAACGCTGAGTTATTCCATGAAGTGCCTAGGCCTTCTCTTGACCTTATTCTCGATTTCGCCGGCACAAGAATCGGGTCAATGTAAGGATCGGGAAATTATCTTTGAAAAGGGTCAGTCAGCGACCGTTTTGCGCGGGCAGCTCGAACCATGTGAACGTCGCGTTTACAAATTTCGCGCTCGTGAAGGTCAGAGAATGTCGCTAAGTCTTTTTCCGGCGGAGAACGATGTAGTCTTCTGGTTGCAAAGCACGCAATATATTGCCGAGCTTCACTCCCACGTTCTGGACGGAATTCACAAGAACGGAGTTGTCTCTTGGGAAGGCGAGCTACCTCGATCCGGTGTATACGAAATTGTTATTGCACGTCCAAGCGTTAGCAACAGCCCCCAACAACGGACGTTACCTTACCGTCTCAAAATGAGAATAGAATAAAGATAATGGTACTCCGTCATTCGATGTATCGTTCGGTCATTTCGTCATCGCGGACACGGCGGATGGTATCAACGGATTTCTCTCCATTCGTGGGCTTCCGGCCTTTCCGCACATCGGCGGGCGGAGCCCTGGGAAGGAAGAAGGCTAAACGGAAAGGCAAGCCTTTCCGCAATGCCCGCCGGCCAAGCCGGATCCTTCCCGGAGATCCGCCGTCGCTTCTATCAATTGCCACTAGCTTTAGCTAGTGGAAAAGTGCCCCAAAAGAGCTCCGGGCTTTAGCCCAATATCCAGCGATCCGGTTCGGCTAAAGCCGGCCGGATGTTCAATACGCGTCCACTAGCTAAAGCTAGTGGCAACCTAAGAACCGCCGGAAGCGGTAAAGAGATTTTAATGATCAGCTTTCAGCTATTAGCTGTTAGCTCTTAGCTTTTAGCCGGCGGCATTGTGCATGGAGCGGTGAGTGATTATTTGTAAGGCGATGTGCCGGGCCGGAATGTGGGTTCGGGGCTGCCCTTGGGTACGAGCCATAGCTGCATTTCGTCGTCCCGTTGGATTCCGGCATATCGGGTCTTGATCTTGCTTGCCGGAATTCCGTGTTCGCGCGAAAGCGTTGTTGATGTGAGTTGCAAAGCACGGCGGACAAAACGAGTTCGGCTTTGCTTTCCGGCGGAGGCGATTAGGTATGCCTGCAGGTTTGGATCGGCGTTCACGGCCATCGCAAAATCTCTAAGACGCAAGCCCCAATCGCACGGCTCGACTGTTTCAAAGCCGTATCCGAATTCGACGCCTTCTTTTGTTATCGAGATGATCGCACTCGAATCGAAGAGCGTCGGTTCAACGATCTTGGCTGGGCGGTATGCCGGCGGCAACTCGGGCGTGGTCACACCATCGACCGATATCCAGTGATCGAACCGCATCGATTTGCCATCGGGGGCTCGGTAGAACTTGACGCGAGCGGGATCGAATTTTCGATAGATAACATGCGACTGGAGATTATTGAAGTACTTCAAGAACCTGCCCGGAATCGACCGGTCGGCACTTCCGATAACATACCCCACAGAACCGGGCCGCTGCTGCAACTCGACCAACAACGTATCGATCCGGAGCCTTACGTCTTCGGTGCAAAATGAATTCTCCGTTCGGTCAGACAGGAACAAATTTGAAGTATATTGGCCCGCGACGTTTAGGGCCAACGCGAGCAAAAGGACAACGAAAGCGGAGAATCTTGAACGCATTATGCAGGACCTCAATGTAACTAGAGACTAAACCAATTAGATCTGATTGACCAAGAACGGGGATTTCGCGGCGGTCGATCTTTTCTCAGGCGGGCGGCTTGCCGGGGTCGCACCACTGTTTCATCGGTTTGGGTTAGTATATTAGCGACCGGTGAATCGGATCGCCGGTGGCCGATTTATGCGTCCAAGCTGGAAAAGGAGTACGTTTGCGTTGATCTACGGCTTTATCGCCGTGCGGATGGTCATCGACCTCGTTTTGGCGGCGATCATCAGCACCCAAACGGGTAGCTGGATCACCGGCGGCGGTATGTGGCTGCTGTGTTGGGCTTTTTATTTGCTGCTGTTCTTCGGCGTACGCAGCCGCACATTTCATGGAACATACGGCCGCAAGGTTTACTATTGGCGCGAACCCGCGGCGTGGTGGGTCGGTTTTGGCTTCATAGTTTTGCTCCACCTTGCCGTGACCGTTTTGTTTGCGTGGACCGCTATCGACTGGCCGGCACTCTTCACTTGAACAAACTACGATCCCCTACTCGCATTTACTTCCGCGGATCGATCGCTGTCAGCTCCGGCCCGAGTTATCAAGGTCGCGATCGGTTACACAAAAACTCTTGCCGGCCGAATTTAGACCGAAAGGCGCTTGCCGGAGTTCTAACACCCGCTCTCAATACCTTAAAAAAAAGCTCCGGTGTTCCCGACTTGGTATATAATCGCCGCACGTTTTTGAGTTGCGCTTTTCCTCACGAACCTCAGCATGGCCGATACACATGGAGACAGGTATGAAAAATGAAAATGCGAAACTTGCGGCGATCACGATCTTAGGCATTTGTATCTTCGTTTCGATAATGTTCGTTGCGTTCCCGTTCATTCAGCCGGAACTGGACCCGATGAAGCGATTTGGCAGTGAGTATGTTGTTGGAAGGCACGGTTGGCTGATGCGGGTGGCCTTTTATTCGTTTGCGACCGGGATCGCGGCATTCGTCTTCGCGATTGGAAAGACGTTCGATTCTGCAATTCGATCTCGACTTGTGATGGGCCTCTTCTCTGTCGGAGCGGTAGGGATCGTTTTCTCCGGAGTTTTTGACACGGAACTGCTTATCCCTAACTCAACGCCTCCGCCGGAATGGACAGAATCGACAATCTTACCATGGACGCATCACGCGCATAAGGCGGCCGGCATCACGGCTTTCCTCTCAATGGTCCCAGCAATAGGGTTGATGACAAGACGACTTCGAAAGGCAGGTCGTTTGTCCGGTTACTTCGTGATCCTACGGGTGCTCGCATGGCTTCTGCCGATCGCGTTTGTTGTTTTTGCAGCATGGTCGATCGAAGCAGGTTACGCCGGCTTCGGGCAGCGCCTGTTCTTATCGCTGTATTTTTGTTGGATGCTTATCGCGAGCTACGGCATCCTCACCGGCGCATTCGCACGCGATGCAAATTGCTCAGAGCCTCTCGCATAAAAACGCTTTGAGTTTGTCGACTGAGACGCGTTCCTGGTTCCATGTGTCGCGGTCGCGGACGGTTACGGCGCCATCTTCGAGCGATTCGTGATCGACGGTGACGCAGAAGGGCGTGCCGATCTCGTCCTGGCGGGCGTAGAGCTTGCCGATGCCGCCGGTGTCGTCATAGACGGCACGCATTGAGGGCTGCAGTTCTTTCTTCAGCCGCCGGGCCATCTCGACGATCTCGGGCTTGTTCTTCGCGAGCGGCAGAACGGCGACCTTGATCGGAGCCATCTCGGGCTTGAGTTTCAGGATGACGCGGGTCTCGCCTTTCTCGTTCGTCCGTTCGGAGTAGGCGTCCATCATCACGGCCAGCAGCGTGCGGTTGACGCCGGTCGAGGGCTCGATGATGTACGGGTAAAAACGCTCGTTGGTCGCCGTGTCGAAATAGGAAAGGTCCTCGGTCGAGTCGGGGTTGATCCGCTTCCCTTCCGCGTCCTCCGGCTTTTTCGAATGCACGCGGAGGTCGTAGTCCGTCCGGTTGGCGATGCCCATCAGCTCGTCCCACTGCTTCGCTTCGTCCTCGCGTTCGGGGAAAAAGCGGTAGAGAATATCGACCGTCCGCTCGGAATAATGGGCAAGCTCTTCCTTCGTCTGCTCGTAGTGTTTCAGGTTCTCGCTCGAAATTCCGAGGCCCTGGATCCATTGGTCGTAGCTATCGAGCCATTCCTGATGGATCCGCGGGGCGTCCTCCGGCCGGCAGAAATATTCGATCTCCATCTGCTCGAACTCGCGTGTGCGGAAGATAAAATTGCCGGGCGTCACCTCGTTACGAAAGGCCTTGCCGATCTGGGCAATGCCGAAGGGCAGCTTTCGCCGCGAGGTATCGAGCACGTTCTTGAAATTGATGAAAATGCCCTGTGCCGTTTCAGGGCGGAGATAAGCGAGAGCCGTCGGGTCGTCGTCCGAAGAGACCGCTCCGATGGTCGTGCGGAACATCAGGTTGAACGGCCGCGGGTCGGTGAGGTTGGTCGAACCGCAGTTCGAGCAGACGAATTTGCCATCGGCATCTTGATCGAGCTTATCTTGCCGCAGGCGGGATTTGCACTCTCGGCAATCGACGAGCGGATCAGAGAACGTCGTCTCGTGGCCGGAATATTTCCAGACGGCACGGTTGAGGATGATCGAGGAATCGAGCCCCTCGATGTCGTCGCGTTCGTAAACGGCCCAGTTCCACCAGCTTCGCTTGATGTTGTTGGCAAGCTCCACGCCGAGCGGGCCGTAATCCCACGACGAACCGAGCCCGCCATAGATGTCGGAGGCCGGATAAACAAAGCCGCGGCGTTTGGAAAGCGAAACGATGGTCTCGATATTTGGTGCAGACATAATGAGTTCTGGCGAAAAAGTTAAACTGCGATTTTACAATAGTTTCGCCGGAAAGGGCGAAGGCAGTTCCGGCCGGCTGCGGTAAATAGTTGCCGATGCGACCCTCTGCGGGTTTACAATGGGGCAATGAAGATCTTGCCGGTTTTTGCATTCGCTCTCATGTTATTTGCTGGCGGCTTTGCCCAGCCCGCGTGGCAGGCGGGGCTCGACGGCCGAATCGCCTTTTATCAGATGACGGACTTCGGCATCGTGCTCGCCGGGACGGAGCGAAGCCTCTACGCCATCGATGGCGAGACGGGCCAGCGGCTTTGGCGACGCGACACGGGGAAGATAAATGAGACCGCGATCACGCCGGTACCCGACACCGATGTATTGCTGTTTACCCGCGACCTCGGCAGCCGTTCGCGGCTTGCGGCGGTCGACCTGATCTCGGGCGGTCGGCTCTGGGAAAGCGAAAAGGTGCGGGGCGATGTGCTTCAGCTAGCCGCCGACCCGGAGCTCGACCTGCTCGCGGTGGTCGTCGTCCGCGATACAAGCGGAAAGCTCGGCAGCGAGATGAAGCGGACGCCGGTCATCCATATGCTCCGCCTCTCGGACGGCGAGCAGCTTTGGCGACGCGAACTCGACAGCGATGTCGATATGATGCCGGCTGCGTTTGACGAAGAAGGCGGCGAGACCGCGTTCACGCTTGATAACTATCGGCCGCCGCTGTTGCTCGATGGCCGCCTTTATGTCTTCTATGAGGGCCTGACGAGCTACGACGCCCGTACCGGCGACGAAAAGGAACGCGAGCGGTTCAAAGTGAACGAGGGCGGGCTGGCGCTGACCGAGGCCGATCCGATCGTTGACGACCAGCGCATCTACGTCTCGGGCCGCGGACGCATACGTGCCGTTGGCCGCTCAAGCGGAAAGGAAGAATGGAAGGCGGACGACCTTGGCACCGCGGCGGAGATGGCATTGCTCGGCGACGTGCTCTACGTCCGGACGGGCGGTCAATTCACCCGTCTCAAGGACGGCGAGACCGAGACGAAAGGGCCGTTTGGCGTCTCGGCGATCGACACGCGTTCGGGCAAGGTCATGTGGCGGTACAAAGGTGCCGACAAAGGCATCACGAATTTCACCTTTGCCGACGAGAGCACGATCGTCATCGCCGACCGCGACGACCTGATCTACATCGACGCCCGAACGGGCAAGTCCAAGGAAAAGTTCGAACACAAGGTACGCGGTGCACAGTTCGTCCTTCTCAATGAGCGGCGTGAGGTCGTGGTCGGCGGCCGCGACACGCTGGCGGCATTCCGCGGCGAACGGGAGAGCTGGCGTGTGCGGCACAAAGCGCCGGACCGCGGTGTGCTGCGGATCGTGACGGGCATCGCCTTGCGGGCGGTTGCTCTTTATTTTCGCTATGGTGGGCTGGCGAGTACGGCGTTCAACATCGCCCGAACCGGCGGAAATGTCGTCGGCATCGTACGCTCGCTTCGATGGTCGGGACTTCGGAAGAGATTCGGCTCACTCGATCTGACCACGCTCGCAAGCAACTCGGCCCGTGATTTTCTTACGCGCAGGATCTATACCTATGGATCTATCGCTGAGTTTCCACGGCTCGCAAACAGGATCGAGGGCCTTACGGTCGTGCGGCCTTCGAGCCTCGTTCGGCGGGCCGCCGGACGTGCTTTGCCATCGGGCAGCGACGTGCGGGAAAGCATTCTCGACCGGCTCGACCCGGTTAGGCAGGCCGAGCGGCTCTCAGAGCACCTGCTAAGGCGGGAGCGTTTGGCCGAGCTTCGCGGGCGGCATATGTATTTCTTTACAGACCTTCCTCGGCCCGCAGACCGCCGCGGCCTGGTCGGCGTTAACATCCATACGGGCCGCGACGAACGCCGCATCCTCGTCTCCGATCCCGATCCGCAGTTCTTCACAGATGAATCTCTCGGCCTGCTCTATTCGGCCGACGGCGACAGGCTCAGGGCGTACCGAATAGATTGATAGAGGGCTGAACAGACTCGCAACTTAAGAGAGAACTTGGCTGGTCTTGACCAATATAAAGAGGACGGGCCGGGCCGTCCTTTGATTTCTTGCTTCATCCGGCCAAGTTGCTACATTTCTTCTGTCAGGATGTTTCTTGCCTTTCATTTCTTTTGTCACGTAACATAAAGACATCGGACTGCAGGATCGGAGGTTTTTCCCGTAGCATCTCAACACATCCTAAAGGAGATCGGCAAATGAACTCTATTACGCGACCCCTTAGGCGTTTTCTTCCATGTGTCGTGTTGGTTTTACTCGTTTCGTCGACGTTATTTGCAGCGACGGAGCGAGAGGCTGATGTGAAGATCGGTTTCTCGCAGGGCGAGGACCGTATAGTCCTGCACGAATTTGTTGACGGCAACACGAAGATTCTGCTCGTTGGCGAAAAATATCTTCAGCTCTACGAAGTTCGATCCGGGAAACAGATTTATTCGGTCGAGCACGGGATCCGGCAGTTCACCCCGGGCGGATTTTTCAGCCGGTTCATCCTGCTCGGATTGCCTCAGTTGCTTCGTTGGCGGCCGTTCGTGATAGACCCGGACGGTAAATGGCTTGCGACGATCGAGCGGGTCGGCGAGCGAAAACTTCACTCCGTGGTGATTCGCGATATCCGCGATGCAAAGCCGCTTGCTACTCTCGAATACCCGGACGTAACGATCAACAACATTCGTTTTGACGCGGCGGCGAACGAGTTCGAGACCTTCGGAACGACGGGAACAAAGACGATCATTGCCAAATGGGATGCGACGCAATTCTCAATGCGTTCATCGGTTTCGATCGATGATCATAAATGGCACCAATTCATAGCCGGCGGCGAGAGGATGCTTATCGGCTCCGGCGATACACGATTCAATCTCTCGATCTCGAAGGAAGGCGAGACACTTTCACTCTACGACGTAAGAAAGGGCGAGAACCTAAAGAACTTTTCCGCCGATGGACTTAGGCCCCGCACTTCCTTCACAGAAACGGCGACGACACGCGACGAAAAGTACCTAATCTCACGGCGCGATGACCGCTATTTTTTATGGGAGATAGACGGAAACGGCTCGCCGCGGTTTGAGTTTGTCCCGCCAGACAGAACGTCAAAGTTCAATCTGGTTTTGATGGCCGGCGGGCAACTGCCGATCTTCACAAACGGAGGGAACCTTGTCGGGTTCGATCCGGCCGGAGACGGAAAGCCGCTTTTTGTTCTTAGTTCTCAAGATCCGAAAGAATATATCAACGTTTGGAGTGCTTCAGATGACGGCGAGGTCCTGGTGGTCGGCAGCCGATCGAGGATCAGGGTGATTAGCCTGAAGGAGAACGGACAGATTTTGTTTAGCGTAACACAGGACAGCCCGAACGAACGGCTTTATCCTGTAACGTTCATGCAGGGCCAAAACCAGATAGCGATCGGCCGAAACAACCGAAAAGAAAAAAAGGAATTTCGCAGCGAGATATACGACCTTACCGGCAAGCTCGTCCGAACGACCAAGGCACCGATCCTTGCAGCGACCCAGCTTTCACCCGACCTCAGCCTCGCTTACACAGAATCGGTCGGCGCCGCAACTATCTGGAATATTCGCGAGGATACGGGCTTCAATATTCCTCTCGAAACCTATACGCCGACCATCACCGACTCCGCGGGACTTGAGACCTCGGGCGAAACTATCAATGTTGAAAACACCGCGCTCTCCGCGGATCGTCGCCGTCTTTTAAAATATGGCGGGGACCTCGCCGTCGTTTTCGACGTGGCGACCGGCGAGGAGATAGCCATTCTCTTTGATAAGGAAGGGGCAAAATACGACAAGCGGAACAAGGTCAAGAACAGCGGCCTTTCAACAGCGGGCTGGGTCCCTGAAAGCGTGGTTGTATTCGCGTATTCGAAAGACCGGCGGACGCTCGGCTTTTGGAACACCGTTGATTAGCTCTTCGAGAATCGCAAAAACTCGGCTACTGACTTTACCTAGTCTCAACGCAGTGGACGCTGAGAGTTCCCAAGGGACGGCGAAGAGTTAACCTTTAGCTTTTCTCGTCCTCGTGAACGATTCGGCGACTGCCGCGTTACGCGTTGGGCTCGCCGGCAAACCGGTAAAGGTCAAAGGCGTACTCGTTTTCATTATTAATGCTGCGGAGTAGGATGGCGTTGCGGCTTGCCGGAGTGTCTGCGTGGACCAAGGTCAGATCACGCATTTCAGCCCGAGATGTTGTTCGAAGGGGAGAAAATCCGGGTCGTTGTGGAGCAGTTCGTAACCATCGACGATGCAGCGGGTTGCGATGAAGGTATCAATGGTCTTTCGGATGGTGACGCCTTTTGTTCGTAATGTGATGTAGTTTCTTGCTGCCTGAATGGCTACGTCGCGGCCGCCGACCACAACGAAATCGGCAAGCCCGAGCAGTTTTGCGACTTCTTTGAAGGTCTTTGGATCGCTGCAGCCTTGCAGGACTTCGGTTAGTACGAGGTCGCCGATGATGATCGGCTTGATGCCGAGAATTCTATCCAGTTCCTCTGCCTGCGGCGTGGGCGAGCCGTTGATGTAGTCGATCCAAACGCTCGAATCAACGAAGATCATTGGTCGAGCCTCATTTTTTCAAGATCGCCTTCCCAGCGGAACTTCCCGCGAAGCTTTCGCATCTCTGCCTGGCGAGAAACGCGCAGGAGTTCCCGCAAAGCATGATCGACCACCGCTCGCTTGGTCTTCAGCCCGGTCGCTTTGAGCGTCTCGCGGATCAGTTTTTCATCGATCTCAATGTTCGTTCGCATGTGTATAAACCAGCCCTTTCATACACATCGTAACTTTATGCAGTTTTTGAAGTCAAGACGATGAAGGGGGCCGAGGGGAGATTGACTTCGGGTCCGCTTTGCAAAAACTCAACGGACCCTGCGCTTACATCAAGTAAACGCAGAGTCCGCAGAGATCTTCGCCGAGACCGCTGAGCATCGGCTGAGAGCGTCAGGCGATCGGTGGCCTATTCTTCGCCGCCGGAGGCCTTTGCCTTTTCTTCCATCAGGATGGCCTTGCGGGAGAGCTTGACCTTGTTGCCCTCCTTGCCGATGCATTTGACCATGATCTGTTGGCCTTCCTTGAGCTCGTCGCGGACGTCCTTGACGCGTCGGTCGGAGATCTCGGAGATGTGAAGCAGCCCATCGAGGCCCGGAAGTATCTCGACGAACGCGCCGAAATCGACGATCCGCGAAACGGTTCCGAGATAGGTCTCGCCGATCTCGGCCTCGGCGGTGATGGCCTTGATGCGGGCGATGGCAGCCGCGGCGGCCTCGCCATCGGCCGTAGCGATAAGCACGGTGCCGTCGTCCTCGATGTCGATCTTTGCACCGGTCTCTTCGGTAAGTGCCCGGATGACCGAGCCGCCCTTGCCGATGACGTCGCGGATCTTCTCGGGGTTGATCTTGAGCGTGATGATGCGCGGAGCGTAGGGCGAAATGTCCTCGCGGGGAGCTTCGATCGCCTTCTGCATTATCTCAAGGATATGCATCCGCCCTTTGCGGGCCTGCTCAAGGGCTTCCTGGAGGATCATCGCGTTGATGCCGGCGACCTTGATGTCCATCTGCAGGGCGGTGATGCCCTCGCTTGAACCGGTCACCTTAAAGTCCATGTCGCCGTAGTGGTCCTCGGCACCGGCGATGTCGGAGAGGATCGCATAGCGGTTCCCTTCCATCACAAGCCCCATCGCCACGCCCGCGACCGGCCGCTTGATCGGCACACCGGCGTCCATCAGGCTGAGGATGCCGCCGCAGACCGAAGCCATCGACGACG
>ERZ761602.7072-NODE-7072-length-12123-cov-6.177494_pt1 | contig 12123 bp, 11 predicted proteins | sample MGYA00512165_ERZ761602 | MGnify/ENA primary metagenome ERZ761602 (study PRJEB28899, sample SAMN02445085) | bioreactor sludge metagenome | biome: EBPR sludge; isolation source: Thorneside wastewater treatment plant | place: Australia: Brisbane, Thorneside... | reverse complement strand
TATCCTCTTCGTCGGCAGCGTCAGATGTGTATAAGAGACAGCTTGGGGGATGGCGAGCACCACGGAATTCTCGGCCGACTCGACGATCTCGCCGAAAGCCGCCAGCGCCTCGACCGGAGCCGCGTCTTCGAACGCTAGCCGCAAGCGCCGACTCGCGGCGTAACGACGCGTCAGCGAATCCAGAGTCCCCTCGAAGACGAGCGTGCCGTGATCGATGACGACGACCCGATCGCAAAGCTCCTCGACATCCTGCATGTAGTGGCTCGTGAGCAGGATCGTGCAGCCCTCGTCCCGATTCAGCTCCTTGAGGAAGTCCCGGATGCGCTTCTGGCTCACCACATCGAGCCCGATCGTCGGCTCATCGAGAAACACGACGCGGGGGGCGTGGAGCAGCGCCGCCACAAGCTCGCACTTCATCCGCTCACCCAAACTGAGCTTGCGCACCTGCGTATCGACCTTGTCCGTCAGTTGGAGCGCTTCGAGCAAGTGGTCGAGGCGCGATTGGTACAACTTGGCATCGACGTCGTACAGCTCACGCAGCACCTGGAAGCTGTCCCGTGCGGGCAGGTCCCACCAAAGCTGCATCTTGTTGCCCATCACGAGCGAAATCTGCCGCAGCATCTCGGGCCGGCGATCGAAGGGGCGCACTCCCAAGACCCGGGCCTCGCCCGAAGTCGGATAGAGAATGCCTGAGAGCATCTTGATCGTGGTCGTCTTGCCCGCCCCGTTGGGCCCGAGGAAGCCGACGAGTTCGCCCTGCTCGATCGACAGCGTCACACCCTTGACCGCCTCCACCAACGTCTTTTCGCGCGTGAACAACCCCTTCAGCGCCCCGAGGAGGCCGGGCTGCTTCTTGTGGGAGACGTAGGTCTTGCTCAGCTCGTGGCACTCGATCGCGGGCATGGCGAGGCGTCAGATTACCGCGTGTTTCACGTGAAACACCGGCCTAGAGAAGCAAGATCGTCGCCGCCGGCAACGCCGAAAACAACATGGAGTCGATCCGGTCCAAAACACCCCCATGACCGGGCAGAAGCGATCCGCTGTCCTTGACCCCCGCGCGACGCTTCAAGCTACTCTCGAAGAGGTCGCCGACCTGCCCGAACACGCCGCACGTCACTCCGCAGGCCCATCCACGCCAAGCCTCGACCCCCAGAGCGATCCCGAGCACACCCCCGACCAACACGCACGCCGCGAAGTTCGCGATCCCGCCCTCCCACGTCTTGTTCGGAGAGATCTTCGGTGCCATCGGATGCCGGCCGAACGCCTTGCCGGCAAAGATTGCGGCCGTATCCCCGCCCCACAGCGGCACGATCGCGAGGAGCACCGGATTCGCCGCGAAGGCGCCCCCCGACGCCGGCATCATCGACCACTGAAGGAACGCCAGGCTCGCGAGCGGGGCCGTCAACCAGGCCGGACCCCCGATGCCGTTTTGTTCAACTAACGAGACCAATCCATAGAGAAAACTGAGCCAAAGGCAGAGGAGCAGCAATCCGTTCGTGCCGCCGCCGACCATCGCCGCGATCGGAAGCAACAGCGTCATCGCGACGAGCACCCAGTTGATCCGAGGTACCCCCAGAGCGCGCAATTCCGAGAGACCCACCGCCAGGGTCGCAGCGAGGAGGAGGCTGAAGGGGATAGGAGACCGCGCCAACAACGCCGCCAGAACAATGGGAATGCCGATCGCGGCCGTGATGACGCGGCGCCGCATCGGCTACTCGTTCAGGAGCGTGCCGATCTTTCGCTTCACCCGCTGGAGCGCGTTGTCGATCGACTTCGTGCGGCAGTGGAGCTCTTCACTCATCTCCCGATAGGACTTTCCATCCAGATAGCACCGGAGCACACACTGCTCGAGGTCGCTCAACGAGTTCTTCACCAACTCATGGAGGTTCTGCGGCAGGGGCCGCTCCAAAAGCGATGCTTCGGGGTCGGCCGATGAGCGATCCGGAATGACGTCGAGCAGCGAGCCGTCCGGAGCGTCATCGAGCAACGTCTGGTTGAGCGAGACCGAAGCGTTCAGCGGGGCGTGTTTGTGTCGAGTGGCCGTCTTCACAGCCGTGATGATCTGCCGCGTCACGCAGAGCTCTGCGAACGGGCGGAACTTGTTGAGGCGCTCCTCGCGAAAGTCCCGGATGGCCTTGAACAAGCCGATCATCCCTTCCTGGACGACGTCGTCGTGGTCCGCCCCGAGCACGAAGTAAGCCTTCGCTTTCGTCTCGACGAGCGGGCGGTACCGGGTGATCAAAAACTCCGCCGCACCCGGAGCACCTTCGCGCGCCAGGATGACGACCTCCTCATCGGCCATGTACTGAAACCGCGAAATCCCTACGCAATCAAGCCCTTCCAAGGCAGAACCTCACACCCGCACTCCGAAGCGAATCCCAAACAGAAGTCCATCCGGACCAACGTCCGCGCACACCTGACTCTACTATAAAGGAAGAACCCAGGACATGTCAAGGAAACCTAGCATAAATGCTTGGATAATCGCGAGGGTCAGGCCACATTTTGAACTTGACGATTCCGTCAAGTATGAACGGCCCCCGCCCTGTCGCGTCCGGAAAATCATTGGTATTTCAGAACGATTTTGGTACACTCATCTCTACCGAAAAACGCAACTCAAGGAGGCCTTCGATGGCCGAGAAGAACACAGCAACTCTTGGGGAGAGGGACCGCGCGCTCGATGCCGCTCTCGCCCAACTCGAAAAGCAGTTCGGCAAGGGCGCGATCATGAAGCCCGGCGATCACCCCGAGGCCGTCGAGGCGATCTCGACCGGCTCCCTCAGCCTCGACACCGCTCTGGGCGTCGGCGGACTGCCCCGAGGCCGCATCACCGAGATCTACGGGGCCGAATCGAGCGGCAAAACCACCCTTGCCCTCCACGTCGTCGCCGAAGCCCAGAAGCGAGGCGGCATCGCACTCTACGTGGACGCCGAGCACGCGCTCGACACAGAATACGCGAAAGCGCTAGGAGTCGACGTCGATCGCTTGTACATTTCCCAGCCCAACAACGGCGAAGAAGCCCTCGAAATCATGGATGCGATCATCCGATCCGGAGCGGTCGATGTCGTCGTCCTCGACTCCGTAGCCGCCCTCGTGCCGAAGGCGGAGATCGAGGGAGAAATGGGCGACAGTTTCGTCGGCATCCAGGCACGAATGATGAGTCAAGCCCTGCGCAAGCTCGGCGGCGGCATCAACAAGTCCAATGCCGTCGCGATCTTCATCAATCAGCTCCGCGAGAAGATCGGCGTCATGTATGGCAACCCCGAAACCACCCCCGGCGGCCGGGCCCTCAAGTTCTGGTCTTCGGTTCGACTCGAGGTCCGAAAGGCCGACGCGATCAAGATCGGCACCGAGCAGATCGGAGCCCGAACCAAGGTCAAGGTCGTCAAGAACAAGGTCGCGCGACCGTTCCGCCAAGTCGAATTCGACATGATCTTCGGCAAGGGCATCAGCCGCGCCGGGGACCTCCTCGACGTCGCCGTCGAACAGGGCTTGGTGACCAAAGCCGGCACCTACTATAACTACGGCGACACGCGACTCGGACAGGGAAGGGATAATGCCCGGACCTACCTCGAAGAGCACCCCGAAGTCGCCGATGAGATCGACGCCAAGCTCCGAGCCGCGATCGCGTTGGCCTCGGTCAAAGCCGTGGTGGCTGTCGCCGAAGAGTGAGCGTCGAGTCCGATCCAGAACTTCGGAAGGCTCTGACCCTCGCCCTTCGTGAACTCGAACGGTCCGATCGGCTCCGCAGCGAAATCGAGTCAGCTCTTCACCGCAAGGGAATCGCGGAACCCGCGATCGCCCGGGCGATGAGCCAACTCGAACGCTGGGGCTTCGTCGACGACCATCGCGTCGTCACCGACCGGGTGGAATCGCTCCGCCGTCGTAAGCTCGGGCCGCAGCGCATCCTCGCTCGGCTCGAAGCCCAAGGGATCGAGGCCGCAGGCCTCGTCACCGTACCGCTCGAAGAGCAGATCGAGGAGATGCGTGCTCTGCTCGCCAAGCGGCCCGCCGGCGACCCGCCGGCCAAGGCGGCACGGTATCTCGCGGGACGCGGCTACGACGAAGAAGCGATCGAGGAAGTCCTCCGCCGAAGCTATCCGGATCTCTCTGAAATCTGAGAGGTTTGTTATGCCTGGTGGCAATATAGTTATATTGATCGAGATCGCCACCCTCTTGGTGATGGCGCTCGTTCTGTTTTCTCTGATCCGACGACAAAAGCAGACGATCCAGTCGACCCGCGATGAGGCGGCCCAGCTCGCCGAAACGCTGCGTGTCGAGGCCGAACAAGAACGTAAGGAGCTCCTCTTCCAAGCTCGCGAGGAAGCGTTGCGCGTCAAGCAGGTGCTCGACGAGGAACAGCGCGAGCGGAGAGCCGCCCTCGATCGCCTCGAAGAGAAGCTCGTCGCCAAGGACGAGACCATCGAAACCCGGCGCGAGCGGCTCGAATCCCGCGAACACGAACTCACCGAACGCGCAAGACAACTCGATACGAAGGAACAGGAGCTCGCGGACCAGCACCAACAGGTCGAGCAGGAGCTCCAGCGTATGGCCGGGCTCACCCCCGACCAAGCGCGGGCCATGTATCTCGCCTGCCTTGAAGACGACTTCCGCGAACTCGGCACCCGCCGAGCTCGCGAAATCGAAGCGGAGACGGTTGCGGTCGCCGAAAAGCGTGCGCGCCAAGCGATCCTGGACGTGATGGAGCGTTGCTCGGTCGAATACGTGACCGAAGCCACCGTCGCCGTCGTCATGCTGCCGACCGAGGAGATGAAGGGCCGGATCATCGGGCGAGAAGGTCGCAACATCCGCGCCTTCGAGCAGGTGACCGGAGTGGACCTGATCATCGACGACACCCCCGAGGCCGTCGTGATCTCCAGCTTCGATCCGATCCGACGCGAGACGGCCCGGCTCGCGCTGATGAACCTGATGGTCGACGGCCGCATCCATCCCGGTCGCATCGAGGAGCTCTACGAGAAGGCCCAAGCCGAGGTCAAGCGCCTCGTCCTCGAAGCCGGAGAGCGCGCGGCCGTGCGCGCCAACATCGCCGGACTCCCCCGATCCGTGATCGAGACGATGGGCAAGCTCCGATTTCGCACCAGCTACGCCCAAAACGTCCTCGATCACAGCGTCGAAGTCGCCCATCTCGCCGCGATGATCGCCGCCGAAATGGGCCTCAACCAGGATGTCGCCCGCGTTGCCGGGTTCCTCCACGACATCGGCAAGGCCCTCGGCGAGGAGTGGGAAGGACCCCACGCCGTCACCGGAATGAACTACCTCCGGCAATGCGGCATGAAGGACGCCGTGCTGCATGCCGTCGGCGCGCACCATCGCGACATCGAGCCCACGACGCCCGAGGCCGTCGCCGTCATCATCGCCGACTCCCTGAGCGCGGCCCGTCCCGGAGCGCGGCGCGAGAACCTCGAAAACTACGTCAAGCGCCTCTCCGCCCTCGAAGAACTGGCGACCCAATTCGAAGGAGTCGAGCGTGCGTACGCCCTCCAAGCCGGACGCGAAATCCGGCTGATCGTCAAACCTGAGGAGATCGACGATCTCGCCGCGAAGCGCCTTGCCGGCGAAGTCGCCCGGCGTATCGAATCCGAAATGGAGTACCCCGGCCAGATCAAAGTCACCGTGATCCGTGAGACCCGGACGTCGGAGATCGCACGATGACCTACGACATCCTCTTCCTCGGCGACATCGTGGGCAAGCCCGGCCGCGCGATCGTACGCGAGGCGCTGCCCTCCCTGATCGACACCTATCAGCCCCTGTTCGTGATCGCCAACGGCGAGAACGCCGCCGGGGGTGTCGGCATCACCCCCGACATCGCCGACGAACTCTTCGGGCACGGTATCGACGCCATCACCCTCGGCAATCATGCGTTCAACAAACGCGAAATCTACGCCTACCTCGAGGGCGAGCGGCCGATCGTCCGCCCCGCGAACATGGCAGTCGGCGTTCCCGGTCGCGGCCTGACCTTCGTCGAGAAGGGTGGGATCCGCCTCGCGGTCATGAACCTGTGTGGCCGGGTCTTCCTCGAAGGATACGACGATCCCTTCCGATGCGTCGATCTCCTCCTCCAGGACGTCGACACCCCCCATCGGTTCATCGACTTCCACGCCGAAGCCACCAGCGAGAAGGTCGCCTTCGCCTACCATGTCGAGGGGCGGGCTTCAGTGGTGGTCGGCACCCACACCCACATCCAAACCGCCGACGAGCGCGTCTTGCCGAATGGCACCGCCGCCATCACCGACGTCGGGATGTGTGGGCCGGACGGCAGCGTCATCGGGATGGACCGAGACATCGTTCTCGGGCGATTTCGGACTGGACTTCCCGCAAGATTCGAGGTTGGCGGCGGTCCGGGTGTAATATCCGGGGTGGTCGCGCGCGTCCAAAAGGAATCGGGACGCGCCGAAGCCATCGAACGCGTGCGCTTCGGAAGCTGACGAAACAGACGAGGACGAAACCAGGATGCAGAAAACGAGACGGATGTTGCTTTCCCTTGCTGCGGTCGCGATGAGCGCCGCAACCCTTGCCCAATCCGGCACCGGCGTCTACGTGCCCGGAAGGCGCATCGCCGACCAGGCGATCACGGTGCAAGCCTGGGGCAGCGGCACGATCGCCGAGACCGATGAAGTCGCCCTCGAGGGCACCCATTCGGTGCGCCTTTCAACCCGCAATTTCTTCCAAGGCGGCAAACTGATCTTTGGCAATCCGATCGACCTCAGCCAGGCGTACGCCGACAAAGGCAGCCTCCTGATGTTCACGATCCGAGTTGCCGATGCCGGCATGGTCATCGCCGGAAATGAAGGCAGCGGCGCGGCCTCGGGGCCCTCCCGTGGCGCCGGCCTCGCCGGAGCCGGAGGAGGCGGTGCAAGCGGGGATGACGCAGGCCGTGGAGGCGGACGCGCCGGAGGGGGACGATCCGGAGGAGGTATCGCCGGTGGCGATGCCGGTGGCGGCGACGCCGGGGCCGCAGCCAGTAGCTTCCAAGTCGCACCCTTGCGCAATCTCCGATTCGTGATCACCACCACCGATGGCAAGCGAAGCGAGGGATTCCTTCCGATCGCCACCAGCACTTCGAAGGAGAAGTGGCGCCGAGTCGGGATGCCGCTGAACGCGATCCAGGGCTTCGATCGAACGAACAAGATCGTCAAGGAGATCGCGATCTCCGGCGACGCGACCGCCACGATCTATGTCGGTGAAGTGACGATCCTCTCCGATACGACCCCGATCTTCGGAGAGCCCAATGTCCGCGAACTGAATCTCGCCCTCGGCGACGAGCGCGAGTTCTGGGCTACCGCTTCGGGCGGCGCGAGCGTCCTCAAGTACACCTGGGACTTCGACAGCGCCGACGGCATCCAGGTCGACGCCGAAGGCCAAGTGATCAAGCGACGGTTCCGCGTGCCGGGCGAATACACCGTCACCCTCACCATCTCCGACGTCTTCGGGCTCAAACAGCCGTACTCGACGACTATGAAAGTCGTCGTCAACCCGTAACCTCTCGAAGCCCTGCCCTTTCCATGGGGCAGGGCTTTTTCATGCCCGATCATCGCCTACAATGAGCGCATGAATCGCGGCGTCCTCGCACTCTTCGCTCTCTCCCTCGCCGCCGTCGCGGCCCCCCAGGTCAAGACCGGCTCGAAGTCGATCTCGAACACCGTCAAGTCGAAGTACACGATCACGGCTCGCTACCCGAGCTTCACCGGCGGCCCCCTCGCCCGAGCGGCCGGCGCCGCCGCCGCTCGTGATGCGCAAGCCGCCACGAAAGCGTTCCTCGCCGACTACCGAAAGACCGGCAACATCGGAGCCGGCGGCGAATGGTACTACGACTCGACGTTCAAAGTCGGAGTCGCGACGCCCAACCTGATCAACTGGGCATGGACGATCGGGACCTATATGGGTGGCGCTCACGGCATGACGAACTTCGACACGATGACCTTTGCGATGATCGGAGGCAAGCCCAAAGCCCTCAAGCTCAAGGACCTCCTGCTTCCCGGGAAACAAGCCGCGGTGAACGGACTCGTGATCCAAAACCTCAAGAACCGCGATGGTGCCGACTTCGTCAAAGACGGCGAAACCAAGTCGATCCCCAACGAGTCGATGGAGTGCTTCCTCATCGGAACGAACGGCATCACGTTCCTCATCGAGCCGTACATCGCAGGCCCCTACGCTTCCGGACCGTTCGAAGTCACCGTCACGTGGTCCCAACTCAAAGGACTCGTGAACCCTGCCGGACCGCTCAAACCGTGGGCCCGATAACATGACCAGCGCTCTCCTTCTCGCCGCACTCGTGATGACGCCACAGCAACCGTTCCTCGAAACGAAAGCCGACCACGATCGCCGCATGGCGTGGTTCCGCGAAGCCCGCTTCGGGATGTTTATCCACTGGGGCCTCTATGCCGTCCCGGGAGGCACGTGGAAGGGTAAGGACGTTCCCGGAGCCGCCGAATGGCTGATGTACTCGGCCCAGATCCCTGTCGCCGACTACGAGCCCCTGAAGACCCAATTCAACCCGGTCAAGTTCGACGCTGACCAGTGGGTCAGGATCGCCAAAGGCGCGGGGATGAAGTACATCGTCATCACGAGCAAGCACCACGACGGCTTCGGCCTCTGGGACTCCAAGATCGGCGATTACGATGTCATGGCGACGCCCTTCCGGCGTGACATCCTCAAGGAGCTCGCGGCGGCGTGCAAGAAGGAGGGCCTCCGGCTCTGCTTCTACCACTCGATCATGGATTGGCGGCACCCGGATTACCTGCCGCGCCGTCCGTGGGATCAGCGGCCCGGAATCCAAGCCGACTTTGAGCGCTACGTGGCCTACATGAAGGCCCAGCTCAAAGAACTGCTCACCGGCTACGGCCCGATCGGAATTCTCTGGTTCGACGGCGAGTGGGAGGCCTCGTGGACCCATGACCGAGGCAAGGACCTTTACGCCTACGTTCGGGGCCTCCAGCCCGACATCATCGTCAACAACCGAGTCGACAAGGGGCGCGGCGGGATGGCCGGCATGACGGCCGGCGACCACAAAGGTGACTACGGAACCCCCGAACAGGAGATCCCGGCAAGCGGCTTCCCCGGCGTCGATTGGGAGTCCTGCATGACGATGAACGACACCTGGGGCTACAGCCGCCACGATCACAACTGGAAGTCGGCCGAGACCCTGATCAAGAACCTTGTCGAGTGCGCCTCCAAGGGCGGCAACTACCTCCTCAACGTCGGCCCGAACGACCTCGGCGAGATCCCGCAACCGTCGGTCGAGCGCCTCGAAGCAGTCGGCAAGTGGCTCGAGGCGAACGGGGAAGCGATCTACGGAACGAGCGCCGGACCTTTCCCGAAGCGTCTGCCTTGGGGGCGTGTCACCCAAAAGGGCAGCACCCTCTACCTCTGCGTCTTCGACCCTGGCGCGACCGAGATCGAACTCACCGGACTCGACGGGAAACTCGTCCGCGCATACCCCCTTCGCGACCCGAGCAAGGCGGCCGTGATCGGGAAGAACGCGCGGGGTCCGGTCATCAAGATTCCCGGTGGACTCGCGACCGAGCCGGTGCGGGTCATCGCCCTCGTCACCCAAGGACCGCTCAAGGTCGAGACTCCCGTGCTGGGCCAAGCACGCGATGGCTCGGTCGCACTCGATGCGGAGGAGGCTCAAATCGTCGGAAATGCCCGATTTGAAGCGGACGAGAACAAGCGCTGCATCGGCTTCTGGACCGATACGGCGACCGTGGTCACCTGGACTTTCCAGATCACCAAGCCGGGACGCTTCCGGGTGGTGGCGGCGATCGCCTGCGACTCTCCCGATGCCGGGAGCGAGGTCGCGTTCTCGGTCGCGGGGACGAAACTCACCCACAAAGTCGCAGCCACCAAGGGCTGGACCGACTTCGCCACCGTCGAGCTCGGCAGCGTGACGCTTGCCGCAGGCAAGCAGGTCGTGACGGTCAAGGCCGAGAAGATCGCGAAGAGCGCGGCGCTGAACCTGCGGTCATTGCGCTTGATTCCGGCCGGAGAGGACCGATGAGCCTCGCCACCGTCGAGACGCTCGAGGTCATGATCGGTCAACCCGAGCTCCAGGCCCGCATCGAGGCGCTGGCCCACGAAATCCACGACCAGTACGCTGGCGAAGAACTCCTCCTCGTCGGCGTCCTCAAGGGATCGTTTCTCTTCTTGGCCGACCTCTGCCGCCATCTCGGGCCGAACGTGACGGTCGACTTCGTCCAAGTCAGCAGCTACGGCGATCGGAAAGAATCGAGCGGCGTCGTGCAGATTCGCAAAGACCTCGACATCAACATCGAGGATCGGCACGTCTTACTGGTGGAGGACATCGTCGACACCGGGCTCACGCTCCAGCACCTCCGTGAGTTGCTGGCCGTGCGTAGGCCGAAATCGCTGCGAGTGGTCAGCCTCCTATCCAAACCCGACGCTCGGCTTCATCACACCCAAATCGAATGGGTCGGATTCGAGATCGAGAACGAGTTTGTGGTAGGATACGGGCTGGACTACGCGGAGCGCTATCGTAACCTTCCGTTCATCGCGAAACTTCACCAGGCTGAGTAGTCCAATCCAAGCAATTCCCACGAATGAGGATCGCCTCGCCTTTTGGCGATGAGCCCGATCCACCTAGCGGAAACCCCAATGACCCATACGTTTCGAGCACGAAAATCCGAGGGCGGAGGCGGCGGTGGTCGTCGCAACCGAGGCGGAGGCGGTGGCGGCAAGAACCGAGAAGGCCTGCCCAAGACCGACCAGCAGACCGACCTCGAGCTCCTTCCCGAGCTGGATTACAACCACTTCGACCGCATGACCGCCACCGAACTGGCGAAGGCGTGCAAGTCTCACAAGATTCCTCTCGAATCAAGCCGCTCGTCGGTGATCGAGACCCTTATCCAAAAAGTCAACGAGGACTTCGGGGCGACCTACGGCCGAGGCGTCCTCGAACTCCTCAACGACGGATGGGGCTTCCTGCGCCGCGACAATTACGTCCCGTCGCCGCAGGACATCTACGTCTCCCAATCCCAGGTCAAGAGATTCGGCCTGCGCCAAGGCGACGTCGTCTTCGGCCAGGTCCGCCTCCCCAAGGAAGGCGAGAAGTACAAAGGCATGCTCCGAGTCGAGAGTGTCAACGGCCACGCCACCGGCTCGCCCGAGATGGCCGTGCGACGCAACTTCGACGAGCTGACTCCGCTTTTCCCCGATGAGCCGATCCGGATGGAAACCGCGCCGGACAACGTCCCTGCCCGGATCATCGACCTCATCGCTCCGATCGGCAAAGGCTCCCGGGGCCTGATCGTCGCTCCGCCGAAGGCAGGAAAGACGACGATCGTCAAGACGATCGCCGGTTCGATCGCCGAGAACCACCCCGAAGTCGCCCTCATGGTCCTCCTTGTCGACGAGCGCCCTGAAGAGGTCACCGACATGCGGCGCTTCGTCAAGGGCCAGGTCATCAGCTCCACCTTCGACGAACCCCCGGAGAACCATATGCGCGTCACCGAGCTCTGCCTTGACCAGGCCAAGCGCCTCGTCGAGTCCGGGCGTGACGTGGTCATCCTCCTCGACTCCATCACCCGACTCTCCCGCGCCAGCAACCTCACGATCAACCCGAGCGGCCGGACCCTTTCCGGCGGCCTCGATCCGGCCGCCCTCTACCGGCCGCGCCGGTTCTTCGGGGCAGCGCGCAACATCGAGGAAGGCGGATCGCTGACGATCATCGCCACCGCCCTGATCGACACCGGCAGCCGGATGGACGACCAGATCTTCGAGGAGTTCAAGGGCACCGGCAACATGGAGATCGTTCTCGACCGAGAACTCGCCGAGCGCCGCATCTGGCCCGCGATCGACGTCAAACGATCGTCGACCCGCCACGAAGAGAAGCTGTTCGATAAGGAGCAGCTTGAAGGCGTGGTCCAACTTCACCGGATGCTCGCCAACTCCAAGGACCCGGTCGAGGCCGCGGGCGAGCTCATCAAGCTCCTCAAGCGCACCGCCACGAACGGCGCGTTCCTGGAGTGGGTGCTCCAACGCACCCGCGCCACCGTCTGATCCGAGGGGCATCCCCTCTCTGGCACGATATCCAAACCTCTCCGCCCCTGGGGGAGAGGTCGGTGAGCGAAGCGAACCGGGTGAGGTGGT
>ERZ761602.7069-NODE-7069-length-12126-cov-3.766714_pt1 | contig 12126 bp, 7 predicted proteins | sample MGYA00512165_ERZ761602 | MGnify/ENA primary metagenome ERZ761602 (study PRJEB28899, sample SAMN02445085) | bioreactor sludge metagenome | biome: EBPR sludge; isolation source: Thorneside wastewater treatment plant | place: Australia: Brisbane, Thorneside... | reverse complement strand
GATTACTACCGCGTCCGTTTCGAGTTGCGAGACGGACTCGTGCCCGGCAGCATCGGCCAGAGCCGGGCCATCGCCCTGCTCGACAAGATCGCCGAGAAGTTCACGGTCTGCAGTTACGAACTCCTGCGCACCTTTGACGGTGTCCGCGGCTACAGCATGGCCCAGGGTCAGTGATCTGTACCGCACTCGGGACAGTGCCCCCGCACGCCGGTCAGGTCATAGCCGCAGCGCTGACATCGGCCCGGCAGTGGCCTCAGGCTCCGGCGCGCCGTGAACGCGAAGAGCGCAAGGGCGGGCACGAACACGGCGAGCATCGCCCCGTTCCACCCGCCGTTACGCCAGAGCCAGTTGAACACTCCCGCGAACGGCCCGGCGGTGAACGGGCCGATCCGCCCGAACACGATCACACCGACCGAGGTGTACTCGCACCCTGCACGTATCCCCAGTGACATGATCGCTTCCCGCAGGAGTCCGGCGAGCCAGTCCGCGCCGAGAGAGTGCAACAACGCGTACATACCCACGCCCGCGGCGAACGTACGCACCGAGACTGGAACGAACGCGGCGGGATCTCCACCACGCCGCGCCCGTGCGAAGAGCCAGAACGCGGCGCAGCAGGCCGGCCCGTACCCCGCAAGCGCGGCGATGAACCTGGCCGCGGAGCCGATCAGCGGGCCGTGGCTCGGGATGTTCCGGCCCAGGACCTGACCCCAGAGGTTCGGTCCCCGTGAGATGATCCCCACCGCTTCAAGCCCATGGAATGTTTCGCGCAGCGTGTACAGATAGGCCCACCACGACGGCCACAACAGGGCAGCGAAGAGCAGCATGGATATCAGCGTTGAACGGGTCCGGCTCATCGTTCACAATACATGAACTCAGGTACGACGGTTGATCGCAGCAAACTTGTACCACTCAACGAGCGCGGAACGTGCGATGCAGTCTATCAAGTGTTCGGCGGCATTACCATCGCGCGGCAGGACGGATATACCTCCCGGGTTGTTCGACCGGCGGATCTCTGTTCTGACAAGTTCATTCATGATAAGGCTACAATCCTCGTAGACAGCGGCCGAAGTGGCGGAATGGCAGACGCGCCGGATTCAAAATCCGGTTCCCCCTAAAGGAGTGAGGGTTCAAGTCCCTCCTTCGGCATTTTCCACCAGCAATCCAAGCGCGGTGAGTAACTCGATTTCAGGCTCGCCCGCTATGATCGCCGCATGGCTGACCTGAGCATCGTCGTCGACGGCCTGCGCTTGCCGAATCCCTTTGTGATCGGCAGCGGCCCTCCGGGCACCAACGCCAACGTCATCAGCAAAGCGTTCAAAGAAGGCTGGGGCGCCGTGATCGCCAAGACGATCAGCCTGGATGCGAGCAAGGTGGTGAACGTCGCGCCCCGTTACGCCCGCATGAGGGTGGGGCCGGAGAAGGAGATCATCGGCTGGCAGAACATCGAACTCATCTCCGACCGCCCGTTCACGACTTGGATCGACGAGTTCAAACGGGTGAAGAACGAGTTTCCCGATCGGGTGCTCATCGCCTCGATCATGGAGGAGTACCGAAAGGACGCCTGGATCGAGATTACCGAGCGCTGCCAGGAGGCGGGTGTCGATGCCTTTGAACTCAACTTCTCCTGCCCGCACGGCCTGCCCGAGCGCAAGATGGGCTCGGCGATGGGCCAATGCCCGGAGATTCTCGAAGAGGTCTGCGGCTGGGTGAACACCGTGGCCAATGTGCCCGTCTGGGCCAAGATGACGCCGAACATCACGCACATCGAGGAGCCGGCCCGCTCGGCGTTGCGGGCGGGGTGTGAAGGCATCGCCGCGATCAACACCATTCTCTGCATCATGGGCGTGGACCTCAAGACGCTCCGCCCCGAGCCGACGGTGGAGGGGTACAGCACCCCGGGCGGGTATTCGTGCCGCGCGGTCAGGCCGGTGGCGCTGCGGATGGTCTCGGAGTGCGCCCGCATGATGCGGGCCGAGTTCCCGGGCCGCTCGATCTCGGGGATCGGCGGGGTCGAGACGGGCGAGGATGCGGCCCAGTTCATCCTGCTCGGCGCGAGCACCGTGCAGGTCTGCACGGGCGTGATGATCCATGGGTATGAACTGGTGCGGAAACTTCGCGATGGTCTTTCGGCGTTCATGGATGCCCACGGCTTTGCAACCATCGATGACTTCAGGGGGCACTCTCTCCAATACCTCACGACGCACCATGACCTGGTGCAGCGACAGGCGGCGGCGAAGGCCGCGGAGCGTGCCGCGGCGAAGGGCATGGTGACGAAGGACGGGGCCTGGAGCGGTGAGAAGTTCGTCGAGCAGTCCGACAAACTCGTGTCGAACAACTGACATTCAGGCGGTGGCGATGTCCCGTCTCGAAAAGACCGCACCCGCGGCGGCCCATGCCGTGAATCCGACCGCGGCGAGTGTCAGCATGTCACTGATCGGCCATCCGCCGCTCCGCATCAGCGTGAGCGGCTGGTAATATCGAAGCAGGCTCAGGAACGCGAAGCGCTCCAGCGGCTGCCAGAGTTGCGACAGGTAGTTGAGCAGGAACGACACGAGCACCAGGATGAACACCCCGGTCATGGCCCGGCCTTTGCGGTCGCCGAAGGACGAGGCCATGTACGCGATGCCCCCCGACGCAACGTAGAGGCAGTAGAGATTGGCGAGCACGGGGAGCGTTCGTTCCGAGGCGACCCGTGATGAGGGCGGTGCCGCCGACCCGCCCAGCAGATTTCCGCCGTACGCCAAGGCCACCAGCACCACGCCCGCCGCGAGCCATGCCGCGGCATCGGAGCAGAGTATCTGCCACCGGCTGACGGGCAGGGCCAGGAGGGTGTCGGCGGTCCCGCGGTCGATCTCCCCGGCGGGGATGCGCGTGCAGACGATGATCGCGTGGGCGAAGAAGAGGGCCAGCACCGCCGGGTGCGCCCAGGCGAGTGCGGCCATGACCTCCGGCCCGATGCCGCCGGAGACATCGGCCCCCAGGACGATGCGCATGATGTTCTGCACAAAGCCGAGTTTCATCCACTGATCCGCGAAATCGGCCTGGAACTTGACGGGCAGCACATACGCCAGCGCGGCCTCCAGCGAGAGCGCGACAAGCCCGAGCGCGAACGTGACCGGCCAGATCTCACGGATGGACTTGGAGAGCATCCCGGCTTGGAGGGGTGGCCTCACGACGATTCCCCCGCGTAGTAACTCTGAAAGAGGGTTTCAAGATCGGGCCGACCGATGGAAAGGTCGGCGATGCCACGCCCGGCCAGATATCGCGTGAGATCATCGGGCGTGCCGGTCAGCACACCCGACCACGTCGCGCCCTTGCATGACGTTACACGCAGAAACGGCGGCGGGGGTACGGCGGCATCGGATGGGTTGCAGAATGTAATCTCGACGACATGGCCCGACCGACGGCGCAACTCGTGGAGCGTGGTGTCGGCCACGAGGCGCCCCTCGCGCACGATGGCGATGCGTTCGCACAACTGCTCGACCTCGCCCAGGGTGTGGCTTGAGAAAAAGACGGTGACGCCCGCCGCGGCCCGCTCGCGGAGGATCGCCCGAAACTCGGCCTGCATCAGCGGGTCCAGCCCGGCCGAGGGCTCATCGAGGATCAATAGCCTGGGATGGTGCGCGAGCGCGAGGACGATCCCGAGTTTCTGACGCGTGCCGCGGGACATCTGCCGCACGCGCGTGCGCAGATCGAGCGCCAGGCGGGCCGCCAGTTCGGATCCCTCGCGGCGGAGGTCCCGCCCCCGAACGCGGCTCAGCCATCGCAGCGCGCTCTCCCCGTTCATCCATTCGTAGAGCCGGACATCTCCGGGCAGGTACCCGATTTCGCGGCGCAGGCTCGCGCCGTGTCGCCAGCATTCGCGGCCGAAGAGGCTCGCCCGCCCCCGCGTCGCGCGGAGCATGGCGGTCAGCACCCGGATGGTTGTTGACTTGCCCGCGCCATTCGGCCCAAGAAACCCGAAGAGACACCCCTCCGGGACGGAGAGGGAGAGTGCTTCAACGCCGCGGCGTTCTCCGTAGGTTTTGGTGAGTTCTTCGAGCAGTATCGCGGCCAAGCTCAAGCGTAGGTGCTCACGACTACCTCTATTCTGGTCTGCTGCGCGGGCTTCAGCAGCGGACATTCTCCCAGATGTCCATGAACTCGCCGACATCGGTGCCATCGATGCCCCCATCTTCGTTGATGTCGGCATCAAAACTGCCGAACTCCCACGATGCAAAGAAGGCCTCGATGTCGGCCCCATCGACGCCGCCATCACGGTTGAAATCAGCCGGGCAGCCTCGCACGATGAGCGTGCCCGAGCCGCGGGCCGCGCCCGCGCCGCCGATGCGGATGAGGTAGTACACCCCAGACTCGCCGCGGAAGAAGACGCGGGAGCCGCCCCCCGGCTCGCCGCAGCCGTCATCATCCGACGCGATGAGTTGGCCGGGCGCGGTCGAGCAGGCCGAGTCATACACGGCCAGGCGCGTGTCGAATCCGGCATCGCAGGTGTTGATGCTGACCGTCCCTGTGAGCGAAGGTGTGTAGGTGTACCAGAGATCCCCGCCGATCTGCGGATCAGGACCGGGGAATGCCGACGGCTCCGGTGGGCCGTCGGTGTCGGCGAACGTGTTGATGAACGGTGTCGCGCCGTCGCCGATCTCGACCGCCTCGGCACAGGTCTCGTTCAGATAGCGGACGTTCACGGGGAGCACGCCCGAGTTGGTGGTGTGGAGCGGGCCGGGGGTCTCTGGGTCCGCCGGGTCAAAGGCCATGGCCTCCGCGAAATCGATGCGGATGGTCCCGGCCCCCGGGGCGGAAGGAGTCACCCGGAACGTGATAAAGACGCCGTTCTGCGAGATCAACTGGTGTGGCAGTATGGAAGTTGTGTAGAAACTCGCATCGGCAAGCCCCGCCTGTCTCAGGGTGAGGAGGTCGCTCTCCGATGGGAGGGGCGACGGCACGATCCCGCCGCGGGAGATGGAGCGCGGCGTGCCCAGCAACCCCGCGTCAAACCTGACGGTCGCACCGAGAAAGGACAGGCGTGTGCCATCGGGCAACCCAGAGAGTCGGACCTCGACATCGACAGCGCGGCCCGGCCGCAGGTCGGTGGTGGGGGACAGGGCGACATGCACCTGACCGGCCGCGGCGAGCGCGACCAACGCGGGCGTGAGCGCCGCACAGAGATACAGCGGTTGTCGGAGCATCATGTGTAAACTCCCAAGGATGGGCGCACACTGGCTGTCATTGCGGTCGAGCAGTACCGATTCGAAGTCGTGTGCTGATCGTGTCATTCGGCTTCGCATCACGCGACCTCCAGCGAGAAGTTGCCGGCGTTGTAGCGGCCGATCAGCGAGCGACCGCCGGGCAGGTTGGTCGCGTCGATCAAGGAGAAGGTGCCGGTCGATGACGCAAACGTGAGAAGGTTGGTGAAGGTCACACCCGCCGCGGGTTCGTAGCCATTGATGAAGTTGGCGCGGAAGGTGCCATCGAGGGTTGCGGTGCCCGAGATGTTGATACGGCCGCGGTCGGTAGTGTTAGGGCCGGAGATGTCGATCTGAATGGTGCCGGTGGCAGAGTTGGTGAAGGTGCTGCTGATCGTGAGTATGCGGTTGGGGGAAACGACGAGAAGCCCGTGATTCACCACCGCGCCCGTGGCCACCGTCAGATTGGCTTGGGTGAGGCGGATCGTCCCGGTGTTGCTCAGACCCCCGGCCCCGCCGTTGATGGTGAGTGGATTGATGGTGGTCTCGATGGTGCCCTGGTTGTCGATGGCGGCGGTGATGGAGCGTGCGGTGGTTCCGGCGGGTCCGGTGGTGGTGATGAGTCCGGTGGGGGTGTTGGTGAGGGTGCCGCTATTGACCGCTGAGTTGAATGGTGCCGTGGTTGGTGAGGGTGCCGTCGATGGTGAGGTTGGCGGCGGCGCTGAAGGCGTTGACCGCCCTCACGAGGAGGGTGGCGCCCGAGGCGTTGGTCACCCCGGCGTTGAGGAAGCTCCGGTTGGCCCCGCTTATGTCGCGGACTTCGATGAGGCCGCTGTTCTGGACGGCGGCGTTGATCGTGCCGTTGTAGAGCAGGACGTGACGCCCGGCGGCGTTGAAGAAAAGGCCCGGCCCGTGGAATGTGGTATCGGTGGCCTGCGTGAAGGCCGCGGTCGTGTTCCAGTCCGAGCCCAGGTTCACGGTCATGCCGGAGAAAGTCACGGCTCCGTCGCCGACCGGGGCATCGGTATTCTGGTGGAGTGTCCCGCCGGAGAAGGCGAGGGTGCGTCCCGCGCCGATGTCGAAGGTGTCGGTGTTGGTGAGGGACCCCGCGCCGGTGTGGTTCCAGGTGAGGCCGCCGCCGATCAGCCGGACGGTGCCGGAGTTGGTGGAGGCCCCGGCCCCGCCGTTGATGGTGAGGGGGTTGATGGTGGTCTCGATGGTTCCCTGGTTGTCGAGCGTGGCGGTGATGGTGCGTGCGATGGAGTTGGCGGGTCCGATCGTGGAGATGGTGCCCGTGGGCAGATTGACCAGCGTGCCGCTGTTCACAGTCAGGAACAGACCAAACGTCGTCTGGTTGGTGCTCAGGTCGATGAGGCCGCTGTTGGTGAGAGTCGCGTTGACCACCATCCCGGCGCTGGAGAAGTTGCCGCTGATGGTCTGCAGGAGCAGGCGTCCCGAGTTGGTCAGGGCGGCGTTGAAGGTGTTGACCGGTACGCTGCCCCCGGTCGAGTCGTTGACATCGAGCAGCCCGTCGTTGTTGATCTGGGTGTTCTACGTGCTGCCCCGGCTCTGCAGGGTGCGGCCGACGGGGTTGGAGTAGCGGCCCGGACCGTGGATGGTGGAGCGGATCAGTTGTGTCAGTGGCGACCCGCTGGACCAATCGACCGCGAGGTTGAGCGTGAGGTCGCTGAAGATCAGCGTGTCGGTGGCGATCTCGTTGGCGTTCGAGAGGTGTACGACGCCACCGTTCAGGGTCAAACCGCGGCCCGGGTTCGCCTCGATCGTGCCGGTGTTGGTGAGGGACCCCGCGCCGGTGCGGTCCCAGGTGAGGTTGCCGCCGATCAGCCGGACGGCGCCGGAGTTGGTTGAGATGCCCGCCCCGCCGTTGATGGTGAGTGGGTTGATGGTAGTCTCAATGGTTCCCTGGTTGTCGATGGCGGCGGTGATGGTGCGTGTGGCGGTACCGGCGGGTCCGGTGGTGGTGATGAGGCCGGTGGGGGTGTTGGTAAGGGTGTCGTTGGTGACGGTGAGGGTGCTCCCCCCACCCGGGTTGGCTGAACTGAGTTCGATGGTGCCATGGTTGGTGAGGGCGCCGTCGATGGTGAGGTTGGCGGTGCCGCCGGTACCGTTGACCGCCTGCACGAGGAGGGTGGCACCCGCGGCGTTGGTCAGCCCGGCGTTGAGGACACTCCGGTTCGCGCCGCCGGAGGCGTCGCGGACTTCGATGAGGCCTCGATTGACCACCTCGCCGTTGATTGTTACGTTCTGCAATACCAGAGTGTCACGAACGGTCAGCCGCACGATTGTCGCGGTGATGTTTGTAGCGATCACGGTGCCGTTGCCCGGCAGATCGATCAGCACGGAATCGTCTTCATCCGGGATGACCCCTCGGCTCCAGTTGACCGGATCCGACCAGCTGCCTCCCGATGGTCCGATGAAGATATTCGAGAACTCGGTGATTTCGAACGAACGAAGGATTACACCCTCACCCTCAAGAGTATTTCCGGCAAGGTCGCTGATGAGTGATGGATCAACCTCAACTGTGTAGACGCCTAACTCCAGTTGCGGGTACGTCAAGACCACGGTGCGTCCGTTGAATCGCGGTTGAATCGCGATCGGCTCGATCAAGGTTTCATCGGACCGACGGAGCATGATGGCGCTGGAGGTGAGCGTTTCGGGGGCAACAGTCTCGGAGAAACTCAGCGATACGGTGCGGAAACTCGGCCCCTTTGCGGCCCCCTCCTCCGGAGAGATACCGCTCAGGGTGGGTCGCACGGCATCCTCGACCAATTCCACATCGACGAAGACATTTCCGGCGTTGCCGCCGGTGTCGCGAGCGCGATAGATGAGTGTTGCGATGTTGCTTCCATCGGCGATACGGGGAAGTCGAACGCGCATGTCGAACGGGAACGTCGTATCGGTGCGGACTGTCGAGACATTGCCCGCATAGTTCAGGAGCACCTCGGTCTGGCGAACCTGGACATCATCGCTGATCGTGACAGGAACGGCCAGCAGCGACCCTTCGACCACCTGAATTCCCGGCCGGATCGGATCGACATCCACGCTCTGCGGGTCGGCGGTCACGACCGGACGAACACGGTTGGTGTCGGTCTCAAGAAATCCGACGATCCGCAGACCCGATGGCCCGCACGCGACATACGCCAGGCCGGCGGAGATCGCGACCGCCGCGGGCCTTGCGTTGAGCAGGATGCCACGCTCCAGCAGCCCCGTGTTCGAGAGATCGGATGTGTTGTACACATCAAGTCGGTTCTGCACGATCGACGTGTCGGCGTACACGAGTTGGCCCACACCGACCGCGCGACCGGAACCGTTGGGTACAACCATGGCCCCGGCGAGCGCGAGATCGTCCGCACCGCTGATGACCTGCATCGACTGCGGGTTGGCGATGTTCACGCTGATGAAGCCGCCGGTCAGGATGGCTCCATCGCCGATGCCGATGTACGCGGTCCCGCCGCCGACGAAGAGTTTACCCGCCGCGGCTTGAGGGAGCGACAGCGATGACAGGATCGGCACGGTTGGAACGGCCAGGCTGAATGCAGTCAGTGTGGTTCCCCCGGTCGAAAGCCCGTACAGCACCGAACCTTCGACGGCGATCTGCCGAAGAGGCGCTGGGAGTGCGCGATCAAGCATCTGCTCGCCGGTGAGCAGGTCGTAGCCGCGGAGTCTCGCGCCCACGCCGGCGTACACCACGCCGTCGGCGATGGCGATGGCTGTTGTGTTGACGGGGATGGAGCGCTCAAGGCTCAGCGTGCCGTCCGGCCCCGCGGACACGATGTGCAGCCCGCCATTCCCGGAAGCCACCGCCGCCAATCCGAGCAGTTCGTCAACCGCGATCGCGCTCGATGTGCCCGGCAGCGAGAGTTCGGACAGCAGCCGCGGGCGGGTCGGGTTCGCGATGCCGACCAGCGCCACGCCGTGCGAACCGGTCGCGACCAAAGCCCGCGGACTCGCGGGCGTGCTAATGCCAGAGTTGCGGTTCTGTGAACCCGGTGAATAGAGCACCACATCCAGCGCTTCACCCTGCAACTCGACCATCGCGCTCGTCCCCATCGTGGATCGCTGATCAACAAAGGGGCCAAACCCATCGATGGCTTCGATCTCATCGCTGATGCCGTCGCCGTCCGTATCAGGGTTGTTCGGATTCGATCGGAGCAACTCCGTCTCAACAAAGTCCGGGATGCCGTCCTGATCCGTGTCGGGGAGATGCGAGGTCGTCTGGAATACAAGTGGAGGGATGAACCGAGATCCGCCACCCATCACCACATGCGCCATCCGGCGAGTTTCCGGGTCGTACGCAAGAATCTCGATGCCTTCATTGGGCTGCACCCACTGCGGATAACCTTGGCCGTTGATGGCTACTCCGTAGGTGAGTAGATTGCTACCGCTCCAGAGAGGGCGGCGCAGCTCCATCTTGTAGAAAGCGTATGTGGGAATGATGTGCGACTCAACAACCTCTTGTGCTACGGAGGCAACTTGCTGCACCTGCGGCATGCTGTCTGTGAACGCCGTTGCTGGCTGTGCAACTACTAATAACTCGCTAGAAACATCGCGCAACGCACTGTTTGCCGCATCTAATAAAAGGAGTATCTCTTCATCTGGAACTGGGTCCAAGCCCGGTCCGCATATGGCAAGTTTGAGCGCATCGAATCCTACACGTGCAAACGCAACCGCCGCGCGGCCCTGTGCACCTTCTGCTTCTTGAATAAGTGCGTTGAGCAGGCGCATGGTGTCGTATGCAACCTCAACGCCTGTGCACAAAGTCGTAATTAACACAGTGCGACACTCTTCGTGACGTTCTATCGTGCGACAGGCTGAGTTAGCGACTGCGAGCAAAGCACTGATGCAGTTTACAGCATCTCGAGCTCGCCCGATCGGCGACCCGCGTCCAAGTGTATTCGTGAGCACCATCGTAAGTGCACGGAAACCAGGTTCCAATAAGTTGATTGCATGGCAAGCTTCGCTTCGATCGCGGCCCCGAGCAATGTCGTTGCGAATCTGTTCTAGATTGTTTTGCAGTGTAAACAGCGAATCGAGAATCGCGTTTAGATTTCGCACAAGAGCACCGAGGGGACCAAGCACCGCCTCAGCACAGGCCACAGCGGCATTACCTAAGTCGCGCACAACTCGGTAGTTTAATATGTCAGGATTACACGGCGGCATAAGCGGATTCCCCGGCGGCGTCAATCCATGCCACCCCGGCTTGGTGATGCCGGTGCCCGCATCGGTTACCACCTTCGTGCCATCGGCCGACACCGTCGCGGTCCCCTCGATCACGAGCCTGCCGGTGGTGTGATCGAACGACAGGAAGTTGAGTTTCGTGCCCGGCGCGGCGTTGAAGACGTTGGGGAAGGTCAGGGTCGCGGGTCGCGTGAACGCGGCCGCGACCTGGCTCCCGTCCGCGGAGCGGGCCTGCACCGTGATGTCGAAAGTGTGCTCGAGGACCCCCGGCGGGAGCATGTCGCGCACCAGTTCCGCCGGCACGGTCGAGATCCCCACCTGCCCGCTCGCGATCGGGTTGCCCTGCTCGTCCACCAGGCTGCCCGGCTGCACCTCGATCATCAGGTTCTCGCGCTGCGCGGGCGTCAGGTTCCGGCTCGCCGCGTCCTGGATCGTCACCACCGTCGGCTCCGTGGCGCTCACGGCTTGCAGGATCGCCGTCTCGATCCGCGGCAGGTACACCCCCTGCACCCGCGCCGAATCCGCGTGCCCCATCGCGTCGCGCATGCCCGACATCACGTAGTTCGTGACCCCCGGCACGCAGATCACATCCATCGTCATCTCGGGGAAGTAGACGCCGCCGGGCAGCGGCCCGGCGTTGGGGCCTGTGCCGATCGCCGTCGCGGTCAGGCCGTTGACAATGACTTTCACGCTCCCCGAGGGGACGTTGGTGAGGGTGAACCGCCCGTTCACATCCGTGAAGACCCGCTCGTGCTCGCGGCCGAGGATGTACACCTCAACCCCCACGAGGGGCCGCGTGTAGACATCATCGAGCGTCATCAGCACGCCATCGGGGCCGACGAGGACATCATCCCGCCCCCCCGGCGAGAGGTCCGGCCCCGGGTCGGCGACGATGCCCGTCAGCGTCGTGGCGATGATCGTCTGGTTCCCCTGGGCATCGGTCACCGTCGTGCCGGGGATGGGCGCGGTCGAGACCGTGGTGAAGGTCAGGGTCCGCGTGCCGCCCGCTTCGCCGTCCCCATCCCCGTCCAGCAGTTCGCCATCGCTCGTGCGGATGCCGGGGTTCTGTGAATCCCCGCCGCGGATCGTCATCGTGATCACGCTCGCCCCGGGCATCGCCTGGGTCGGGAAGAGCCACGCGAAGGTCCCATCGGCCCCCGGCACGATCCGCGTCGGGACCACCTGCCCGCTGAAGGACAGGAACAGGTTCGAGCTCGTCAGCGATGCCGGGTCCACCGGTCGGCTGAAGTCGATCCGAGGCCGCTGGGTCACGCCGATCTCACCCGCCCCCTCAACGGGGCTGAGGGCCATCACCGTCAGGGGCGCGGCGGCGTCCAGCGCGAACATGCGCGAGACCGTCGTCTCGTTCCCCGCCGCGTCCCGCGCCCGGATCGTCAGCGTGTGCGTCCCCGGCCCCAGGTCCCCCAGGCGGATCCGCTCATCGAACGAGCCTTCGCCCGCCGCCGCGCCCGCCGCATCGAAGATCATCGTGATCTCCGGCCCGTCGTTGAGGCGGTAGCAGAGTTCGGCGATCGCCGACCCCGTCCCCGCCACCATGCCCGTCAGCCGCGGGTCGGCCGGGTCCAGCGTGCCCCCATCCTCGGGCGTGGTCACGCTCAGCACCGGCGCGGCAGTGTCGATCGTGAATGAGAAGACCAGCGGCTCGCCGCGGTTGCCCGAGGAGTCGGTGGCCCGCAGGCGCAGCGTGTGCTCCCCCTGCGCCAGGCCACCCGCCCCGCGGACC
>ERZ761602.7067-NODE-7067-length-12126-cov-5.850468_pt1 | contig 12126 bp, 7 predicted proteins | sample MGYA00512165_ERZ761602 | MGnify/ENA primary metagenome ERZ761602 (study PRJEB28899, sample SAMN02445085) | bioreactor sludge metagenome | biome: EBPR sludge; isolation source: Thorneside wastewater treatment plant | place: Australia: Brisbane, Thorneside... | reverse complement strand
GACTGGCCACGGTGGGGCAGCGCGTGCTGATGATCGACCTCGACCCGCAGGGCAATGCCACCATGGGCTCGGGGGTGGACAAGCGCAAGATGCCGCTGAGCGTGTATGACGTGCTGCTGGAGTCGGCCTCGATCCGCGAAGCTGCAGTGCTGTCGGAGAAATGTGGCTATCACGTGCTCGGCGCCAATCGCGAGCTGGCGGGCGCCGAGGTCGAGCTGGTGGCGCTGGACCATCGCGAAAAACGCCTGAAGACCGCCTTGTCCGAGGTGGCGGACGACTACGACTTCGTGCTCATCGACTGCCCGCCGTCCCTGAGCCTGCTGACCCTGAACGGGCTGTGCTCGGCCCATGGGGTCGTCGTGCCGATGCAGTGCGAGTACTTCGCCCTCGAAGGCTTGACCGATCTGGTCAACACCATCAAGCAGGTCCATGCCAACCTCAACCGCCAATTGCAGATCATCGGCCTGTTGCGGGTGATGTTTGATCCGCGCATTACCTTGCAGCAGCAGGTCAGTGACCAGCTCAAGGCCCACTTTGGCGACAAGGTGTTCGATACCGTGATCCCGCGCAACGTCCGCCTGGCCGAAGCGCCCAGCTACGGCTTGCCCGGCGTGGTGTTCGATCCGGCCGCCAAAGGCAGCCAGGCCTTTGTGGAATTCGCCCGCGAAATGGTCGAACGGGTCCGGCGGGGGTGACTTTGACCCATTATTTGCCAGTACCCAGCGCAAAACAGTCTTGCTTTGCTATGATTTTCAAACCCCCAGGAGCCGCCGATGGTCGCGGTTGATCCCGGCGCGGCCACGGTGTTGCTGCTGCCCGGCTGGCAGGACAGTGGCCCTGGTCACTGGCAGACCCGGTGGGAGCAGTCGTTCGGCTACACGCGGGTGCAACAGCACGACTGGATGCGGCCGCTGCGCGGCGACTGGACGGTGCGGCTGGAGGACGTCGTGCTGCAGACGCCGGGCCCGCTGGTGCTGGTCGCGCACAGCCTGGGCTGTCTGCTGACGGCCTGGTGGGCGGCGCACAGCCGCAACCACCACCGGGTGCGCGGAGCCTTGCTGGTCGCGCCACCGGAAATCGGCCGCGCCGATCTCGCCGCATTGATTCCGGGCTGGAGCCCGATTGCCCGCCAGCGCCTGCCGTTTGCCAGCGTGCTGGTCGCCAGCAGTGACGACCCCTACGGTTCCCTGGCCCATGCCGGCGGACTGGCGGCCGACTGGGGCAGCACCTTCTACCATCTTGGCCCCTGCGGCCATATCAACGCCGATTCCGGGTTGGGCGACTGGCCGGATGGCCAGGCCCTGCTGGCCGATCTGCTGACGAACTGGGGAGACACCATGGTCACCAAGAAACCCAAAGGCCTCGGCCGCGGCCTCGACGCCCTGTTGGGCCCGCGCGTCGAGCCGAACACCGACCCGCAAGGAGGCGACGTCCCGGCGGAGCGTACCAGTGAACTGTCGCTGGACGATCTGGTGCCGGGTGCCTACCAGCCGCGCACCCGCATGGACGAAGGGGCCTTGTACGAACTGGCCGAGTCGATTCGTGCCCAGGGCATCATGCAGCCCATTCTTGTTCGCCGTCTGGCCGGCGGCGACAACGCCGGGCGCTACGAAATCATTGCCGGCGAGCGGCGTTTCCGTGCCGCCCGCCTGGCCGGGCTGGAGCGGGTGCCGGTACTGGTGCGCGACGTGCCCGACGAAGCCGCCGCCGCGATGGCGCTGATCGAGAACATCCAGCGGGAAGACCTCAACCCCCTGGAGGAAGCGCAGGGCCTGCAGCGCCTGGTCAAGGAATTCGGACTGACCCATGAACAGGCAGCGCAGGCGGTGGGCCGCTCGCGCAGCGCGGCCAGCAACCTGCTTCGCCTGCTCAATCTGGCCGAGCCGGTGCAGACCATGCTGATGGCCGGCGATATCGACATGGGCCACGCCCGGGCCCTGCTGGCGCTGGACAAAGCGGCACAGATCACGGCAGCCAACCAGATCGCAGCACGCAAGCTCTCCGTGCGCGAAGCCGAAAGCCTGGTGAAAAAGCTGGGTGCCGAATTCAACCTGATGCCGCAAAAACCCAAGAAAGAAAAGTCCCGGGACCTGCGCCGTCTGGAGGAAGAACTCTCGGACCTGCTGACCGCCGAAGTCGAAATCCGGGTCAAGAAGCGGGTCAAGCGCCACGGCCGGATCGAAGAAATGGGCGAACTGGCGGTGCAGTTCGGTTCCCTGGAGGCCCTGAACGGCCTGATCGACCAGTTGCGCGCCGGGCGGGGCTGATCGGGCGGGCCCCCCAATCCGGGGAGTGACGCCCGGCGGTCGAACCGCTAGGCTCGTCCGGGTTCCATCTTCAGAAAGTCCGACCGTGAAACATGTCTCCCTCCTTCTCTTGCTCCTGTCCGCCAGTGCCGCGGTGTCCGCCCAGACCCCGATCGAGCGGGTCAAGCTGACCGACAACGACCTCAGCTGCCAGCAGGTCTACGGTGAAATCACCCAGATGGATGCCGTGATCGGCCGCGCGAACCAGCCTGTGGCGGCCGCGCCGGTGGCCGACCCCAGCGCCGGCCAGGGTGCTGCCGTTGCCGGTGCCGTCGCCGGGGCGGTGGCCCAGCAGGCCATGGTCAACGCGGCAGCACGCAGTGGCTTCGGCTTCGGCGGTTTCGGCAGCGGCGCCGGTGCCATCGGCGGCCTCTTCGGCGGTCTGGCACAACAGGCCGTTGCGCAGCAGGCCGCCGGCCAGCAGGCGGCGGCCGCCGCCGGGGCGCAGCTGGCCGCTCAGCAGGCGCAGCAGGCCCAGGGCCGCAAGGACCACCTGACCGGGCTGTTCCTGTCCAAAGGTTGCAAGATGAGCGACATCCAGAAACAGGGATGAACCCGCGCTGCGCTGCACTGTGGCGCGGCAGCCCATCGGTCAGCAAAAAGCCCGGCAGTGCCGGGCTTTTTTTCGGGATGACGTGCCGCCGGCGGCGCTCAGAGGCTGAAGATCTTGCCGGGGTTGAGAATGTTCTTCGGGTCCAGCGCCTGCTTGATGGCCCGCATCAGGTCAATGGTGCCGACACCGGCCTCATCGCGCAGAAACCCCATCTTGTGCAGGCCCACCCCGTGCTCGCCGGTGCAGGTGCCACCCAGCGCCAGTGCGTGGTTGACCAGCCGGTGGTTGAGGTCTTCGGCCAACTGCCGTTCGGCGGCGCTGTCGGGGTCAATCAGGTAGCCCATATGGAAGTTGCCGTCGCCGACATGGCCGACAAGAAAGTAGGGCAGGCCGCTGGCTTCGGCCTCGTGCACGCTGGTGACCACGGCCTCGGCCAGCTGCGAAATGGGCACACAGGCGTCGGTGGTGATGGCCTTGCAGCCGGGCTTGCTCTGCAGCGCGGCAAAAAAAGCGTTGTGCCGGGCGGTCCACAGCCGGGTGCGCTCTTCCGGCGTGCTGGCCCATTCGAAGGATTCCCCGCCGTGACTGGCGGCAATTTCCTGCACCGTCTCGGCCTGTTCGCGCACACCGGCGGGGGAGCCGTGAAACTCCATCAGCAGCAGCGGCTCCTCGCGCAGTCCCAGGCGGGAATGGGCGTTGACCGCACGCACCGTGTTGGCGTCGATCAGTTCCACCCGCGCGATCGGCACACCCATCTGTATCGTCTCGATGGTGGTGTTGACGGCGTCGGCGACCGACGGGAAGGAACAGATCGCTGCCGACACCGCCTCGGGCAGCGGATACAGGCGCAGCGTCACCTCGGTGATGATGCCCAGCGTGCCCTCGCTGCCCACGAACAGCCGCGTCAGGTCGTATCCGGCCGATGACTTGCGCGCCCGGGTGCCGGTGCGCACCACGTCGCCACCGGCGGTGACCACCTCCAGCGACAGCACGTTTTCGCGCATCGTGCCGTAGCGCACGGCGTTGGTACCGCTGGCCCGGGTGGCCGACATGCCACCCAGCGTGGCGTCCGCGCCCGGATCGATCGGGAAAAAGAGGCCGGTGGATTTGATTTCGTCATTGAGCTGCTTGCGGGTCACGCCCGCCTGCACGGTCACGGTCAGGTCCTGCGGGTGAACGGCCAGCACCCGGTTCATGCGCCCCAGGTCGATGCTGATGCCCCCTTGCACCGCCAGCAGGTGCCCTTCGAGGGACGAGCCCACACCGAAAGGAATCACCGGCACCTCATGGGCGGCGGCCAGGCGCACCGCGTCGGCCACATCCTGCGTCGACTCGGCAAACACCACGGCGGCCGGCGGCGGCACCGTGGTGAAGGCCGATTCGTCCCGCCCGTGCTGCTCGCGCACCGCCAGGGCGGTCGAGCACCGGGCGCCAAACCGTTGCGCCAGGGCGTCGAGCAGGGCCGGCGGAATCGGGCGGGTTGCAATCTGGGGGCTCAGCGCGGACAGGTCGGCAGGGGCGTTCACGGGCAGGTCTCCGGTCGGTACGGGTCAGGTCGCAGTGTACGTCGGTTGGGCGGACAAGTCGACGCTATTGAAATAATAGCTATGAACGACTGAAATACGCTGGGTATGGGCAGAAATCGTTCCGAAAACCTGCCGAAAACCCCGATCCGGCCCCCGCGCGCCGCCCCGGCGGACAATAGAGGCATTGCAAGGAGCGCAGCCATGGCCAATCGCCTGACCCAGATCGCAACCCGCACCGGTGACGACGGCACCACCGGGCTGGGTGACAACACCCGTGTTTCCAAGAACAGCCTTCGTGTCCACGCCATGGGCGATGTCGACGAACTCAACTCCCATATTGGCGTGCTGTTGTGTGAGCCCCTGCCGGAGCCGGTGCGCGAGCTGCTGGTCGAGATCCAGCACCAGTTGTTCAATCTGGGCGGCGAGCTGTCCATTCCAGGCTTCGAGCTGCTCCAGCCGCAGGCGCTGGCCACGCTGGACGACGCCCTGGCGCACTACAACGCGCAGCTGCCGCGCCTGCAGGAATTCATCCTGCCCGCCGGCACCCGCGCCGCCGCGCAAGCCCATGTCTGCCGCACGGTGGCCCGCCGGGCCGAGCGGGCCGTGGTCGCGCTGGGCGCGCAGGACGCGCTCAAAGACACCCCGCGCCAGTACCTCAACCGCCTGAGCGACCTGATGTTCGTGCTCGCCCGGGTGCTCAATCGCCACCGCAGCGACGGTCTGCCGGGTGACGACGTCTACTGGCGCAGCGCCCGCCTGGCGCGTGCGGCGCAGGAGCCCGACGCCGGCTGAGCGCCACCCGCCCGCCCGGCGAATTCACTCGCCGGTGGCGGTGACGGTGCAGCCCAGCGAGAAACTGACCGAACTGGATGCCGGCAGTGTCGGCACCAGGTAACCGGCGCCTTGCAACGTCGGCACATCCAGCGGGCCCGCCGGACAGACGGCGCCGCCGCTGGCGCTGCAACTCAGGGTCGTGCAGTCCAGACCGCTGGCCGCCGGGTCCACCACGGTGGTGCCGGCCCCGGACGCCGGCCCCAGGTTGGTGACGGTGATGACGTAGGTGGTGGACTGGCCGGCGGTCAGCGTGGTTTCGCTGTTGGTTTTGGTCACTTCCAGGTGCGCCGACGGCGTCACGGTCAGCGAGGCAGTCGCCGCGGGCGCCGAACCGGCGTTGACGGTGTCCAGCACCGAGGTGGTGTTGAGGTACAGGCCGGGCGTGGGGGCCAGCACCACCACGCTGAACGCACAGGTACCGGAGGCCGCAAGGCTGCCGCCGGTAAGCCGGATGCCGACATCCGCTGCCGCCAGCGCGCCGCCGCCGCTGTCCTGCAAGGTCCCGCCACAGGTATTGCTGGTGGTCAGCGGGCTGGCCACCGTCATGGTGCCGGGGCTGCCGGGAAAGGCATCGGTCACCGCGGGCGACGCCAGGTTGACCACGGTGGTGTTGGGGTTGCTGAGGGTGATCGTCAGCACGGCCGTTCCCGTGCCACCACTGAGAATCGTGGCGGGACTGATGGATTTGCTCTGGCTCGGCGCCGCCAGCACGGTCAGCGTGGCGGTGTTGGACGGCGCGCTCGCGGTGGGCAGCAGTGTGGTGATGACCCCGGAGCTCTGGTTCGGATAGACCCCGACGGCACCGGCATTGACCAGCAGTGCCACCGTGCACGAGCCGGCCGCCGGAATGGTCAACCCGGTGATCGCCAGGCTGGTCGCGCCCGCGGTGAGCAGATTGCCCGATGCGCCGACACAACTGCCCGCGGCCGGGCCGCTGAGCGTGACGGTCAGGCCGGCGGGCAGGCTGTCGGTGAACTGCGCGCCGGTCAGGCCGCCGGGCAGCAGCGCCGCCGAATTCGGGTTGCCCAGGGTGAAGGTCAATGTGGACGGCTGCGCCGAGGCCAGCGAGGTCGGGTTGAAGGACTTCGCAATCGTCGGTGGTGCCAGCACGCGCAACCGGGCGGTGGCCGGATCGGGGTTGGTGCTGCCCTCCAGGGTGGTCACCGAGCCGGGCGGGATGACGTTGTCCACCGTGCCGGCGGTGACACTGGTCACCACCACCGACAGGGTACAGACACTGCCTGCGGGAAAGTTGCCGCCGTTCAGGCGCACGCTGGTGTCCCCGGCGTTCAGCGCGCCGCCGGCGCCGTCGGTCAGGCTGCTGGCCGCGCAGCTGTTGGTCGACACGCCGGAGGCCAGCGTCACACCGGCGGGCAGGTTGTCGGTGAAGGTATTGGTCGGGGTGCCGGTACGCGCCACGTCGTTGGTGTTGAGCACCGCAATCACCAGCGTCGCCGTGCCGCCCTGCACGATGGTGTCCGGCTGGAAGTATTTGCTGATGCCGACGTTGCGCAGCACCGTCAGGGTTGCCGAGGGCGCGTTGTCATTGGTGACACCCTGGGCGCTGGTCAGCTGACTGACGGGGATGTTGTTGGTCAGGTTGCCATCCTGCAGGCCGGTGACCACCACGGTGACATTGCAGACCGAGTTCGCCGCGATGCTGGCCCCGGAAAAACTCACCGAGCCGGCCAGCGGCACCGCGACAAAGGTGGCGCTGGTGCACCCGGCGCCGGTGAAACTCGGGTTGGGGGTGGCGGCCAGCGCCATGCCGGTCGGCATCACGTCGGTCAGTGCCACACCGCTGAGGGCCAGCGCGCCCGGATTGTTGTTGGCGATGGTGATCTGCAAGGTCGATGTGGCTCCCCCGTTGATGCTGGTCGGCAGGAAGGATTTGTTGAGCGTGACCGGTGCGCCGCTGGAAACGCGCGTCAGCGTCGCCGACGCCGCGGCCCGGCTGCGCACCCCTTCGGCCGTTGTGACACTGCCGGAAATGATGGTGTTGGTGGCGGCACCGGTGCCCGCCGGCGCCTGAATCGTCACGGCCACCACACAGCTGCTGGTGCCGGCCGGCAGGAAACCCCCGCCCAGGTTGAAGGTGGCCGAGCCGGCGTTGGCGGTCACCGTGCCGCCGCAGGTGCTGAAGACATCGGGCGGCGCCGCGACCGTGTGCCCGGCGGGCAGGTTGTCGATGAACGACAGGTTGGTAAAAGGCGGCGCGCCGTTGGCGTGGTTGATGGTGACCGTCAGCCGCGACGTGCCCGACGGCGTGATCGTTGCCGGCGAAAACGCCTTGGCCGCCGTCAGGGCCGCGTTGATGGTCAGCGCCGCGGTCGCGGTGTTTTCATTGTTGCCCACCGAGGTCACCAGGCTGTCCGGAGGCAGCGTATTGGTGCGGTTGCCGCCCAGGCCGTTCGGTTCGGCCTGGACGGGCACGGTGATCTGGCAGTTGCCGGAGGCCGGAATGGTGCCACCGGTCAGACTGATGGTGGTGGTACCCGCCGTCGCCGTGAGCGTACCGCCGCAGTTGGTGGTGGGGGTCGGTGTGGCGGCGATCCGCACCGCCAGGTTGCCCATGGTCAGCAGGTTGTCGGTGAAACTGGTGATGGCCGCTGGCACCCCGCCGGCATTGTTGAGGGTGATGGTCAGCAGGCTGGTGCCGGTGTGCACCACCGTGCCCGGTGCGAAAGCCTTGCTCACCGACACCGGCGAGGGCGGTATGACCCGCAGCGTGGCCGATGTGGCCGCATAGCTGAGCGGAATGGCGCCAAAGCTGCCCGCCGCGATGGCGTTGGCATAGTCCCCCGCCGTGGGCGCGGTCACCTGCACCACAATGGCGCAACTGGCCGAGCCGCTGGAATTGGGGTCGGTGACGGCGGGAATCGTTCCCCCGGTCAAGGTCACGGTACCGGACGGAAAGCTGTTGAGGCTGCCGCCGCAACTGTTGCTCAGCAGGCTTTGCACCGTCACACCGGCCGGCATGGCGTCGGTGAAGTCCACGGCGGTCGCGGTAAAGAGGTTGCGGTTGGTCAGGGTCAGCGTCAGGGTCGAAAAGCCGCCCTCGGTGATGGTGGAGGGCGAAAACCCCTTGCCCACCGCACCGCCGGTGCGCAGGTTGACGGTGCCGCTGATGGCGGCGCTGTTGGTCACGCCTTCGGCGGTGCTCACCCCGCCGGCCGTGATGCTGTTGGTGACGCCACCGTTGCTGATGCCCCCGTCCGTGGTCGGCCGAAAGACGAAACTGATCGAGCAGCTGCCACTGACCGGAATGGTGCCGCCGGTCAGCCGCAGGCCGGTGTCACCATCGTCGAGCGCGCCGCCGCCGAGGTCCAGCACCGAACCGCCGCAGCTGTTGGTCACCAGACCGCCAGTGCCGATGCGCAGCGACGCCGGCAAGGTGTCGGTGAACCCCACGTTGGTCAGTGGGATCGCGTTGCTGTTGGACAGGGTGATGACAAAAGCCCGGGTGCCGCCGCCGTGCAGGTCGGTGTCCACCGCCACCGCCTTCGTGCCGGTCGGCCGCGCCAGCGGGTTGACCGTCATGGTGGCGAGCGCGTCCGCTTCGGCGATGATCGGCCCGGGCGCGTTGGCCGTCACGTCGGTGCGCACCAGGGTGTTGACATGGGTTCCCGGTGACAGCGCGGTCACCACCGCCGCCACCGAACAGGCGCCACTGACCGAGCCGCTGGCATTGGGCACGGTGCCGCCGGTCAGCGTCAGCTGGGTTCCGGTGGCGGTGGCCGTGCCGCCGCAGGAGTTGGACAACACGGCGCTCACGGACATGCCTGCCGGCATGGTGTCGGTGAAGCTGGCGGCGGTGGCCGAGTTGACCGGGTCGCTGTTGAAAATCGAAATGATCAGCGTGGCGGTCTGGCCGACATTGCGGTTGATCGGGTTGTAGGACTTGTTGGTATCGATCACCGCGTGGGCCGACCACGAAGCCATCAGCAGCCAGGCCAGAGCCAGCCAGCGCAGCAGTCGGGCAAAAGCGTTCATGATGTCCTTGTCGGATGGGCGGGCAAGTGGCCGCACAGGCCCAGGCGGCGGCGGTTTGTGCTCGCGCGATGCTATCGGGATTGCACCGCGCCTGTTGCGGTGAACGAACGCGAAGTGCAACCAAACGTGAACTTTTCCCGTTCTGGCCGATGGTGAGGTTCCGGTGTTCACGCGGGGCAGGGGGTCGGCGTGCCCTGCCCCGCCGGAAAAGCGCCTTTTTTCAGCGGGCCGACGGTGTCATGAGCCGCTCGCTCATCCAGCGCAGCAAGTCCACCCACATCTGGCGCATTTCGGCGTCCAGCGGCGTGCGCTGGGCGTGCGGCAGTTCCACGGTGACCACCGGGATGCCCTTGTGCACCCCGCCGAAGTTGCCCAGACTGCCCGGGTAGATGCCCACCTGGTCCAGATACAGCCGGCCCAGGCGCTGCGGTGGCGCCATCGGGCCGTCAAAGTCCAGCACCCCGAACGGCGCGTGAATGCTGACGATCAGGTGCGGCGCAAACCGGGTCATTTCCTCGTGCAGGTAGCGGCTTTCCGGTTCCGACAAGGGTTTCGGGCCGGGCCAGCGGCGCGGGTCCTTGCCGGTACGGCGCTCCCAGTACTGCGGCGCCTCGCGTTCCCAGCGGGGGGTAGGGAAGTTGCGGTTCAGGTCCACGCCGTTGGCATTGACCCGGCGCGGCGGCTGGCGGATCAGTCCATCGGGGTTCAGCGCCGGAATGAAGCGCCAGTGCACCGCCTGCGGCAGCGCGAAGCCGCCGCTCTCGGCCAGGCGCAACCAGTGCAGCGCGACCGAACTCGACGACAGCTCATCGCCGTGAATGCCGCCCACCACCAGCACGCGTAGCCGCGCGTCCGGCGCCGGCAGATCGCGCACCAGCAAGGCCCGGCCCTGGACCGAGCGCGCCGGGCCCGGCGTCAGCGCGGCGTCGCGGCACAAGGCGGCGTTCACATTGGGCAAACGGCGCACCAGATCGTGGCACTGGGCGGCCACCGGGTCCGGTAGCGCCGGTTTGGGGTCTTTCTGGGGCACACCCAGCGCAAAAAGGTGCGTTGTTGCTACAAAACAAATAGCAACGACGCGGCCGATCCGGCCCCCGGGGTGGCGCTGCAGGACGTGTGAGCTCATGCCTCCACTGTAAACCGCAGCCCGGCGTGCTCCTGCAAACGGGCCACCAGCGCGGTGCCCAATGCCGACGCGGGCGTCCAGATGCCGCCGGGCGTGGCCGATTCGAGCAGGCAGACGGCGGCCTCGGCGATCATCTTCGAGGTCGAGCCATAGCCGGGGTCGCGGTCGCCGGTGACGCCCACGCGCACCTGGTGGCCGGCGGTGTCTTCGCCCAGGAACAGCACGTCGTAGTGGCCGGCCTCGCGCTCGGCGCGCGACGGGCCTTCGCCGGGTTTCGGGCCGCCCTCGGCACCCAGCGACTTGTCGGCTGCCACGGCGTGGGCGAATGCCTCGCCTTTTTCGCCCGCGCCGGTGATGAGCATCTCGTCGTAGACCAGGTCGGCGCCCCAGGCATGGCCGAGCAGGAAGTTGGAGCGGTGCACGTTGCGCGTGTTGATGGCCGCCATCACAAACGGTGCCACCCACAGGCCCAGCGCCTCGTCCAGCATGGGCTTGGCGCCCGAGGGCTGGCGCGGCCCTTCGAAGCCGGGCGTCAGCGCGAACGGGTTGCGCAGCAGGTCCAGCACGCCGGGTTTCGTGGCGGCGGCGGCCATCGTCGCCTTCAGGCTGGCGGCGGTGCCACCCGAGAAGGTGCCTTTCATCTTGCGCACCCGCCCGCGCACCCGGCTGGCCGGGTGGCCGTGGCGCGCTTTCATCTCGTTTTGCAGCACCAGCACACCCAGATCGAACGGAATCGAGTCGAAGCCGCAGGAGAACACGATGCGCGCGCCGCTGGCCCGGGCCTGGGCTTCGTGCGCGTCGATCATGGCGCGCATCCAGGCCGGCTCGCCACACAGGTCCACATAGTCCACGCCGCTGGTCGCGCAGGCGGCGACCAGCTCGTTGCCATACAGCTGGTAGGGGCCCACGGTGGTCAGCACCAGCCGGGTCTGGGCCATCAGCGCCGCCAGGCTGGCCGGGTCGGCGCTGTCGGTCACCACCAGCGGCGTGTCGGCCGGCGCGCCCACTTCGTCACGCACGGCGGCCAGCTTGCCGGCGCTGCGCCCGCCCATGGCCCAGCGCAGGCCGCTGCCGGCCGGGTAGCGCTGCAGCAGATATTCCACCACCAGCCGGCCGGTGAAACCGGTGGCGCCGTGGACAACAAGATCAAAGGGTTTGGACATGGCGGGCCTTGTAGAGCAGTAAAGCGCCGCAGTGTGCCCGGGCGGCGCCGGCCCCGTCAGTCGTGTGGGTGTCAGGCGGCGCGCGCCGCCACGCCGTTCACTCGTCGCGCTCGCCTGCCTCGTACAGGGTTTCGCGGCCCATGCGGTCGACGATGAGTTCGGCGGTCCAGGGCAGCATCAGGGCGCCGCAGCGGCTGTCGCGGTACAGGCGTTCCAGCGGCAGGTGGCGCATCATGCTGGTGCCGCCACAGGTGCGGATGGCCAGGCGGGCGATGTCGTTGGCGCCTTCCATCACGCTGTAGTGCGCGGCGTACAGGCGCAGCTTCTCGTCCTTGCTGGGGTTGGGCTTGGCCTCCTGCACCGCGCGCAGAAAGAGTGAGCGCATGCTCTCCAGCTGGATGCGCATCTGCGCGACCGCCATCTGCTTGGTGGGGAACTGGCGGCGCTTGACCGGGGGTTCGCCCGGCACCTCGCCGCGCAGGTATTGCACCGTAAAGTCATACGCCCCCGCCGCCAGGCCCATGTAGGTGGCGGCGATGGTGAAGAACATGGCCGGCCAGGTCTGTGCGCCCTTGAAGTACACGCCGCGCGGCATGAGCTGCTCGTCGTCGCTGACGAACACGTC
>ERZ761602.7064-NODE-7064-length-12127-cov-9.817097_pt1 | contig 12127 bp, 10 predicted proteins | sample MGYA00512165_ERZ761602 | MGnify/ENA primary metagenome ERZ761602 (study PRJEB28899, sample SAMN02445085) | bioreactor sludge metagenome | biome: EBPR sludge; isolation source: Thorneside wastewater treatment plant | place: Australia: Brisbane, Thorneside... | reverse complement strand
GGTGCCGCCGTCGCCGGTGCCGCCGTCGCCGGTGCCGCCGTCGCCGGTGCCGCCGCCGTCCGTGGTCCCTCCATCCCCGTCGCTGGTGTCGTCTCCGTCCTTGTCGCCGCACGCGGCCAGGGTCAGTCCGAGAAGCAGAGCTGGGAACATGGGTCCTCCTGGGTGGTTCGTAGCCTTCCGCTAGCCCATCATCCTACAGGTGCATAGGGCGCGTAAAATCCCGGAGGAGCAGACCCTCGGGGTTAGCCGCGAGGGTGGAGGAGCCGGTGTCCACTCTCGCGCAGCGATTCCGGGCGATTCGGAGCCACACCGAGTCCCTGGCGAGGCCCTTGTCGGCCGAAGACCAGACCGTGCAGTCGATGCCGGACGTCAGCCCGACGAAGTGGCACCTCGCGCACTGCACCTGGTTCTTCGAGACCTTCGTCCTGCTCCCCCACCTGGAGGGGTACCCGCCCTTTGATCCGGCCTATGGCTTCTTGTTCAACTCCTACTACGAGGCCGTCGGGCCGCGTCACGCCCGCGTGCAGCGCGGGCTGCTGTCCCGGCCGGGAGTGCAGGAGATCCTGGCCTATCGGCGGCATGTGGACCAGGCGATGGCCAGCCTCCTGGCCCGCGGCGCCGGGGAGTGGGATGCCCTGGTCGAGCTCGGGCTCCACCACGAGCAGCAGCACCAGGAGCTGCTCCTGATGGACATCAAGCACGTGCTGTCGGTCAACCCCCTGCGGCCGGCCTACCAGGCTGCGCGGCTGGGCCATGCCGAGGCGACTCCGCTGGGCTGGATCCCGTTCGATGGCGGGCTGACCGAGATCGGGCACGAGGGAGGGGGCTTCGCCTACGACAACGAGGGGCCCCGCCACAAGGTCTGGCTGGAGCCCTTCGCGATCGCCTCGCGGCCGGTCAGCAACGCGGAGTACCTGGAGTTCATCGAGGACGGGGGCTATCGGCGCCCCGAGCTCTGGCTCTCGGCCGGCTGGGACTGTGTCGGGGCTGAGCGCTGGCAGGCCCCCCTGTACTGGGAGCAGAGGGACGGGCGCTGGATGGTCTTCAGCCTGGGGGGGCTGGTCGAGCTGCCCGCCTTTGATCCGGTCTGTCATCTCAGCGCCTACGAGGCGGCGGCTTTTGCTTGCTGGGCGGGCAAGCGGCTGCCGCGCGAGCAGGAGTGGGAGACGGCGGCCCCGCGGCTGCAAGCCACCGGCGAGGTCTGGGAGTGGACGGCCTCCCCCTATGTGGCCTACCCCGGCTTCCGCCCGGCCGAGGGGGCCATCGGCGAGTACAACGGCAAGTTCATGGCCAACCAGATGGTGCTGCGTGGGGGATGCCGCGCCACGCCGCCCGGTCATATCCGCCCCACCTATCGCAACTTCTACCCCCCCCAGGCCCGCTGGATGTTCGGCGGGCTCCGACTCGCCCAGGATGTACGATGAACGATCACGCAACCGTAGAGCGCTCTCCCGATCCCGGGCGGGAGGTCTTCCTCCAGGCGGTGCTCGGCGGACTCTCGGAGCGGCCCCGATCGATCCCGGCGCGCTTCCTCTACGACTCGCGAGGCTCCGCGCTCTTCGACACGATCTGCGCGCAGCCCGAGTACTACCTGACCCGCACCGAGACCGGGATCCTGGAAGCGCGCGCGGCTGAGATCGCGGGCCTGGCGGGACCCGGCTGCGCCCTGGTCGAGTTCGGCTCGGGCTCCAGCACCAAGTCCCGACTGTTGATCGAGGCGATGGACCTGGCGGTCTATGTCCCGATCGACATCTCCCGCCTGCACCTCGACCAGACCGCCGCCCAGCTTCGCCTGGACTACCCCGAGCTCCGCGTGCAGCCGGTGGCCGCCAACTTCATGAAGGTCGAGGCCCTGCCTGCGGACATCGACGACGCCATTCGGCGCGTCGGCTTCTTCCCCGGATCGACCATCGGCAACCTCACCCCCGAGGAGTCCGACGCCTTCCTGCGCCGCGCGCGTCGCCTGGTCGGGGCGGACGGCGCCATGCTGATCGGCATCGATCTGCGCAAGGACCCCACGCTGCTCACCGCAGCCTACAACGACGCGGCCGGGGTGACGGCCCGGTTCACGCTCAACCTGCTGCGCCGCGCCAATCGTGAGCTGGGTGCCGACTTCGATCCCGGCGCCTGGCAGCACGAGGCCTTCTACAACGCGCGGCTGGGACGGATGGAGATCTACATCCGCTCCTTGCGCGGACAGACGGTCTCGGTCGCCGGTCGCAGCTTCGCCTTCCAGCCGGACGAGCGCATCCACACCGAGTACTCCTACAAGTACGACCCCCATGAGTTCGCGGAGTCTGCCCATCGGGCCGGCTTCCGGCTGGCCGAGCTCTGGACGGACCCGGCGGAGCTGTTCGCCGTCGTCTGGCTGGAGGCGGGCCCCGCTCCGCGCTGACCCGGCCCCGCGCTGACCCGGCCCGGCTTACACCACCTCATGCTTCTCGCCCTCCTCGCCCTCGCCCTCGCCCCCGCACAGGCCATCGAGCCCGTGCTCGACTGGACCCTCTCCGGCGCCGCCTTCCCCTCGGGCGCCGAGAGCTCCATCCGGGCGGGGGGGCGGCAGGCGCTCTGGAACCGGCCGGGCAACCCCTTGCTGGAGTCGACCTTCCTCCAGTCCTCGGGCGTGATGATGGTCACCCCGGCCTTCACGAGGGTCGACGCCGAGGTCGCCTTCCAGCCCGCCACCATCTTCGAGCTGCGCGCCCGCTACGGGGCCATCGGCTACTACGACGCCTTCACGGCGGTCCTGCTCTTCGATGACCCGGACGCCGTCTACGACAAGGAGGAGCGGGCCGATCTGGACCGCACCAACGGCATCGCCACCCGGCTCGCCCTGGAGCCGACGCTGCGGATGAAGGTCGGCCCGGTCGTCTTCATCGGCTGGACCATCTACCGCTTCACCACCCTGTACCCCGGCTCCACGACGGACACGGGTCAGTACTGGCTCGAGCCCGAGCTGGCCTTGCTTGTGTCGCGCACGGGCACGACCTGGGACCACAACGCCCTGCTGGCCGGCGAGCTGACGCCGGGCGACCACACGCTCTACCTGGGGGCCTACGGCACCCTGCGGCACGCCCCCAGCACCGACGACACGCTGGCCCGGGTGGGCCCGGTGGGGGTCTGGATGCTGCCGGGTGGGAATTGGAGCCTGTACGGCATCTGCCAGTTCTACCTGCACGACCGGGTCCAGACCCGCGCGGCGCCCCCCTATGTCGGGGTGCGGCTGGCCTGGTCGCTCAACCCGGCCTGAGCGACCTGGACAGCCCGAACGTGGTCAACGCGGACCCGGGCCAGAGCTCAGCGCCTCGAGCTCTTCGATCCCCGGCAGGACGCTGAGGTCCGGCTCCAGCGCGATCTCGACCCGACGGTTGCGCGCCCGGCCCTCGTCCGAGTCGTTCCCTGCCACCGGCCGCGAGTCGGCGAAGGCGGCGGCGCTCAGCGCGTCGGAGGGGACGCCGGCCTCTTCCAGCATGCGCATGACGGAGATGGCCCGGGCCGCTGCGAGGTGGTCGTTGCTGGGGAAGCGCGCGGTGGCGATCGGCACGCTGTCGGTGTGGCCCTCGACCTGGAAGCGCTTGCCCTCCAGGCTGCCGAGGATGGCGCCCACCTGCAGGGCGGTGGACTTGCCGTCGGGGGAGAGGTCGGCGGAGCCGGTCGGGAAGAGGATGTCGCTCCCGACCTCGATCACCATGCGGTTGTCCACCATCTTGACCCGCAGGGTGCCGGCGTCGATGAGCTCCTTGAAGCGGCTGAGGAGGTCGCGATACTGGGTGACCCGCTCGCTGGCGAGGGCTTCGCGTCGTCGCAGGTCGGCCAGGGCGCGGGCCAGCTCGTCGTTGGTGGCTTCCAGGCCGGCGACCTCGCCGCTCAGGTTCTGGGCGCGCCGCTTGGCGGCTTCTTCGTCGCCCATGGCCTCAGCCAGGGTGAGGCGGGTGGTCTCCAGCTCGGACTGCAGACCCTTGTACTTCTTCTGACTGACGCAGCTCAGGCTGAGGGTGGCCGCGAGGGCGAGGGGGAGGAGCGACTTCATGGGTGTCTCCGGGGTTGGACTCCAGGGAGGCGGAGTCGACCCCCTGGCAACGACCCCATCGGTTGACAGTTGCGGCGGGGTCGGGGTCGGGGCCGGCTGGCGGCGACCGTCGGTCCGGGTGAGGCTGGGGAGGTGCCCCTCACCCTGTCGCCGCCGTCTCCTCCGCTCCCCGAGCGCAGCGACGAGCTGGAAGGCCGCGCGGTGTCGATCGGCCCGTGGCGGCTGGACGCGGTGTTGGGCCGGGGCGCGACCAGCCTGGTCTACGCCGCCCACCACCCGGGGCTGGGGGTGCGGCGAGCGCTGAAGGTGCAGCGTCTGCCCGGCCCCCTGGTGGCGGAGCGCCTTCGACGCGAGGGCGAGGTGCAGGGTCGGCTGCGGCATGCCGGGCTGCTGCCGGTGCTGGAGCGCTTCGAGCACGAGGGGCGAGTGGTCCTGGTGATGGAGCAGGTCGGCGCGCGCACGCTGGAGGCCTGGGTGGAGGCGCACGCGCCGGTGCCGCTGGCCCAGGCTCGGGCGCTGCTGGGAGAGGTCCTCGACGGGCTGGACGCCGCCCACCGGGTCGGCGTGGTTCACCGGGATCTCAAGCCGGCCAATGTGCTGGTCGACGAGGAGGCGGGCCGCGCGGTGCTCTGCGACTTTGGCATCGCGCGGGTCCTGGGAGAGGAGGCCGATCCGAACCAGACCCAGCTGGGGACCCCGATGGGCACCCCGGGCTTCATGCCCCCCGAGCAGTGGGCCGACGCCAGCAGCGCCGGGGTGCGGGCGGATGTGTTCGCCGCCGGCGCCCTGGTCTACTTCACCCTCACCGGCCGCCCGCCCTTCTCGGGGGCGGACCCGACGGCCCTGCTGCGCGCCACGCTCGAGGGCCGCACCGAGGACCTCGCCGCCGCACGTCCGGACTGCCCTCCTGCCCTGGTCCAGGCGGTCGCCGCCTGCCTCGCGCCCCGCGCCGAGGATCGCCCCGCGAGCTTGGGGGCCCTGCGCCGGGCGCTGGCCTCGGACCGTCCGGCGGGCGCGGGTACCGACACGGTCGTCCCCGTCGCCGGGCCCGTGGCGAAGCGGATCTTGCCCGGCTGGCTGGGCGCCTCCCTGCCCGGCTGGCTGGGCGCCTCGCTGGGCGGGGCGCTGATCGGCCTGGGGAGCTGGGCCCTGATGCGGGCCGTCGGCTTCCCCACCGCGCCGCCTGCCGCCCCGTCCCTGCCGGTGGCGAGCGTCGAGCCCCTCCCCCCGGACGAGGCGCCCACGGCCGAGCCCACCGCCGAGCCCACAGTTGAGCCCACAGCCGAGGTCATCGCCCCGATGGTGCCCGGCTGCGTCGCCAGCGAAGGCGAGCTGATCGGCTGGTGGTGGGCGGGCACTGAGCTCCGGCGGCGGGTCTGGGGTGGGGTCCGGGTCGAGCGGGAGACGAATGTGCGCTCCTCGCCCCCCGACGGTGCCGGGGGACCTCCCGGGTCCGTGCGCTGCGTGTTGCCCGCCGACAGCCGGGTCGCCGTTCGGGTCGACCCGCTGGAGATCGACGGTCAGCTGTGGGTGCCGCTGTACGGGGGCGACCTCCGCTCCCGGTGAGTTCCCCATGGCGCTGGGAGCACGGAACTGTCGACGGGCGAGGCCTTGCCATCCCGGGCGCACCCGCCGCACCGCGGCACAACCCGGAGAGAAGCGATGACGACCCCCGTCCAGCCCGAGTGGAAGGCCGAAGACAACCGCAAGCGCGGGCTGATCGCCGCAGCGCTGACCGTCGGAACCATCACCCTGGGCGGCACCGCCGCCTTCCTGGTGCTGATGGAGAGGCACGAGCAGCGGCAGGATGCGCCCGTCGCGGAGCTGGCTGCGCCCGACACCGACGCCGAGGCCGTGCTCGCCGAGCTGCAGCCCGAGGAGTCCGAGGCGGTCCAGGACGCGATGAGCACCGCCGCGGCCGCCCAGGAGAAGGTGGCCACCCTGGAGGCCGAGCTGGGCGAGGCCAAGGCCCGCATCGCCGCCTTCGAGGAGGCCGAGGCCAAGGGGGCCGAGCGCTCCGCCTCCGCCCGCAAGCGCTGGCAGGAGATGGAGGCGGAGGTCTCCCGCCTGCGAGTCGCCCTGGCCGACGCCGAGGCCGAGCGCGACAACCTGCGCACCGAGCTGGCGAGCTCGCTCAAGCTGCTCGACGAGCAGATCGCCCAGACGGCCCGCGTTCGCCAGGAGCGGGATGTCTGGAAGCAGGCCAGCACGGACAACCTGTGGGCGGCCTTCGTCGAGAACACCAAGGTCAAGCTCTGCGACCGCGGCAGCCGCAAGTCGATGTCCAAGTGCCACGAGGCGATCGCCGTGCACATGGACGCCGAGGCGCGCCAGCGCTTCGACCACTGCGTCGCCGCGCGCCAGTCCGTGCCGGCCCTGGTCGAGATCGACCGCCGCTCGACGCCGCCGGCCTTCAGCGAGCGCCTGCCGGAGGGCGTGCGCCAGATCGGCAAGGACTGGCACCTCGTCTACTGCGACCCGAACCTGCCCGAGGCGGTCGCGCAGGGTGAGAACGAGCTGCCCCAGCCCACCGTGATGAGCCTCGCCCGGAAGTAGGCCCTGTGCCGCTCAGCCCTGGGGGGCGCGGGTCCCCCAGGCCAGGAAGGCGAGGCAGCGCTCGCGAAAGGTGGACAGGTGATGGCGGGGCATCGGCAAGCCGGTGCCTCGCCACGGTTCGTCCAGCGCCTCGGCGAAGCGCTGGCGGAGCGCGGCGCCGGCGGGCAGGGCGGCGACCCGGCCGGCCAGGGCGCGCAGCCGGGGGAGCAGCTCCTCCAGGCCGTCGTCCTCCAGCAGCCCGACCAGCCGCAGGTAGGCGCGGGCGCGCTGGCCCCGCGGCTGGGGGTCGGCGACCCGGTCGGGGAGCTGCTCCAGGCAGCGGTAGAAGGTGCGGGAGAGGTCGCGGCCGGGGTCCCCGGCAAGCCAGCGCTCCAGATCGGGCCAGCAGCCTCGACCCAGGACCACCAGCAGGAAGGCCAGGACCGCGCGCTCCTCGGCCTCGCCCAGGGGCTGCAGGGGCGCCTGCCGGGGAGGGGGAACCTGGCAGGGAGTGGGCAGCATGCGTCCCAGGTCGAAGCCGAAGCCGCGGCGGGCCTCGCGCCAGGCCCAGGCCCAGGCGAAGCGGCTGACGGCCGCGCTGGTACGGGCGAAGGGCGCGTCCAGGGCGGCCAGCGCCTCGCCCAGGGCGGCGGGCCTCTCGCCGGCGACCGCGCGCAGGCGGCCCCTCATCCGGCTGCGGTTCGCGCTCACCACGCCCCAGCCGGGCAGGCCCAAGGAGTGAGGGCGGGCCTGGCCGCGCTGCAGGGTCGCGACCAGCCGCAGCAGGACCACCAGGTCCGCTCCCTGGCCCAGGCCGTCGCACCGTCGTCCGAGCATCCCGGCCACCTGGGTCCAGCTCTCCCGACCCGCGATGCAGCTGGCGACCCGCTCGCGACCGTCGTCGTCGAGCACCGCCTCCAGCCGGGCCAGGGGCTCGCCGGTGGTCTCCAGGACCCGGGTGGCCAGGTCCAGGTGGGCGCCGATGCCGACCAGGTCGAGCTGCTCCAGGGCGGCCTCGCCGTGCTGGCGACCGATGTCGGAGGGCAGGCCCAGCACCACCGAGACCCCTTGGAAGGCGGCGCGGACCCGCCCGCCGAAGAGCGCGCGGAGCTCGGCGCCCGCGGCCAGGTCGGGCGGCCCCCTCAGCAAGGCGCGCCAGGCCGAGGCCGCGCGTTGGTCCCGGGAATCGGCCAGCCAGACGGTCTCGGCGGGCAGCCGCCGCTCCCGCAGCGCCAGCTCCTCGCCCAGCCGGCTCAGCAGGTAGAGGGAGGCGACCCGGCGCTCGGAGGCGCCCCAGTCAGCCCGGCGCTCGGAGGCGCCCCAGTGGGCAGGATCGATGGCTCGGCAGGCCTCCCGGTCCCACTCGACCTCGGCCCGGACGGTGTCGCCGGCGGGCGTTTCGTGCTCGGCGAACACCCAGGCGCAGAGCTGGTCGATCTCGGGCGCGGCGGGGGGCTCGAGCTCGCTCAGGGCGGCGCGCAGCGCAGCCGGCGGCAGGGACCAGGCGGCGAGGCAGGCCGGCAGCAGGCGCGGGTCCTGGGCTGCGCCTTCGCAGAGGGCCGCGCGCTGGGCCCGCTCCTTCTGCCAGGACGCGTGGCCGATCGGCGGGGCCAGCTCGGGCAGGCGCGCGGGCAGGCCGCTCAGCGGTGAGCTCACGGGCCCTCCTGGAGGTCCACCACCCGCAGCCGGGTGGCGGTCCCCAGCACCAGCACGTCGCCCGGGGCGAGGCCGGCCCCGTCGATCAAGCGCTGCGCGTGCCCCCCTCGCTCCAGGTGGGTGTCGGCCAGCACCTCGACGGCGCCCTGCGGACCCAGCCGGAGGTGGCGCCGCGAGACGGCCGGATCCATCGACCCGCTGCCCAGGAACAGCTCGACGGCCCCGACCGCACCGCGCGCGGGATCGAAGCGCCCCAGCAGGGCGTGCTCCCGGCTCCAGACCAGGCGTCGACCGTCCTCGGGTCCGCCCAGGACCTCCAAGGTGCAGGCGGCCACCGCGCGTACCGGCGCCAGCGCTCCGTGCGGGCCGGCGTCGACGCCCGGCTGGAGCGTCTCGGGCGAGGCGTGCTCGGAGGCGAGGCGGGGCAGGCAGGCCGCGACCCACTCCACGGCGCACAGGGCCTGCCCCAGCTCGGCGAGGCCCGCGCCGGGGGGCAGCGCTGCCAGCAGCTCGGCCAGCCGCGGCGTCGGGGTCGCCACGCGCTCGCGGCCGGCCTGCCAGGAGGAGAGGCGCTGGCCGACGGCTTCGAGGGCCTCGCGCAGCAAGGCCAGCCGCGGCGGGAGCGGATCCCAGCGCCCCAGCATCAGGGCGAGGTGCTCGACCCCCAGGAACCCGTGCACCGCCGCGAGCTCCTGGGCCCGGCGCAGCAGCTCCAGCACCGAGGGGCCGGCGGCAGGCGCCCAGCTCGACGGGCCGTCCGGCGCGGCCGCGCAGGACAAACGCAGCGCCTCGGCGTCGCGGACCACCAGCACCGGCGTCCACCAGCGGCAGGAGGGGTGCGGGATCCCCATGCGGGCCAGCGCGCGGCGGCCGGCCTCGACCGCCCGGTCCAGGGGGAGGCCGCTGGCGAGGGCTCCGTAGAGGGCGGTGGAGAAGCCGATGCTGGCGGCAGGATCGATCGGCTGAGAGGGCGCGACGGCGGCAGGCAGCCCCTCCTGCACGAGGCGCTCGGCGGGGGCAGAGCCGGCCTCGCCCTCGTGCGAGCCTCCCCCGCAGACGTCCAGCACGGCGAGGTCCAGCCCCGCCGCAACCGGGTCCACCCAGCGGGCCGTGGCCGCCGGATCCAGGCTGCGGTCACCACCCAGACCGACGAGGACGCGCTCCACCGAGGCCCGCCCGTGGCTGACGAGGTGCAGCACGCGCAGGCTGGATGCGGGGTTCCCTGGGTCAGAGGCCCCCGATTCAGCCTCGCCCGCGCGCACGGCGGGCCAGCGCTCCAGGCAGGAGAGGGTGGCCTGGGCGACCCGGGCGCAGACGGGATCCTGCGGATCGAGGCGGACCACCTGCACGTCCAGCATCAGCGCCGGTCGGAGCGGCCGAGAGGGGCCCGGCGCCTCGGCCAGCCGGGCCACGCGGCAGGGGGCCAGCACGGAGCTCGCCGGGGCCAGCAGCTCCAGCAGCTCCCAGGGCAGGGCCCGCAGCAGATCGTCGCGCAGGTCCAGCAGCAGGGTCAGCCGCTCGCCGGCCGCCGCGGCCCCGTGGGCCAGGGTGGCCAGGGCCGGCCCCAGCGGTGCCACCTCCAGCACCGCGGCCAGGCGCGCCCCGAGCGCAGCCTCTTGACGGGAGAGCTCGCCGTCCTGCCCGGGGACCAGCACGCCGGCGGGGACCCGCAGCAAGGCGCGGGCCTCCTCCCCCAGCTCCAGCACGGTCTGCCGGTCCAGGACCGCTGCCCAGGGCCGTCGGCCGGACTTGAACAAGGCCATCCCGCGCCCCTCGGGGGGGAGGCCCAGGCTCAGCACGGCGAGATGTGGCTGCGACTGGTCCGGCACCCGGCTCCTCGGCCCTAGGCTGGTCCCCTCCACTCTACTCCGGCGCGTGCGGGCAAGTGTCGACGGACCGTCGTATGCCAGCATGTCGACCCGGACGCCAAGGGAGCCCCGATGCCCGCCACCTCAACCCCTGTCGCGAGCTGGATGGCCCTGGCCATCGGCGCCCTCGAGCCCGGAGACGCGGCAGCCCTGCTGCGCTCGGCCGGCCCCGGCGCTGCCCTGCGCCTCGCCACGATGCGCACGCTCGCTGGCCTGCCCGCGGCCGAGGAGCCTGCGCACGCGGCCCAAGAGCCAGCGCCGCTCCCTCGGCTGGCCGCCTCGCTGGGGGCCGCGCCCCTCCTGGGCAGCCCCGCGGAGCTCCCCCAGACCGCCGAGCTGGTCCGGGTCGGCTCCCGGGTCCGGGTCTACGTGGTGGCCCCAGGCCCTGCCTCTCAGGTGCGGCCCATCTTGATGCGCAGGAGCGAGCGCGGCAGCGTCCGCCTGCTCCCGATCGAGGGGGCGCCCTGGCCCACCCTGGACCGCTTCCAGCGAGAGGACGACGTCCACGTGATCGACCTGGTCGTCGGTGAGCCGATCGGCCTGCAGACCCTGGTCCTGGGCCTGCTGGACGCCGATGTCGTCGAAGACCCCTGGCCCGCCGGGGACGCCCGGGACGCGCGGGTGATGGAGGCCGTGCTGAACGGCGGCATCCCCGGCGCGGTCTTGAGCCTGCAGGTGATCGGAGAAGGGGCCTCTCCGCGTGGGTAGGACTAGTTCCCCATGGCGCCGAGGCGCCTCCACCGGACCATGAAACAGGCAGCCCCCCTCCGGCCCTTCGGGCCACCTCCCCTCGCTCGCGGGGGGAGGATTGGTTTGCCTCCTCCCTCCCCTCGCTTGCGGAGCGAGGCGGAGGGGGGGCGTCCTGCCCCATGCCCCCCCCGCTGTTTCCGATTAATCACCCAGATGAGCTCCTGGCGAAACTGCTCCTCCTGCAAGCGGCCCATCCAGCATGGGCAGAACTACTGGGTCTGCGCGGTCTCGACCTGCAACCGGCCCGCCACCTCCTTCGTCTTCTGCAAGCCTGCGTGCTGGGACGCGCACCTGTCGGTGATGAACCACCGCAGCGCCTGGTGCGAGGAGAAGCAGGCCCCTCCCGAGGCCCCGCCCTCGCAGCCTCCTGCCCCCAGCGAGCCCGCCCAGCGCCGCGTCATCCGGGCTGAGCCCAAGGCCCAGGAGACCGACGTGCTGATCGTCGCCTCCCGCCTGAAGGAGTACGTCGACCGTCGCGGGGGGATGAACACCTCGGCCGAGGTGCTGCAGGCCCTCTCCGACATCGTCCGCTTCGAGACCGACCGGGCGATCGAGCGGGCCCGCGAGGATGGCCGCAAGACGGTCAAGGGACGGGACTTCTCACAGCGTTAGGAGCTCCCCATGATCATCCGACGGGCCGCAGAGCGAGGCCTGGCCGACCACGGTTGGCTGCGCTCCTTCCACACCTTCTCCTTCGCCGGCTACCACGACCCCGCGCATATGGGCTTCCACGCGCTGCGGGTGATCAACGAGGACCGGGTCGCGCCCGGCCGCGGCTTCGGGCGCCACGGTCACCGGGACATGGAGATCCTCTCCTACGTCCTCGCCGGCGCGCTCCAGCACAGCGACTCGATGGGGGTGGGCTCGATCATCCGCCCCGGAGAGCTGCAGCGGATGAGCGCGGGGACGGGGGTCCAGCACGCCGAGATGAACGCCTCGCCCACGGAGCCGGTGCACTTCCTGCAGATCTGGATCCTCCCCGATCGCGCCGGGCACCCGCCCGGCTACGAGCAGAAGGCCTTCCCGGCGGAAGAGAAGCGGGGCCGCTTGCGGCTGATCGCCTCGGGCGACGGACGAGAGGGGAGCCTGACCGTGCACCAGGACGTGGCGCTCTACGCGGCGCTGCTCGACGGGTCCGAGGCGGTCGCGCACAGGCTCCAGCCGGGCCGAGCTGCCTGGGTGCAGGTCGCGCGGGGTTCGCTCGCGGTCAACGGGACCCGCCTCGAAGCGGGAGACGCCGCTTCCTTCGAGTCCGGCGAGCTCAGCCTGGCTGAGGGGCAGGGGGCCG
>ERZ761602.7063-NODE-7063-length-12129-cov-26.385208_pt1 | contig 12129 bp, 10 predicted proteins | sample MGYA00512165_ERZ761602 | MGnify/ENA primary metagenome ERZ761602 (study PRJEB28899, sample SAMN02445085) | bioreactor sludge metagenome | biome: EBPR sludge; isolation source: Thorneside wastewater treatment plant | place: Australia: Brisbane, Thorneside... | reverse complement strand
GAGCCAGCCGAAAATCACCTGCGTCAGCAGTGGTGCGCTGGCGATGCCGACCCCCAGCACCAGGGCAATCGCCGCATAGCCGGCCAGCGGCAATTCGAACAGCGCTGGCAGTTGCGCCAGCCCGACTGCCGCCACAGCCAACAGCACCGGCAACAGCAGCAACTTGCTGCGCGCGGCGTCGCCGGCACCGGGACGCTGCGCAAAGCCGGTCTTCAGCGCCTGCGCCAGCGGCTGCATTCGGTTCAGGTACGCCGGGTAGCCGGCGCCGGCGAGGCTGGCCAGGCAGCCCAGCGCCAGAAAGACCAGCGCCGGTGCTGGCGCGGGAACGATCAGCGGCGCGCTGCTGGCGAAGTAGCCGCCGCCCAAATCGCCGCCGAGCAGTTGCGTGAACGCGACCGCCAGCGCGTAGCCGAGCGCCAGCCCGAGAAAAGTGCCCGGAACGCCGATCGCCAGACCTTCGAGCAAGACCTGCAACAGGCGCATCCGCGGCGACAGGCCAAGCACGCCGAGCAGGGCGAACTGCGTCGAGCGCTGCGCCACCGCGGTCAGTTGCGTGGCGAAGACCAGGAAGGCGCCGGTCAGCAGGGCCACCAGCGCCAGCACGTTGAGGTTCACACGGTAGGCGCGCGACAGATTCGAGACGCGCGCGCGGTCGTCGTCGGCGGCGCGAATCAGCAGGCCGGCCGGCAGCCGCTGCGTCAGGTCGGATCGCCAGCTAGCCAGGTCGGTGTCGGGTGCCAGGCGGACGCGGCCCTCGCTGACCGCGCCGGCCGGGCCGAAGTGCGCCTGCACCCAGGCAATGTCGGCGACCAGCAGCAGGTCGTCCGGGCCGGCCGCCGGCAGGTCGCCGGCGATCGTCGTGCGCCAGCGCTGCTCGCCGCGTACCAGCGTCACTGCCGCGCCCGGCTGCAGCCCGAGCTTGTCGAGCAGCGCCGGCGACGCGTAGACGCCACCCGCGAAAATGTTGTCCGGCGACGCGCGCTGGTCGTGCCGCGGCATCAGCCCGGGCATCACCGCCGCGGCGCTGAAGACGTCGAGGCCGATCAGCGCCACCGGCGTCGGCGAATGGTCGACGCGCACCCGGGTTTCGATCACCGGCGCGACGACCAGCACCGCCGGGTCGCTGGCGACGGCGTTGATGGTCGCCAGTGGCACGCTGCCGGCGCTGTCGCGGGCGGCAATCACCGCGTCCGGGTCGCCCTGGACACTCTTCATCGCGCGGGCAAAGTCGGCCAGCGCCGCGTCGTTGATCAGGTGGATGGCGTAGCCGAGCGCGACGCCGAGGGCGATCGCCAGCAGCGACAGCAGCGTCGCCGCTCGCCGCGTCCTGAACTGCGCGCGAATCAGCCACCAGGCGAGCGTCGCCAGCGCGCGGCCGCTGCTCGGCGTGCTCATGCCAGGCCGTCCGGGGTCAGCGTCAGGATGCGGTCGCAGCAGTGCGCGACCTGTTGCGAATGAGTGACCACCAGTGCGCTGGCGTGCTGCTCGCGGACCCGTTCGACGAGCAGCGAAAGGACTTCGCTGGCGGTGCGTGGATCGAGGTTGCCGGTCGGTTCGTCGGCCAGAATCAGCGCCGGCTGGTGCACCAGCGCGCGGGCGATCGCCACCCGCTGCAGTTCGCCGCCGGAGAGCGACGCCGGCCAGCGCGGTCCGAAGCCCGCCAGCCCGACGCGTTCGAGCAGCGCTTGCGTCCGCTGGCCGTGCTCGCTCGCGGGAGCGCCGCAGAGCAGCAGCGGGACAGCGATATTCTGCGCCACGGTCAGCGTCGGCAGCACATGAAAGGCCTGGAAAACGAAGCCGATGCGGTGGGCGCGCAGCGCCGCCCGCGCGGTGTCATCGAGGCGGACGATGTCGGTCGCCTGTGGGCCGATGCGGATCGATCCGCCGTCGGCGGTCTCCAGCCCGGCGATGCAGTTCAGCAGGGTGCTCTTGCCGACCCCCGATTCGCCGACCAGGGCGACGATCTCGCCGGCCGCGACGGTGAAGCCGAGGCCGCTGAACAGCGGCCGGCTGGCCATTGCGTAGCGCATCTCGAGGTCGGCCACGGCGAGCATCGCGCTGCCGCTGTTCGCCGTGCGCGCCGCGCTCATGGCTGCGCCGGCAGGTACGACCAATTGATCTTGCGGCGCGGCAACAGGTAATCGAGTTCCTCGGCCGGGCGCTCCTGCAGTCGCAAGGGTCGCTCGACGGTCAGCGCGCAGTCGCGCGCCAGGTCGACGATGATCGACTGCCGGCGGGGTACTTCCGGCGCGTAGATCAGCACTTTCGGGCTCAGTGGCCTGGCGGCGGGCGCCGAGCCAACGACCGCGCCGACCCGGCCGTCGCTGAGTTGCACGATCGACCCCGGCGGATAGACGCCCATCGCGCGCACGAAGAGTTGCAGCAGGGTTCCATCGAAGGACTTCTGCTCGCGCGTCCACATCGTCGACAGAGCTTCCGATGGCGACATCGCGCGGCGATGATCGACCGGATTGACGACGTTGTCGAAGCGGTTGGCAATGGCCACCATCCGCGCCGCCAGGGGAATCGCGCTGCCGCTCTGGCGGTCCGGGAAGCCGCTGCCGTCGAAGCGTTCGTGATGGTGCAGGATCGCGTCGAGCATCGGTTGCGACAGGCTGCCCGCGCGCGCGGCCTGTTCGAAGCCGCAGCGGCAGTGCGTCTGATAAAGGGCTTCCTCGTGCCGGTTTCGTTCGTCGCTGCGCAGGATCGCCGGATTGATCGCCAGCTTGCCGATGTCGTGCAGCAGCGCGCCGATGCCGAGCGCCCGCAGCGCCGCTTCCGGCAGTCCGGCCTGTTTGCCGAGGAGCAGCGCCAGGGTCATCACCGACAGCGAATGCGCGGCGTGCCCGTCGTCGTGCGCCTTCTCGGCGATCAGCACGATGGCGCTGTCGGGGTCGGCGAGCAGTGCCGCGGTCGACTCGGCGCTGACCTCGGCGACCTGTTTGATCGACTCGCGCGGGTTCCTGGCGAAGCCCTTGATCGCCCCGCCGACGGCCCTGGCGGCACTCAGGTAGTGCTGCTGCGCCTTGTCCAGCCGTCCCCTCAGTTCGCCCATGACGCGCGAACGTTCGTGCTTTTCGGCGATACCTGCGGCGGCCAGCGCAGCCAGTCGCTGCTGCTCGGCCGCGCGCTCGACGGCGCGTTGGGCCTGGTGGTCGCCGCCACCGTCGTCGGCGGCCGGTGCCTCGCCGGGCTGCGGCAGCGGTACGGTGCATCGACGCGGGTCACAGAACAGCTGCGGCAGCTTCATCGCCGCGATCAGCTGTACCTGTTCGTCATCGATAATGACAAAAGAGTTGAACATGAACTGGTGCTCGATCCACGGCACCGGCAACCTGACGTGCACCCCGGGACGCAGTTGCGATGCGTCGATGCAGATTTCCCCTTCTAGCGGAGTGACGGCATCCGGAGCTGGCGGCATGTCCTGTTCTTTCGGGCAAAGCGGCGTCATGCGGACGACGCCGGGCAGCCGTTACTATAGGACAGTCTGCCGGGAAATCGCCAGCGGCGTTGCGACCGGCTCCGGCGCTTACTTGCCAGGCGGGTCGGAACGCAAGCTGGTCAGCAGTTTCTGTCCGGGGCGACCGTCGGCGGCCATCCGAAGTCGCTGCTGCTCGGCCTTGATCGCCTCGCGTGATTTCGCGCCGATCATCCCGTCGATTTCGCCGATCGGGTACCCGCGGGCGGCGAGCAGGGTCTGCAGTTCGCGGCGCTCGAGGCGGGACAGACCCGCGTCATCGGTTGGCCATGGCGTGGCGAAGGGCTTGCCGCCCTTGATCCGGTCGGCGAGGTGGGCGATCGCCAGAGCGTAGCTTTCGGCGGCGTTGTAGCCGTAGATCACGTCGAAATTGCGGAAGACCAGGAATGCCGGGCCTTTCGGGCCAGCCGGCAAGAGCAGACCGGCGGCGGCATCCGAGGCGGCGATCGGCTGGCCGTCGGCGCGTCGCAGCCCGCGCCCGGTCCAGTACGAAAGCGGCCGCTTGTCACGGCGTCCGGAGACGCTGGTGTCGAAGCTGGCCGGCAGGACGACCTCGTAGCCCCAGGGCTGGCCTTCGCGCCAGCCACCCTGGTGCAGAAAGTTGGCGGTCGATGCCAGCGCATCGGGGACGCTGCCCATCAGGTCGCGCTTGCCGTCACCATCGCCATCGACCGCCAGCCGCAGAAAGGTCGATGGCATGAACTGGGTATGGCCGAAGGCCCCCGCCCACGAACCGACCAGGTTCTCGGGCGCGATGTCACCGGCGTCGAGAATCTTCAACGTACTCAGGAATTCGCCGCTGAAGTACGCCTGTCGGCGTCCAAAGCACGACAGCGTGCCCAGCGAGGTGAGCAGCGGGCGCTTGCCGAAGTTGCGTCCGTAGTTGCTCTCGACACCCCATACGGCGATGATCGTGGCCGGGTCAACCTGGTAACGCGCGCTGGCCACGGCCAGCGCGTCGGCCCATTTGGCGCGCATCTCGAGCCCGTCGGCGACGCGTTCGTCGTCGACCAGGCTGGCCAGATAGTCCCAGATCGGCGTCTGGAATTCGGGCTGATAGTCAAGGAACTCGAGCACGCTAAGGTCGGGCGTCAAGCCGTTGGTCAGTCGATCGAACGATGCCGCGGGAACTCCCTTGGACGTGGCCGACGCGCGCAGGGTCTTCATGCACGAGGCGAACCGTTCGTTCGGCACAGCTTCCTGGGCAGCGATGGCGCTGGTCATCAGCGCCAGGGACACGGTGAGGCAGGTATATTTCATGGCTGGCGAGTCATCGGTGGATGATTGGAAAGAGGGTGAGCCGCAGTTCGCGGCGCTGCGGCTCTGGCGGCTCAGGCCGGCGTCAGCCATCGTCGCGCGTCGGGTTCCTGTTCGGCTGCTGGCTACCAGTCGAGGACTCGGGGGCGACTTCGTCGGCATTGCCGCGGAGCACTTCGCCCTCGATCACACGCCCACCCGGCTGCGGTCGAGACCCTGGCCGGGCTGCCTGCTGCTGCATTTGCTCGGCCAGGTCGCGCAGGTCCCGCGGCAGGTGACGCGTCTTCCACTTCAGGTAAGCGAAGAACAGCACGCCGACGATCAGCACCACGCCGAGCGCCACCAGCGAGAACATGAAGGCGACGACCAGAACGACGATGCCGGCGGCAATCGTCAGCAACTTGCCAAAGACCCCGACGGGAGGTGCTGCCAGTTGCCCTCGTTGGGAGCCGGACTGCTCGTGGTCGGTAGTCATCGAATTCCTTGTGATCTAAGCCGTGAGAAGCGTGACATCTGCGCTGCGTGCGCCTGCCACTGATGGGCATTGTAAGTGTTGCAGGAGTTGCTGACGCCGGAACCACTCCTGAAGCGACGCCTGATGGCGCTGCGGCAGGTAAACCGGTGCCGCTGCCCGGACTCAGCAAGAATCGACAGTCAAAAAAAGGCCCGCCAAGGGGGGGCTGGGCGGGCCGGTGCTGCTGTCGCCGTGACGCTCCCAACGAGGGGAGGGGGAGGAGGAGCATCGCAGCGACAGCCCGAATGCTACGGACTAAAGCGCTTGGGGTCTGTGTCAACTCTGTTTCACTGTGTGACGTCGTGTAAGAAGCGCTTGGTCGTACGTTGACCGTTGCCTTGCCTGCTGCGCACTGCCTGCCAAGCGCCAGCGGGCAGAGCAGGCGACGACCAGCCGAAGCAGGGCTGCCCAGTGCGTTGCCATTGCTCTGGGCGACCTTGTCACCGGCTTTGTCACCGGCTAGGGTGCAGCCTGCCGCAGGTCGCATGCGAGTAGTGCCTCACAACGCGAAGGGCCTGACCACACCCGCGAAGAGGTTCCCCAGCAGCCGCTGTTCCTTGCCGTCGATCGACTCCAGGAAGTCGGTCGCCGAACCCATCGCCCGAAAGGCATTGAAGCCGCGTTCGAGAAATTCGTGCAGGTCGCCAAGTCCGGCCAGCTGGGCTGGGCGGCGCATCAGCTTGAGCAGGCCGGTCAGCACCGGCTTCCGGGCGAGCTTGTCGAGTGCCCGGCCGGTCTCGCCAATCAAAACGATCTGGCGCTGGCGTTCGGCCTGGCAGCCGACCGCGCGGTAGGCCGCGGCGTACGAGTCCTCGTGGATCTGCTGGCCGCGCTCCAGGACCCCGGCCCGGCAAAGCTCGGCGACCATCGCCGCGTCGAGCTGCTCGGTCAGCGCGTCGAGCTCGACGGCCAGCGCGACGGTGCGCAGCGCCGACGCCGGCAGCATCTTGACCAGCAATGGCAGGATGCGCTCGACTTCCTCGTCGCGGCTGCTGAAGTCCTTGGGGCCGTAGAGGTCCGAAATGAAGAACTGCGCGGCCTGGCCGAAGCGCGGGCTGGCGAGCAGATCGGCATGGCTGCGCGCGAGCCGGCCAGCCTGCCATTGGCGCAGCGCGAGCCGCTGGCGTGCCCCGGTCGGGTCGAAGTTGATTTGCTCGCGCAGGCTCTTGGCGGCCTTCAGGTGCCGTCGCAGCGCCTCGGCGCTCTGTTGTTTCTCGATCGAGCTGGTCGTATCGTTCATGGCGATGAGTAGTCCAGGAAGATGTCCGGGATTATGCATGGCCCGCCGGCCGCTGTTTAGAGGGCTTCGCCTAACGGCAAGTGGGTGCGCAGCATAAACTTGCCCTGGAAATAGACTCTGCCACTCAGGAAGGAGTAAGCGATGCCTCATCTCGACTCGCTGGCGGACCGCTTTGCCCGCCAGCAGCGTGCTGCACGCAGCGACCAGAATCCGGGACGGACGGTGCGTGAGCGCCGTCTGTTGGCGCTGGAGCGCCTGTTGCGCGACAACGCGCCAGCGATCGCCGACGCGGTCAGCCGTGACTTCGGTTACCGCTCGCCGGCCGAAACGCGGCTGCTCGAGCTTTTCCCCAGCCAGACAGCGATCCGCCACGCACGCCGGCATCTGCGTCGCTGGATGCGTCCGCAGCCGCGCTCGGTGTCGCTGTGGTTTCAGCCGGGCCGCGCCGAAGTGCGCTATCAACCGCTCGGTGCGGTAGGGATCATCGTCCCCTGGAACTATCCGGTCTTTCTGGCCATCGCGCCGCTCGCGGCGGCGCTGGCGGCCGGCAATCGGGTGCTGGTCAAGATGTCCGAGATGTCGCCGCACACCGCCACGCTGTTCGCCGAGCTGATCGGCAGAAGCTTCGCCGAAGACGAATTGTCGGTGGTCGAGGGTGACGCCAGCGTCGCGCAGGAATTCTCCAGGCTGCCCTTCGATCACCTGCTGTTTACCGGCTCGACTGCCGTTGGCCGGCAGGTGATGCGCGCCGCGGCCGACAATCTGACGCCGGTGACCCTCGAACTCGGTGGCAAGTCACCGGCGATCATCGGCCCCGGGCTGGCGTCTACGCCGCACTTTGAACGAGCGGTCGAGCGGATCATCATCGGCAAGTGCATGAACGCCGGGCAGACCTGCATCGCGCCCGATTACCTGCTTCTGCCGGCCGGTCAGGAACAGGCTTTCACAGCCCGCGCGCGCTGCGTCGTCGCCGACTGCTACCCGGACATCGCGAACAACGCCGACTACTCGACGATCATCGATCAGCGTCATTACCAGCGCCTCTGCGCCTACGTCGACGAGGCCAGGGCCGGCGGCGCCAGGATCGTCGATCTCGCATCGGGGGCGGTCGCCGACCCGGCCATGCGTCGGCTACCGCCATTGGCGCTGTTCGACGTCGGCGACGAGCTGCGCGTCATGCAGGAGGAGATCTTCGGGCCACTGCTGCCGATCCGGACCTATCGCCATCTCGACGAGGCGATCGCTTTCGTCAACAGCCGGCCGCGACCGCTGGCGCTGTACTACTTCGATGACGATCGGACGAACATCGCCCGCGTCCTCGATGAGACGGTTTCGGGCGGCGTGACGATCAACGACACCATTCTGCACATCGCCCAGGACGACCTGCCGTTCGGCGGCGTTGGTCCGAGCGGCATCGGTTGCTATCACGGTTTCGAGGGCTTCCAGACCTTCTCGGCCAGGAAGGGCGTCTTCCGGCAATCGCGCTGGTCTGGCATCGGCCTGTTCAAACCGCCTTACGGCGCGCTGTTCGACAAGCTGACGCGGATCATGATGCGATGACCCCCGGCCGTCGGCAGTTCATCCGGACCGGTCTGGCCGGCAGCGTCTTGCTGTCTTTTGCCGGCTGGCTCAACGCTGCCGGCGCACGCCGTCTGAGCGCTGCCGAGCGCGAGATGCTCGGCGCGGTGGTCAATGCGATGCTCGCCGGGGTGTTGCCAAGCCAGGACCCGGAGCGGCGGCGGCTGGTGGCGCTGACCGTCGACGGCGTCGCGACGGCGGTCGCGGGTCTTTCCGCGGCGACGCAGAAAGAGCTCGGCGAGTTGTTCGGGCTGCTGGTCATTGCGCCGGCGCGTCTGGTGCTGGCCGGCGTCGGCAAACCCTGGCGCGAAGCGAGCGTCGATGAGGTCAGCGAATTTCTGGAGTCGTGGCGATCAAGTCGGCTGAAGCTGCTGCAGACCGCCTATGGGGCCTTGCACGACCTGAGCTTCGGCGCCTGGTACGGGCGTCCCGACAGCTGGCAGGCGATCGCCTATCCCGGACCACCCAAGGGGTATTTCTGATGGACGATCCGATCCGCATCGGGCTGGCCGGCGGCTGGAAGCACATCGACGCGTCGACGCTGGCCAGGAGCCAGACCATCGACACCGACGTGCTGATCGTCGGCACCGGCGCCGGTGGCGGGGTGACCGCCGACCTGTTGAGTGCCGCCGGTCTGCGCGTGGTGCTGGTCGAGGAGGGGCCGCTGCGCTCGTCGACCGACTTCAAGATGCGCGAGAGCGATGCCTACCCCGAGCTGTATCAGGAATCGGCGGCGCGCAAGACCGCCGACAAGGCGATCAACATCCTGCAGGGGCGCTGTGTCGGCGGCTCGACGACGGTGAACTGGACGAGCAGCTTTCGCACGCCGCCGGAAGTCTTCGACTTCTGGCAAAGCCAGTTCGGTTTGCAGGAATTGAGCGCCAGTTCGATGAGTTCGTGGTTCGCGGTGATGGAGCACAAGCTGTGGGTGCGTCCCTGGGATACGCCGCCGAACGCGAACAACAAGGTTCTCGGGTCCGGAGCCGAAAAGCTCGGTTTCGAGGTCGGCGCCATCAAGCGCAACGTCAAGGGCTGCTGGAACCTTGGCTACTGCGGCATGGGCTGTCCGACCAACGCCAAGCAGTCGATGCTGCTGACGACCATCCCGGCCGCGCTGAATCGTGGGGCGACGCTCTATACCCGGCTGCGTGCCGAACGCCTGCGTTTCGACGGCAGCCGGGTCGCGGCGCTCGACTGCCACGCGCTGCAGCCCGACGGCATCCACCTCTCCGGCCCGCGGCTGCATTTTCGCGCCCGCCACTTCGTCGTTGCCGGCGGCGCCATCGGCAGTCCGGCGTTGCTGCTGCGCAGCAGCGTTCCCGATCCCTACCGCCTGCTCGGCAAGCGCACCTTCCTGCACCCGGTAGTGATCTCGTCGGCGCTGATGCCCGAGCGCGTCGATGCCTACGCCGGCGCGCCGCAATCGATCTACTCGGATCACTTCCTGCGCCAGGCGGCGATCGATGGACCGCTCGGCTTCAAGCTCGAAACGCCGCCGCTGCATCCGGTGCTCTACGCGACGACACTGCAGGGCTATGGCGAGGCGCACGCCCGCCTGATGAGCGAATTCACCCGGGCCAACGTGATCCTGGCGCTGTTGCGCGACGGCTTCAATCCCGACAGTCGCGGTGGTCGGGTGCGGCTGGGCGCTGATGGCCTGCCGGTGCTCGACTACCCGCTCGGCGAAGTGATCTGGGAGGCCGCGCGCCGCGCGCTGCTGGCGATGGCGGAAATCCAGTTCGCCGCCGGTGCGCGCTGGGTCAACCCGGTACACGAGAACGCCCCCGGTTATTCGACCTGGGCCGAGGCCAGGAAGGGGATTGCCGCCTTGCCGCTCAAGCCGCTCCTGTGCCGGGTAGTCAGCGCGCACGTGATGGGCGGTTGCGGAATGGCCGATGCGCCGCAGCGCGGCGTCGTCGATCACCGCGGACGGCACTTCTGGCTGGATAATCTGTCGGTGCATGACGGCTCGGTCTTTCCGACCAGCCTGGGCGTCAATCCGCAGCTGTCGATCTACGGCCTGGTTGCCCGCAATGCCAGCCTGCTGGCCGCCGAATTATCCGGCAAGCCAGTGCCCGCCATCCCCTGAACGAAACCGGAATCGACCGCCGATGCTCGAACTTGCGCTCCGCCTTTCCCTGCTGCTTGAGATGGCGTTCTACGCCACCCTGGCGATGCACTACGGCGATACGTCGCTCGCCGCCGCTATTGCGCTGGCCTTGCTGGCGATGCTCGCGCTGCGCGCGGCGGCGATCGCCGTGACCTACGCCTATGCCTGGGCCTATCGCGGTCCCTCGCCGCGCCTGCCGCTGCGGCAGACGCTGCTGATGGTGCTTGGCGAGTACGCGGCGATGCTGTTCACGTTTATGGTGTTGTCGCCCTTCGAGCGTTTGTGGATGGGTGACGATCGTCTGCCGCCTCGCGCCGGCAATGCACGCCTGAACGAGCGGGGGGCTGGCGCGGCCGGCGAAGCGCTGGGCCGGCGTCCGCCGATCTTGCTGATTCACGGCTACGGTTGTTCGCGCGCCGCCTGGTGGTGGCTGCGTTCACGCCTGGAGGTCGCCGGCTGGAGTGTGGCGACGATCAGCCTCGAACCGATCTACACCAGCATCGACAACTACCTCGAACCGCTCGACCGCCGGATAGACGACGTTCTCGCGGCAACCGGCGCCGAACGCGTGGTGCTGGTCGGCCACAGCATGGGCGGTCTGGTCGCCCGTGCCTACCTGCAGCGCTACGGCGCGGCGCGGGTGGCGCGGCTGCTGACGCTCGGAACGCCGCATCAGGGCAGCGAACTGGCGCGCCTCGGCATCGGCGAGAACGGCCGGCAGATGCGACCGCAGAACGCCTGGCTGCAGGCGCTGGGCAAGCCGTCGCCAGCGCTCGACGCGCTGGTCATCTACAGCCCGCAGGACAACTTCGTGATGCCGGCGTCGCTGCTCGAATTGCCGGGGGCCCGGAAGCAGGAGATCGTTGGCCTCGGTCACCTGGCGATGCTGTACTCGCCGCGGGTGGTTCTGGCGCTGCTGGCGGCGCTTGACGAGCCGCGTGCCGAACGTGGCGAGGGCGGCGAGGTCGGCGAAAGCGAGACGGAGCCGCAGCCCGGCCGCGCGGACCAGGTCAAGGCTGGCTCCGGCGACGCCAATATCACCAACGGCACCGCCTAGCCGAGGTGCAGAAAGCCCGCCAGGAAGTCGAAGAACAGGCAGTACAAGGCGATTGGCAGCGGCAAGCCGAGCAGCGTGCCGAGCATGTACTCGCGGAAGCCGACGCCCGACATCGCCAGCGCGTAGTTGAGCGCCGGCACCGTCTGAAACAGCACGCGCAGGATGACGATGCTGCGGATCGGGCGCGCATCGAGCTGCGCCAGCAGGCGTAGCGCGACCCGGCTCTGCAACTGACGCAGCGCGTCACCGCCAAGCACGCGGATGGTCACGAAGGTCAGCGCGCACGAGGCGCTGGCGGCGACGTAGGTGAGCGCGCCACCCCACAGCTGGCCGAGCGCCAGCACCGCCGCGGCGAGGAAAATCCAGCCGGGGATCTGGATCAGGTTGCCGAGCGAGAACAGCAGCACGAAAATAAGCACGCCGTTGAGCTTGTTGCCGACGAACTGGTCGTGCAGGAAAACCAGGCTGAAGTGCGCGCGCATTCCGGACAACTCGAACGCGGCAAAGAGCACGCCCAGGAACAGCCCGACGGCCAGCAGCCGCGCGCAGGGAAAAGTTCCGCGCTTCAGCATGCGGTGGACGGGCGGGTGTTCATCGTCTGGACGGCGTTCGGAGTGATCAATCTCTGGCATCGATGGCGCCCTTGCTTTACGCGGTTGGTGCCGAACCGGATTCGCTTTTCTGCGCAACTGTAAGCCATCGCCGGGCCGCGACGACCATAGCCGTATCATCGCCGCGAACCAGCAAGGCATTCCAGCCGCGTCAACCACTGCACAGGAGTCACTCGATGCGCGCCGTCCCGCTCTCGCCCGCTCACCGTGATCTGCCGTACGCCCGCCGGCGTGCCGCTGAACGCCGATCACCGCGCCAGCCGCGGCATCACCGCCGCAGCCCG
>ERZ761602.7061-NODE-7061-length-12131-cov-7.495114_pt1 | contig 12131 bp, 8 predicted proteins | sample MGYA00512165_ERZ761602 | MGnify/ENA primary metagenome ERZ761602 (study PRJEB28899, sample SAMN02445085) | bioreactor sludge metagenome | biome: EBPR sludge; isolation source: Thorneside wastewater treatment plant | place: Australia: Brisbane, Thorneside... | reverse complement strand
GGCCAGCTCCACATCAATCCTCGAAGAACCAAAATTTTTATAGCAAATCAGTGCCATCAATTTCAACTATGTAACCTATAAAGGAATAAAAATGAATAAAATTATTATTTTGATTCCTGTTTTAAATGGTGAGTCAACTTTACCTTATACGCTAGAAACTTGCTGTTCACAGAATTATGAAAATTATAAAATTGTTGTAAGCAATAATTGCAGTGATGATCATACTGAGGAAGTTATAGTAAATTTTCAGGGTCGATTCTCTAACATTCACTACATCAAGCCGCCACGAAGGTTGGGGATGTCGGCTCATTGGGAATTTGCAATTAGAGAAGTGATCAATGATGATGCGTTTTTAATTATTATTGGCTCAGATGATGCTTTGATGCCGAATGCACTGCGGTATGCGAATGGTCTTTTCAATATTTATGATGGTATTCAGGCTTTAGCTTGGAGTTTAAGTTACTACTATTATCCTGATTTGCCGGATAAGAGAATAGCTAATAGCTGTAGCTTATTTTTAGGGCGAAATATCGAAATTCGAAATTCCTTATCTTGGCTTAGATATGCTGGTGATGGAAAGGTATTCTATCATTTAGGATTGATTAATATTTATCACGGTTTTGTTCATACTTCGCTATTAAGAAACCTAGCGATGAAATTCCCAAGCAACCTTATCAATTCGACGATTCCTGATATATATTTATCATTAGCATTATGCGCTATGGAAGAAAAATATATTTTCATCAGAGAACCACTCTCACTTAACTGTATTTCCAGAAATAGCACTGGTTTCTCACATTTTAGCCCCTTGTCAGATGAAAAGATTGCTGCAAAATTTTTTAGGGAAAGCGAAAAAAAGCTTTATAATAAGCTTTCGATTATACCAGATCTTGGTATCTTGCATTTAGATTGTTTGCTTCAATTAAAGGACATTGGTTTTTTGCCTGATGATTTTGAAATAAATATAAAATCTATCATCGGTCGAGCAGCTGTTTTGGTCTATACAAACCATCGTGGACATCCCAAATTCGAGGAATATTTATCTAAAGTTCGATCCATGGCTATCAAATTTCAAATTGGTGAATATATTGAGGATATAATAATAAATTTGGCTCAAGATAACTCGGCATCGCTTTCTTCAAAAATAGACTTGACTATTTTTAATGAGCCTTATTCATACAGCCGGATGCTTCCAAATGAAATTGTGACTAACTGCTATCAAGCATCTTTATTGGCACAGGAAATTATCATCGCTGATGAAAATGCACGCCGCTCAACACTGGATCGTATTGTACGAAACCTTGATGAAGCAGTACGCAATAATTATCAAAAAGAAACTGAAGAGGCAATGAATGATTTTGTTAAAAATACCACTGAATTGCAAGGCGCTATCTGGACAGATCAGGATTTTTTAACAAAATATTTAAAACATATTGATTTCCGTCCGCCTCCATTTGATTCTGTTTGTTTTCTTAACGCCATATCTAAAAATACTGCTTACTCGGAATGGTTGTCTTCACATTCTTGGAGTGCTAAACGTTGCTATAGGTTATTTGAATCGATTAAATCTATCGAGCTGCTCCCGCAGATACATATACTGTTAGCGTCAGATCAAAGTCAACAGAATCTACTGTTGGAAACGATTGATGATCTTGTTAAACAGGTGCATACTAATTGGCGACTTACCGTATTATCCAATCAGGTTTGTTCAGATACGAGATTTAAATCTAGCACCGCCTTAGAATGGATTCAAACATCTGAATCCCAAACGGATGCGATAACCGCTGTTGTTAAAACCAGCGCAGCAGAATGGTTTTTTTATGTGTCGGCTGGCGTTCACCTTTCACCGGCATTCACGCTGCTGACCAGCTTGCGATTACGCGAACGTCCTGAATGCCTTGTCCTGTACACTGACGAAGATATTTTCAATAAGCAGCGGGAGCATTTGCAACCAAAGCTCAAACCTGATATCAATATCGATTTGTTGCGTTCAAGTCCCTACGTGGGCGCAGCGGTATTGATTCGCAAGTCACTGATGCTTGACCCACGGATAGCGATTTTACCCACAAATCTGGCGCGCAACTACAGCGCGGCGCTACTTGCTGTCGAGCAAAGCTTGGCTGCGGTTGAGCATGTCGATGAAATCCTAGTGCATATTCCAGAGCGGCTTGCTGATGATTATGCAGGTACCAAACTCGCTCCCCTGCTCATACAACAGCACTTGGCGCGTTGTGGCAGCTCTGCCGAAGTCAGCGAAGGCCCACTGACCGGTACGCTGCGCATCGACTATAAGCTGTCGGCCAAACCGCCGATGGTCAGTATCATTATGTTGATCCGTGACCAATTGAATAGAGTGCAGGGTTATCTGCAATCGCTATTGAAGAAAACTGATTATCTGAATTTTGAGGTTCTGGTGATCGGTAGTGGTGATGCCAATTTAGTTATGCAGGCGTTGCTCGACGAGTGGCTAGACCGGGATACCCGTGTGAGAGTGTTGCATTGTCAACAAGCTAATGATAGCTATTCAGCCGTTTATAATTTTGCGGCGAGTCAGGCCCAAGGTGATTTTCTGCTGTTTCTGAATGATGATGTGATGGTTTTGCAGGAAAACTGGCTGGTACGCCTGACCGCAATAGGGATTCGCCAAGAGGTGGGTATCGTTGGTTGCTGTTTGATTTCAGCTAATCAAAAGATTAAATATACTGGTCTAATTTTGGGTCTTAATGGTACGGCGGATTCTATCAGTATAAATTTGCCACTATCTGAACCGGGCTATATGGGGCGTGCGCAACTGGCTCAGAATTTCGCGGCAGTCAGCGCTGACTGTATGCTGGTACGCAAGAATTTGTTTTTTGAGGTTGGTGGTTTTGATGAAAAAGATTTTTCCGTATTTTATTTTGATGTTGATCTTTGCTTGAAATTGGGCGAGCGTGGCTATCAGGTAGTCTGGACGCCTTTTATCAGGCTGGCCCAGCAAGAGAACCGTAGCGGTAGAAATCAGCTGAATGATCGAGGAAAATCGAATGATTCGCTCTCGCGAAAAGCGTTTGTCAGAAAATGGCGTTCCCGTCTGGAGCATGATCCCGCTTATAATCGTCATTTGAGCTTACGTCAACAGGCATGGATGATTGATGGCGATTTTGACGTGCCTTGGCATCCCGACTTGGAGCCCTTGCCGCGAATTGTCGCTCAACCGCCAGATGAAATGGGCGTCGGACAATATCGGATGATCGGCCCACTCAAGGAGTTGACCGGCAGCGGTCGGATTTGCAGCTTTCTTTTGCCGGCGTTGACCAGCGACAAACGCTTCCTGCCGTATGTATCCGAATTGCTCAGGGCCAAACCCACGGTCTTCTTCCTGCAAAACGCTTTTTCGGATTTTCATCTGGACGACTTGCAGCACTATGCGGATTTGCTGCCCGATCTTTTCCGGGTCTTTGGCCAAGACGACATCGTGTTTTCCATTCCGCAGAAAAGCGCGGCGCGCAAACATTTTGGTAAAGACACCAAAGCCCGGGTGCGCAAAGCCGTGTCGCTTTGCCATCGAGCTATCGTGACCACCGAACCCATCGCCGAGGCGATGCGCGGCATGGTGGACGATATCCGGGTGATGCCGAATTACCTGGAGCGCTCCCGCTGGGGCAGCCTGCAAGCGCCGAGGAACGAACGGCGCAAACTCCGGGTCGGTTGGGCCGGCGCGCAGCAGCATCAGGGCGATCTGGAATTCATCTTGCCGGTGGTCGAGGCGACCGCCAACGAGGTGGACTGGGTTTTCATGGGCATGTGTCCGCCCAAGCTTCGATACCACGCCGCGGAATCGCATCCGGCGGTCACGTTCGACGATTATCCGGCCGCGCTGGCCAAGCTCGATCTCGACCTCGCGATCGCGCCGCTCGAACTCAACCGCTTCAACGCGGCCAAGAGCAATCTGCGGCTGTTGGAGTACGGCGCGGTGGGTTATCCGGTGATCGCCACCGATATCCTGCCGTACCAGGGCGCCCCGGTGACCCGCGTTCCCAACAACCCGCGTGCCTGGATCGAGGCGATTCGCGAACACGTTCACGAATTGGAGGCGACTCGGGTGGCGGGCGAGCGATTGCGCCAGTGGGTGCTATCAGGCTGGATGCTGGACCAGCACCTTGATGAATGGCTGCGGGCGCTGCTGCCGGATTGAGTCGAGCAGATCGGCCGGTTTATCAATCGATACGATTTATCAAGGACAATACAGTGCCATCGAAAACGACGCGCAAACGCGGTGGTCCCGGCCGCCGCTCCACGTCTTCGCCCGCGCCGCGCAACGCGGCGATGGCGTTGCTGCAAAGCTTGCTCGGCGGTAACAGCCAACTGGTGGTGCGGATCGACGGCCGGCCGCTCGCGCTGGTGCAAGCGATCACCTTGGCCGAGCAGCGCGAGAAAGCGGGTCAGGCGCGCGAAGCCGGGCACGTTTTCGATCAGCTTCTGGCCCAGGCGGCGGAGTGGCATCGCGAGAAGCGTTTGGATGATGCCGAAGCGGTCTACCGTCAGGTCTTCGAGGCGCGGCCCGAGTATATCGATGCCTTGCACTTGCTGGGCGTGATTTACTCGCAGCGCGGCGATCACCAGACCGCCGAGCGCCTGATTCGGCAGGCGTTGGCGGAAAACCCCTCGGTCGATACCTATCACAACAACCTGGGCAAAGCGCTGCAAGGACAGGGGCGACTGGAAGAAGCCGCCGCCAGCTACGGGCGCGCTTTGGAATTGAATCCCGACCACGCCATGGCCTGCAACAATCTGGGGAAGGTGTTTCTGGAGCTGGGGCACCAGTCCGAAGCCATCGCCAGCTTCCGGCGCGCGGTGGAGCTGCGACCGGATTACGCCGAGGCGCGAGCCAACCTGGAACGAGCGTCGCGGTAGCGAGATTTTTTCGATCACCCCTAAAGACCCGCGCGCCGGTGCCGATACCTGAGATCAAGCGAGGAGTTCAAGCCTGATACAAAGTGGCTTGGGCTCCCAACCAAAACATTGTCTTCGATCTCAATCAGCGGAGCACGCAACCATGGCACTCGGAATCAATACCAACGCCTCTGCCCTGAACGCCCAGCGTGGCTTAGTCAGCAGCCAGGACAACCTCAACACCGCGATGCAGCGCCTGACCACCGGCCTGCGCATCAACTCGGCCAAGGACGACGCTGCGGGTCTGGCGATTTCCGATCGCATGACCGCCCAGATCAAGGGTCTCAACCAAAGCGTTCGTAACGCCAACGACGGCATTTCCCTGGCGCAGACGGCGGAAGGTGCCTTGCAGGAATCCACCAACATCCTGCAACGGATGCGCGAGCTGTCGGTGCAGTCGGCCAACGACACCAACACCGGCACCGACCGCACCTCGCTGCAAAAGGAAGTCGGCCAGTTGCAGCAGGAGCTGAACCGCATCGCCAACACCACCGCGTTCAACGGCAAGACGCTGTTGGACGGCAGCTTCAGTGCCCAAAAATTCCAGGTCGGCGCCAACGCTGGCCAGACCATTCAGGTCAGCATGGGCAGCGCGCAAGCCTCGTCGATCGGCGCCCAGCGGGTGACTACGGCTAGCGCGAGTTATGCGGCTATTGCTAGCGCGACCAATTCCGTTTCCTCAGGCACCTTGACGATCAACGGCTCGGTCGGGTCGGCGACCGGCGCCATCGCCTCTGGCGACAGCGCCAAGAACATCGCGGCGACGGTGAACGGTTTGACCGCAAAAACTGGCGTGACGGCGCGGGCGGTCACCCAGTCCGAGCTCAAAGTCACCTCGACCGGTGCAGTCGTATTCGAGCTGAGGGGCCAAAACACGACGGCCACTGCCGGCGCGACCATCTCCTACAGCGCCAGCACCACCGCTGGCGCGAGCGATTTGGCGGGCTTGGCCGCAGCGATCAACGACAAAGCCGGCACCACCGGCGTCACGGCCAAGCTGAACGACGCCAAGACCGGCCTCACCCTCGAAAATGCCGACGGCTACGACATCCAGATAAAGGGCGTGGCGACGTCGAGCGCGGCGATCTCGCTGAACAGCGTCAACGAGACCGGTGGCGTCGGGACTGCGGTCGCCGTCGCCTCGGGCGCGGCGACCTTCGCGACGGTGGGCGGCAGGGTCACGCTCGAATCCGGCAAGAGCTTCTCGCAGTCGGCTTCTGGCAGCAACTTGGGTAGCGCCGCATCGACCTTGAAAGACGTGGGCGCTATCGATATCACCTCTCAGAACGGCGCCAACGACGCCATCAGCGTGATCGACAACGCCCTGTCCTTCATCGACGACTTGCGGGGTGACTTGGGCGCGGTGCAGAACCGCTTCGACTCGACCATCAGCAACCTGCAAAACGTGGCGGACAACATCACCAGCGCCCGCTCGCGGATCCAGGACGCCGACTTCGCCAAGGAAACGTCGAATCTGAGCAAGTCGCAGATCTTGCAGCAGGCCGGTATCGCGATGCTGTCTCAGGCCAACCAGGCGCAGCAGAACGTGCTCTCGCTGCTGCGGTAATCGAGTGGTGTATGGCGTGGGGCCTGGGAACGACTCGCTCTCGGGCTTCACGCTTTAGTCTGGAGGGATCGCCATGGCTGATTTCAGCACTATCGGCAACCTTGCTTCCGGCGGGAATTCCGCGCCGGCCGCGCGCCCCGCACCTCCCGAACCCGTCACGGTCCAACAGGCGGTGGGGCAACCGCTCGGTTCTCCCCAATCCGCCGTGACCCAGTCGCCCAAGACCGGCGGGGCGGAGTGGCAGCGGAACGCCGATCCGCAGGCCAACAAGACGCAAGAGCCGACATCGCAAACCGAAGCCACCCGCAAGCATCTGACGGAAACCATCGACCATCTGAACCGGCGCCTGAACGATTACAACACCAACCTGCAATTCCAGATAGACGACAAATATCAGCAAATGGTGATTCGTATCGTGGACCGGGAAACCAAGGAAGTGGTTCGGCAGATCCCATCGGAGAAGGCCTTGGCCTTCGCCAAGTTTTTCGAGGAGCTGGAAGCCGAACAGGGCCAGGGGCCGCCCGGTGGCGCCAGTTCGTCGAGCAGCAAGGAGAGCGGGCGGTTGAAGGCGGAAGGTTGGTTGCTCCGGGCCACGGTGTGAGGGTCCGGGGTTTTCGCTTTTTCAGCTAAGGCTTCCTTATCCCGCGCGCTTTCCCGAGCACGGGAGTGGGAGCGGGTCCAGGCGCTCACGCGCGAGGAGGACACGACATGGCGAGCATCACATCGGCGGGAATCGGTTCCGGCATCGATATCAACGGTTTGGTCACGCAACTGGTGACCGCAGAGCGCCAGCCGGTCGCAGCCCGGTTCAACCAGCGCGAGGCGGCCCTGCAAACGCGGATTTCCGCGCTCGGCAGTTTCAAAAGCGCCCTGTCTCAATTTCAATCGGCGCTATCCGGTTTGAAAAACGCCGATACCTTCAAAAGCGGCGCCAGCGCCACATCGGGCAACGAAAAGCTGTTCACGGCGACCGCCTCCGCCGGTGCGCCGGCCGGCTCGTACAGCGTCACCGTCGAGCAACTGGCGCAAAGCCAAAGGTTGGCCACCGATGCCAACCACCGTTTCCAAAGCCTGACCGACGTGGTCGGGACCGGGACGCTCACGTTTCAGTTCGGCACCTACGGCGGTACCGCCGGCAGTCCGACCTTCACCGCCAATCCCGACAAAGCGGTGAAGACCGTCACCATCGACGCTTCCAACAACACGCTGAGCGGCGTCGCCAAGGCGATCAACGACGCCAAGATCGGGGTTCAGGCCAGCGTGATCAACGACGGCGGCGGCTATCGGCTGGTGCTGGGCTCGACGGCCACCGGCGCCGCCAACAACCTCAAGATCACGGTCGCTGACGGCGATAGCAACAGCACCGACATGGCCGGCCTATCCTTGCTGGCGCACGATCCGACTTTGGTCGATGGGGCCGCCGGCAAAAACCTGACGCAAACCGTGGCCGGCCAGGACGCCCGCGCCATCATCGACGGCCTGACCGTCACCGGTGCCAGCAACACGCTGAGCCAAGCGATTCCGGGCGTCACGCTGACCCTCAAATCCAAGGATACCGCTCCCGCCACCCTGACCGTCGCCCAGAACAACGGCGCGATCGGCGACGGCATCGAGTCATTCGTCAAGGCGTACAACGAGCTGGCCAGCACGGTCAAAGCCCTGACCAGCTATGACGCCGAAACCAAGCGAGGCGGCGCCCTGCAAGGGGATTTCAGCGTCCGGGCGATCTTCGGCCAGCTCCGCAGCGAGCTGAACAAGGCGGTGAAGGGCGCCTCGTCCCAGTTCGATTCGCTGGCCGATCTGGGCATCACCACCCAGCGCGACGGCACCATCGCGCTGGATAGCGCCAAGCTGCAAAAAGCGATCGAGACCGACGCGCAAGGGGTCGCCAACCTGTTCGCCCGCGCCGGTCGCGCCACCGATCCGCAGGCCAACTACGTCGGCGCCACCAGCGACAGCAAAGCTGGCGACTACGGGTTGACCGTCTCGCAACTGGCGACCCAGGGCAGCTATACCGGAACCGCCGTGGCGGCCGGCTCGTTCGCCATCGACGGCGGCAACAACACCTTTGCCCTCAAGGTCAACGGCACCCAATCCGGCACCATCACGCTGACGCAGGGCACCTTCACCTCGGTCCAACTGGCCGCCGAACTGCAAAGCCGGATCAACGGCGATTCCGCCCTGCAGGCGGCCAGCGCGTCGGTCAGCGTCAGCTTCAGCGCCACCGCCAGCCAATTCGCGTTCACCTCGGCCACTTACGGGGCGGCCTCGAACGTCGAGTTCACGGCGGTCGGCGCCAGCACGCAGGCCACGCTCGGATTCGGCGTCGGCGCGGGAACCGCCGGTCAGGACGTGCGAGGCACCTTGGGGGACAATCCCGCGACCGGGGCCGGGCGAAAGCTGACGGGTTCCGAGGGAGGAGCGAAAGGCATCTCGGTGGAAGTGCTGGGCGGAGTTGTCGGTGATCGCGGCAAGGTTTCGCTCTCGGACGGGCTCGCCCAGCGGCTGGACAATCTGCTGAGCGACCTTCTTGGCGGCGATGGCCCGCTGAGCGATCGCATCGATAACCTCAGCAAGCAGGTGGACCGAATCGACGATCAGCGCAAGACTCTCGACGATCGGATGACGGCCTTGGAAAAACGCTATCGCGCCCAGTTTACCGCGATGGACAAGCTGGTGAGTCAATTAACCGCCACCGGCAATTATTTGACGCAACAGTTCAAGAGCATGTCCGCTTCGAACTCTTAGCCGGCCGGCTGGGGAGTGGCCGAAGGGCGCTTTCTGGCCGGCTCGACATCAACTCGTTCGCCGAAAAAGCGATTTAGGCGCTCCGGTGAATTCGATGTCGGCATTCGATTTGCAGTCTCCAGGGTTATCCATCCACATTGTCGAGGGTCCGACATGGCCGCACCGAATATTCCCAAAGCCTTGCAGCAGTACCAGCAGGTGAGCGCCCAAACCGGCGTCGCTTACGCCAGCCCGCACCGGCTCATCCAGATGCTCATGGAGGGCGCGTTCGAGCGGATCGCGGTCGCCAAGGGTTGCATCCAGCGCCAGGACATCCCCGGTAAGGGCGAGCAAATCGGCAAAGCGATCGATATCGTTGGCGGGTTGCGCGATGGTTTGAACCTGGAAGCGGGGGGTGAGTTGGCGGCCAACCTCGATTCCCTCTACGAATACATGCAGCGGCGGCTGATGGAAGCCAACCTGCGTTCCGACATCGCCATTCTGGACGAGGTTGCCGAGCTGCTGCGTCCGGTCAAGGAAGCCTGGGACGCCATCGGCGGCCAGACCGGCGCAGAGGAGGCGTCGGCGGTCGCGGGCGAGCCGGCGTGATCGCCACGACCGACGACTGGGCGCAGCGGATCAAGCTGCTGCGGCTGATGAGCCTCGAAATGCTCGAACTGGCCCAGGCCGGCGGCTGGGACCAGGTGGCCGAGTGGGAAGAAAAGCGGCGCGCTCTGCTGGACGAACTGTTCCGGCAGGCCCCGCCCGCCGATCTCGCGCCCTCGCTCGAAGAGGCGGCCCGCGCCGCGCTGGCCAGCGACGCCCGGGTGGTCGATCTGGCTCGCGCCGAAATGGACAAGCTGAGCGAGTATCTCAAGTCGTTCGGCCAAGCGCGTCGCGCCCGTCACGCCTACCAGAGCCTCTGAAGGTCTGTGCAAAATAACCGCTTGAATTTATTTTTAAAAGTTATTATGTTTTGCCGACCTGCGCTGCTGATCGCTCCGTAAACATGGGTCAAGCCCACATTTCAAGCGCTTGAAAATGCTTGAGCTATGATCGTGTAAGCCCCGAAAGCCAACGCCACTTTTCGCCGTTTCGCCATGGCCGCCATCGCTCCCGATCCGCCCAGCCCCGGTCTGGTGTTCGCCGGCCGCTTGCCTTTGGCGTGGCGCGAGGTGGCGGCACCGCCCGACGAGCTGGAAAGCCGCGCGCTGGAGCGGGCCAATCTGCTCAACCTGCACACCCTGTTCGCCCTGGACATTCACGCCGGCGACTTCGGCGACGACCCGATCGCCCTGGCCAACGCCACCGAACTCAAACGGCTGGATTTCAAGGTCGGCTTGCTGCTGGAGCTGGTCGGGCAACTGTACGCGCGCCAGCAGGCCATTCCCCCGGACCACCATTTGATCCTGGCGGTGGACGGCCTGCGCTGGCGGGCCGAGGCCGCGCCGCCGGCCGGCGGCTTGCTGCGGCTGGAGCTGTACTGCAATCTCAGCTATCCCCGCCCCCTGATTCTCCACGCCCGGGTGATCGACGCGGTCCCCTGTCCGGGCGGCCAGCAAATCCAAACCCGGTTCGAAGAACCGAGCGAAGCCCTTCAAGAAGCCTTGGAGCGCTATATTTTCCTGCAACACCGTCGCTCCGTCGCTCACAGCCGGCGCGGCAATCCGCGCTAGTACCTTGATCGAAAATTAAAATATCCTGATCGCCCCACCGGCGCCGGCGTTCTAAAAGAGCGTTCGCCGGCGCGGCCCCTGGCGTTGACGCTTTGATCCACGTCCGGCTTTCATTACAATTGCCCCGATTGCAACAGCAATTGCCTCGATAACAACAGCGAATCGGAAGCCGATGTGGCTCTGATCGCGGGCGAGAGCGGTGCGCCGCGCTCGATGGTGGGCGGGTTCCCGGCCAGCGCCCAGCCGGCCAGCGCTGTGCCGCATCCATTCCGAGACCATCAGACCGATGAAAACCGCTTTGCTCGTGATCGATGACGACCCGGTACGGGCCGACGAGTTGTGTTTGTTGCTGGAGTTCCTGGAAGAAACCCAAGTGGCGCGGGCGGAATCCTCCAACTGGCTGGCTCATGTGGAAGGCAACACCGATTTGCGCTGCGCGTTTCTGGGGCGCTGCGGTTCCGGCGGCCACGCGCTGGCCGATATCATCCACGCGATTCGCGCCTTTGCGCCCCGCGCGGCTCTGGTGCTGGTCGAAGACGCCGACCAGCCCGCGCACTTGCCAGCCTCCGTCCAGGCCAGTTGCGGCAACCGCTTGATCCGTCCTTTTCGCCATTCGCAGCTCAGTTCTGTGCTGGCCAAGGCGCAGGCTGCGGTCAGCCGCGAAGTCCGGGGTGGCAGCGCCGCGTCCAGCCGCCGCAACGCCGAGCTGTTTCGCAGCCTGATCGGGCACAGCCCGGCCATCGTCCGGGTGCGGGAGCTGATCCAGCGGGTTGCCCCGTCGGAATCGACCGTGATGATTCTGGGCCAGTCCGGCACCGGCAAGGAGGTCGTGGCCCGCAACATCCACTATTTTTCCAACCGCAGCCAGGGTCCTTTCGTCCCGGTCAACTGTGGCGCGATCCCCGACAACCTGCTGGAAAGCGAGCTGTTCGGTCACGAAAAGGGGTCGTTCACCGGCGCGATTTCCGCTCGCCGGGGCCGCTTCGAGCTGGCGCGGGGCGGCACCCTGTTTCTCGACGAAATCGGCGATATGCCGCTGAACATGCAGGTCAAGCTGCTGCGGGTGTTGCAGGAGCGCAGCTTCGAGCGGGTCGGCAGCGACCGCAGCCTGGAAGCCGACGTCCGGGTGGTGGCGGCGACGCACCGCGATCTGGAGGAGCTGATCCGGTCCGGCGGTTTCCGCGAGGACCTGTATTACCGGCTAAACGTCTTTCCCATCGAGATGCCGT
>ERZ761602.7060-NODE-7060-length-12138-cov-5.435405_pt1 | contig 12138 bp, 3 predicted proteins | sample MGYA00512165_ERZ761602 | MGnify/ENA primary metagenome ERZ761602 (study PRJEB28899, sample SAMN02445085) | bioreactor sludge metagenome | biome: EBPR sludge; isolation source: Thorneside wastewater treatment plant | place: Australia: Brisbane, Thorneside... | reverse complement strand
ATTATATCAGACAACCGCCCATAGGCAAACGACAATACACGCTTAATGATATTTTTTTAATAAAACAAAAATGTTAGTTTTTGCGTCTTGGAACCAACCTCACCACTGCTACGCTTTAATTAGGAAGCATTCGCTCTTTCGTTCGAGGGGGCGGAAACCCGTGCTTTGAGGGTTTCAAACTGAAAGGATGAGGCCATGAAAACGAATCTCGATACGACACATCGTCTGATTCGGCTGGTCTTGGGGGTAGCTCTGGTAGTTGCCGAGTATCAATTGAAAGTCCATATCGGACTTTTCTATTTCGGCATTTTACTGGCATTAACGGGGATTTTTGGTTTTTGCCCGCTTAAAGCGCTCTTTAAGAAGAGCTAAGCATCAGACTCAAAATGGGGGCAGAGCATTCGCGCTCTGCCCCTATTTTCATTTTACCCGGTAACAACGAGGCGGATCTCGGCAGGTAACTTACGCGCCAATGCGCGAAAAACTTCCCCGCGAATCATAAATGAGCACTTAACTTACGGAACATCGTGAACGTAAGTTAAACGTGCGAATTTACACCGAGCAGCGTTTCGCTAAAAAGCTCGGTGTGTAGTTGTAAACGCGAAGCAGTTTTCCGATCAGCCCGTTACAACTAACCGAATCTCGGCAGGCAGTTTGCGAGCAAGCGCGCGGAAAACTTCCCCGCGAATCATATTCACCAACGCGCTCTTTTTGGTAGTTCCGATCACCACGGTCTTAACACTTAATGCTTTTGCGGCATCCGCAATCAACCGTCCGGGATCCGCGCCAATTTGCCAAACCGGTATCGCAGTGATGCCGTTCTTTTCTAATTCCGCTTGCGCTGTTGAGAAAACGTGAATCGATTCGGGAGAAGGCTCCACTTCATCCAGCAGCACCGAGCTTGCCGGAGCATCATCCACGTAACTTAAATAGACCGTGTTTTCCCCTTTGGCAGTAGCGCGCATCACGGCTTCTTCAATTAAGTTCATATTCATATATTTAAGAGCCACCATCGTCGAAGCTGGATAAAGAGAGGCGAGCTCGCCGGCCTCTTCGACTGTCAAAACATTCAGCATGCCTTCGGCTTCTTCCACTGGAGTCTTCACAGGAACACGTTTCGAAAGCGAACTAATCAAAAATCCGCCGCCCACAATCGCGACAGCAAACAAAAGCGCCTTAGGCTTTTGCATACAAATCGTTAACTCCACCAAAAGCATAATTAGCGCGGAGCCGCGCAGCAAAATCTTTTCCCACGGCTTCATGCTTAACCGGGAATTAGTCGCGCAAAAAGCTAAATTAAGCCCAATCGCACCCACAACGCCCACGGCATAAAGTTCAGCCAAACCCAAAACATTCGGCTCAACGACAAGCACAATCACGGGAATTAGAGTTCCAATCGCAAGCGGAAGCCAGGGCATCCCAAAACGATTCAGCTGCGTAAAAACAGACGGCAATTCACGGTCTTTCGCGAGCGAAAATTGAATATTTACAAGCGCGCCAATCGCGGTGTTTGCGGCCGAAAGCAAAAGCAAACCAAAAGTGACCGCGATCACCTGCCCATACAAGGGACCCGCGTAATGTTCCGCGATCGTGCGCATCATTGCCTCGGCATGGTTTCCAATTTCGAGACCGGGAATCGCATTCATCGCAATTCCCAACAAAAAAGTCAAAATGGAAACTTCAAGAAGAACGGGAAAAATAGCTTTCTTGGCTGTTTTTTCAACGGGGTTTTGCATAATGCCGGTCATATTCGCCACTGCTTCAACCCCGGAGAGAGCCAAAACAATGCCAACAAAAGAACTCCAGTTCTCAAGCAAACTTCCCTTCGGCATGGTCAATTCGACCTGAGGTAATCCGGGAACAGTGTAGAAAAATAAAACAAAAGCAGACAAGGAAGCGGCGATCGCAATCAAGGCGGCAAAACTACCGACTTTCCCGGGACCAATCCAATTAATCAATCCAATAATCACGATTGAAATAACAGCCCATAATTCCGGATCGGGAACGCGTAAATAGTGGAAAGCTTCAATTGCGCTGATAGCCGCCGTAACGGTATACCCCGCTACAAGCAAAAATGCGCCGACCATGGCAAGAACTCTTGACCGGCTTTTTGCGGCGGAGTAAACCCCGCCTCCATCAGGAAAGAGCCGGCAAATAATCACATAACAAACGCCCACTGCGGCTGTCAACAAAGACATTAGTCCAAGAAAAAACCAAGAGGCGTGGCCGGATAAAGCGAATGCAATACCGAGCACATACGCTTTGCTCGTACCCCAATCGCCGTAAAGAAGAGCTCCCGCCTGATACCATTTAAGGTCGCGCGGGCGGTTAACCCTTTTCAGCATCAATGCCATGAGAAATCAGCTCCGGAAATTCCGGATTGAACCGAGTCTTTCAATGAAATCAGCCGTTGGCCGGCTTATCTCCCTCGGTGTGGGAAGCGGCGTTGTCGGGACCATGTCCGGAACAAGCCAGCGCAGAAACCTGAGTCAAAATCAAACAAGCAGCAAGAACCAATGCCATTTTAAATGAGTTCATATCCCCTCCTGAAAGGTAATGATCAATATAGCAGAAAGAGGCGGCAAATCAATAAGCGGCTCAAAATGACGGCTCTCTTGTTAATAAAAATTTAATTTTTCCTGCTTTTTCTATTGGAAGAATTCCGTGCGCGAACCTTACGGAGACTTTTCCGAATGACACGAGCTTTTTTTAATGCCGGTAAAGGAGCGGAACCGCCATCACCTCTTGAGGATAATCCGGCCCGGTGCCGGGCGTCCGTTTCAGAAAAAACAAACGCGCCGCTGTAAGCTTCGGAGCAAGAGTAAAACCCGGTCCTTATGATTTGCGAATCCGAGAATTTCTCGCGTTTCAAAAAAACTCCTTAGCTATCCAAAAAAAGGCGTCTCCATCCGCCCGCCATCCCCCGGGGGAAGGGGGTTGAGGGACAGCGAAACGGATGAAGCGCTTAAAATCATTATGCTGAAGTTTGAGTTACCTTCACAGCGTCATAGAGCTGACTAATCCATGCTGAAATCTGAATCCAACGCATTCCGGGCAAGTTTAACCGCTGCGGCTGACCTAAAACTAAAACGTGTCCCGCTGCCATCGGCGCGGAAAGCAAAAGCATTTCATCATCGGCCTCAGAGGGTTTTTCTGGTGATTCAACCTGAATCACATTTGTCGGATCAAACTCTGCCCCCAAATAATTTCGCATCCAGCTTTCAGAAGATGCCTCCGAAAACTCAAAACTAAAAATGCCACGGCGTATTTCAGCGGCCAGCTCACGCGAATAAAGCGCTCTGTCGATTACGTTTTCCGCGGGCGCCCGCATAACAATCCGAACTCCGGCAGGCATCTTCGCCATAAACCGGCGAATCCATTTCGGATCATAAGGACGTTCAAAAATCACAACGCCGCTGTCTGAAATCTGATTGCCCAAAATGCGCGACGAAGCTTCCTGTAAAGTTCGCTTCGGCAATGCCATTAGCTCACGCATTTCAGAACGCATCTGATCAGCCTTGATACCGGAACGCATTGCGTCTTGCGCCTGCAAACCAGATAACAAGCCCGCCCCTTTCACTTCTGATCTCTCCGCAAGAGAAACTTGTCTAACTTCACTGCGGCTAAATAACTGATAAGCCACAGCCTTCACAAACTCCTTCGGCTGCGAACGATATCGGTCAAAAAAATCCGCCATCTCATCCGGCTTTATTTTTTCTCCGTACGCGTTCTCATCCGAATGTAAAGCAGCTGACAAAGAAACAAGCTTTTGCCGATAGGGCTCTGCGATTTCAGGCTCCATTCCGTTTAACCCGCGTGAGTCTAGTTCTCGCCGAATAAATTCGGCCGTCGCATATTGAATCTCCGGTTTAGCCGAAATCCGGCCGCCTTCAAAGCGCACCTCTTTTTCTACTTCCGCAAATTGGCGTTCTTTTTCTTGAATAAATTCTCGCTGAGCTTTTTCTAAGGCAGCCTGAGCCTCTTGAATCGCACGATCCATGGCATCAAGACGCGGATTTTTCTTCATGCGCGGCGCGGATTGAGCGGGCGGACCTTTCCGATTGGGATCAGGAAAGTGCATATAGTCCGGCGGCTCAATGCGTTTAGGCTCTAGCCCTTCGATCCGAATCGGCCGCAAGATACTGTCCATGACCTGTAAATGCGGCAAAAGATGGTCCGCAGACCGTGGTGACGCGGTCGTGTGCGTTCCCGCGCCGGAACGTGTATTGTTCGGGTTAAACTTAACGATATAGCTCCAGGGGCGATACCAAACCGGGCGCGCGGTATAAGCGGCAATACTGTGAATCAAAACATATCCGGAAAGAACCAAACGAAAATCATCCAACGCCAACCCAAACAACTGCTGAGCCAATCTTCTCTTGGAAACATCTCCTTTAGTGGCTGTGCTAATCGTAATATGCTGCTGTGAAGCTTTTTCACTTTTGGATCCTTCGTCACCGATTAAAACATTGTGCGCCCCCACCAACGACAGACCGAATAAATAAGAGTAAGGAAACAAAACCTGCGAAAGAATCGTAATCAATTGCTTGAAAACCATTTGAAGCGCATCGAGGTCGTCCGCCAAGGCCGGCACACCGCTTTTATTAAGAAAGCCAAGATTAATCCAAGCTCGGTTTCCGCCAATTTGATCATCTAACATTCTATCCGCGCTGGTTGCCTCCGCATGAGCTCCATTAATCCCATAAGATTGAGAAAAGCTTTTACGGAACACTGTTTCTAAAATCTTGCCCACCTCTTCCTGAACTCCGACAAAAGAAAAAAACTTCATTCCGCCGCGATCAAAAAAACTTCTAGTATTCCCATCCCGCAAGCTTACAAGCCACCGATAACCCAAAGTAAAAATGGGAAAAGCAAAAAACATATAAAAAAAAGCGTCGCCCAATCCCGGAAGGAAAAATATCTGGGCAGCAAAAAAAGTCAGGGAAAAAGTCCAGACGGCCGCTTTTTGATAGTCGCGTGTCTTGCCTGAAAACGCATGACGCTGGGTTGATTGATAAACGGCGATACTCCATGCCGTAATTGCAATCACGGTAAAAATAGCCAAAAATAAAGTAACCGGAGAAAGCGCTAAAACGGCAGACACATAGCCTCCCAAACCATGCAATACCGCAAATAGACTGGGCACTTTCCCAGCCACGGTTAAGCCGATATAAACCCATGCCGCCGCCAAAGAAACAGTGCTCTCTGAGATGCGGCGCCCAAATGATTTTCCGGCTTTGACTAAGTTCGTATGCGTATTTTCGTCATCGCTTTTTTGACCCAACACCGCGGGAGCTGTTTGATCAATAAAATGATCCCATTCTTTTTCAAGAAAATTAATATCGTCATCCGTAAACTCACTTCCAAAAATCGGCCGCCCGGCGATTTGGGAAGGCAAGCTCCGCACAGCTGATGAAACGAGCTCCATAAAAGTTGCGCGGGTAGAGGCGTAGGCCCCCATTCCCAGTTCCGTCGGACTCCACTCGGTCCGTATAATTAAAGTTCGCTCAAGTCCCACAGCGCGGCTCATTTGACTGTGCTCATCCGCCGTCGCGACAAAAAGCTCTTCGATCACACGCGCAAGCATGAGAGCCCCTGTCGAAGAGTTAAAATGCTGCCCGGATCCGGAAGAAGCAATCGCAACCACAAAAGGATTGGTCAGGCTCAGCTGCTCTTTAAAGCCTTCCACATCCATCTCTCCCGGAGGCAAAAGTTTTGAAGCATCCTCTTTATCTCTTAAATGCGCATTCGCTTCGCGGTCAATCTCGTTGGAATCGTAAACACGTGTCTGAAAATGCGGGTAAACTTTTTTTAGAATTTTTTCAATCATTTTCAAAATTTGCTCATTTTTTTCTTTTCCGAAAAAAACCGCGTCATAACTGTGATGAGGCTCTTCGTCTGCTTGCGGCAGGAACGACTGGATCAACTGAAAATCCAGCCGATTCTCCTTCAAAGCGTTCAGCAGCGGCTCTTGGTTTTTCAATAAATTAGCGGCCGCTAAATCTCGATAGTCAGATAAGTCGTATTCCGACAATAATTTAATTGAAAATTCTGCCACAGCATTTCTTATGGTTTCCTGGGAAATGGATTCTTGATTATGAGATGAATTCAAATGCCTTCCCGCGATTTCCAAAGCAAAAGGCTTGAGCACGCTTTTCACTACATCAGGATTCACGATTAAATTACTGATATCACGGCGGAACGCGGCCACCAAAATTTGTCTCGCCGACTTTTTTTGCTCTTCCGTCGCATTTACCAAACCCAAATCCGCTAAAAATGATTCCATTTTGACTTCCGCCCATTTCATAAAAACATCGTCTCCCAGCCCGCTTTCAATACCGACGCGGCTCTGCCGCATAATCAACCGTCCGATCGGCCCGGCAAGAATCACTTTGATAATTTCCAGCATCACAAAGAAATTATGTTTCTCTGCCGTGTAAGGAGGCATTTTGGGACGCCTCAAATCGCGCGGGTCTTTAAATTCATCGCGGATAACTTTCAAATAAGCCGGAATGGAATTTAATTCAAGCTGCGCGGGGTCTTTGTTTTGAGAAACTTCAATCGGCTTAGCGGGACGGAGCCGGGCATAGATTTCATCCTGGGTTAAAAATCGCCCGGATGCGCCGTTTTCATCTTTCAGCGTCAGCGAATAAACTTTGATACCGATAGTCTCCCCGTCATGCGTCACCTCAGCAACTTCACCCAGCCCGTTTAAATCCAAAAGAAACTCATACCCATCCACGCGCCCGGCATTGGCCTCAGAGTTAGACCCTACCTGAACCATGCCGTTTTTTTTACCAAAACCCAAAGTAATGTTTTGTCCCAGAGAAAAAGAAATTTTTGTGCGCGGCTGAAGCGAAGAATACGCGTTAACACCGGCCGAGCCCCGCACATTTTTGGAAATATAAATCCAAGAATTTAAAAGGTTATGTCGCAGAAAAGCATAAACGGCCGTTTCAATGAATTGCGCGCTTTCCTTTTCACCCATTTGTTTGAAAAGAGCCTGAGCAGCGCCGGAAGCTTGATTCATTTGAGTTAAAATTTTTTCCTGTAAACCGCCCAAGTCCTCGCCCGAAATGTCGGCCAAATCCGTAAGACCGCGAATTTTGTCCATTCCGCCTGCTTGAGCAAAAGCTTGTTCAAGAAATGCGGCTAAAACTTTCACTTCGCCCGGTTTTAATGCGTGGTTGGGAGCTTGTGCTTCTTCAGCATCGTTTTTGGGAATAAAACCGCCGAAGTAATATTCAAGATCGGGCGCCACCGAGGCGTAATGGGCAAACTGTACCGTGTCTTCCCAGCGGCCCTGAACATAAACTAAATCCTGAACCCCTGATAATTTGGGAGAGTCTCCCGTTGTCGGATTGTAAATACCTTTTATTCTTTTGAGCACCCAGGCAATTTGCTGATTCGAATAAGCTTTTCCATCCAACTCTATTTCGAGCGCTTCTTTCTGTCTGCGGGAAAAGAAGGCGCGAATCCGCTCAGAAAAAGTTTTTACCAAGTCATTAAAATCGCCGTTATGCCCCAAAACGACATAAACTTTTTTAACAATATATTCAAACCCTTTCGCGGTGCCGGTTAAAACTTTAGACTCACGCTGTCCCACCCAGCCATGCGGATGCGCACCGTTTTCAATCGCGGTAATTGAAAAATCGCCTTTTTTGGCACCTGCGGTCGGAAAACGCAAATGGTCGCCAATATGAATGTAAAAAGGAATCTTCATCGCTCTGGCTCTCTTTAAAACAAGCGGCTTAAATTGATTCTCAAAAACATCTGCGGCGGTTTGCCGGGAATCAATGTAGTATTTTTCGTGAACGATCTCCTGGTTTCCGTTTAAATCTTCCATAATGGCAAAAAATCCGATGGCGATTTTTCCGCGTTTTTCAGTAACGATGATACTTTCTTTCAAACGGGCGAGATATTTATCTAAGTCCGCCGGCTTTTTCACAAATCCCATGATGGAGGTATTACCGCAAGCCGCAAGCCAGTCCTCGCTCGGCGGATTAAAAATATCGGAAATAGAAGCGGCAATTTTGGCGAGAATGCCGCCCGAGACGCCTGTGTAAAAAAACATAATCGGAATAAATAAAAGCAAAGTTTTTCCGAAGAAAATAACCAGTGCGGCAAAAGCCATCACGCCCAAAACAAAACCCGCGATTCTTACGGCTCCAACCCCTTTTGTTTCGGATTGATCCAATTGGACATAAGCGGAGGGCATAGGCGTAAACGGCATCAACCCCGCTAAGAGTCTGAAAATATTACGATTACCGGTCCAGTTGTGAAAATTTTTTATGGTTTTTACCTTCCCCATAAAAGCGCTGGCAATCAAATGCCCCCACTCGTTAAGCATCATCCCCGCTAAGTAACCGGCACGCAGAGAAATCAAAAGAAGCGCTCCCGCCGCGGCTGTAAGTCCGCTTGTTGATAAAACAGCGGCTAAATCCAAACCTAAAACAACGGGCAAAGTCATACCTAAAAACGGAAGGCTCAAAAAGGAAACGACTGCGACAGTAAGCACAATTTCAAAAACCGGAAACGTCCAACTGCTTGTCTTACCCGAAAAAACAGGCTCTGTATCAAGCTCGGCGGTATTCAACCCATCATCCGTAACCTTCTCATCCAACTCAACGGGAATGGTATCGGGAACTCCCTGCCGTATATGTTTCATGCGCGCTACTACGGCCTCCCAATACTCAAGAGCACCCGCGCCAAAACCCTCCGGATTAAGGTTTTGAATTTTTGACAGCCTCTTGCTGATTTCTTCCAATTTTTCAAATCCTTCGTCCCCCCCCCATGTTTTAATAACCGCAAGATCCGGCAAGCCTTCAAACCACCGACCTGCCTCTAAAGAACCGTCTCTTTCTGCTTCGGTTAAGATCGTTTTATGAGGCAAAACAGGTGCCTCCTCTACAATTTCAGGCAAAAGAATTTTTATACTTTCAGATTGTGCCGGCGGGGCTTCTTTACTTAAGGATTTTTTTTCACCTGCCTGAATTAAGGCTTCAGCCCACAAAAGAGCTCCATTTTGAAACCCCTCTTTAAAATCTGTCCCTGTTTTTTCGCCCAAAATGATTTTTATGCGCCCATAACGCAATAAAAAATCAGGAATTTCTGCCTGAAGCAGCTGCGCTTCTATTTCCCCCAAATTAAGCCGGCGGATCATTTCAGCGGACATCTCTTTCTCAGCGAAAGAAAGTGCCTGGCGCCAATTTTCTATTTCATCGGGAGAACTCGGAAGATCTATTTGCCGTCCGGTTTTGCCCCCCTCTTGAATCAGTCGATTGTGCTCTCCCAGCAAATCAAAAACAGAGAAACTATTTTTTTTATCGTTAACACCCGCTGCGCTCAAAGCGGCCAACGAAAAAATTAAATTCTGCCACAAATCTCTTTTTTCAACTAAAACCTGAGAATCTAAAAAACGCGGCACAAAATTATCTTCAACTATCCGATTTGTGAACCGCTTGGCAACGCGTTCCGCAACCGCCGCGGCATGCACTCCCTGACTGTGAATGAGGCTCATCCCGCTCAAATATTCTTCCCAGTAAATAAGCATCATAGCCCGCACCGCCGCGGAGCGATCTTTCCAGTTAGTCGAAAAGCGGATAATTTCAACCCTGCCGTTTTCATACTTGAAATCAAGCGCCATTCCCGCGGAAGAAATTTTTTGAATTTCATCCGTATTTTTCAAACGCAAAGATTCGGCAAAAACCTCAAGACGAAGAGCAAGGGCCCGCTTAAATTTTTCGATCTCTTCCAATGCTTTAAAATCACCTGCCCAAGTTATGCGCGCCAAATCGTCATCGCCCCTTAATTCGGAGCGGGCGGGTAAACTTCTTTTCCAATTTGGCAAAGCCGCTTCAGGAGAGCTCCCGCCTCTTCGAATCCAAACTTCACGGCCGTCAAACCGCATCATTGACGCGCCTTTTCCTGCCCGCGTTTTAGCGTGAGGCCCCGCTGAGGTTAAAAGCGGTGTTTGCCCCTCTGTTCCCAAAAACCAGAAAACAGTATCTTGTCCATCAGGTGAAATCCAAACCCGCGACCGATCTGAAAACGAATCAAGTTCTCTTAGCGCGGCAATCGCTGTATCGGATAAAACAAACACGGATGATGTTAAAATTTGCTCAGTTTCCACCGGACGGCCGGAAAGCGCCGCCGCGGTGCCGGAAAGCAGCGCATAAAGCGTTTTCGGAAAACTTTTCTCCATTCGCCGGGGAGTCTGCAGCTGCAATTGTGAATGCGATTTGAATTGCGCGTCTTCTAAGTTTTCAGGTCTAACCCATTCCAGCTTAGAAAGCTGAGAGCTCATTCGTTTTTCGTAAATGGTCTGATACTTTGAAAAGTCAGTGGTTTTAATTTTGGGGCGCACCACTTCATAACTGATTCCTTGTTCACGCAAAACACGCAAAAGACCGGCCGTATGAAATCCACCGATTACAAGTGCGCCCACCTTCTGATTCTCTTTCTTCAGTTCGCTTATGAAGTTTTGAGCCAACGCTTCATCACGGCGCATCGCGATATGATAAAAACTCATCGCGGCAGTCATGGTTTCCGACAAAACTTTTTTCTCATCCGAGCTAAATACAGTTTGATTCGCTTTCCCCAATGCTTCCGCTTTAAACTCATCGCGGCGCGAAAGAAACTCCTCATAATCTGAGGCCGTTAAACTGAGCATCACCAAAGAACGGGAAATATCAAGATTCTCAAGACGCCGTACAATCTCTTTCTGACCGCTTTCCGGGCAGGCTTTTTCGGTTAACTCTTTTTCAAGCCTTGCGACTTCATCGAAAAGCCCTGTTCCTACCCGGCGCATAAGATAGGCCGCCTTCAAAGCCGAGACAGTAACCGGGTAGTTTTTAAGCGCCGTAGGGCTTTCCTTCCAAAGTAAAACTTCTGTTTTAAGATCCGCATCAAGCGATTCTCCGCGTAAAACTTTCTCGCCATATTCCGCCAGCTTGAGTCCAAGCGCCCCCTTTTTCTTTAAACCACGAATTTCACTTTCCATGATTTCCGGGTTTACTTGATCCGAAAGCTCATGCGCTTTGCGCCAAAAGTCAAACGCCGGATAACGCCCCGTCAAACGATTATCCAATCGCATACTTTGAAGGTTCAAAAGATGCTTTTGCCAGTCTCCGTTTTCATGAGCCTGACGGGCGTGTTTTCTGAAACGCAAATATTCCACCGGTAAAATCTTCAGAGCCTCTTCTTCCGTTCGGCTGCGTACGGCATTCAGTATCTTCAGCGCATCATCCCGTTCGTTTACAACTTTGAGAAAAGCAACACGGTCCGATTCGTAAAGCCCCATATCTTCAACTCCGCGAAGCTTAAGCGAGGGATGCTTTGTCATCTGTAAATATTCAGGCCCGCCGATCACAGCTTCTTCAAGCAAAGTTTCGGCAAGCATCGTACGGGCCGCACGGTTGGGAAACGCAGCAACCGCGGAATGCGGTAAATCACCTTTGGCTCCCTCAAGGCCGACGAACTGAAGTCCTAAGCGGGAAACCCAAAAATCAATAATCTTGGCGGCAGATTTCTGAGCTTCAGGAAGCGCGTGCGCGTCCTGAACAATCAGGGCGCGGAAAGGGGCCTTACCGGAAAAAGATTCAACCCGCTCCCCCATTTGCGAAGGAACCTGAGGGGGATTAACCCAATTCATATCATTCAAAAGGAGCAAATCAGGATGGTTCGAAAAAATAGGGTCAGCTTGTTTTACGGACGCGGTTCTTGCAGAAAACCATTCCGCGGCGGGCATACTCCATACCGACTCCGCAAAAAAAACGGGCAGCAGCAATAAAGCGACAAACCTAAAAAATGTCTTCCCTTCCCCCATAAAGCCCCCCCAGGCTATAACTTCAGACGCGGTTAAATAAACTGCGCCGGATTTTTCATCACAGACTGAATATCCTGACTTGTTGCTCCGAACCGGCATGCCAACCCCAAAGCGTCTCTTGCTTGTTCGTAGCGTTCGTCCAGCAAGCACTTCCCAAACTGTTGAAGAGCCGTTGTTTTTAAAAAAGATTTGAGTCCTAAAATCCGGTGAGAATGTTTCATCTTCATTAAGCACCTCCTTAGCTACAAACTTTTTAAAACAATTTACTTCCTGTTTAATAATAAGCATAGACCATGCCAACTTTTAAAATT
>ERZ761602.7059-NODE-7059-length-12141-cov-3.514728_pt1 | contig 12141 bp, 16 predicted proteins | sample MGYA00512165_ERZ761602 | MGnify/ENA primary metagenome ERZ761602 (study PRJEB28899, sample SAMN02445085) | bioreactor sludge metagenome | biome: EBPR sludge; isolation source: Thorneside wastewater treatment plant | place: Australia: Brisbane, Thorneside... | reverse complement strand
ATCCTTGGAAAGATGGGTGTTGACGTGGTATCGTCTGCGCTTAGCCGGGCAGCTATGAATTTGGGGAAGGTATGCCCGACTTGGACACGATGCAACACGTAGATATTTTGGCGATAGGCACTGGTCCCGCTGGGGAAGGCGCGGCAATGCAGGCCGTCAAAGGCGGCAAGACAGTAGCCGTCGTTGAGCGGATGCCGCAGGTGGGCGGCAACTGCACCCATCTGGGGACAATTCCCAGCAAAGCCCTTCGACACGCGATCTACGTTATGACCTCGGCGAACAACAACCCGCTTTTTCGCGAAGCGGGGGTATCGCTGAACCTATCCTTTCCGCAACTCCGCAAGAGCGCGGCCTCGGTGATTGAGCGTCAGGTCAACATGCGTCGGAACTTCTATGATCGCAATGGCGTTCACCTATATCGCGGAGTGGCTCGTTTTGTAGATCCGAACACCGTCGAGGTGCGTCACAACGGTTCCGACCCTGTGCTTTTGCATGCGGACTACATCGTTATCGCTACGGGTGCGCGGCCGCTGCGACCCGCGGAGATAGACTTTTCGCATCCGCGTATTTTTGACAGCGATACCATTTTGAGCCTCAAGCAAACGCCGCGCTCGATCACAATCTATGGTGCCGGCGTGATTGGCTGCGAGTATGCATCGATGTTTCGGAATCTCGACGTGAAAGTGAACCTGGTAAACACACGAGAACGCTTGCTCGAGTTTCTGGACGATGAGATCACCGATGCGTTGAGCTATCACTTGCGGGATCGGGGCGTGTTGATACGTCATATGGAATCTTGCGCGCAGGTTGAAGGTCGCGATTCCGAAGTAGTGCTTCATCTGCGATCCGGGAAGCAACTCAAGTCGGATATTTTGTTGTGGGCCAACGGGCGGCAAAGCAACTCGGAGGACATGAATCTAGAAGCGCTGGGGATTACGCCAAACGCGCGCGGGCAGATCATCGTCAACGAGAAGTTTCAGACCTCACAACCGCATATTTACGCGGCGGGCGACGTGACCGGCAAGACGCAACTTGCCAGCGCGGCCTATGTGCAGGGGCGGTATGCGGCGACCAGCATATTGGGTGAAGACGAGCCGGAACTCATTCGGGATATCCCCACGGGTATTTATACCTCGCCGGAGATTAGTTCCGTGGGGAAAACCGAACGCGAACTTACGCAGGCGAAGATTCCGTATGAAGTTGGGCATGCACAGTTCAAGAGTCTCGCGCGCGCGCAGATCACGGGGCAAACCGTAGGCATGATCAAGCTGCTCTTTCATCGGGAGACCCTGGAGATACTTGGCGTGCATTGTTTTGGTTCGAATGCATCGGAGATTATTCACATTGGACAGGCGATCATGTCGCAAAAAGGCGACGCCAACTCCCTGCTGTATTTTCTGAACACCACCTTCAATTATCCTACGATGGCGGAAGGGTATCGCGTTGCGGCGTTAAACGGGTTTAACCGGTTGTAGAGGCACCTTCCAGACCAAGGCGTCTGTCTACTTTCCAGCAAGAAAATCTTTCTCTATTACTTCAGCCAGCACCTGCGCGACAACATGCGCTCCTTTTGGCGAGAAATGGCCGTCGTAAGTGTAGAACAAGGGCGTCATCGGCGATTTCATGGCCATTCTTGCGCCCATGCGAATGAATCGTATGTCTAACCTGTAAAGCGCCTTCTCTGTTTCATCGATATCCTTGTGCGGAATGTATCGGTTGACATCGCGTCCATCATTGAGGGCCGACCAGAACGAATCCTGTATCGACATGCTGTCCGGGTGGCAGAACGCGATTAGAGGAATATTTTTTTCGTCGCAGATTGATTTTATGCCCGCGAGGTCGTCTACAAAGCATTTCCATGCCTTTTCAAGATCGGGATACCAAGAATCCAGGCATGCTTCGCGCTCCGGTTGCCGGTTCGAAAGCGGCACAATATTTATTCGTGTGGACTTTGGGAACAAGCGGAGCGACGCGAGAAAATTGTAGAGAGGCGGATTCCCGCTTCCGAGAGTGGCGAGATGCGCGTATGTGGTGAAGTGTTGTTGCGCCGCGATTTCGATGCGCGCGGGCAGTTCCGCGTAACGCCGGTAGAGTTCCAGACGTCTTTCCCAATCGGGGTGGATTGCGTTGAGTCGCGCATTTTCGCGTGCGTAACATCCGGCTATGTCGTTTGCGGGGAAGAGTTGCAGGATTACCAGATCCGGATTCAAGGGCAAACCACGTTCCACCAGCATTCCGCGTTCCTGCCAAGGAGAATAGCCGCTTGCACCTGCATTGATTACGGTAATCCGAGGCGACGCATTCTTGGCGTTCAACAACAATTCCAACACTTTCGGATAGGTTTCGCCGGGAGTCAGCCCGTGGCCCATCGTATACGAATCGCCGAGAACGAGGATTCGGAATTCATCGGGTCGTTTGGGGCCATACTCACGATCACGGAGCCCCTGGTTGGAAATGGAGACTTTAACGGTGTGCGGCAATCGGCTGTTGCTGGTGATGGTGTGCGCGCCGGCGCTGTTTGGTCGCAAGGCGAAGATATGATCGGGATGATGCATGTAGATGGACGGGTGCTTGACGATATCCACGAAGAAGTGCCGGACCGTGAGTTCTACCGCAAGCAGAGACAAAGAGATAGATACAAGCGAGAGGACTGCATTCTGGAGTGCTGCGCGTGCAGGTCTGGCGGTTGTCGTTTTTTTGCGCAGGCAAATGCGTGATACAAGGCAGAGGAATCCGACGAGTGGAAACAAAACGGGAATCTCTTTGAATGAGCCAGCGAATAACAATGCGACGGAGAGGATCGAGAGCAATTTGCGCGTTAGCCCATGAGTTTCCTTTTCAGGTATCACTCACGACGGTCCTCCGTACCGATCTTGTTGAGAACAGGTAGGTCTTACGCGCGCTGTAGCCGCCCAGCTCTCGCTCCGATTAGCTACCGAAATCGCCGACATGGTGCGACATGATTAAGAGGTCGTGGGTACGGCTGTCGCGATCCATGACCCAATCCGTCAGTAAGGCTTCCGCCCGGAATCCCATGTCCTCAAACAATTGGCGCACGTGCGGCTGGTCTGCCGCCATTTGCACAAAGATGCGGTGGAGATTCTTCTCCCGCGCAAGCTGGAATAGCTCCACGGCGAGCTTTCGACCGAGGCCGAGTTTCCGCCGCTCGCTTTGCACCAAGATGCGGATTTGGCCCAGGTGACGCGTCCACCACGTTTCATTGTAGTGAAGCGTGCCATATCCGATGATTGCGTCGCCGTCACGGGCGAGAACCGTAATGGTCCGGCCTTCCTCAATGTTTTTTACCCAGTTCTCGACCGTCTCCGGCTGCGTGATGTCGAGGCGAAGAAACATCAGGTCTTCGGCGCGCAAGGATTTCGCGAAAGCAAGGAACGCCGCGGTATCGGAGCGCGCCATGAGATCGAATGTGATTTCCGTACCGTCGATAACGTCCGTCCAAGGATAGGCACGTTTTACTTCCGTCGTCCGTGACACAGGTAACCCTCCGTACTGCGCTGCGCGCTATTATGCGAAGCGCCACGACGCAATGCAACGTGCCTGCGCGTTGGAAGAGACAGCTATGCGGTCGCTACGCGCGCGACCGCCTTTTTCTTTCGCGAAACGGTCCTGCGTTTTTTCGTTTTCGCGACGGGTTCCGTGACGCGTTCGACGAATTTGGACGAAAGATCCAAGGTCAACGCCACGGACTTGCGCAGATCGGTGCGACCTCTTTTGAGGGTATGGAGCCACTCTGCCACGAGCATTTTGCCTTCCTGTGGCATCCATGCTGCGGATTCGACGCGCCGCAATACTGCCTTGTCGGCGCGTGCCTGCAGATCCCCTACGCGATCGGCGAGCGAATCAAAAGACTTTTTTTCGAACGCAATCACGTTCAGCACGGTCTTCGCGGTACGTTTTTTGATGGAGGAGACATATGACGATTTCATGGCTGAAACCCCTTCTGGGTTATTGGCAGGGCGTGTGCCTGTCTACCGTTAAGTATACAGGAAACGACCGAAACTGAAAAGCAGATTCTTTTGGGAGCGGGCAGGACAATCCAACGGAGTTCGACTGCATCTCCAAGTAATTTAAGTCTTTATAAATTAGCTACTTACGAAAAGGAATCAACGCCCGAATCCGCGGGTCCCGCAGGAAGAGGCCAGCCCAGACCAGCACGCCGATGACGACAGGCGGGATGAACGGATCACCAATTCGGAGGTGGGTAGCCGTCGCGCCGCCTAGGTAGCCGGTGAGCAGGATTGCGCCGACAGGGGCGGTTTGTGGAATCGCGTACAGAACGGTACATGCGATTTCGAGGATTCCGATGCCCACGGCGAGGTCCTCGTCATATCCAAGCCGGGCAAATTCGGTCGTCACCTGCGCTGGCTGGGCCAGTTTCATGCCAGCGCTGAAGAGAAGCATGAGTACGATAAGCGCACTGATGACGCGGCCGGCCCAGAGCACTTTCGTGGAAGGAGTTGTGGAGACCGTTTCGTTAGCCATATCCAAGTTTTCCCTATGGTTTGTTTTGATGGGGTTATTTCGCGGTTCGCCGTACTTAAACGCGGCCTGTTGAAACGTATGCCGCAAGCCTGTCGAGACATTCGCCCCAACCGTGGCGGTGATCGTCCCTGTCGAATGTCGTGCCAAATACAGCGTGATGGAGCCTGAATCTTGTCTTGCCGTCTGCATTTTCGAACGTAACGGTTACAATCGTACTTTGCTTGGCATGTCCATTCTCGTCCTCTCGCTCCCAGGTGAATACGATTCGATCTGGCTCGACGATTTCGATGTACTTTCCCCAAACCCAGTGATCGATTCCATCGGGTGCACGCATGCAGAATCGATATTCACCGCCGACGCGAAAATCGGTGATGCAATGCGGGAGGGTGAAGTCCTTCGGGCCCCACCAGTTCACAAGGTGTTCCGGTTTGCTCCATACAGCGAAAACAAGACTGGGCGGGGCGTCGAACACTCGCTCGATTAGCAGAACGCGATCAGCAGGGTGGTCGGCGCGCTGCGAAGGATCAAGCGCAGTAGGCGCTGGCTCATGTTGCTCGTTCATTTATAGGAAAATCCTTGTGGAGACTTTGCGTTTGCGTTGTACTAAGACTCGAAACAGGCCTGCAGGCTTTATTCAGCAGTGCCTTCCGAAACGGCCTTCATTTGCGAGAGCCCCTGCTCAAATTGACCGCCAATCATTTTGTCCATGTCCATGAGTAGCCCCATGGCTTTTGCCATGAAGTTGTTCTTGCCAGTCATCGTCCACGTTACGGTGGTGCCACTGCCATCGGGAGTGAAGAGGAACTCCGTGGTGTTTCTTGCGGCGAATGGCTTGAGGAATTCCAGATCGATCACGATTTTCTCTGCGGGAACGCTCTCGAGGATGGTCATGCGGCCCTCGCCGACCTGGTTGTTGCCGGCCCAGCTATAGCGCGCTCCGACGCCCGAGTCGGGTCCTTCGTAGGTTCTTTTCAGATTGGGATCCAGTTTTTCCCAAGGGGACCAGCCGCCCCACTTGTGGAAATCGTTCACATGTTCGAACACGGAGGACGGTGAGGCATTGATCGTCGCTTTGCGAGACAACGTGAACTCGCTCGGTCGGGATGCGACGACGGCTGCCAAGACACCTGCTATTGCGAGCACCGCTAGCAACACGTAAACGAGTAGCATGGACTTTCTCCTGGCAGGTTCGGATTGTGCACTTTGGTTGGCGGTTGCTGCTTCGTCGGTTTGCAAGGACACGCTCTCTCTCCATGGTTTCATTGAACGTCGTTGTTGCCGTCTGCTCAGTAAGTCGGTATTGACGGGTCAATTTCTTCCGCCCATGCGAGAATTCCACCTTTGACGTTTCTTGCGCTGGCGAAGCCGGATGCACGCAAGAGTTCAACGGCCTTTGCGCTGCGCGCGCCACTCTTGCAATGGACCAGGATTTCTCGCGCTGGATCGAGTTCGTTCAAACGCGCTGCGAGTTCGCCGAGTGGGATGAGAATCGCCTCTTCAATGCGGCAAATGCGCCACTCCTCCGGATTACGCACGTCAAGGATGTCGAAATCATCCCGGCGATCCATTTTTGCCTTTAATTCGGAAACCGACACTTCCTCTTGTGCTGATTCGGAAACAGCGGGGGACTCCTCACCGCGGATACCACAGAACTGCTCGTAGTCGATCAACCCGGTGATAGTGGGGGAGTCGCCGCACAGAGGACAGTCGGGGTTGCGGGAAATTTTGATCTGGCGGAATTTCATTTCCAGTGCGTCGTAGAGCAATAGCCGTCCGATAAGCGGCGTGCCATTGCCAAGTATCAGCTTTATCGTTTCCGTTGCCTGAATGCACCCAATGACGCCCGGCAAAATTCCGAGCACGCCGCCTTCGGCACAACTCGGGACCATCCCCGGTGGCGGCGGTTCCGCGAACAGGCAGCGATAGCAGGGCCCGAGTGGCGGCGCGAAGACAGAGGCCTGTCCTTCGAATCGGTAAATGGACCCATAGATATTCGGCTTGCCCAGTAGCACGCACGCATCATTCACGAGATACCGCGTTGGAAAATTATCAGTACCGTCAATCACGATGTCATATGGGCGAATCAGCTCCATTGCATTCGCCGAGGTAATGCGCGTTTCGTACGTTTGTATTTCGATTTCCGGATTCAGCGCACGCAGGTGCGTGGCCGCGGAATCGATCTTGCGTCGGCCTACGTCGGCTGTTGTGTGGAGCACCTGTCGCTGCAAATTCGAAAAGTCGACCACATCGAAATCGACAATGCCGATAGTGCCGACGCCGGCAGCGGCGAGATACAGGGCGAGGGGAGAGCCAAGCCCGCCCGCGCCAACTAGCAGGACCTTGGCAGCCTTTAGCTTTTGCTGCCCTTCCATGGCAACTTCCGGCATGATCAAGTGACGGCTGTAACGGGCTATTTCCGCAGCCGACAACTCGGGAAGAGACGATTCATTTTTGTGGCGGTTCGTCAATTCATCGGTCCCTTAACCACCGGCCATTGCGCCGACTACGAGGTACGGCTCCGAGCCATTGACTACGGCTTCGGGCAACGGTGCGTCGGGTGATTCGTTTGAGAAATCCTGTTCGCACGCGTAGAAACGGATGAAAGCACGTCGTTTTTTCGTAACATGATCGCGAATCGTTCCGCACAGCATTGGATACTTTGCTTCGAGCGCATCAAGCACGGTGCGCTGGGTTACGACGCCGTCCAGTTCCAAAACGACTTCACCGCTAACACGCGACAACGTTTTTAAGTGCGTTGGCAGCACTACGCGAATTGTGGGCATAACTTCTCCGTGACGCGGCACATCATGCTTCGCCGTGCGCTTTTTTCAACGCGTCGATATCCAGCTTCCGCATTTGAAGCAGGGCCTGCATCACGCGATTGCCACGCTTGGGATCTGCCATCAGCTTATCCAGGCACGTCGGGACGATTTGCCAGGATATGCCGAATTTGTCCTCAAGCCATCCACACATACTTTCTTTTCCGCCGCCGCTGATCAGGGTATACCAGTAGTGGTCGATTTCGTGTTGCGAATCACAATACACCATCAGCGAGATGGCGCCTGTGAATGTGAACGCATGATTCATGGCGCTTTCCGAGGCCATGAATTCTTGGCCGGCCAGCTCAAAGATGCCGTGCTTGACGCTGCCTTCCGGTTCGTGTTCGCCCGCGCCAAAGCGTTCGATGGAGCCAGTTTTCCCTCCTTCGAAGACCGATGTGAAAAATTCCATGGCTTCCGCGGCGCGTCCGTGTTGCTCCTTCACGAACAAGAAAAAGGGCGCTATCTTCTGTTTTCGCGGCGCGAGGTTCAATTGCCACGAAACGCCGAAGCGGTCCTGAAGCCAGCCGAATTTCTTGCTGAACGGGTATTCGGCGAGCGGCATGAGCGCCATGCCGTTTTCCGACAAGCCGGCCCATAATGCATCGAGTTCGGCTTCCGTGTCGCAACTGACAAAGAACGAGATCGCCGGTGTCAGGGAATAGTAAGGTCCACCGTTGAGCGCCAGGAAGTCCTGCCCGGCCAGCCGAAACGCCATCGTAAGGATTGCGCCTTCGGGTTGACCGGAAATAGCCGCGGCTTCTTTTTGGTAATGCGCAATTTTCCCGATTGAGGAATTGGCGAACAGCATTGTATAGCAATTCACGGCTTCCTCGATGTTGTTGTTAAACCAGATACATGGGGAAATGCCCTGCATGTTTCATGACTCCTGCGCGAGCTTCACTGCTACTTCAACACCTGAACCTCGACGGAAAGCACCGGAGGGAGATCACGCACGATTGCATCCCATGTATCGCCGCCGTTTCTCGAAGCATAGACTTGTCCGCCGGTAGTGCCGAAGTAGACGCCGCAATCGTCGAGGTTGTCGACGCACATCGCGTCGCGCAGAATGTTCACGTAGCAATTCTCCTGCGGCAACCCCTTCGTCATCGGCTCCCAATCCATGCCGCCCGATTTGCTGCGATACACGCGCAGCTTGCCCTCGGGGGGGTAGTGTTCCGAGTCGCTTTTGATCGGCACGACGAATACTGTGTTCGGTTCGTGCGCGTGCACGTCGATGGGAAACCCGAAATCGCTCGGCAAATCGCCACTTACTTCGTACCACGACTCGCCCGCATCATCGCTGCGGCATACGTCCCAATGCTTTTGCATGAACAAGGTATTCGGACGTGACGGATGCATCGCAATGCGGTGAATGCAATGGCCGATCTCGGCATTGGGATCGGGAATGTACAGCGAAGTCAGGCCCTTTGTGATCGTCTTCCAGGTCTTGCAGCAATCGTCCGTACGGAAACATCCCGCGGAAGAAATCGCGCCGTACATGCGATCTTCGTTCGATGGGTCGATGATGATCGTGTGCAGCCCAAGCCCGCCCGCGCCGGGCGCCCATTGCGAGCCAGTCCCATTGCCGCGCAGGCCAGCCATCTCTTGCCAGGTTTTTCCGCCATCTTTTGAGCGAAACATCGCGGCATCCTCGACGCCCGCAAAGATCGTGTCGGGATCCGAAAGCGACGGTTCAATGTGCCAAACGCGTTTGAACTCCCACGGATGTTGCGTGCCGTCGTACCACATGTGGGTCGTCAGCGGTGCAGCGGCCTCGTCATATACAAACTTATTGCTCTCACCCATTGGGAAGCCTTCTGGCGAGAGATTGACTTCACCCGCGGGAGTGCCCGGCTGGAACCAGGTTTTGCCGCCATCGTCGGAGCGTTGAATAATCTGACCGAACCAACCGCTGGTCTGGGAAACGTAAATGCGATCCTTGTCGACGGGCGAGCCTTTCATATGAAAGATTTCCCATCCGGCAAAGTGTGGACCGCTCACGTCCCATTTCTCCCGCTTGCCGTCAGATTCCAAGATGAAAGCGCCCTTGCGCGTCCCCACCAGCACCCGAACTTTACTCATGACCGTACCCTTTCCCAGTGATTGGTCTGTAATCTCATTGCGAAATTCCGGAAGTCAGTTCTGCGAGCAGCGCCTCGAGGCGATTAATCGTCTGAATGCCACCTTCGACCGCGCCGAAGGCTTTAACCCGCTCCAATTCCTCCGGCGACTTGAGCACCATTCGCATCGTCAATTTTGTCTTGTTTTCGTGTTCGTCAAACGTAACGGTCACGTGAAACTGATTTGGATCGTTTTCCCGTTCGCCGTGCAGATACACGATGCGTTCCGGCGCCACAACCTCGAGATAATCGACTCTATTGTCATAGTCCGTGCCATCGGGCCCGTGCATGATGTAGCGCCAACATCCGCCGGGTTCCACGCGCATTTCGTGCGTGGTCGTTGTGAAACCGTTTGGACCCCACCATTTCCCGATGTCGTCGGGATTCGTCCAGACTTTGAAGACCAACGCTCTCGGTGCATTCAACAACCGAGTGTTTACAATCTCGCGATCTGAAACATTTGTCATGTTGTGTGGTGCACCACTCATCAAAATTTACCCTCTCCCGTGCTCGAAAGTCTGTCAGCGTTTTCGCGGGGCACGCTTGCGCGGCCGCGCGCCATGCTTGATTCGTTGCGTTTCTGAAGACGATTCCGTGGCCTGCAACTCCCTCAGATAGACATCGAGTCTATCGAGTCGCTCTTCCCAAAAGCGGCGATACTCATCGACCCACGATGCCACTTCCTGGAGGGGGGCCGCTTCGAGGCGGCACGGCCGCCATTGGGCTTGTCGGCCTTGGGTTATCAGGCCAGCCCTTTGGAGGACTTTCAGGTGTTTTGTGATAGCAGGCAGACTAATGGCGAAGGGCTTTGCCAACTCCTTCACCGAGGATTCGCCGGTTGCAAGCCTTGCCAGGATCGCCCTGCGGGTGGGATCGGCGAGGGCCCCGAAAGTCATGCTAAGTTGATCGGCCGCCATTTTTAACCACCAAGTTAATTAACCAATTGGTAATATAGTCGGTTTGTCGCGCGGTGTCAAGATGCCTCAAAGGTCTACAAGCACTTCAAAGCCGCCATACGCCATGCGCCTATAGTCGAAACCCACGTCTTCGCAGCCCATGGCTGCCATCCGCGGATCTTTCATGACCTTGGCGTTGACAGCGTCCCGGTGCTTCTTCGATTTGAACACTATCCATGAAAAGAACACCGTTTCACCCTGCTTGGTCTTTACGAGCGCAGGGAACCGCACCATCGTCTTAATCTTCAAGTCTTCCCCAACGCACTCGCGGTATTCGAGGGCTCCGTGATCGCGCCAGACTTTTCCGGCTTTCCTTGCGATGCGCCGATATTGCTCGACATTTTTCTTCGGGACAGGAAAGACATATCCGTCGACGTATTTCATTAATCGTGGTCTCCCATGCGTTGTGATTCGATTACCCCGTCAGTCTATTTGGACAGCGGGACCCAGATTTCGTATCCGCCATTACCAGAAGTCGGATCAAAGGTTTCTGTATACCGTTCAAAGTTTGGATCGCTCGAGGGAACAAGCCCCGACTCGGGAAGGAATTTATTGAATATTGTGTAAAAGAACTCCTGAATGGCGGAGATATGCTCCTGTGTCGAGAATACGGCATAGCGCTGGGGTGTGAGTTGGATTTGGGTGAATGAATCCGGCAAGCGATCGGTCCGCGTGACTTCGACCCCCGCGAGATAATCGAATCCACACTCGGGATCGGAATTGCTGCATACGCCATACGCCGGTCCATCGATTACATCCTGAATCTTCCCCACATGTGCTGCGAAATGGGACCATAACATTGGAATTTCCACGCTCGTCGCCCTTGTGAAGCGGTCGCTCAGCCCCGCAATCAACATTGGACCTTGTTCGATAAATTCGGGAGCGTCGATGTCCATAAACTTCAGTGTATTCACGTTTCCCTCACTCAGATAGTAGGATTTGTCTGATTCGTAGCGTCCAAGTCGACTAGGTGGGGCGGGGATTGAAGACCTCGGAGGTACGCGATCAAATTATCCAGGACGACGTTCAGGGCTTCCGGATCCCGCGCCGCTTTCGCCAGTGACACGGCACCTTCGTATGCTGCCACGATACGAATGGCCACGACACGGGGAGTTACATCTGCCTTGGCTTGGCCAAGGAGTTGCGCTCGCGCAATCGCATCTTCGAAAGCAGCAATCCACTCTTGAAAGTAATTGTTTACTTGGGCGCGAATTTCGTCATCAGTACACGAGAGCTCCTGGGCGAGATTGTTCAAGGGGCAGCCCCGTCTCACCCCCTTCTCGCCATCGCGCCGGCATCCGTCGAGCAATGCAATCAGTGTGGCAAGGGGAGTTGTACTCTGCTTCAAAGGTGTTGCCCACCGTTTGTGCATCATGCCGCCAATGATTTCGTCGATTACCGCGCTCACTAGGGCTTTTTTTGACGGAAAATGGTGGTAGAAAGCGCCCTTGGTGAACGGAGTCCGTTCTATGATCTCATCTACGCGGGTGCCGTTGTACCCTTTCTGCCAGAGAATTTCGAAGGCAGTGTCCACAATGATTTGACGGGAACTATCGTAGTTGCCAGGAGTTTGCGGGGGCAAACCACGTTTGGAATCGGTTGAATACTGTGGAGTTCTCGCTTGCATACCAACTAGTATGTATGATCAAGAAAGACTTGTCAAGATGGACAAGATAGCCGGGCAGGCGGGGAATATATGTTAGTTAAATATTGTTTACGTCTGCGAGGATAGTGTATATC
>ERZ761602.7055-NODE-7055-length-12144-cov-4.847051_pt1 | contig 12144 bp, 11 predicted proteins | sample MGYA00512165_ERZ761602 | MGnify/ENA primary metagenome ERZ761602 (study PRJEB28899, sample SAMN02445085) | bioreactor sludge metagenome | biome: EBPR sludge; isolation source: Thorneside wastewater treatment plant | place: Australia: Brisbane, Thorneside... | reverse complement strand
ATGATCCTGTTCATCGCCTCGGAGGTCATGTTCTTCGTCGCCTGGTTCTGGGCCTATTTCGGCGTCGCCTTCTTTCCCACCGACCACGGCTTCGCAGCCTGGCCGCCGGCCGGCATCCAGACGTTCGATCCCTGGCATCTGCCGCTGGTCGGCACGCTGGTCCTGCTGACCTCGGGCACCACGATCACCTGGGCGCACCATGCGATCCAGACCGAGGACCGCTCGGGCGCCATCTGGGGCCTCGCCATCACCATCCTGCTCGGCCTGCTGTTCAGCGCCCTGCAGGCGTATGAATACGTCCATGCCGCGTTCTTCTTCGGCTCGACCGGCGACGTGCGCGAATCGGCCTCGGCGCTTTCCTTCATCGCGGGTTCGGCCGATGCGGTGGTGGAGCCCATCATCTACGGATCTACCTTCTTCATGGCGACCGGCTTCCACGGCTTCCACGTCATCATCGGCACGATCTTCCTGATCGTCTGCTTCGGACGCTTGCTGGCCGGCCATTTCACCGCCAAGAGCCATTACGGCTTCGAGGCGGCTGCCTGGTACTGGCACTTCGTCGACGTCGTCTGGTTGTTCCTGTTCGCCGCCATCTATGTCTGGGGCGCCGGGGCGCACGCCGGCGGGCACTGAGCGGTGGCTTCCCCGCTCGCCGGGCGGTGCCCCCGCTGCGGCGAGGGGAAGCTGTTCCAGGGCTTCCTCGCCCTCGCCCCGGCCTGCACGGCCTGCGGCCTCTCCTATGAACGGCTGGACCAGGGCGATGGTCCGGCCGTTTTCATCATCCTGATCGCCGGGTTCCTGGTCTGCGGCCTGGCGCTGTGGACCGAGGTCACCTACGAGCCGCCCTACTGGGTGCACTTTGTTCTCTGGGGACCGCTCATCCTGATCGTCACGCTCGGCCTGCTGCGCCCGCTGAAGTCGGCGATGGTCGCCCAGCAGTTCCGCATGAAGGCCGCCGAGGGCCGCCTCGAGGACAAGCCGGAGGGCTGATGCGTTTCCGCCCCACGCTCTGGGCGACGGTTCTCACCCTCGCCGCGCTCGCGATCCTGACCGCCCTCGGCGTCTGGCAGCTCGAGCGCCGTGCCTGGAAGCACGCCCTCATCGCCCGCATCGACGAGAGCCTGAAGGGCGAGCCGCAGGACCTCGCCGGCGCGCTCACCGCCTCGGGCGTCGAGCTCGACTATGCCCGCGTCGAGGCCGACGGCACGATCGCCGCCGGCCGCGCCGTGCATCTCTTCTCGCCGGAGGGCCAGGGGGCGGCCGACTACCGCGTCATCGCCCCGCTCGACTACGGCATGGGCCGCGTCATCCTCGTCGACCTGGGGACGATCACCGAGGCCGAGAAAGCCCGTCTCGGCGGCGGCGTCCCGCCCGAAGCGGCCGGCCTTGTCCATATCGAGGGCATCCTGCGCCCGTCCGAGGAGCCGGGCTGGTTCGCCGCCGCGCCCGACCTGGCCGCCAATCGCTGGTATGCCCGCGACGTGCCCGCGATGGCCGCGGCGCTGGGGCTGGCCAACGTCCCGCCCTATATTCTCCAGTCCGAAAGCCCCAATGCGGGCGGCCTGCCGCGCCCCGTGCCGTTCCGTCCGGACCTGCCCGACAATCACCTTTCCTACGCCGTGACGTGGTTCTCGCTCGCGCTCATCCTCGCCGTGGTCTACCTCCTCCTGCATCTGAAACGCCGCGACGACTAGGCCCATGCGTTACGTCTCCACCCGCGGGCAGGCCGCGCCGATCGCCTTCGATGCGGCCATGCTTTCCGCCCTCGCGCCCGACGGCGGCCTCTACATGCCGGAAGCCTGGCCGCAGCTCGCACCGGACGAGGTGAGGGCGCTCGCCACGCGCACCTACCCCGAAGTCGCGCTCCAGGTGCTCAAGCGTTTCTCGGGCGAGGCCATTCCGCTCGCCGACCTCTACACGGCGATCATCGCCGCCTATCGCCGCTTCGACGCGCCGGAGGTGACGCCGCTCACCGATCTGGGCGGCGGCATCCATCTGCTCGAGCTCTTCCACGGCCCGACCTTTGCCTTCAAGGACGTCGCGCTTCAGCTCCTCGGCCGCCTGATGGAGTGGGGCCTGAAGCGCTCGGGCCGGCGTGCCCTCATCGTCGGCGCGACCTCGGGCGACACCGGCACGGCGGCGATCGAGGGCCTGCGCGGCCTCGCCAGCGTCGATGTCGTGATCCTGCACCCCAAGGGCCGCACCTCGCCGGTGCAGCGCCGCCAGATGACGACGGTGCTCGACGCCAATGTCCGCAATCTCGCCATCGAGGGCAATTTCGACGATTGCCAGGCGATCGTGAAGACGCTGTTCGGCGATGCCGACCTCTCTGCCCGCCACGGCCTCGCGGCGGTCAATTCGATCAACTGGGCGCGCATCGCGGCGCAGATCGTCTACTACGTCGTCGCCGCCGCGAAGCTCGGCGCCCCGGATCGTCCGGTCGACTTCGCGGTGCCGACCGGCAATTTCGGCGACATCTTCGCCGGCTATGCGGCGCACCGCATGGGCGTCTTCGACGGCCGCCTCGTCATTGCCACCAACGAGAACGACATCCTCGCCCGCACCCTTGCCTCCGGCCGCTACGAGCCGCGCGGCGTGGTGCCGACCGCGACCCCCTCGATGGACATCCAGGTCTCCTCCAATTTCGAGCGGCTGCTGTTCGAGGCCGCCGGCCGCGACGGCGCCCTCGTCGCCCGGCTGATGGACGATCTGAAGGCGAAGGGCGCCTTCGAGCTGCCGCCCGCCCTGCTGGCCTTCATCCGCGCCCGCTTCGATGCCGAGCGGGTGACGGGAGCCGAGGCCGCGGCCGAGATGGCGGCAACCGAGCGCGCGCACGGCATGATCCTCGATCCCCACACCGCGGTGGGGGTTGTCGCCGCCCGCCGCCGCCGCCGGGCGGGCGTGCCCATGGTCGCGCTGGCGACCGCCCACCCCGCCAAATTCCCCGACGCCGTGACCGCCGCCATCGGCCACGCCGCCCCGGTTCCCGCGGTTCTGGCGGCCATGGAGACGATGCCCGAGCGTTGCGACACGCTTCCTGCTGAAACCGGCGCGGTGAAGGCCTATATTGAGGCCTTCATCGGCGGAAAGACATGAATCTTAGGATCGAGACGCTTCCCAACGGCATGACGGTCGTCACCGACCCGATGCCCCACATCCAGACGGCGACCATCGGCGTCTGGGTCGAAGCCGGCGCGCGCCACGAGACGGCGGCGACGAACGGCGTCTCGCATCTGCTCGAACACATGGCTTTCAAGGGCACCAAGACCCGCTCGGCGCTGCGCATCGCCGAGGAGATCGAGGCGGCGGGCGGCTATCTCAACGCCTATACGGCGCGGGAGCAGACCTGCTTCTATGCCCGCATTCTCAAGGACGACGTCGCGCTCGGCGCCGACATCCTCTCCGACATTCTCATCAACCCCACCTTCGCCGCCGACGAACTGGCGCGCGAGAAGAAGGTGGTGCTGCAGGAGATCGGCCAGAGCGAGGACACGCCCGACGACATCATCTACGACCACCTCCAGGCCGCCGCCTTCCCCGATCAGCCGATCGGCCGTCCGATCCTGGGCAGCGAGGAGACCGTCAACCGGCTCGGCCGCGCCGCGCTGCGCAGGCATCTGGCGACCCACTATGTCGGCCCGTCGATGACCCTCATCGCCTCGGGCAACGTCGATCACGATCAGGTCGTGGCGCTGGCCGCCGAGAAGTTCGCGAGCCTCGCCAATGCCGGCAAGGCACCGCCGCCGCGTGCCCGCTATCGTGGCGGCGACTGCCGCAAGGCGCAGAAGCTCGAGCAGGCCCATCTCACCTTCGGCGTCGAGGGCCCGTCCTATACCGACGAGGACGCCTTCACCGCCCAGGTCTTCGCCACCGCCTTCGGCGGCGGCATGTCGTCGCGCCTCTTCCAGGAGGTGCGCGAGAAGCGCGGCCTGGCCTATTCGGTGCACGCCTTCGTGCATCTCTTCGCCGACACCGGCTTCTTCGGCGTCTATGCCGGGACAGGCGCGAAGGAATGCGCCGAGATCGCGCCGGTCGTCGTCGGCCAGCTCGAGGCGATGGCGTCCGGCGCGACCGAGGAGGAAGCCGCCCGGGCCCGCGCCCAGTCCAAGGCCGGTCTCTTCATGGGCCTCGAAGGCCCCTCGAACCGCGCCGAACACATCGCCGGCCAGCTCCTCGCCTATGGCCGCGTGATGAGCGCCGAGGAAATCGCCGGGAAGATCGAGGCGGTCGACGCCGCCGCGCTGCGCAGGTTCGCGACCCGGCTTCTGAAATCGAGGAGCCCGTCGGTCGCCGCGCTCGGGCCGGTCAAGGGCCTGGAATCCTACGACCGCTTCGCGGCGCGCTTCGGCTGACGCGGCGGCGATGGCGCTGCTCGGATCGCTGTCGCGCGTCGACACCCCGCCGGAACTCGCCGGTGCGAAGACCCGCCTGCGCTATCCCGCGCCTGCCGATTTCGCCGCCTGGGCCGAGTTGCGCGCCGCCAGCCGCGCCTTCCTTGTGCCGTGGGAGCCCACCTGGCCGCATGACGATCTCACCCGCCCGGCCTTTCGCCGCCGCCTGCGCCGCTATGCCCGCGATATCCGCGACGACCGCGCCTACCCGTTCTTCATCTTCGAGGCGGCGACCGGCGCGCTGGCCGGCGGCCTGACGCTTTCCAATGTCCGGCGCGGCGTGGCCCAGAGCTGTTCGCTCGGTTACTGGGCGGGCGAGCGCTTCGCCGGACGCGGCCTCGTCTCCGATGCGGTGCGCGCCGTGCTGCCGTTCTGCTTCGGTCCGCTCGGCCTCCACCGGGTCGAGGCGGCGTGTCTTGAGAACAACCTGCCCTCGCAGCACGTGCTCGCCGCCGCCGGCTTCCGCCCCGAAGGCCGCGCCCGCGCCTATCTGCGCATCGACGGCCAATGGCGCGACCACCTGCTCTTCGCGGTGCTCGACGAGGATCGGCTCCCCCGGCGGGGTGCTTCGATCGCCGTCTGAGGCGGCGAACACTCGACGCCGCGCCGCGCATCTGCGATACGCGATTCCCGGTTTGGTTAACGGACGCCCCGCGACGTGACTCGGCTCCCCCGCATCGCCGCCTTCGCCGCCGCCCTCGCGCTGGCGGGCGGTCTGGTTGGCGCCGGGGCCCAGGACCCGGTCGAGCCCGCGCCCAAGCCGGCCGGCGTCGCGCCCGGCGATCCCGCGCCCCAGGTCATCGCCATCCCCGGCGCCGCGGCCCCGCCGTCCGATCCGGACGCCCAACCGGCCGCCGCGCCGCCCGCCCTTGCCGAGGACGACGCCGCGCCGGCGCTGGCGCGCTCGGGCGTCGGCGGCGTCATCGTCGAACAGGGCCAGCCCGCGGTCGACATCTCCAACGCCATCGCCCGCTACATCCCGCCGGGCGAGGCCGCCTTTGCGACCTATCTCATCGACTTCGTGAACCGCGCGCCGACCCGCCAGAGCCGCATCCTGGTGCTCGACCCCGGCGTCTATGGCGGAGCGGGCGCGCCTGCGACGCTGGTCGCCGCCCAGCTCACCAACGTCTTCTCGTCCGATGCCGCCGCGCCGGTCGAGATCGTCGAGAGCGGCGCGCGCACCCGCATCCGCATCGACCTGCCGGCCGGCGCGACCGTCACCGCCGCCTTCCGCTACGCCGCGCCGCTGCCGGGCCTGACGGTGGAGATGTGGGACGAGCAGGGCCTTGCCCGCTTCACCACCGCCGCGCTGGTGCTGCAGGGGGCGCTGCTCGGCCTCCTCACCGCCATCGGCGCCTGGCTCGCCGGTCTTGCCGTGCTGCGCCGCGACCGCACGGTCTGGCGCCTCGCCGGACTGTTCGCCGCCGCCTTCCTGGCGCTGGTCGCCGGGTTCGGACTGGCGGGCCCGTTCGCGCTCGCCGGCATCGTCACTTCCGCCGGCGTCGCGCTCGCCGCCTTCGCTGTGTCAGCGGCACTGGCGCTCGCCTTTGTCGTTCACGCCTTGGCGCCGGAGGGGCGCTGGCGCGGCTTCGGCTGGATCGCCGTCCACGCGCCCTACCTGGTCGCCGCCTGCGGCCTCCTCGCCCTCTTCAATGCGCCCTATGCCGCCTTGCTTGCCAAAGCCGCCGCCGCCGCGGCGCTGGGGCTGGCGGCGGCGCTCGTCCTCGCCCGCGCCTGGGACGGCGACGCGCTCGCCCGCAGGCTCGGCCTGGCGGCGATCCTCGTCCTTCTCGCGTTCGCCCCGCTCGCCATGCAGGAGATGGTGACGGCCGGCGGGCGCGTCGCGATGCTGGCGGCATCCGGGCTTCTCGCATCGTCGCTGCTGGTCGCCGCCTTTTCGGTGGCCGGCGGTCCGGCGCCGGCGCTGCGCCAGCGCGTCGACCGCGTGCTGGGGCAGGGCGGCCTGCCGGCGCCGCCGCCCCCGCCCATGCCGCTCCGGCCCGACCCCGGCGAGACCCGCTACGGCCTGGCGCTGGCCGCCGCGCATCAGGGTCTCTGGGACTGGGACCTGACGCGCGACCGTCTCTTCCTCTCGCCCACCGTCGAGGTCCTGCTCGGTGCGCGACCGGGCCAGCTCCAGGCTTCGGACCGCGACTGGGCGCCGCACATCCATCCCGACGACCTCGCCACCTTCACCGGCGCGCTCGAGGACTACCGCCGGATCGGCGACGTCTCCTTCGCGCTCGACTTCCGCGCCCGCGGCCATGACGGCGCCTGGCGCTGGGTCCAGCTGCGCGCCAGCTTCATGTCCGACGGGGTCCGCGCGGCGCGCTGCATCGGCCTCGTCTCCGACGTCAGCGCCCAGAAGGACGGCGAGGCGCTGCTGCTCGCCTCGGCGCGGCAGGACGCCGTCACCGGTCTCGCCAACCGTTCCTGGTTCGTCGAGGCGCTCGGCCATCGCCTCGCCTTCGCCGCCCCGGAGCGCCAGATGGCGCTGCTCCTCCTCGACATCGCCCGCTTCCGCACTGTCAACGAAAGCCTCGGCCATGCGGCGGGCGACGAACTCCTTGCGCGTCTCGCCGACCGTCTGCGCGCGGCGTCCCCCGAAGGCGCCCTCGCGGCCCGCCTCGGCGGCGACGTCTTCGGTCTCGTCTGGCTCGCCGAGAGCGCCGATGCGGCCGCCGAGACCGCCAAGTTCGTGCTCGATACGCTGGCCGTGCCGATCGACCTGGCGGGACGCCCGGCCGCGCTCGGCGTGCGCGGCGGCCTCGTCCTCGCCGTCCACGGCGAGCGTCAGGCGGCCGGCATTCTCGGCGATGCCGAAGCCGCGCTCGCCGAGGCCCGGCGTCCCGGCGCCCAGGCCCTTGCCATCTTCGCCCCGGCGCTACGCACGGCGAAGGCGGAGCGCGCCGGCCTGGAGCGCGATCTGGCGGGCGCCGTGGCGCGCGGCGAGATCGTCGTCCACTACCAGCCGATCCTGCGCCTCGCCGACCGCCGCATCGCCGGACTCGAGGCGCTCGCCCGCTGGAACCATCCCGAGCGGGGCCTGCTCACCGCCGAAGCATTCGCGGCGCTCGCCGAGGACGCCGGCCTCATCGACCGCATCGGCCGCTTCGTGCTGGAGACGGCGCTCAAGGACGCCGCCCGCTGGCGGCAGATGGCGCCGGGCGATCCGCCGCTCTTCGTCAACGTCAACGTCTCGGCCCGCCAGGTCATCGACCAGAGCTTCCTGCATGCCTGCGACCGCCTGGCGCTCGACAACGCCGTCGCTCCGTCCGAGGTGCGCCTTGAGATCACCGAGACCTGGGCGATCGACGATGCGGGGGCCGCGGCGGCGGCGCTGCAGCGCCTGCGCCGCGCCGGCTTCGGCCTGGTGATGGACGATTTCGGCGCCGGCCACTCCACCCTCAGCCGCCTCGCGCACCTGCCGTTCGACGCGGTGAAGATCGACGCCTCGTTCCTGATCGGCGGCGCCGCGACGCGCAGCGTCCTCGCCGGCCTCATCCGCCTCGCCCACGATCTCGGCCTCGACGCGACGGCCGAAGGCGTCGAGTCCGAGGACGATCTCGCTTTTCTCGCCGCGAGCGGCTGTCCCTATGCCCAGGGCTTCTTTGTCGGCCGTCCCCAGGACGCCGCCGCCACGCAGCGCCTCCTGGCGCCGCTCCCCGAACCCGCACGGGCCGAGGAATAGCGCCTCAGGCGTGGCCCTGCGCGTCCGACAGCATGGCCGGATCGACGCCGATCCGCGCCAGCGCCTGCATCCATTTCGCGTCAGGCTCGGCGCCGAAGATGATCGCCTCGTCGGGCTCGCCGATCAGCCAGGCGTTCTCCTGCAGCTCCGCCTCCAGCTGTCCGGCGCCCCAGCCGGCATAGCCCAGGGCGAAGAAGGCGCGGGCCGGCCCGCCGTCGCGGCCCAGCGCCTTCAGCACGTCCATGGTCGCGGTCAGCGCGATGCCGGGCGCGACCTGCAGCGTCGCGTCGTCGGCCCGGTAGTCGTCGGAATGCAGCACGAAGCCGCGCGAGGCCTGCACCGGCCCGCCGGCGTGCACAGTCAGCGCCGGCGCGGCGCCGGTCGGCCGCTTCACCTTCAGCTGCTTCAGGATCGACGCGAAGCTGACGCCGGCGATCGCGCGATTGAGCACCAGCCCCATCGCCGTCTCCGGCGTGTGGTGGCAGACGAGGACCACCGCCTTCGCGAAGTGCGGGTCCGTCATCGTCGGCATGGCGATCAGGAGCCGCCCGTTGAGGAAGCCGTCGCCGCCGCCAGCCTTCGCCTTGCGGGTCATGGCGGGAAATTAGCCGCCCCGGGCCGCAGGCCGCAACCGTCCGCCGGGCGACGGGCAGCGGGCGCGGCGTCCGGTCACTTCAGCTTGACTGGCGGCGGCGGCCCGCCTCGGGATAAGGAAGGCCCATGAACATCCCCGCCGTCCTTGCCGCCGCGTTCCTGCTGGCGGCCGCCGCCGAGGCCGGATGCGCCGGCGGCTGCGCCGGCCGCGAAGCCCCTTCGGTTTCGACGGCCTGGAGCGGCGACGCCAGGGCGCCGATGCGCCTCATCCTCGTCTCGCCCAGCCACAATTACGGCGGTCCGCTGTGGATGGCGATCGAGATGGACATCGCCGAAGGCTGGTTCGTCTATGCCGCGGCGACCGATGCGGCCGCCGGCCTCAGCCTCGAATGGACCGGCTCGGAAAACCTCGCGCCGCCGGTCCTGCGCTGGCCGCCGCCCGTGACGGTGGACGATCGCGGCAAGCCGACCCTCGCCTGGACCGGCCATGTGATCCTGCCCATTTCCGTCGCCCCGCTGCAGCCCGACCGCGACATGCGCATCGGCCTCGCCGTCAGCTACGCCGTCTGCGGCGAGGTCTGCCGCCCGGGCTATGCGCTCCAGTCCATCCCGATTTCGGCGGCGCCGGCCGTCGTTCCCGCCGCCGGCGCGCGCCACGCCGCCGCGATCGCCGCCGTCCTCGTCCAGCCGCGCTAGACCCCTCTGGACACCCGGCCGCCGATCCCCCATGTCAGGCGCCGCAGCCGGAACGCGCTGAAGGAGGAATGCATGACGATCAAGGTGGGTGACAGGATTCCCGAAGCGACCCTCGCGGTCATGGGCGAAAAGGGTCCGCAGCAGATGACGAGCGGCGACCTCTTCAAGGGCAAGACCGTGGCGCTGTTCGCGGTGCCGGGGGCCTTCACCCCGACCTGCTCGGCCAAGCACCTGCCGGGCTTCGTCGAGCACGCCGAGGACCTCAAGGCCAAGGGCGTCGACCAGATCGTCTGCCTCTCGGTCAACGACGCCTTCGTGATGAACGCCTGGGGCAAGGATCAGAATGTCGGCGCCAAGATCGCCATGGTCGCCGACGGCAACGCCGAACTGACCAGGAAGCTCGGCCTCGAAATGGACGGCTCCAAGTTCGGCATGGGCGCGCGCAGCCAGCGCTACTCGATGCTCGTCAAGGACGGCGTCGTCGAGAAGCTGAACGTCGAGGACCCCGGCGCCTTCTCGGCCTCCAGCGCCGAAACCCTGCTCGGCCAGCTCTGAAACCGGCCAGCGCTGAAACCGGATTGGGGCGCCGCGCGATCCGCGCGGCGCTCTATTTCCCGCCGATCGCCGCGCGGGCCAGCGCGTCAGCACGCTCGTTCATATCGTGGCCGTTGTGCCCGCGTACCCAGTGCCAGCGCACGGTGTGGCGCTCGCGCGCCTCGTCGAGCCGCCGCCACAGATCCTCGTTCTTCACCGGCTCGCGGGAGGCGGTCTTCCAGCCGCGCTGCTTCCAGCCGTGGATCCACTGCGTGATGCCGTCCATCACGTAGCGCGAGTCGGTATAGAGATCGGCCGCGCAGGGCCGTTTCAGCGATTCCAGCGCGGCGATCGCCGCCATCAGCTCCATGCGGTTGTTGGTGGTCTGCGCCGCGCCGCCCGACAATTCCTTCTCGACGCCGCCATAGACGAGGATCGCCCCCCAGCCGCCGGGGCCGGGATTTCCCGAACACGCCCCGTCGGTATAGATCGCCACGCGCTTCGCCTCAGAGGCCATAGTCGCCCGCGCCCTCGACATGCTGGTGGAAGCGCAGCCAGCCGAGACATTGCAGCGGATCCTTGGGCCTCACCAGCGCCGCCGGATCGCGGTTGATCCAGTCGTAGAGCCGCGTCAGCAGGAAGCGCAGCGCCGCGCCGCGCGCCAGCAGGGGCAGGGCGGCGCTCTCGTTCGCGGCGAGCGGCCTCACCGCCGCATAGCCGTGCAGGAGGGCCCGTCCCTTGGTCAGGTTGAAGCTGCCGTCCGGCTCGAAGCACCAGGCGTTCAGGTTCACCGCCACGTCGTAGGCGTACATGTCGGTGCAGGCGAAATAGAAGTCGATGACGCCGGTCAGCCGCTCGCCGACGAACAGCGTGTTATCGGGGAACATGTCGGCGTGGATCACCCCTTCGGGCAGGCCCTTCGGCCAGGCCGCCTGCAGATGCGCGAGTTCATCGGCGATCGCCTGGCGCAACCCTTGCTGGACGCCGTCCGCCGCCGCCGCCGTCGCCGCCGCCAGCTTCGCCCAGCCCGCCAGCGACAGCGCGTTGGCGCGGGTCGGCGCGAAATCCGCGCCGGCGCGGTGCAGCCGCGCCATCGCCGCGCCGGCCTCGCCGCAATGCGCCGCGCTCGGCCGCTTGGGCGAGACGCCGTCGAGAAATGTCTGGATCGCCGCCGGCCGTCCCGCCAGGCGGCGCACGATCGCCCCGTCGCGGCCGTGGACCGGGCTGGGGCAGGTGACGCCGCGCGCCGCCAGATGGTCGAGCAGGCCGAGGAAGAAGGGCAGGTCGCCCTCCGCCACGCGCTTTTCGTAGAGCGTCAGGATAAAGCGCCCGCGTTCGGTCTGCAGGAAATAGTTGGAGTTCTCGACGCCCTCGGCGATGCCCTTCAGCGACAGCACGCCGCCGATGTCGTAGGCGCCGAGAAACGCCTCCAGTTCGTCGTCGCCGATCTCGGTGTAGACCGCCACCGTTCAGCCCGCCACGGCGCGCGGCAGCTTGAACTGCACGTCCTCGCGCGTGACGGTCACTTCGGCGACCTCCGTGCCGAAGCGCGCGCCGATCGCCGCGATGACCGCTTCGACCAGATCCTCCGGCGCCGAGGCGCCCGCCGTCAGCCCCGCCGTCGCGACGCCGTCGAACCAGCGCCAGTCGATCTCCGCCGCCGTCTGGATCAGATGGCTCGCCTTCGCCCCGGCCTTCAGGCCCACTTCCACCAGGCGCCGCGAGTTCGACGAATTCGGCGCGCCGATCACCAGCAGCAGGTCGCAGCCTTCCGCGATCGCCTTCACCGCGTCCTGGCGGTTCGATGTCGCGTAGCAGATGTCCTCCTTGCGCGGCGCGGCGATGGCCGGGAAGCGGCGGCGCAGCGCGGCGACGATCTCGGCCGTGTCGTCCACCGACAGCGTCGTCTGCGTGACGAACGACAGCCGCGCCGGGTCTGCGGCGGCGAAGGCCTCGGCGTCGGCCACCGTCTCGATCAGCGTGATCGCACCGTCGGGCAGTTGGCCCATCGTGCCGACGACCTCGGGGTGGCCTTCATGGCCGATCAGCAGGATGTGGTTGCCGTCGCGGTGATGGCGCTCGGCCTCGATATGGACCTTGGAGACCAACGGGCAGGTCGCGTCGAGATAGATCATCTGCCGCCGTTCGGCCTCCGCCGGCACCGCCTTGGGCACGCCATGGGCGGAAAAGATCACCGGGCGGTCGGCGGGGCACTGGTCGAGCTCGTCGACGAACACC
>ERZ761602.7054-NODE-7054-length-12144-cov-9.175283_pt1 | contig 12144 bp, 3 predicted proteins | sample MGYA00512165_ERZ761602 | MGnify/ENA primary metagenome ERZ761602 (study PRJEB28899, sample SAMN02445085) | bioreactor sludge metagenome | biome: EBPR sludge; isolation source: Thorneside wastewater treatment plant | place: Australia: Brisbane, Thorneside... | reverse complement strand
CCCCCGCGCCTCCCGAGGCGCCCCCCCCGCACCCCGAGGGCCCCTGGGTCGACCTGGAGCACCTGCGCAACGGCCCGGTGCTGGCGGTCGCCTGGCCCGACCGCTCGCGTGTGCTGCCCGGGACGGCGACCGAGCTGGAGCGGGGTCGGCTGCGGCTGCCCGCCACCGCCCTGGCGGATTGGCCCTCCGAGACCGCCGTCCACCTCGTCCTGCCCGGCGGCGACGAGGTCACGCTGACGGCGCGGCTGGAGTCGGTCGAGGAGGGGCAGGTCTGCTACCTGCTGCAGTCCGACCCGGCGATGCGCCGGCGCCTGGTGGGCGCCCTGGGCTGAGCCGGTGGCACCGGTGCGCAAATTGCTTCGCATCGTGCGCCCCTGCGCACCTCGTTAGGCCCCCGGGACCCCCTGGAGTGCGAATGCCTCGGAGCGCCTCGACGCCCCTGCTGCTCTGTGTCCTCCCTGCCGAACGGGCTGGCCTCGCCGCCGCCGTCCGGGCGGCCGGAGGCGTGCCCGTGGTCGACCTCAGCGCCAGCGAGCAACAGGCCGGCGAGCAGCAGGCCGGCGAGCTGCCCGACGGCTGCTGGGTGCGCGTGCGCCCGGGCCAGGCGGCCCCCGGCAACGGGCCGGTGATCGTGGCCGGCAGCGGCGCCGCGATCCACGGCCGCTCCACCTGGGTCGAGGTGGTCGACCCGCGGGCCACCCCCGCGGGCGCCGCCGGCATCGTGCTGCGCGGGCAGGAGGCCGGCGGCCTCTGCGGCGACGCGCCCGGCCTCGCCATGCTCGCCCAGGTCCCCGCCGACCGTGCCGTGATCCTCGACGCCGGCCTGCTCCCCCAGGACGCCGCCGCCGCCTCGGGCGCCCACGGCGTCATCCTCTCCGACGTGCTGCTGGGCCTGCCCGAGCTGGACCTGCCCGCCCCCCTCGCCGAGCGCCTCCAGCGCGCCGACGCCAGCAGCTCCCACCTCCTCAACGGCCTGCGGGTCGAGTGCGGCCCCCTCGCCCCGGTCCTGCGCCGCCTGCTCTCTGGCGAGCCCTTCTGGGAGCTCGCCCGCGGCTGGTTCACGGCGGCCGATCCCTCGGCCTTCGCCTGGCCCGCCGGCCTCGCCCTGCGGAGCGCCCGCCGCCTCGCCGAGCAGCACGGCACGCTCTCCGGCCTGCTGGCCGCCTACCGCGAGGCGCTGGGCCGCGGCACGGACGCCGCCGTCACCCGCGCCCCTCCTGTCGCCGGCCGCGCCCGCGAGCAGGCCGTCGCCATCGTCGGGCTCGGCTGCCGCCTGCCCGGAGGGCCCGATGTGGCCAGCTTCTGGCGGATGGTGCTCGAGGGCCGCTCGGCCATCGGCGAGGTCCCGACCAGCCGCTGGGACCCGGCCCTGTACTGGGACCCCGACCACAGCGTCCCCGACCGCACCTACGCCCGCATCGGCGCCTTCCTGGACGACTTCCGCTTCGACGCCCGCCGCTTCCGCATCCCGCCGCGGGTGGCCGCCAGCATCGACCCGGTCCAGCAGATCGCCCTGGAGAGCGTCGCCGACGCCCTCGAAGACGCCGGGCTGCGGGCCATCCCCGGCGGCGCCGGCAAGGACTTCGACCGCAGCCGCTGCGCCGTCATCCTCGGCAACTCGATGGGCGGCGAGATCGAGAACGACACCAACCTGCGCATCCGCTCGCCCGAGCTGCGCCGGACGTTGTCGGGCCTGCCCGAGCTGGCCCATATGCCCGAGGCTCAGAAGCAAGCCCTGCTCGACGCCTTCGAGGTCAAGCTGAAGCAGGGCCTGCCGGAGATCACCGAGGACTCCATGCCCGGCGAGCTGGCCAACGTCATCGCCGGCCGGGTCGCCAACGCCTTCGACCTGGGCGGGGCCAACTTCACCGTCGACGCCGCCTGCGCCAGCTCGATGGCGGCGGTGCAGACGGCCATCAAGGGCCTGCTCAGCCGCGACTTCGACCTGGTGCTGACCGGCGGCGTCGACCGCTCGATGGACCCGGCGACCTACGTCAAGTTCAGCAAGATCGGGGCGCTCTCGGCCCGGGGCTCGCGGCCCTTCGATCAAGATGCCGACGGCTTCGTGATGGGCGAGGGCTGCGGCGTGCTGGTGCTCAAGCGGCTCAGCGACGCCGAGCGCGACGGGGACCGCATCTACGCCGTGATCCGGGGCGTGGGGGCCAGCAGCGACGGCAAGGGCAAGGGCATCACCGCGCCCAACCCGGTCGGGCAGGTGCTGGCCTTGCGGCGGGCCTGGCAGGACGCCGGCCTCGACCCGGCCGAGGCCGACCTGATGGAGTGCCACGGCACCAGCACGGTCGTCGGCGACAAGGTCGAGGTGGAGTGCCTCAGCGAGGTGATCGGCCCCGACCGCCGCGGCGCGCTTGGCCCCATCCGCATCGGCTCGGTCAAGTCCAACATCGGCCACCTCAAGAGCGCCGCCGGCGCGGCCTCGATCATCAAGACCGCCCTGGCCATCCACCACAGCCTGCTGCCCCCCTCGGCCGGCTTCGAGACCCCGCGCACCGACGTGCCGTTCGACGTGGTCCCGATGCGCGTCCAGACGGTGACCGAGCCCTGGCCCTCGGGCCGGGTGCGGCGGGCCGGCATCTCCGCCTTCGGCTTCGGCGGCACCAACTTCCACGTCGTGCTGGAGCAGCACCTCCCCCAGGCCCCCCGTCCGGTCGAGGTCGCGGCCCCGCTGCCGGTCGACCAGGAGCTGCCCGTCGGCATCTGGGCGGCCTCGGCCGAGGATCGGGAGGCCTTGGTCACCCTGCTGCGGGGCGGAGTCCCCGCCGGTCGGCCCTTCGAGGCCGGCGCCCCCATCCGCATCGCCGCCGCCGCCGAGGACGCCACCGAGCAGGCCGAGCAGGCCAACCGCGCCGCCGAGCTGCTGGCCTCGGGCAAGGACCCCGGCCTGCTGCGCGGGCGAGGCATCCACGTGGAGGACGCCCCCTGCGACGGCCGCCTCGCCTTCCTCTTCACCGGGCAGGGCAGCCAGTACCTGGACATGGGCCTGGACCTCGCCGCCGAGTACCCCGTCGTCGCCGAGACCTTCCGCGAGGCCGACGAGGTCCTGCGCCCGATCCTGGGCAAGCCGCTGACCGACTTCATCCGGCGCGACCCCCGCATCGACGAGGACACCCAGCTCGCCCGGCTGACCGACACCGAGATCAGCCAGCCGGCCACCCTGGCTGTCGACATCGGCATCCTGCGCCTGCTGGCCAGCTACGGCCTCTTCCCCGACATCGTCGCCGGCCACAGCCTGGGCGAGTACGCCGCCTGCGTCGCCGCCGGCATCATGACCTTCGAGGAGTCGCTCAAGGCCGTCTCCGCCCGCGGCCGCGAGATGGCCAGCATCAAGCTCGACGACCCCGGGCGCATGGCCGGCATCGGGGCCAGCGTCGAGGCGGTCGAGGAGGTCCTGGCCGAGGTCGGCGGCTACGTCGTCGCCGTCAACAAGAACTGTCCGACCCAGACCGTCATCGCCGGCGAGAGCCTCGCCGTCGAGGTGGCCACTGAGGCCTTCCGCAGCCGCGGCATGACCGTCTACGAGATCCCCGTCAGCCACGCCTTCCACAGCCGCATCGTCGCCCCCGCCAGCGCCCCCCTGCGCGGCGTCCTGGCGACCATGGACATCCGCGCCCCCCGGCGTCCGATCACCACCAACGTCACCAGTCGTTACTACCCGACCGGCCCCGGCGCGCGTGAACAGATCCTCGACACCCTGGCCAAGCAGGTGGCCGCCCCAGTCGAGTGGACCGCCCAGATCGAGCGCATGTACGCCGACGGCGCCCGCGTCTTCGTCGAGTGCGGCCCCAAGCGCGCCCTGACCGGCTTCGTCGCCGCCATCCTCAAGCGCCGCCCCCACCGCTCGCTCTACACCAACCACCCCAAGCGCGGCGGGGTCAAGAGCATCCAGGACACCCTCTCCGGCCTGCTGGGCCTGGGCTTCCCGGTGCGCGGCCGCCCGACGCCGGGCATGCCCGATCTGTTCGAGCCGATGGCGCCCCGCCGGGCCACCACCGCCGCGATGCAGGCCTGGCTGGCGCACCGCGGCAGCGAGCCCGGGGCCGCCGAGCCCACCCGCGGCGTGGCCCTCCAGGTGATGGAGATCGTCGCCGCCAGCACCGGCTACAAGATCGCCGAGATGCACCTCGGCGACGAGCTCGAGGCCGATCTGGGCATCGACAGCATCAAGCAGGCCGAGCTGATCGCCCAGATCCGCGACCGCTTCAAGCTGGACCACGACCCCGACTTCCGCGCCCGGGACCACAAGAGCCTGCGCGACCTGGCCAACTACGTCGCCCGTCGCCTGGGCTCGACCCGCCTGGAGATCAGCCCTCTGGCGCCCCTCCCCTCGGCGCCCGCCTCCCCCCTGGCCGCCTCTCTCGCGCCGGTCCTCCCCACGACGCCGGCCCTCCCGCCGTCCGCGACGGCCCCGGCGACGGCCGCGACGGCCCCGGCGAGCGCCTCGCTGCCCGTCGACACCCGCGCCGCCCTGGCCTCGCTGGCCGAGGGCGCCGTCCGCGCCGGCCTCGCCGCCGAGCCCGCCGAGCGCCTCGCCCTGGCCGTGCTGCCCGCCGTGCTCAGCCTCGTCCAGGCCCTCACCGGCGCGCTGGCGGCGAGTCCCCCCGCCGCTGCCTCGTCCCCTGCACCCTCCCCGGAGGAGGACGACATGCCTCTGCCCATCCTTGTCTGCTCGGGCGCCAGCCTGGGCCTGCCCGGCGGAGAGGAGGTCTTCGCCGCCGACAACATCGCCCGCATCCTGGAGGGCGAGAACCGCATCGCCAACCTGAGCGAGGCCGACCAGGACCGCTTCGTCAGCAAGCGGGTGCTGCGCCTGAAGAAGGACGCCCAGACCGGCCGCGGCGACTTCGTCGAGGTCAGCCAGCGCGACGAGGTCATCCGCCTGGCCGGGGTCAAGGCCCGCTTCGATCTGTCCGGGGACTACGGCATCGACGCCGACTGGGAGCGGGCGCTGGACGTCACCACCCAGCTCGCCTTCGCCGCGGGCATCGAGGCCCTGCGCGACGCGGGGATCCCGCTGGTGCGCACCTACCGCAGCACGACCAACGGCAAGCAGGTGGCGACCGGCTGGTCGCTGCCCGAGTCCATGCGCGACGACACCGGCGTCATCTTCGCCAGCGCCTTCCCCGGCTACAGCAAGCTGGTCGAGAACCTCAACGCTGGGGGCTCGGACGGGGGCTCGGACGGGGGCTCGGACGGGGGCAAGAACAGCGCCGGCCACTTCGACCGCCGCTTCCTCTTCCAGATCCTCTCGATGGGCCACAGCCAGCTCGCCCAGCTGCTCGGCGCCCGCGGACCCAACACCCAGGTCAACGCCGCCTGCGCCAGCACCACCCAGGCCGTCTGCATCGCCGCCGACTGGATCCGCCTGGGCCGCTGCCGCCGCGTGCTGGTGGTCGGGGCCGACGACGTCACCAACCCGCAGCTGCTGGAGTGGATCGGCACCGGCTTCCTCGCCTCGGGCGCCGCGACCACCAAGGACAAGGTCGAGGAGGCCGCCCTGCCCTTCGACGCCCGCCGCCACGGCATGATCATCGGCATGGGCGCCGTCGGCCTGGTGATGGAGCGCGAGGAGGACGTCGCCGCCCGCGGCATGGTCCCCGTGGCCCGCCTGCTGGCCGACCGCATGGCCAACTCCGCCTTCCACGGCACCCGCCTGGACCCCGAGCACATCGCCGGCGAGATGGACAAGCTCGTCGAGCAGGCCTCCCAGGCCGCCGGGGTCGGACGTGGACAGATGGCCGCCGCGACCCTCTTCATGAGCCACGAGACCTACACCCCGGCCAAGGGCGGCTCGGCCGCCGCCGAGATCCTGAGCCTGCGCCGGGCCTTCTCCGAGCAGGCCCGCGAGGTGCTGATCGCCAACACCAAGGGCTTCACCGGGCACCCCATGGGCGCGGGCATCGAGGACACCGTCGCCATCAAGGCCCTGCAGTACGGAAGGGTGCCGCCGCTGCCGCACCTCAAGGAGCCCGACCCCGAGCTCGGCGATCTGCGCCTCTCCCGCGGGGGGGCCTTCGCCGGCCGCTACGCCATCCGGCTCTCGGCCGGCTTCGGCTCGCAGCTGGTCATGCTGGCCTGGGAGAAGCGGGCCAGCGGCGATCTGCGCATCGTCGATCCCGCCCGGCACCAGGCCTGGCTCGCCGGCCTGCTGGGCGGGGCGAGGGCCCACCTCCAGGTGGAGCACCGCACCCTGCGGCTGATCGCCGACGAGGCGCGCCCCAGCCCCCAGGCGCCCCAGGCCGTCCAGGCGCATCCTCCCCAGATCATCGAGGTCCCGGCGCCGGTGGCGGCCCCCAAGCCTGCCCCAGCGCCCGCGGCCCCAGCGCCCGCTGCTCCTTCCACGAGCTCCTCCAGCGCGACCGCCAGCCTGGACCTGGACAGCGCGCTCTCCGAGCTGATCTCCATGCTGGCCGAGAAGACCGGCTACGACCCCTCGGAGATCGACCCCGACTACGAGCTCGAGGCCGACCTCGGCATCGACACCGTCAAGCAGGCCGAGGTCTTCGGCGAGGTCCGCGAGCGGCACGGCCTGGAGCGCGACGACAGCTTCAAGCTCAGCGACTACCGCACCGTTCGGGCCCTGGCATCCTGGCTGGCGGGGCAGCTCGTCAGCGGGGGAGAGAGCGCGGGGGTGAGCGCGGGAGAGAGCGGCGGGGAGACCGCAATTCCGGCCACCCAGACCGCCATCGACTCCGAGTCCCATGCCCTGGAGACGCTCAACGTCGTGGCGAGCGCGAGCAGCCGCCAGGACGCCGGCACCAGCGCCTTCCTGGCCGAGGTCGAGGCCGCCACCACCGGCAGCCACGCCCCGATCGATCTCCAGTCGGCCCTGGACGAGCTGATCGGGCTCCTGGCCGAGAAGACCGGCTACGACCGCGAGGACATCGATCCCGACTTCGAGCTGGAGGCCGATCTCGGCATCGACACGGTCAAGCAGGCCGAGGTCTTCGCCGAGGTGCGCGACCGCCACGGCCTGGAGCGCGACGACAGCTTCAAGCTCAGCGACTACCGGACCGTCCGGGCCCTGGCGACCTGGCTCAGCAACCAGCTCAACGCCCGCGAGCGCGGACACACCGTCCAGCGCCCGACCCCTCCGCTGGGGGGCATGGACGAGGCCCTGATCAGCCAGCACGACGAGCCGGAGCAGGAGCCCGAGCCGGCCCCCGCCCCCGCGCCCGAGCCGGCCCCAGCGCCCGAGCCGCCTGCCGAGGAGCTCCTCCAGACGATCCCCCCCCGCGATCTGCCGCCCAGCTTCCGCCTGCGCCGCCCCGTCGCCGTCGAGCGGGCCCCCTGGGCCGTCGGCTCCCTGCGCGGGCGCAACGTCGAGGTGCTCGGCGACAGCGAGCTGGCCGAGGCCCTGCGCGACGAGGTCCTCTCCCGCGGCGGCCGGCTGGGCGCCAAGGGCGACGCCGTCATCGACGCCACCCTCGACCCCCGCCAGGCCTTCGCCGCCGCCCGCGAGCGAGCCCTGGCCGGAGGCCCTCCCCCCGAGGACTGGATCACCATCGTCCGCATCGGCGAGGCCGGGCCCGGCCTGGAGCCCGCCGAGGTGCTGGCCGCCGGGGGCCGGGCGGGCCTCGCCAAGGCCCTGGGCCGCGAGTGGGAGGGCTGCCACGCCCGCGTCGTGGACATCGATCCCGGCCTGGACGACGGCGCCGTCGCCACCCTGGCCATCAGCGAGCTGGCCGCCGGCGACGGCGCGGTCGAGGTGCGGCGCAACGCCAGTTCCCGCAAGGCCATCGAGCTCGCCACCGTGCCCTTCCCCGTGGCCGGCGGTCGCCTGCCCGGCAGCCCCGTCATCGTCCTCACCGGCGGCACCCGCGGCATCACCGCCCGGGCCGGCCTCGCCCTGGCCAAGCGCGGGCCCTGCACCCTGGCCTTGCTGGCCCGGACCGCGCCCGGGGTGGCCCCGCTGGACGAAGCCGCCGCCCGCAGCGCCGCCAAGGCCGAGCTGAAGGCCCGGGGCGAGAAGACCTCCCCCGCCCGCATCGACGCCGCCATCGCCTCGCTGCGCCGCGCGGAAGAGGCTCGCCTCAACGTCGAGGCCATGCGGGCCGCCGGGGCCCGGGTCCAGGTCTACGAGGTCGACATGGCCTCGCCCGAGGCCGTCACCGCCGCCCACGCCCGGATCGAGGCCGAGCTCGGCCCCATCGCCGGCTGCATCCACGGCGCCGGCGTCGAGGAGAGCCGCCCCCTGGCCCAGAAGGACGACGAGGCCTGGGCCCGCGTCTACGACGGCAAGGCCCTGGGCGGCCTCGCCCTGGTCGAGGGCCTCCCCCGGCAGGCCTGGCTGGTCAGCATGGGCTCGGTCGCCGGCCGCTTCGGCAACCCCGGCCAGGTCGACTACGCCGCCGCCAACGAGGCCATGGCCCGGCTCTGCCTCGCCCGGCCGCGCAGCCTGCACCTCTGCTGGACCGCCTGGGCCGACGTCGGCATGGCCGTGCGCGGCGGGATGGAGAGCCTGCTCACCTCCCGCGGCATCGAGCTCCTCCCCGCCGACGCTGGCGCCGAGCTGCTCGTCGACATGATCGCCGCCGGGATGGAGGGCGAGCTCGTCGTCGCCGGCCGCCTGGGGGCCCTCTCCCTGCGCAGCTCGCACGCCCTGATCGACCGCCTGGAGATGGTCGGCGACGAGGTCTTCGCCTGGCGCAAGCTCAGCTCCGAGCGGGACCCCTGGCTGCTGGACCACAGCATCGAGGGCACCCCCGTCCTGCCCGGCGTGATCGGCCTGGAGCTGATGGCCGCCGCCGCCGTCGCCACCCGCCCCGGCAGCGTCTACGTCGGCGCCCGCCAGGTCCACTTCGACAAGGCCGTCAAGCTGCACCGCGGCGAGCCCATCGACGTCGTCGTGCGGGCGGAGCCCCTGGGGGACGACGAGGTCAGCTGCACCCTGTCCACCACCCGCACCCTGCGGACGGGCCGGGCCCAGGTCGTCGAGAGCTTCCGGGCCATCATCCGCCTGGACCGCGCCTTGCAGACCGAGCCCTTGCCCCCGGTGTTCCTGGCCGAGGAGGGCATCAACCGCGGCGCCATCTACAAGCGCTTCTTCCACGGCACCTCCTTCCAGGTGCTGCGGGACGCCGGGGCCGTCGCCAGCCACAGCCTGCTGGCCGACGCCATGGTCGAACACGCCATGATCGCCGGGGGACTGTTGACCATGCCCCTGGTGCTCGAGGCGGCCTTCCAGGCGGCCGGCCTGCACCGCATGGCCCTGAAGAGCCTGCTGGCCCTGCCCGCCAGCATCGAGGAGCTCAGCCTGGTCCGGCCCATCGGCGACGGCGAGCCCCTGCACGTCATGGTCCACGAGAAGGCCGATCTGTACGACATCGACGTGGACGGTGGCGGCGGGGCCATCCTGCGGGTGCGCGGCTTCCGCATGGTCGACACCGGGCCGCTCAACGACGGCGACCGCTTCCTGCCGCCCTCCGGCGGCTGGCCGCGAACGGTGCTCGCCCGGGCCACCGGCAACAAGGTGCGCATGCTCAACGACAGCGAGCGGGCCAGCGTCGAGTCCAGGGGCAGCGCCCGGCGGATCGCCGACCGGCTGGCCGGGACCGAGGCCGCCAAGCTCGCCGTCGCCGAGCTGACCGGCTGGTCCGCGGACGCCTTCACCATCGAGCGCGAGGCCAGCGGCCGCCCCGTCGTCCTTGGCCCGACGGCCGCCCCCGAGATCAGCATCACCCACCGCGAGGGCCTCGCCCTGGCGGTCGCCGGCCATGGCGGCCTGCTCGGCATCGACCGCGAGCAGGTCGAGGCCCGCCCCGCCTCCTTCGGCTCCACCTGGCTCACGCTGGGAGAGCGCGCCCTCGCCGCCGGGGACCCGCGCCGCGAGACCGCCATCTGGGCCGCCAAGGAGGCCGTGCTCAAGGCCCTGGGGCTGGGCATGGCCCTGGACCCGCGCCAGGTCGAGGTCCTGGCCCTCCTGCCCCGCCTCGCGCGCCTGCGCCTGCACGGAGAGGCCGCCGAACGCGCCGCCGCCCTGGGAGGACGCCTCTGCGTCGGTCTCGCCCACGAGCCCTGCGCCGTCGTCGCCACCGCCTTGATCTTCGGCGGGAGCCTGCCGCGGGAGGCTTGCCAGGAGCGAACCCGGTCCGCATGATCGCCCCATGACCACCCTCCTGGAGCGAGACGACGGCCTGCGCATCGTGCGCGTCCTCACGCCCGAGGACGCCGAGCCCTACCGGACCTCCTTCGCCGGGGCCTACCAGGACATCTTCTCGGGCGCGCCCTACTTCGAGCGCTTCTGGGCCAGCGAGGCCCTGGGCATCCTCGACGGCTTCCTGCGGGTCCCCGACCACGTCACCCTGCTCGCCGTCAAAGGCGAGACCCGCGTCGTCGCCTTCGGCATCGGCGTCCCCATGGTCGCCCGGCCCGACATCGCCCGCGAGCTGCGCGGCCTCGTCCCCATCCGCGAGAGCTTCTACCTCGCCGAGCTGGGCGTCCAGGACGGCTGGCGGGGCAAGGGCCTGGGCCGGCAGCTCGTCGACCTGCGCATCGCCTCCATCGACCAGAACCGCTACTCCCACGTCCTGCTGCGCACCGTCGCCAGCCGGCGGGGGGCGTATGATATGTACCGCAGCCTCGACTTCGAGGACATGGGCGTCTACATGGAGGTCCCCTCGCGGCGGGTCGATGGGACCGTCACCACCGACCGGCGGCTGTTCCTCTCGCGGGTGCTGCCGGGGCGCTGAGGGTCGCCAGGCACCTACTGGACCGACCACCCCTCGTAGCTGCCACGCAGATCGGCGCTGAGCCCCTCCATCACGGCACGGCGCTCGCGCGCGCGCTCGGGGGTCAACAGCAGCTCCTCCTCCGCCAGCACCGCCCAGCTCTCTCCCCGCTCCGCGTCCGTGTGGACCCGCAGGCCCAGCGCGGACAGTCGGGCCACCGCCTCGTCCGCCGCCTGGGGCTCGGAGAAGCTGAGCTCGTGCTGCAGGCGCAGCGTGCGGCCCTCGGGCGGCAGGTCCAGCTCCGCCAGCAAGGCCAGGTCCGGGTTGGGAGGAGGAGGCGGCAGAGGCGGCGGAGGAGGCGGTGGCGTCACCTGCACGCAGGCCAATACGAGGAGGAGGAGCGTCACCATGCCGTCGTCCCGTCCGTGCGCAGGGCCCAGGCCATATCCCAGGCCACCGAGCGCAGCGCGTCCACCCCCAGCTCCCGGTGGCGCTCCGGCTGGCGGGGGTTGTACCAGCGGAAGGGCGTCTTCAGATCCCCCGGCCGGCCCACCCCCGAGCGCGTCAGCTCCACCAGCACCGAGGGGATCCCGTACTGCCCGTACAGATGATCCACCTCCATCCCGTGCCCGCGAAAGAAGAACAGAAACCGGGAGAGCTGCATCGGCCGATAGGCCCCGCGCCCCTGCCCGTCCTGCATCGCCGTCCCCAGGGCCAGCAGGGCCGGCCAGTCCGCGGGCCGCTGCCAGGAGCCCGCCCAGGGCAGGAAGTGGAAGCCGCCGAAGGCGTGCAGGCTGACCGCCACGTCGAAGCCGCGCTGCCCCAGCGCGTCGATCACCTGCGCCTCCGGCTCGGACAGAGGCGTCTGTGCCGTCTCGTAGTAGCCCGGCACCACATGCCGCCAGATCGCCCGCGGCTCGGTGTGAACAGAGAAGTTGCGGTTCAGATCCACCCCGTTCGCGTTCGCCCGCCGATAGGCCCGGGTCCTGCCCTCCAGCAGGTCCTCCTCGGAGCGGGCCCGACCGTCCACGTTCAGGATCGGCACGATCATCAGCTCCACCCCCGGGGGAGGCCGCTCGGCGGACTGTTCGAGGAAGGCCAGCGCCACCTCCGTCGAGATCCACTCCAGCGCGTGGATGCTGGCGAAGACCAGCATCGTCCGCTGCACCGGGACGGAAGGATCCCGCACCCGGAAGCCCCAGATCGAGCGGCCCTGGACCGTGCGACCCAGGCGCTCGGGCATCACACGCCCCGGGTAGCGCTGCACCAGCTCCAGCGTGCGGCCGAGCACCTCGGCGCGCAGGGCGTAGGGCTCGGCGGTGGAGGTCTCGCGGTACGCGGCCTCCTCGGGCGAGAGGAGGGACTGGCGGCGGGCCTCGCGGAGGAAGTCGGCCTCGGGGGGATCGGGGGCGGCGGCGAGGGCGGCGGCGGCGAGGAGCAGGGCGGGGACGAGGAGCAT
>ERZ761602.7053-NODE-7053-length-12145-cov-7.045327_pt1 | contig 12145 bp, 8 predicted proteins | sample MGYA00512165_ERZ761602 | MGnify/ENA primary metagenome ERZ761602 (study PRJEB28899, sample SAMN02445085) | bioreactor sludge metagenome | biome: EBPR sludge; isolation source: Thorneside wastewater treatment plant | place: Australia: Brisbane, Thorneside... | reverse complement strand
CGCACGATCGTGCGGTCGTGCACCAAGGCGGCGTTGGTGGGCCCGCTCAGCCCCGAGAACCCGCGCACGGATCAAGACCGGCGTTTGGTCGAACGCTTCCACGGCAGCGTGGTGCTCTACGGGCTCGCGGTGTCGCTCCTGGGCTCGCTCGCGCATGCCGCCTCCCCGGCGATCGACAGCGCACGAGCCTGTGCGCTGTCGATGCTCCGCTCGAGCGCGCTGGGTGCCTACGCGGCTGCCGCAGAGGCGCTCACGCTCCGGCAACCGCCCGATGCGGACCTGAGCCCGCTACCGTGGGGCGAAGAAGACGAAGCTCTGGCGAACAGCGACGGATGAACCCCGCACCGGTCGGCACGTAGGGCGTCCAGATGCCGCGAGACACGCCCTACGGCTACGGTGACCAACTCTACCGGGTCGAGGAAGCCTCGACCGACATCGGACGCGAGGCCGACGTCTGGGTTCGTCCGGAGTCCGACGTGCACAGTTGGTCCTGGGCCAAGAAGGTCCACAGGTCGCGCGAAGCCTGGGTGTTGATGGAGGACAGCCAGGGGCCGGTCGCGCTGTGGACCTCCGAGAAGGGCCTGATCACGCTGGTCGAGGGGCAGTTCTACCGACTCGACCACATCGAGCTCAGGCCGGACCGCCGTGGGTCCGGCCTGGGCTTCTTGGTGCTTGCTCTCATCGCCTGCCGAGCGTTGGAGCTCAACGCCATAGGCGTCGTGCTGCGCTGTATTCCGGCGTTAAGGGCCTTCTACGAAACTGCAGGAGGCGAGGCTCGAACTCCCAAAGGCTGGAACGTTCCGTATCCCGGGATGCTAGCGTTTACCTTCCCGGAGGCGGTGCTCCGGAGCCTGAAAGCAACAGCAGATGAGCACCTCGATCAGGAAGAAGACCAAGAGCGCGTTTGACCAGATGGCGGAGAAGGCGGGGCCGCTGCCGACCGCGGTGCTGGCGCAGACCTATCTCGAGCGCCCGATCTCGACCCAAGCAGAGGGCGTGGCGCGCGCACTGCTCGGCGAGCTGAGCGCCGACGACGATGATCGACGAGCGCGCCTTGCGCGGGCGGTCGAACAGCTGGTCGTGGCCGACCGGAAGATGCACGAGGCCGCTCCGTCAGCGAAGCGCCGCAGCCATGGCTAAGCCCGCCGAGCTGTCCGAGCATCGGGTGGCGGGACTCGGACTGTCGCCGGAGACCACGGCTGCGCTGAACGAGATCCAGCGAGAGCTCTCCGACGCCTACCGCGATCGCTTCATCGAGCTGGCCAGCGCTCTGAACCGGCAGGCGGCTGCGCTCGAGCGCGTACAGCGCACCTTGGAGATCCTGGTCGAGCACGTCGCTCCGTCGCGTCGCGGCGACGTGCCGCCGATGCTCCGCGTTGCCGACGCCTCCGAAGCGCCAGACCTCGCAAGCGCGGTGGCGGTCGCCGACCCGATCGGGATGGGCTTCACGCTGAGCCAGTCCGACATCGCTCGTGCGCTCAACCTGGCCGCTCCCGACGTCTCGATCCTCGCACGTGCGCTCAAGCTGCCCGAAGACGAGCGCTGCGCGGTCGTGGTGCGCAAGGGCGCGAGGTCAGACACGGTCAACTACAACGCCCGCGCACCCGAGTTCCTTCGGGACCGAATATTGAGCGTCGACGCCAAGACGCTCGACGACACCGCTCGAAAGGTGTTGCTCCGCGTACGGCGCAAGTTGAAGGGACGATGAGCGGGGCGGCGCGCAGGTCGCTCCAGAGCTGATGCGCGTCGCCGTGGAACGGCTCACCCCGCCTCGACGAGCCGGATCTCCTCCTCGGTGAGCCCGTAGAGCTCGTAGACGTACTCGTTCATCGCGCGCTCGGCAGCGTCGATGTCGCGGTCGAGCTGGGCGATGTCGTCTGGCTGGGCGACGCGTCGCGCCGACATCGCGCTACGGCGCGCGACTCCGCACGGAGGCGTGCTGGCGTGTGCGTGGGCGCGGAGGCAAGCAGCAGCGTTGCTGCCACGTACCCCGGCACGAGCACCTCCGCGCCGGCGGCGCGAGAGTGTCCTCTGTAGAGGACACTCCAGAACGAGGGCGAGGCGTTGGCCGGACAACCGCTGTCCTACCGGGGCGCTCCGCGCTTGCACGAACGAACCAAACCGAGGCAACACTGTCGCGCGCGCATGGCGCGTGGCCTCGTGCTCAAGACGACGCGCCACGGTCGAGCACGCGGCGAGCTGGATGCACGCTGAGAGGAGCGAGGTGGGGGGTGGTAACGAGAGCTACGGCGAGCCAACAGATCGAAGCGGGCTCATGCGCTCGGTGGTCACCATGACGCCCGATGAAGTGAGGGCGCTGCCTTGGGAAGAGCTGCGCGTGCGCGACCGGGCCGACATCGAACGGGTGCGGAAGCTCGTCGCGAGTTGGGCCGAGCAGGCGGCGCCGCCAGTCGGGGCTGCGCTGCTCGGAGAGCTCAGGCTCTTGACGGATGTGAGCTGGCCCCCAACCCGGAGCTCGGCGTGGAGAATGCTGCCCTCGCCGCGTTGGTTGATCTCTGCGATCGACGTTCGGCGTGCGCTCATCGACCACGCCCCGGAGCAAGGACGGGGTCTGCTCTGGGCGCGAGCGGTGGAGATCAGTTGGTTCGATGGCCGGAGAGCGTCGGCGCACCAAGCGCTGGAAGCCGCTGGCATCTTCGCGGCTCTCGCGGAACCGCTCTTCGATCCGATCGAGTGGAGTCTGTGTCACGACTGTCTGGTCCGCGCCGCCAGGCTCGCTCAGTCGCTGGGCCACAGCGGCAGTGCCCTTGCCACGCAGGTGTTGGAGCGCGCCGAGCGTCTGGCCCTCGCGCAGATCGACGACCCGCGGTTCTTCTCGCTGAAGGTCGCGGAGCTGATGCTCGAACATCGGCACCGCAGGCTGGAAGCGATGCTCGAGCAGATCAGAGCGATCGCGCGCCGCGCGCAAATCGCGGGAGAGCACGACCGCGCGCGACAACACTGGGCGGTCGCAGACAGCATCGCCGCACGCATGGGCGACAAGCCGGGTAGCCGCGCAGCGAGGGCCGAGCTCGCGAAGACCGCCGAGCAGCAGGCCAACTCCGCGCTTGATCGCGGCGACGCCATGGCAGCCGCGGGGCTGCAGGCGGAAGCCGTGCACGCGTGGAGAAAGGTTCCCGAGGCGACGGCGGAGCGCGCCGCGGCCGTGGTCCGGCTGCAGCACCTTCAAGCGGCTAGCGGTGCTGCGATGTCCCAGTGGGCTGCCGGGGCATCCGTGCTGGACCTGAGCGAAGACGCCGCCCGGGCCCGCGAAGTCGTCGATGGGCTTGGCTGGGGGGAGTGTGTCGCCTGGGTCTGTGAGATGGCTCGCTTGGCGAGCGAGAGCCTCGCTCGACCGGAGCTCACGTCGCAGCAAGAACCCGCGTCACCGATCAGCGCGATCTTGCCCTTGTCGTTCATGAACCGTGCTGGTCGCACGGTCGCGCGCAGACCCTCGGCGCTGGTGGACCCGGAGGGGTACGCTGAGTCGGTCCGCAGTCAGCGCACGAGAGATGCGCAACGAGCCTTGTCGTGCGGGGTGCTGCTGCCGATGCTCGATCAGATGCGCATCGAGCACGGCGTGCCCGAGTCGCAGATCTATTCGATCGCATTGCGAAGCACCTTCGTCCCGACCTCGCGCGTCGGGTCGTTCGCACGCGGGCTCGCGTCGGGCTTCGACGGAGACTTCTCCCTCGCCGCACATCTCTTGATGCCGCAGTTCGAGCAGGCCGTGCGGCGCGCGGTCGAGCAGCGAGGCGGAGTCGTGAGCACGCTCGAGCCCGACGGCACCCAGAAGGAGGTGCTGCTCGATCCCCTGCTCCAGTCCCCAGAAGCCATCGCGTTCTTCGGCGAGCACGAGGCACTCCAACTGCGCGAGCTGCTCACCGACCGCAACAGTGTGAACCTTCGCAACCGCCTCGCGCACGGGCTGCTCGACGACGGCGAGGCAACTGACCACCTCGCCTATTTCTGGTGGCAGCTCCTGCGCTACTGCGTGATCGGCCCGAGCCCCGAAGGCTCGGGCAGCGACGCCGCTTCGAGCGCCGAGCCGGAGGCAACGCCGAGCAGCTCTTCTGGCGTTGCCAACCCCTGATCCACCGCCCTCCCGGCGCGCAAGCCTGTTCGCTCCCGCCTTCGTCTAACATCGCGCCCCGCACGATCCTCGGAGCCTCCACGATGCCGACTGCCGCCGACTTCTTCCACAACGACGGGCTCTTCGCGAGCGCGTACTTCGAGCGTGTGCTCGACGATCCGAGCCTGCCCTCGGGCTACGCGCTGCCCGGCGACGCACGCGAGCGGCTTGCGAAGCTCTCGGCGATCTGGGAGCGGCAGCGCGACACCTTGATGCGCGACAGCCGCGCGACCGGCAAGGCCGCGAAGCTCCGCTACGTCGGCCTGCCCGAGCACTACGAACCTCTGCCTGGGCCGAGCGAGTCCGATGTCGAGAACGGGCTCATCCGCCCGATCGTCGAGGAGGTGCTCGGCTACGCGGTGGTGCAGAACCGGCACCTGATGTTGCAAGGCGCGGCGGCGCTGGGCATCCAGGCTCGTCAGCGCCCAGACCTGGTGCTCTTCGCCGACCGCGCCGCCTACGAGCACGTACTCAAGGCCTGGGGCCCGAACGAGACCGACGGCGGTGCGACGCCCGACGGCGCGCAGTTCTGCCGCAGAGCGGCGATGATCGTCGACGCCAAGCGCTTCCAGAAGGGCGTAGGCGCCGATGAAGAGGCCCAGCCGGCGGCGAAGAAGCAGCGCACCGAAGCGACGGCGATCGAAGACGTGCAGCAGGTCGATCGTTACCTGCGTGGCTACGACAAACGCTGGGGTGTGCTCACCAACGGTCGGAGCTTCCGCCTCATGCGCGCAGGGCGCGAGCACGCACACCTGCGCTTCGATCTGGTCGCCTTTCTCGAGAGCCTGCGCGGTCGCGAAGTAGGCGACGACGACCTGCTCGTCTTCGGGCTCTTCTGGCACCTCTTCGGGTTCCCAGGCGCCGCGGGCGGCTACCTCGACGCGCTCGAACGAGAGAGCGAAGCCAACAACCGGCGTGTGCGCGACGTGCTGCGCAAGCAGGCCCACGAAGCCGTGGAGACGATCGCGCGCGGCTTCTGGGGCGCGGCCGACAACCAAAGCCGCAAGCTCACGGTCGCGCCGGCGCTGCCGAGCCAAGCCGAGCTCGATCACCTGCGCGAGGTCTCGCTCACGCTGCTCTACCGCCTGCTCTTCGTGCTGAAGGCCGAAGCGCAGGCGCTGCTGCCGATGCGCGACGACAAGGGCGCCGAGAGCCCCTACGCGCGCAACCGCTCGTCGGCCGCCATCTACCGCAAGCTCGCCGAGACCGCCGCCGAGGATCGCGCGCGCTTCTCGGAGGGCTACGAGCAGCTCTTGCGCCTCTTCGCCGACATCGATCGTGGCAGCGCGACCTACGGCATCCCGGCCTACAACGGCGGCCTCTTCGACCCCGAGAAGCACCCCGAGCTCAGCACCTGGCGTCTGGTCGACGCTTCGCTCTTCGAGATCCTCGGTGAGCTCATCTACCTCGACGGCGACAGCAAGAACCCCGTCCCCTACGCCGACCTCGACGTGCGCGATCTGGGCGACATCTACGAGGGTCTGCTCGAGCAGCGCCTCACGGCCACACCTTCGGAACCGCCGAGCCTGCACCTGCGCAACCAGAAGGGTGAGCGCAAAGCGAGCGGCTCCTACTTCACACCCGACGGATTGGTCGATCACCTCGTGCGCCGCGCGCTCACGCCGCTGCTCGAGGCCGCGGGCGACGACCCCGACAAGGTGCTCGCGCTGCGTGTACTCGACCCCGCGATGGGCAGCGGGCACTTCCTCGTGAAGGCCGTCGACGTGATCTCGGACTACCTCACGGTGCACTGCGACCCGACCGACCCTGACGCTCCGCGCGACAACGGCCCGGCCGAGCGCGGCTACTGGAAACGCAGGGTGGTCGAGAGCTGCATCTACGGCGTCGACTACAACCCGATGGCGGTCGAGCTCGCGCGTGTGTCGCTGTGGCTACACACCGCCGAGTACGGCAGGCCGCTGTCGTTTCTCGATCATCACCTGCACGTGGGCAACTCGCTCGTGGGCGCGCGCCACGATCGCCTCGCTTCGCCCGGCCTCGAGCTCAAGACCGGGCGCAAAGGCTCGACCTGGCAGCCGGTCGCGCAGCCGAGCGAGCCCGAGCCTCCCCCGCCTACGGCCTCGAAGCCGCCTCCTGCGATCAAGCCTGCCGGCAAGAAGACCGCCGGCAAGAAGCGCAAAGCGAGCGACGCCGCGCAGATCGCGCTGCCCTTCGCGATCGACACCCAGCTCTTCAGCGGCATCCTCGAGAGCATCCGCGCGATCCTCGCGCGGCCCAGCCAGTCCGCCGACGAGGTGAAGAAGAAGAGCCGCGATTACGCGCGCGCCGTCGAAGAGAAGCTCGAGGCCCACCGCCTCCTGGCCGACCTCTGGTGTTTGCAGTGGTTCGCCGGCGACCCGACCGAAGAGACCATCCGCGCCTACTGCCACCCCGATGGGCTCTACGCGGAGGTGAAGCGGATCTGCGGCATCCAGGTCGACGCCGTGCGCCACATGGCGCTCGCCGCCGTGCGTGAGCACCCGCTCGTGCAGCGCCTCGAAGCCGCGCGCAAGGGAGGCTACGGCCCGAGGCTCGAGAGCTTCTTCCACTGGCAGCTCGCTTTCCCCGACGTGGCCTTTGGCCAGAGCGGCCAGCCTCGTGAGGGCTTCGGCTTCGACGCCGTGGTCGGCAACCCGCCTTGGGATCGCATCCGCCCAGAGCGGCGCCACTTCTATGGGCCTTACGGTCGGCCCGACCAAGGCAAAGACTGGGACGTCGCGAACACCCAGGGCGCCTCGCTCGAGCGCCTCATCAGCAAGCTGCACAAGCAGCACCCAGGCCTCGACCAGGGCTGGTTGGACTACGAGGCAGACGTCACCCAGCTCACGACCTACCTGCGAGGCTCCGGCGAGTACACGCGCCAAGTGGTGACCATCGACGGCAAGAAGACCGGCGGCGACCCGGACACCTTCCGCTACTTCGTCGAGCGAGCCTTCCACGCGCTGCGCCCAGGCGGGCGCTTCGCCTACGTCGTACCCGGAACGCTCTGGCAAGCCGAAGGCTGCACCGGACTCCGGCAGTTGCTGCTCCAAGAGGCCACCACCGAGGAGCTCTACGTCTTCGAGAACTACCGCAAGTGGGCCTTCGACATCGACAGCCGCTTCAAGTTCACCACCGTGGTGGCGCGCGCCGAGCCCGCGCCCACGGGGCACCGCTTCCCGGCAGGTTTGATGTTGCGCGATCTGCGCGCCCTCCACGCCCGCCTGCCCGAGCGCGTGGTCGAGATGTCGCTCGAGCTCGCCGAGGCGCTCAGCCCAGGCACGCTGGCGATGCTCGACCTGCAGAGCGACGGCGACGCCAAGCTCATCGGGCGCCTCCACGCCGAGCACCCTGCGCTGGGCTCGGCCGAGAGCGGCTGGGGGCTCAAGTACCGACGCGAGCTCGACATGACGAACGACGCGTGGCGCTTCAAGACGCGCGAGTGGATGCAGTCGCGCGGCTTTCTCAGGGTCGTGCCGGAGAAGCAGGCCGACGGCACCTGGGTGCAGAAGCGCGAGCACGGCTCGGCGACCGCGCAGTACCCCAAGGAGCTGCCGCCTGGAGGTGAGTATTGGGTCGCCGCCGACGATGCCTGGTACCGCGCACGCGGCTACCTCGCCGAAGAGCAAGAGGTCGGCGGCGAGAAGCGCACCGTGTTCGTGCACGCCGACGATGCGAAGACCGCGGAGGTGCGAGGCGTCGCAGCGACGATGCGCCACAGGATCGTGCCGGGCGCGCGGTACACGGCGCTGTACGAGGGTCGAATGGTGCACAACCTCGACCACGCCAAGAAGCGCTACCTGAGTGGAGAGGGACGCCGTGCAGTGTGGGAAGACGTTCCATTCGACCAGAAGGCGCTCACGCCGCGCGTCTTCATCTCCGAGCTCGAGGCGAGCGCGACAGTGCGTCGCGCGGGCTTCTGCGATGTGACGGGTGCGACGAACGAACGCTCGATGCTGGCAACGCTCCTGCCCAACGGCTTCGGCTGCGGCAACAAGGTGCCGACCCTCGTGTCCGACGTCGCGCTTGGCAGCTCGGCGACCGCAGCGTTCCTCGCGTCATTCATCTGGGACTGGGCGGTACGATTCCGAATCTCCACCACACTCAACTGGACCTACGTGTCACGCGTCGTCGTACCGGGCCGTGGCGCGCTGTCCGAAGCGTCGCTCACGGCGGTCGCGCGTGCGGTCGCGAAGCTCGTCTCCACCACGCCCGAGCTCGCCGACGCCTGGAACGAGGTCTTCCCCGCAGAGCCGTGGACCTACGCCTCGGCCGAACGCGACCCGTGGAAGCGAGGCCTCTTGCGCGCCGAGCTCGACGCGATCGTCGCCGAGCTCTACGGCCTCAGCTCGGCCGAGTACGCGCGTGTGCTCACGGGCTTTCCGCTGCTCGACCGCGACCAGCCCGCGCTCTCGGGCGACTGCTTCGTCACCGACGCGAACAGCGACGAGCCCTCCGGTACCGAAGGCGTCGACTGGGAGAAGAACGACTGGGGCGTCTACGAGAAGAAGGCGCGCTCGTTCATCACGCGCGATCTCGCGCTGCTCACGTACATGCGCCGCCGCGGTGAAGCGCCGCCGCAAGATCTCCACCGCTACTACGTCGAGCAGGTCGGCCTCGACCCCGAGGGCCCGCTCTCACGCTTCCGCATCGGCGAAGTGCGCGACCTCATCGACCGCGTCGAGCTCGCCAAGAAGCTCGGCGCCGTCGCCTACGTGCCCAGCGGCCGAGGCGGCGGCGCGAGTGAGGACGACGCCGCGGAGGACGACGCGGCCGACGGTGAGGAGGGGTGAGCGGGTGAGCACCAGCATCGACCCACCGGAAGGGAGCTACGCATGAGCGAACAGAAGCGGATCGACGGTCGAGCGAAGACGGTGCGCGAGCTACTCGGTGGCGCGCGCTTCGGCATCGACTTCTACCAGCGCGAGTACGCCTGGCAGCAGCGCCAGGTGCACGAGCTCATCGACGACCTCAGCGCGAAGTTCGAGGACTTCTACGAGGACGACCACCCGCGACACGCCGTGAGCAAGTACGGCCACTACTTCCTGGGTTCGGTGGTCATCTGCCACAAGAACGGGCAGAAGTTCATCGTCGACGGGCAACAGCGCCTGACCACCCTGACGCTGCTGCTCATGCACCTCAGCCAGCTGCAGAAGAACCGGGACGACGCCGTGCCGGTCGAGACGCTGATCTGCAGCACCAAGTACGGTCAGCGCAGCTTCAACATCGACGTCGAGCAACGCGCGGCCTGCATGGAGAAGCTCCTCAACGGAGAGAGCTTCGACCCGAGCGGAGCCATCGAGTCGGTGCAGAACATCGTCGCGCGGTACGAAGACATCCGGGAGCACTTCCCGGAGGAGTTCTGCGACCGAGCCTTGCCGTACTTCGTCGATTGGCTGCTCGACAACGTCCACCTGGTGGAGATCGAGGCCTACTCGGACGACGATGCCTACACGATCTTCGAGACGATGAACGATCGCGGGCTCTCGCTGAGCCTGCCGGAGATGCTCAAGGGCTACGTGCTCGCGAACATCGAGATCGAGGCCGAGCAGAGGCGGGTCAACGAGCTCTGGAAGAAGCGAATGCTGGAGCTGAAGGAGCTCGACAAGGAAGCGGACGTCGACTTCTTCAAGAACTGGCTGCGCGCGAGGCATGCGCAGACGATCCGCCAGGGCAAAGGCGCCGAGCACAAGGACTACGAGCGCATCGGCTCGGAGTTCCACCGTTGGGTGCGCGACAAGAAGGCCGACCTCGGCCTCACCGACGACAAGAAGTTCGTGCGTTTCGTCGAGCGCGACCTCGACTTCTACGCGCAGCAGACGCTCCGCATCGAGTCCGCCGGGCGAACGCTCACCCCTGGGCTCGAGGCCATCTACTACAACCAGCAGCGCTCTCTCACGACCCAGACGCAGCTCTTGCTCGCGGCGATCGAGCCGAGCGACTCGAAGGCCGACATCGACCAGAAGCTGGCTCTCGTGGCCGACTACCTCGACATCTGGCTGACGCGGCAGATCTGGAGCTACAAGCAGACCGCGCAGAGCTTCATCCGCTATCGTCTTTCTGCACTCACGCGCGAGCTACGCGGCAAGAGCGTGGTCGAGCTCTCGGCCCACCTGCGCAAGCTTCTCGACGAGGACCCGGACACCTTCGGCAAGAGCCCGAACCTGCGTGCGCACACGCAGAACTTCTACAATGTGCGGCACATCCTCGCGCGCCTCAGCCACTGGGTGGACACCCAGTGCGGCATCCCCAGTGACTTCGAGAAGTTCGTGAACCATGGCAAGAGCCGCCCCTTCGAGGTCGAGCACATCTGGGAGAACCACCCCGAGAGGTTCCGGCAGTGGTTCGAACACCCGAGCGACTTCGACCAAGCGCGCAACCGACTCGGCGGCCTGCTCTTGCTGCAGCGTGGGTTCAACCAGAGCCTCAGCGATCTGCCCTACGCGAAGAAGCGCGACGCTTACCTCGCCCACGGCGGCAGCCTGCTGACGAAGAGCCTCCACCCGGACGCCTACAAGAACAACCCGTCCTTCGTCGCGCTCGTCGAGAAGACAGGGCTTCGGTTCCAGCCGATCGACGACTTCGATCCAGAGGCGCAGCGCGAGCGCCAGGAGCTCTACTTGCGCATCGCCGAGTGGGTCTGGAACCCCTCACGCCTGGACCTCGATGGCCTGAAGCCGCCCGTGCACGAACCGCTAGGAGAAGAAGACGACGACGCCGAAGACGACGAGTCCGAGCCCGAGACGCGCAGCATGCGCAGGGAGTGTCGGCGGCGCTTCTGGACGGCGCTGGTCGCGCAAGCCAAGCAGTCGGGTGGTCTACACGGCGATAGGCAACCAGGCGTCCACCATTGGCTCGGGAAGCGCCAGGAAGGTTTCTGGTGGAACTACTCGGTGCTCAGGGGCAGCGCCAAGTCGGAGCTCTACATCGACCCGGCACGTCGCGAGTCCAACAAGGCGATCTTCGACGCCCTCCACGCTCAGAAGGCGGCGATCGAGGCGGAGTTCGGCGAGTCGCTCTCCTGGGAGCGCTTGGACACGAAGCGCGCGAGTCGCATCGCCGTGCGCTTCGAGGGTGGCTGGGCAGATGACAGCACGTGGCCGACGCTCATTCCGAAGATGGTGGACGCGATGGCCCGCCTGCACCAGGTGCTCGCGAAGCGCGCACAGGCGGCGAGGGCAGCGACGTGAGCAAGAAGGCCTTCCTCCGCGCGATGGAGCTCACCCGCTAGGTGCAGGCCAATCTGAGGGGACCGGGGAGCGCCGGGCGGCCTCGGCCAGGTGGACGCTGGTCGAGGTGGATGCGGAAGGATTCGATGCCTGGGGGAGCGGGCGCCGGCGCCGAGCGTGCGTGTGGGCATGGGCCTCCGCGGAGGCGACCAAGGCTGACGGGCGAAGCGGTCGAAGCGTGAGGACCCCGCGCCGTGTGGCTCGTTGCTGCTGCGCGTGACGGAAGCAGCGAGGTCGCGTGCATGCGGCGGGAAGCGAGCCCAGCGCTGCAGCGTTCCTGTCCGCCATGAGCAAGTGCATCCTCCTCACCGTCGACAACCTCGAGCCTGACGCTTCTCAGGGACGCGGACCGAACGTCGAGTACCAGCTCGACCGTCTCCGCCCCGACTACTGCGTCCCGCACCCTGGCCACTACACGCGGCTCTCGGAGATGCTCGCCGACGGCTGGGTGATCACGGCGATGTGTGCGCACCCGAAGCTCGGCGACACATTGTCGATCGCGGTCGAGAAGCGCTGATCCGCCGCCTCTCACGCCCGCCCCGCCGCCCTCCCTGCGGCGCGCTCCAGACCGCGCATCACGACGCCGGCCTCGCGTCGGCTGAGCCGGTCGCGCGCGGCGGGGACGACGGCGGCGTGGATGCCGCCCGGCCCGAGCTCATGGCGCGCGGCGAGCTCTCGCTCGACGCCGACGAGGTGCCGGGCGGCCCTAGCTCGCTCGCGTAGTCCGCAGGCGACTTTCCATCTGCCTGCCCACGACGACCGGCGAGGCGCGTAGTCGGGTGTCGCTCGGAGGCGCGCGATGGGG
>ERZ761602.7052-NODE-7052-length-12145-cov-7.508354_pt1 | contig 12145 bp, 9 predicted proteins | sample MGYA00512165_ERZ761602 | MGnify/ENA primary metagenome ERZ761602 (study PRJEB28899, sample SAMN02445085) | bioreactor sludge metagenome | biome: EBPR sludge; isolation source: Thorneside wastewater treatment plant | place: Australia: Brisbane, Thorneside... | reverse complement strand
TTCTATGATGATTTATATTTTAGAGATGAAGATACGGCGCTAAATTACTTCACCGTGTTGAAAGAGCCAAAAGGCGATCTGAGCGGTAGCACTCATTGTACATTTCCCAGGCTGTACCGCGCGCTCAGGTTGAGCGGGCGGTATCATTGAAAGGGATTGACGTATTTACATTTTACCTAAGGTCGTCCAGAGCGGTCGATCAGGTTGAGTAAGCTCGTTGTTGGGAGCGGGCTGGCTATAGTATTTGTTCAGTATTCCGGCTTAGACTTGGGCGGGGTTAAAATAGGGTTTATCGTATTTTGTTACATTTGATCCGTAAATGGATAAATATATGAAGCTTGATATACTGGCCATCGGCGTACACCCGGACGATGTAGAGTTGGGCTGTTCCGGAACATTGTTAAATGAGATCAGGAACGGCAAGAAAGGAGGTATTATAGATCTTACCCAGGGCGAGTTGGGCACCAGGGGGACCAAGGAAACGCGGTACACCGAGGCTGCGGCTGCCGCTGAAATACTGGAGGTAAGCGTTAGGGAGAACCTCAAAATGAGAGACGGCTTTTTCAGGAATGATGAAGAGCACCAACTGAAGCTGATCAGCGCCATAAGAAAATACCAACCGGAGATCGTTTTGGCCAATATCCGTAAAGATCGCCACCCCGATCATGGAAGGGCCGGCGACCTGATTGCCGAGTCCTGCTTTTTATCGGGGCTGGCGAAGATAGAGACCGCCGATGAACAGGGAAATACGCAGGGCCGCTGGCGGCCCAAATATGTGCTGCATTACCTGCAGGACTGGTTTTATGAACCCGACCTGATCATCGATGTCAGCGATGTGTTTGAACAAAAAATGCTTTCCGTGAAGGCCTATGCCACGCAGTTTTATGTAAACCCCGACAGCGCCGAGGGCCAGCAAACCTATATTTCTACCCCCGACTTCCTGGAAAGCGTGCGCGCCAGGGCGCGTATGCTGGGCAAAAGGATAGGAGTACAGTATGCCGAAGGGTTTACCTGCGATAAGGGTATTGGCGTAAAGAACCTCGACGCCTTGCTGCAGATCGAAACCTGAACCGCCGCAAAAAGAGCTCCCGGTTTTCGATCATGTAAAAAAGAAGATGATTTATTCCCAAAAACGAAAAACATTCTGGGATTTTCTACGTTTTTTGTGAAGAGTTTTAACGTGTGTTTTAGGCCAAACTAATTACCTTTGCACCTGATTTTAAATTATTTATTCAAGTTAGTATTAAGTCATGTCAACGCCTAAGTTCTCCAATGTGCCCCACTCTTTTCATTCCGAACTAAAAAAAAGGATCAGCGCCTATTTTGAAGAAGTCGGATCGTCGGTAACCGGCAATTACAACCTGTTTATCAAGGCGGTTATTCTAATGGCGAGCATGGTATTTATTTATGTACACCTGGTATTTTTTACGCCCGGGCCTCTCTGGGCGATCCTGGAATGCGTACTGATGGGATGCCTGGTAGCGGCAATTGGTTTTAATGTGATGCATGACGGCGCGCACGGCAGCTTCAGCAAATACAAATGGGTCAACCACCTTGCGGCATTCTCCCTCAACATCCTTGGCGGAAACAGTTTTATGTGGAATGTAAAACACAATGTAATTCATCATGCTTATACCAATGTGGACGGGGTAGATGACGATATTGATATTCAACCCTGGATGAGGATGAGCGCTACGCAAAAAAAATACGCTTTGCACAAATACCAGCATATTTATTTCTGGTTCCTATATTCCTTGTTGTACATATTCTGGATCTTTGTGCTGGATTACCAGAAATATTTTAAGAACAGGATCGGCAGCATGCCCCTGAAGAAAATGCATTTATCCGACCATCTTGTTTTCTGGGGCTTTAAGCTGTTTCATTTTTTCCTGTTTGTCGGATTGCCCATATACATGGTAGGATTCAGCTCCTGGCTGATCGGCTTTATTATCTTCACCTGTATTGCCGGTTTCGTGCTGAGCCTGGTATTCCAGCTGGCGCATACCGTTGAGCATACTTCATTTCCGATGCCCGATGAAAGCACCGGGAAGCTGGACGATGAATGGGCGGTTCACCAGATCAAAACCACCGCAAACTTTGCTACCAAAAATAAAGTGGTTTGCTGGCTGGTAGGCGGGTTAAACTTCCAGATCGAACATCACCTGTTCCCCAAGATATCCCATGTCCATTACCCGGCTATCAGTAAGATCATCCGCAAAGCCTGCGAGGAATACGGGATCACTTATATAGAATATCCCAAAGTGCGGTACGCGGTGGCTTCGCATGTGGCATTTTTACGCCAGATGGGACGGCAATAGCCGATTGCTTTATCTTTTAAATCACTCTCATGTCTACTGTAAAAGTTGGAATGATCCAGATGTCGTGTTCGTCGGACAAGCGGCAAAATATTGATAAGGCTGTCGCTGCGATCAGGGAAGCGGCAGGGAAGGGAGCCCAGATTATTTGTCTCCAGGAACTGTTCACGTCCCTGTATTTCTGCGATGTGGAAGAATATGAAAATTTCGGGCTTGCGGAAGCGATCCCTGGCCCCACTACCGATATCCTGCAACAACTTGCCGGCGAACTGCAGGTGGCGATCATCGCTTCTCTTTTTGAAAAAAGGGCGGAAGGGATCTATCACAATACTACCGCGGTATTAGACGCCGACGGGGCTTACCTGGGCAAGTACAGGAAAATGCATATCCCCGACGATCCCGCTTATTACGAAAAATTTTATTTTACGCCGGGCGATCTCGGATACAAGGTTTTTAAAACTCGTTTTGCGACCATTGGCGTACTCATTTGTTGGGATCAGTGGTACCCGGAAGCGGCGCGTATCACCTCCCTGATGGGCGCGGAGATATTGTTCTATCCCACCGCTATCGGATGGGCGACCAGTCAGGATGAACAGACCAATAAGGAACAATACAATGCCTGGCAAACCATCCAGCGCAGCCATGCTATCGCGAACGGTATACATGTGGTCAGCGTCAACAGGGTGGGCTATGAGCAGGAGGGAAAAATGAAATTCTGGGGCGGCTCCTTTATCGCCAACCCTTTCGGTTCGCTGATCTGCCAGGCTTCGCATGAGGAAGAAACGATCCTCGTAGAGGCGCTTGAGTTGGGGAAGACAGATACCTACCGGACGCACTGGCCATTTTTGCGCGACAGGAGAATCGATTCTTACCAGCCTATTACCAAACGCTATTTAGACGAAGCATAACATGGCCCCGGCACAGACCCCTTATCAACTCGGTTACCATTTTCCGGCTGAATTTGTTTTGCATGATGCTACCTGGTTAAGCTGGCCCCATAAGGAAGCTTCCTGGCCGGGAAAGATCAATGCCATCTATCCTTATTACGCCCGCTTCGTGAAAGAAGTCGCCAGGGGAGAAAGGGTGTGCATTAACGTTAATGACGAGACGATGAAACGGTCGGCCATCGATTGGTTAACGCAGGCCGGAGCGCCATTGGACAATATCGATTTTTTCTTTCATCCGACCAATGACGCCTGGTGCCGCGATCATGGGCCGGCCTTCCTGGTGAAGCCGGGAGCGGCTATCCCCAAAGTGATCGTTGATTGGAACTATAACGCCTGGGGAGGAAAATATCCTCCCTACGACCTGGATGATGTTATTCCCACCCTGGTCGGTCGTCAATACGGGATCCCTGTTTACCATCCCGGCATTATTATGGAAGGAGGAGCCGTTGAATTTAACGGTTGCGGCGACCTGATCACTTCCGAAAGTTGCCTGCTGAATCCTAACCGGAATCCGCATCTCAACCGGGAGGATATAGAACATTACCTGCTTCACTATTACGGCGCCGAACAGGCGTTATGGATACCCGATGGCATTGTGGGCGACGATACCGACGGCCATGTGGACGATACGGTCCGTTTTGTAAATGAGGACACCGTTTTGTCGGTAGTGGAACCTAACCGGAATGATGAGAATCATGCGCCGCTGAAGAAAAACCTGCAGGCGCTCCGGTCTATGCGCCTGTTAAATGGCAAGCAGTTGAATGTAGTAGAGCTGCCTATGCCCGACCCGGTTGTTTATGAAGGGCAAAGGCTGCCTGCCTCGTATGCCAATTTTTATATTAGTAATGCCGCCGTGATCGTTCCGATTTTCCGCTGCGCCAAGGATGATCAGGCTTTACAGATCATCCAGTCCTGCTTCCCCGATCGCCCGGCAGTCGGTATTGATTCTACAGAGATCATCTGGGGCCTGGGCAGCTTTCATTGCCTTAGCCAGCAGGAGCCGCATGCCTGACTGCTGATTTGCCGCTCAGCGGGAACGCGATTTCGCTAATGCGCCTGGCAGGCATTTTATTTTCGTCTTTGTGCAACTCTTTTCCTGTTTTTTAGGTCATAAGCATAGAAGTAAATTAATCAACCCCGATTTTGGAAAAGGATCGGGTTATTAAGGATTTCTACAGATCAGAGCCTTAACCAATTTGCCCGGCGTATTCACGTCGGGCTTTTTTATGGACGCCAACGATATAACAAGGGGGTTGTTTGATTGCAACCCCCTTGTTGTGAAGATATTTTGATCCTTTTCAGATTTTATCATCTATTCTCCAACCGGCCTTATTCATGCACGGCCACAATGGGCACATGGCTATGGTAGGCGAGTTTTTTGGTATTGCTGGTTTTAAAAAGAGAACTCAGGAAAGATTGTTTTCTGGGAACGGTAACGATAAGGTCGATATTTTTATCTATCGTAAAATTGCTGATGGCGTCAAGAAAATCATACAGGCGGATAAAATAGAATTCCGGGTTATATTCCTTGAAGGAAGACTCCAGTTGCGCTCTCTCATGTTTGTATTCCTGGGTTAGCTCAACATAATGTTCGCTGTCCACATTCACAATATGCAGCTGGGGTTTGAAGATGTCCAGTACGCTTTTTATCTGCGCAAACGGCGTAGTAGTAGCCACATTTTTAAAATCGCTGGCCAGCACTACATTTTTGATTTCTTTAAAGCTGGCGTTGGGCGGAACGATGATCACGGGGCAGGATCCCTGACGCGCCATATTCAGGGCGTTGCTGCCGATAAAGATCTGTTCGAGGCGGGTGGCCCCGGTAATGCCCATGATCACAAGGTCAATCCCGTTGTGACGGGCGTATCTATCCACGTTTTCCACCAGGGAACTTCCTTCTTCGGCGACATAACGGATATCCACATTGGCTAATTCATGCAATTCGATCTCCAGGTTAGCCAGCGCCTGGTTAAGGATTATCTTCCTGTCGTCGTCAGATTCGGTCAACGGGGAACCGTCAGATCCCACCGCCAGCTTATCGTATATATTATACAAAATGACGGTAGACCCTGCCACATTTGAGGCTAGTTGTACTGCATAACGCGCGGCGTTCTTTGCAGTATCGGAAAAGTCTGTCGGAACAAGGAGTTTTTTCATCTGTTAATGTGGATTTAATGATTGAGTAATGGTTAAATGGTAATATACAAAGAATTTTAAAACAGCTGAGGCTGCTTTCCCTTCGATTTAGGGATTTCCCACTGAATATCTACCGTTTTGTTGTAATCGACGAGTTTTGAGCCGACGGCTTTCCAGCCCATGATTTCCACGATGGATGCGATATTTATTTTCTGCGTCTTGGTCTGCGCGCCTCTTCCCGAAGCGATCAGCGCGATCGGTTCGTCGTCGCTGGTGACGGCTTCTAAACGGTTTCCTTCTCCTTCTTTAATGAATACAAACCTGTTTTGCAGGGTGGTGGTTTCTATTTTGAACCGTTTGACGTTAAACTGCATTTTTTCATTATCCAGGTAGATGGCAGTGATGATCTTTTCCGGGTCGAACTTTTCGATCCGGAGGATCTTTTCTGCGTCGAACCTTTGCGTTAATTCCGTATCGCGGAGTTCGTAGCTGCCGTCTGCGTAAATGACCAGCAGCCGGTCTTCCGTATCGAAGGCGCCCAGGAATTCCCCTTTTTCCTCCGTGTTCAGCCTGCCGAAATGATCGTCAAACCAGAACTTTCTATCGCTTAGGGTAGATTTGCCGGCTTCCTTGAGCTTAACGGTCCTGATGGGATACTTGGTTACCTGGTTGCCCATGCTGCCCCTGGCTTTTATTTCCAGGGTTTCAAAGTAGAAGTCGAATTCCTTGATCCGCGCGCTGGCGCTAGCGCTGAGGATGACGCGCACTACTTCAGCCTCGCCGTTGGGATTTACGGAAAGATAGTGGGCCTTGCTTTTTTCCGTTCCCTTTGTGAGATCATATTCCTTGTCGCGGGTTACGCCGCTCACCTGGAACCGTTTGGCATAGCTGATCCCTGATTTGCCGTCGAGGTAGATCATGTTGTAGGTGGTGCGGTCGTCGTTTTTCCGGAATACCGCCAGGTGAATGATATCCTTCCCGATAAATACTTTTTCTGCGGTTTTTACCACTTTCATTTTTCCCGACCTGGTAAACGCGATAATATCGTCCAGGTCGGAGCAATCGGTTACAAACTCGTCTTTTTTCAGGCCTGTGCCGATAAACCCGTCGGCGCGGTTAACATATAGTTTAACATTGGCAATGGCTACCTGCTTGGCCTGGATGGCTTCAAACGCTTTGATCTCCGTTTTACGCTCCCTTCCCTTGCCGTATTTTTTGAGCAGTCCCTCGTAATAAGCGACGGCATAGTCGACCAGGTTGGCCAGGTTGCGTTTTACTTCTTTGATATCGGCTTCCAGGCCCTTGATCTGTTTGTCCAGCTCGTCGATATCCAGCCGGTATATTCTGCGAACAGGCTTCTCCGTTAACTTTAAAATATCTTCCCTTGATACTTCTCTTTTTAATTGTTTGGTAAAGGGCGCGAACGCTTTGGCGATGCCTTCTATTACCTTATCCCAGGCTTCGTGTTTTTTTTCCAGCTCTTTATAGATCTTTTCTTCGAAGAATATTTTTTCGAGAGAAGTATAATGCCATTTATCATTCAGCTCGCTTAATCGTATCTCCAGTTCTTTTTTTAACAGGTCGCTGGTATAATCCGCGGATATTTTCAATAGCTCGTTTACGCCCAGGAATTTGGGCGTATTACCTACGATCACGCAGGCGTTGGGCGAAATGCTGATCTCGCAATCGGTAAAGGCATACAATGCGTCGATCGTGATATCGGGAGAGATGCCCGGCGCCAGGTCGACAATGATCTCTACTTCCGCGGCGGTATTATCGGTAACTTTCTTGATCTTGATCTTTCCCTGGTCGTTAGCTTTTACGATAGAGTCCATCAGTTGAGCGGTAGTGACCGAATAAGGAACGTCCCTGATCGCCAGGGTTTTTTTATCGATCTCTTCAATGCGCGATCTCACCCTGATCTTACCTCCGCGTTTGCCATCGTTATAATTGGCTGTATCCGCCATTCCGCCGGTTTGGAAATCGGGGTACAACTGGAACTTTTTCCCTCTCAGGTATTTGATGGACGCTTCTATCAGCTCGCAGAAATTGTGGGGAAGGATCTTGGTGGCCAGTCCCACGGCTATCCCTTCCGCGCCCTGCGCCAGCAACAGGGGAAATTTCATGGGCAGTACCACAGGCTCGTTTTTTCTGCCGTCGTAACTCAGTTGCCAGGAGGTGGTTTTTTCATTGAAAGCCACATCCAACGCAAATTTCGACAGCCTGGCCTCAATGTACCGGGCAGCCGCGGCATCGTCGCCTGTGCGCACGTCGCCCCAGTTGCCCTGGGTGTCGATCAGCAGGTCTTTTTGCCCGAGATTGACGATCGCATCTCCAATACTGGCGTCGCCATGCGGGTGGAACTGCATGCTCTGCCCGATGATATTGGCGACCTTGTTATAACGCCCGTCGTCCATTTCTTTCATGGCGTGCAGGATGCGGCGCTGAACCGGTTTCAGCCCGTCTTCTACGGCGGGCACGGCTCTTTCAAGGATCACATAGGAGGCATAATCGAGGAACCAGGTTTTATACTGGCCATGAATGCCTGTCTCGTTCTTAAAAACATTAAAATTATCTTTCTTATCCATGCTGTTTATTGCGGTTAAAGCTTATTGGTGGAAAAAATTTTCAGGGGGCGCAATATGGCGGTATCCCTTATCTTATACAATATCACGTCGTTTTCCTGTTGCAACGAGTCAACATCCGACCGGTAAAGATCGATCGACAGCAGGGAATCCGCTTTTTGTTTAAAAAACGAATTGTAACCGCCGTTGATCAAAAGGTATTTGTCATTTATGCCGGCGTCAAAGTTTTCGATCTCATGGATATTGACGAACCGCGTTTTTTCGTTTTTGAATGCCAGGAAAAAATCGCTCATTTCGGCGGTAAGCGCATCTCCGCTGTATACTATCGCTTCGCGGGACAGATCCGGAAAATGCCGTTTAACAATAGCCTGTTGATCAAAATAGTAAGGATAGCGGGGCCTGATGATATCATTGATATAATTCAGGCTCATGGCGGCGATCCAACCTGCGATCAGCCAGTTATCGGAAAGAACCCTCAGCGGAAAATATTGATTGACCAGCCGCAGCCCTAAGAAGAAGGTAATTAAAAGATACACATATTTGGTGTTCCCGATCTCCGATAAGAACAGCCAGGCATCGGCCAGCAGGAACAATACCAGGATCAGTATATAGGAAGAAGGATTTTTAAAGTAAGCGTTCAGCATATAAGCGCCGGGTATAACCGCAAAGGGAGCGATAAAAATAAAATGCCTGGGGTCGGGCCAGAGCGGGTTATAGCCGTTTATCGAATAGGACATAAAATTGGCGGACAGCAGGAGTATGATAAAGCTTATGGCGATATGCCTTGAAGCTTCGCCGGGGAAGACCTTCCGCCGGTATACAAATGCGCCGACGGCAAAAATAAGGTATTCGAAATCGCCGTTAAACAGGAAGGCTTCCCACAATTGGTAGGCCAGCCGCTTTGCCAGCGCTATATATCCGAGGCGCTGATAGGTTATGCCATCGAAATGGCGTTCGCTATGGTTGTTGAACACATGGTACCGGAAAAGCCAATCTCCCTGGCTCAGCTCAAAGTACAGCAGGTAAAGCCCCGTCAGCGCGACAAGCAAGCCAAGAGCCGTCTTCCAGAATCTGCCGTTCCTTTTTGCCGCCATGTCGTTTATCAAAAGAAATATCCAAAGGGGGGCGGTGATGATAACCGTTTCCTTGGTGATCATGGCAAGGAACAATGCCAGCGCAAAAAAAGCGGCGTATGTAAGATCGGGAGCGTTGTTAAAACGTTTCCTGTGATAAAAAAAATAAGCGGCAAATACAAACAGGCAGACGCCCGCATCGGGGAGTAAGCGATGCGCATAAAAGATTACGGTAAAGCTTAAAAAAAACATCGCATAAGCCAATAGCAGCAGTCGGGCCGGTTCTTTTTTCAGCAGCAGGCAGATAAGCCAGGCGGTAAGCGCAAAAGAAAAATAGGAAAACAAGGACGATGCAAAAGCCGTAACCCCGAATATTTTATAGAACAAGGCTGTAACAAAGATGGAGGTCCATCGCAGGCGGAAATGATCCCCGTCTGTAAAGGACAATGATCCCGTATGCAGGAGCTCGCCGGCGTGGCGGGCATAGTTGATATCGTCGTTCCCGTAGAATCCACAGAATAAGAAAGCGACATGCAGCAGCAGCAAAACGGCGAACCCGGTAAATAAATACCAGGCTGGTTTTTGATGGATAAGGATGCGACTGTGCATTAATAGGAGATTGTTGCTTAAAATGGTTTATTCGGCGCCTGCCGCTTTTTTTAGCTCAAAATCTTTCATGTTTTTTAGTTCGCCCTGCGTTTCGTATACTCCGTCTGCCGCCAACCGCTTCAGTCTCCATAACAGGTAGGCGTCGCCGGTAGTATGTTTGGCCTTATTCAGGTATTGGGTAATGATCCGGGATCCCTTTTGCCAGTCGGGGCCAATCATTTTTTTCAGGTCCTCGTCATAAAAGTCCTCGTCGAAGGAAGCCAGCTTTTTACCGCCTTCGAGGATACGGACTCCCTTGCCCAGGCTGCATAGCTTGCTCCATTCGTCGGGGTCTACCTCAAACTCGCTCGGCGTAACGGGCCGCGCCAGTTTTTTAGCTTTCAGGAATTCTTTGGGCGGGATGGTTCCCAGGCGTTCGGGGTAAAAGATCGCGCCTTTCTCGTTAAAGAAGGGGAGGTTGTTGAGATAGAGGATAAATATCCTTCCCTGGTAGTCTTTTAACTGGCTCATCAGCCAGTAATAACCGCAAACATCATGGTTGTTCTGCGCCGCCCATATCCAGACCGTTTCTTCCGGATCGTTTTGCAATTTTTCAATCAGTTCGGATATGGTTTGGGAGTCGTTGACTTTGCCGCTATCCACGAGTCCGTCATAATCGCCCCCGGCCAATACTTCGCGCCACCATTCTTTCCGGGCGGTCATGCCTTCTTCGGTATAGATATCGGTCAGCGGGCCGACGGCATAATCGTCCCTGATCAGGGCAATACTGCCGTCTATGGTTTTATCTTGATCGAGCTCGATAGCTTTCTGTAGAACGGGGCAGTCTGCTTCTGAGAAAACAATATGGATCATGGATTTATTCTTTTTCCGAAATAATTAATTGGCTACGAGGTCTAATTCTACTTTTAGATTATCAATGATAAATTCCTGTCTTTCTGAAGTGTTTTTACCCATGTAATATTCCAGCAGGTGTTGTATATGGGTCTCGGGCATGATCATCACCGGTTGCAGCCTGATATCGGGGCCGATAAAGCGGGCAAATTCATCGGGCGAGATCTCTCCCAGACCTTTAAAACGCGTGATCTCGGGTTTGGCGCCCAGCTTTTTGACGGCTGCATTTTTTTCGGTTTCATCGTAACAGTAAATGGTTTCCTGTTTGTTGCGCACCCTGAACAATGGCGTTTCCAGTATATAGACATGCCCGTTCTTCACCAGGTCGGGAAAGAACTGGAGGAAAAAGGTCATCAGCAACAGCCGGATATGCATGCCGTCGACGTCCGCATCGGTGGCGATGATGATGTTATTATACCGCAGGTGTTCGTATGAATCTTCGATATTCAGCGCGTGCTGGAGGAGGTTAAACTCCTCGTTTTCATAAACCACTTTTTTGGTTAGCCCGAAACAGTTCAGGGGCTTGCCTCTGAGGCTGAATACCGCCTGCGTTTCGACGCTTCTCGCCTTGGTGATGGAGCCGCTGGCCGAATCGCCCTCTGTTATAAAAATGGAGCTTTCCCTTTGTTTCTCCAGTATTTTTTCCTTGTCCTTCCCCGAGGGTTCGTCGTTCAGGTGAAAACGGCAATCCCTAAGCTTTTTATTATGGAGATTGGCTTTTTTAGCTCTTTCATTGGCCAGTTTGCGAATGCCGGACAACTCTTTTCTTTCCTTCTCGTTCTGCTCGATCCTTTTCTTCATCGCATCCGCTATTTCCGGGTTGCGATGAAGGTAATTGTCCAGCTCTTTCATCATAAAATCGCCCACAAAATTCCGCATGCTCTGGCCGCCTTCCGCGATGAACTGGGATCCCAGCTTGGTTTTGGTCTGCGACTCAAAAACCGGTTCCTGCACCCGCACCGAGATGGCGGCGCAGATGCTTCCCCGTATATCGGCGGCGTCATAATCTTTCTTATAGAACTCCCGGATCGTCTTAACGAGCGCTTCGCGAAATGCAGACAGGTGAGTGCCGCCCTGGGTGGTATACTGGCCATTCACAAAGGAATAATACTCTTCCCCGTACTGGTTCTCATGGGTCAGGGCTACTTCAATATCTTCGCCTTTGAGTAGTATGATCGGGTAACGGATCTCTTCCTGGTTGGTTTTTCTTTGAAGCAGATCGAGCAGCCCGTTCTTGCTCAGGTATTTTTTTCCGTTCAGGTTAATGACCAGGCCGGCGTTCAGGTAGCAATAGTTCCAAAGCTGGTTATCCAGGTATTCATGAACAAAATGAAAGTTCTTGAATATTTTTTCGTCGGGGATAAAGGAAACCTCTGTGCCATTGGGCTCTTCGCTCTTGGTTTCCTTGTGTTCTTTTATCAGCGCGCCTCTTTCAAATTCGGCCGTTTTCGCTTTTTTATCGCGTATCGAGCTTACTTTGAAATAGGAGCAGAGCGCATTCACGGCTTTGGTGCCCACGCCGTTCAGTCCGACCGATTTCTGAAACGCCTTGCTATCGTATTTTGCGCCGGTATTGATCTTGCTGACGA